>Ga0209455_1000455_pt1 | contig 31156 bp, 29 predicted proteins | sample AraplaCol_mCL_r2_FD_184275 | JGI IMG/M metagenome (GOLD analysis project Ga0209455, IMG submission 184275) | Arabidopsis root microbial communities from North Carolina, USA - plate scrape CL_Col_mCL_r2 (SPAdes) (version 2) | ecosystem: Host-associated > Plants > Roots > Endosphere | place: USA... | reverse complement strand
CGCTCCACCCCCAACACTATTCCCCCGGGCCTGATTGCCCCCCGGGGGCAGCTGTCCCCGGCTACGCCTCCTGCCCCAGGAGGCGGGCGGCCTCCGGCAGCAAAGCCCGCGCCTGCTCGCCCCGCAGGATGAACACCAGGCGCGACGGCAGCGCGTCCAGGCCGTCGGCTCGCGGCAAAGGCTCCAAGGGATAAAGCTGCTGATGCACACCGTGCACCGCGCTAGCCTCGGCCTCCCCCGCGAACCGCACCACGCCCTTGACCCGCAACAGCGCTTCGCCATGGCGAGCCTGCAACGCGTCCATGCCCGCCAGGAAGGCCGGCCGGGCAATCGGCCGAGGCATGTCCAGCACGGCATGAGACACCCCGGCATGCGGCGCACCCCGGCTCCGCGTGAATGCCCCCAGCCAACGCGTCGTCTGCCCCGTCGCATCCGAGCGCCCTTCGCGCCGCGCATCCAGCAAGCTTGCATCCAGCTCGGCCTCGGGCCGCAGCACCGACACGACCGCTCCCGGATTGATGCCCAGCACCGCTTCGCGCGCGCGCTCGACCTGGTCGGCAGAAGAGAGATCGGCCTTGCTGATGGCAACGGCATCAGCCAATGCGATCTGCTGAACCGCCTCGGGCTGCGCCGCCAGTTGCTGCGGCAGGTGCTGCGCGTCGGCCACGGCGATCGTGCCGCGATAGACATAGCGCTCGGCCAGAAAGGGGTCGTGCCGCAAGGTAAACAGCAGCGGCGCCGGGCCGGCCAGACCCGTGGTCTCGACCAGCACATGCCGAAAAGGCCGGATCTGCCGGCGCATGGCGGCCATGAACAGATCGCGCAACGCGTCGGCAACTCCGCCGCTGGCCGTGCAGCAGATGCAGCCGCCTTCGATCAAGGCGATGCGCCCTTCCACTCCGCGCACGAGATGATGGTCCACGCCGATTTCGCCGAACTCGTTGATGATCACGGCCGCGTCGGCATAGGCGGGGTTGCGGACCAGACGATTGAGCAGCGTCGTCTTGCCGCTGCCTAAAAAGCCGGTAAATACCGTAAGAGGAATGCGAGTGTCGGCTTGCGGGCTGTGGGCGGACATGATGCGTGGGCGATATGAGGATGAGCCTATCTATCGGGATGAGCCTATCTTATCGGTGCTCATGCGGACGCACAAAAGGGGCGCGCAAACCGGCCAAGCAAAGCAAAAGGCCAATCTCTTGCGAGATTGGCCTTTTAGTTCTTTGGCTCCCCAACCTGGGCTCGAACCAGGGACCTACGGATTAACAGTCCGGCGCTCTACCGACTGAGCTATTGGGGAACAGCGGAGAAGCGAGATTATGCACGAGTTTTTTTTGGCGTGCAAATAGCGAAGCGCCATTCAGAAAGTGCCGCCGAATCGCAAACAGCGAACCGCCGACTGCGCATGCTCACCTTTGTTAGTTTTGCCCGCCGCCAAAGACTCTGATATGATCGCAGTCTTTGCCGCCGGCATAGCTCAGTTGGTAGAGCAGCGCATTCGTAATGCGAAGGTCGTAGGTTCGACTCCTATTGCCGGCACCAGAATACGGCTTGCAAATCAAGCCACTAGCGCCGCCCTCTCGGGCGGCGTTTTTTCTTCCTCATCCAACTTTGTCAAAATCTTGACAGCGTTGGCGTGGGCAGCCAGATGGCTGGGAGCAAGGTGGGCGTACTTCTGCACCATCTCGATGGTTTCCCAGCCGCCCAACTCCTTCAGCACCATCAGAGGCGTACCATGCTGCACATGCCAACTCGCCCACGTATGGCGCAGGTCGTGCCAGTGGAAGTCCTCGATCCCGACGATCTCGCAGGCGCGCTGGAACACCCGGCGGTCATGCTGGCCAATCTTGCGGCCATCGCCATTGTCCCGAGTAAATACCCAGCACTGCGCCGTCTGCATTCGACGCTCGATGACCTGAAAGGCGTCATCGTTCAACGGAACCGACCTCGCTCGCTTGGACTTCGCAGTTTCATGCTCGATCCAAGTGCTCCGATCCGCTAGATTGACGGTAAGAGGCTGGACGCTGAACAGTTCATCCTCTCGCATCCCGGAAGCAACAGCCACGATAGCCGCGTCTTGCATCCACGGCAGCGACATCGCCTCGATCAGGGCGATGATGCGATGCGGAGGCTCCCAGCGGACGCGAATATCTGGTTCCTCGTAGCGAGGAAGCTTCGGGCATTTGTCCAACCAGTCCAATTCCACGGCGATATTCAGCATGCGCCGGATCGTCGCCAGATACTTGTTCTTGGAACCGTTGGCCAAAGGCCTGGGTGGGTTGCGCTGATAGGTGCGATGCGTCGGCAGGTGCTCGACAATTTCACCAGCGGTTAAAGAGCGAAGGGTTCGCCCGGCAAACTGTTCGCGCCAGTATTCGACGTGCAGCAGCTTCGTTGCATAGTCGCGCTGGCCCGCACTTTGACTTAAGAGCTGGACAGCGGCGTCCTCGAACTGTTTTTCGGGCCTATCCCCCAGTTTGGCTTGGCGCCACAAGTCGGCCTTCAAGCGATCGTGGTATTCCGCCGCCGCTTGCTTGTCCGTGGTGCCAGCAGAGCATCTAATTCGCGCTCCACCGCCTGGCGGACTGATGGCGATTTGCCAGATCCCGGAGGACTTATCTTTGCGGATTGACATTGAGTTTCCTCGATGACCCGCACCGATAGCCGGGGCACATTGTCACGCGGCGCGGAGAGTTCGACAAGCCTAGACGGCCACACTCGCCACACACGGGAGCCAGGGAGCCGAAAGCCGATCTGCTCCCTCATGGTGAACACCGTGCTGTAGGCAAGACCTAGCTTGGCAGCGACCTCCCGCAGCGTGAGCGCACGCTCGTCATAATCCATTGCCATTCCAAGGCATCCTTGTGTGTTGCATGCCCAGGGTTGTGCAAAAATCACCCACCCGATTTTTTGGGTAAACACGCCCGTATAGGACGTGTTTAAAATTTTTTGTAACTGTTCTTGATGAGGGTCTCTTTGGCTCTCCTCCTTGCGACCGTTCCCGCCGCGCAGCAGTTCGGGCCAGGTGACAAAGAGGGTGGGATCGTGCAGAATTGCACCATTCAACGCTTGGCTGCGTAACGCGGCGAGCGAGTCCTAGCTGGGGACTCAAAAAAAGCAGCCATCAAAAAAGCGCCTCGTCGGCCAACACAGCAAGCGGCTCCGCCGCTATCACAACGGTGCGTGTCTCCGCATCACTCATCACGCGCTTGATTTAGCGCTTTCTCAAGGACTCGGGTTGCTCGCCGTTCGCGGGAGCGATGCTGCACGTCCGTTTCTCATCCTCAACTCGACGCCAGGTACGTCAATGCACTCGGCCGTCTCTTTTTGCATCTGCAAAAAGAGACGGCCGCTGGCCACACCCAGGAAACCCGCATAGGAGAAGGCTTTCCGGCAATTCAACCATCAAAAATATCGCGTGAAAACACGTGAAAAATCAAATCCAGCACATTCCCCGTGGATCCGGAAAGCCTGACCAGCACCGGTAGGGGAATCGCAGGATCGCCATTGCCGTCGCCACCGGCGTAATCCGTGGCAAGCCCGCTGCAGCAAGCCAAGCTGTCAAAAAAATGTGCGTCAACACTTACCACTCGGTGTCGGTCAAGGCGGGCCGGGCGTAATGCCCGGCGGGCGCGCGTTTTCGCGCGCCATGCGCCTTGCCCGCACCGAGCGGAGGCGCCCTAGGTCGGCGTCTCAAGCAGGTTTTCACCAAGCCTGTTTGAGACGCCGACCACAGTTGATCTTTGAGGAGAGAAGATGAGTCGGAATTTCAATCTGGGTTCCAGAGATATGAGCAAGGCGGGACGGAACGCCCTGAACGCCGCTGCCCGAAATGGCGCAATTTCATTTTCGAGCGCGGCGACGAATGGCGCGCGCTGGAACCGATTCGCATCCTATGCGAAAGAAGAACTGGGAGTGCGGTATATGGAACGCATCGCGCCAGAACACGTGGTCGCCTATGGAGAATCCCTTCAGGCCAAGGTCGAGACTGGAGAAATGAGCGCAGCCACTGCACAGAACTATGTTGCTGCGGTTAACAGTGTGCTCGATATCGCCACGTCGGGGAAATGGCAATCAGTAAGTCCCACGCAAGATTGTGGAATCGCAACGAAATCTTGTATAGCAACTATTTCCAAGGCAATTACTCCCGTCCAACATGAATCCGTAATTGCTCATGCGGGAGAACGCCTAGGTGTGCTTCTTGATCTCCAGCGAGCCCTCGGCCTGCGGTACGAAGAATCAGCCAAACTCAATGCCAAGACGGCCTACGCCGAAGCAAAAACGACCGGACAGGTACAAATTCTGGCTGGCACAAAAGGCGGGCGAAACCGCATAGTGCCTGTCAATGAAGCCGCGCTCGTCGCCCTAGAACGTGCTGCGGACATACAAGGGCAGGGTCGATCAATGATCCCCTCCAGCATGTCCTACGCAAGATTCCAAGCCGAGTCATATAGGGAGCTAGGAGTCGCTGGCGGCCGAGGGTTTCATGGCAATCGTCATTGGTACGCCCAAGATCGCTATTTCCAGCTTGCCGGAGCCCCAGCGCCAGTAGTGGCCGGTTGGTCTAGGGACGAGCGCATCGCGGCACTGGCGGCCGTGCTGGAGATATCCGAAACAAAAGCAAAAGCCATCGACCACAAAGCGCGCATGCAAATCGCGGTTGAACTAGGACATGGTCGCGTGGAGATAACAAATGCGTACCTGGGGTGAGCGGCAGAGTCTCGCGCAGCAGGCGAGATTAGTCTTTAAGAAGGCTGGATATGACCGCAAAGGCGGCAAGTTAAACCGCAAGCAGCAGATGGAACGAGCCTGTACCGTGATGGACTGGGTGCAGAGGAATTGCCAAATCCACCACCTCGGCCAGCTCGGTGGTCGACAAATCGTGCAATTCTGGAAGACCCGCCGTGAATGGTCAGATGCCACCCGATATGGATACTGGCTCGCCCTACGGCAACTCTGGCGGTTGTACGGCAAACCGGGAGAACCACCCGAACCCGACGAGCTCGACCCATCGTCCACCCCTGCAACTGATCCGTAGGACTTAGATGGGTAAAGCGCTACACCTCGGCTCGTCTCAATAACTCCCAAGCATCGACGTTCAAGGACTTGCATATACGCAGCAAGTTGATGACCGCCAAGTTGTGCTCTCCACGCTCGATGCCCCCCAAATAGCTGCGATCTATCTCGGCCTCATGCGCGAGCGCTTCCTGAGACAAGCCTGCCTCTGCCCGTAGGGTACGTATTGCTTGCCCAATCTTGACTAGAGCAGCATCGCCAGCATGTGAGGGGGATGGTCGCGCCATACCCCACATGCTGAATTCTTGCGGGACTCAATACCACGGGATATGATACCCTATTAACAAATAAATATTACATCTTTAAGGATGCTCTGAATAATTCGATTTTCCAAACCTTGACTACTTAAAAATCAATAACCTACAGAACCACCCGAGTTGGAAATCAGAGTTATTCAGAGAATTCCTAAAGCGCAGCACCAGCAATTGGCTACTTATATCCCCCATGACAAGCTCGAGATCAGAGGATAATTTAGAAATGATCATGAAAATAACGAAAATTATAGTTTCAATCACCGGATTTTTGCTCTTTTTCTTTATTAAAATAGCATCAGCAGAATGCATAATTAGCACCCATTGGGATACGGAATACGCCCTTAAAATTCTCGAAAGATCCGGCGGACTAAGAATAAATAATTATGAACAATTGTGCGAAAAGATAAACAAAGCCAATGCCAAACTATTCATAACAACAGCCGGAATAGAAAGCGAAGGGGTTTATAGCAGCCATATCACCATAACTCTTGCCGATAAAAATATAAATATATTTTCCGATCTACAAACCGGCAGTTCGACAATTAATTTATGGAAGTATCGAGGCAAAACACCTGACCAGCTAACAGTAATGGCCATAAACCAAGCCGTGGACAGTTTTAACAACCGAGTGGATCAGCAAGGAAATCTATTAATAGATGAGGCAATAAAAAGCCTAAATATTTCTCGACAAAAAGCCAAGCATTTTTTCCAAAATAACAAATAATCCCCCATCCGAGATCAAAAACTCTTGCAGAATATTAGCCAATCACCAGAGAATTGGGCAATCAAACGCGCATGCAAATCAGTCCGGTTTTAGCGGAAATCTCGGTGCAGACCTAGGAACAGCCATTGGGCGAGCCATTGCAGGCGACATAAATCAATACGTCCCGACGGTGATGGTCAATATTAAAAATCAATGCAGAACGATCTGGGAAGCGTCAGCCTAGTAAAGAGCTACATCCCTGACTCATTCAAAGGCCCTTTGGCAGACGATAGAGATACGGCTCGGAAATAAAATCACATGAACATTCGTACATTTTTTTCTCTCGGCGCCATGCTGGCGCTCTCCTTCCTCGGCGGCTGCGCCACGCCAATTCAAACGGTTGCTCCGAGGGCAGTCGCGCCTGCGGCCGGGGAGATCAAAACCACGGTGTACACCCAAGTAGATCTACAGCCGCATCCCCCGGGCGAAGGCTCGATGCTAGTTCTCAGCCCAATCAAGGAACTCGGTGGTCTTTTCAATTCAAAGGGCTACACGGTCGCCAATCGCACCAGCATCTGGGCGAACACGGCAAAGGTGGATTTCGATTGGGTGATATTCCAGAAACCCGATGGGCCGCAGCAGATTATTCGCTACGAGGTCCAAGACAAGTATTCCAATATTAAGGTGCCCCCAGCCACGTCGACCGAGGTTCTGGCGCAGCTCGGAGACCTCAACAAGCCCAATGGTGGAAGTGGCGTCTTCGATGCGGATGGTTCAGTCTATGGCAACGGTGCAGCAGCGACCGGTAGCGCGGGCGGCGGAATCGTTGTCGGTCTAGCCGTCGGTACAGTCCAAACGGTGGCTCACGCTGTCGCAAGCCACGATGACAAGCCAAAAGCAAAGCCGAGCACCGTCAAGAAGCTCCCCGTTAATGCGGCAGTCTTGTTCGGTCGTATTCGGCAGTCGATAGGCGGCATCATTCGCCGGCCCGAAGAACAGCGCGTCATCATCGTGGCCTCGTCGGACAAGGAAGAATCACCGGCAGTCCTCTTGGATGCGGCACTTCGCAAATACGTGGACGTGTACAAAAACGGAGCTACAGCGAACCCGACCAGCCTGGATGAGCCACAAGCCATCACGGCGACAAAGGACGACGCTCGAAAATGAAACACCCAAGGGGGGGTGTCCGAATTTTTGTGTAAACGGGGTTTAGGGTTTACAGCGGGGGGACACACTCGCCGAAATTTTGATGAAACTCTTAGCGTAGTCTCTCTACATATCGTCTTGGTTAGCGCTGTCAATTTGGAGATCGAATCGATCGTTACGCGCATGGTGTGCACTGTGCAACATACTCATATGTTCCCTAGTGAATCGTAGGTGTGAGCGGCCACGACGTTTCGGTCCAAAGCATTCGCAAACATCATTGGCACGGGATGACTGAAGATCAGATGACTCTCTAGTTTGTCCACGTGGTCCCAGTGCAAAAAGCGAGCCACTTCGACCGGATGCGCTCGAAGTACATCTACCCGATCTAAGTGTTTCCTAAGAGAGTCGCGCTTCTTCCCATCAGGAGTTGCAAATCCACGATAGTCGGAAAGCTGCTCGGCAATCTCTCCATAGGTTTTTTTGAATTGAAGATCCTTACACTCCATGATTAGGATTCGGCCGGACTCTGGCTTCCAGGCAAGCACATCAACATCACCGTAGTCTCGGTCGAGCCCTTTTTGCAGAATTTTGGTGAGTTTAATCTCCCGTTCAATCTGCCATCCAAGCTCCTTCATCGTAGTGGCGACACGCTTATTGAACTCCGCACCATCTCGCGCCCGTGCTGCGCCGGCATACTTAAGCATGGCAGGCCCTAAATGATCGTCGGAGTACTCTCCAGCATAGTAGTTCCTAAGCATCACACTGAAACCTTCCCGAATTAGCGCCGGATCGATGAAGTATTTCGGATCATCATCTGAGTCGAGTTGGATCAGTGGCCGTCGAAGCAGGCCGAGCCGACGCTTAAATCGAGCGGGAGCAATGTCTTTCCACGCATACCCATCCGGAGGCATATGCCACGCCGGCCTAGGCGTTAATTCAAGCGAATTAACAATAGCCAGACCAACATCAGTAGTATCTGCTAGTGCGATTAGGCTAGATCTTGGAAGAATAAAGAGTATCTTGTGATGTTCAATTCCGTAATTTTCCAAGGCATCGAGAAATCTTCTGTACGCATCGAGCGAAACGCCGAACTCATCCTGCCACGCGTCTAAAAACTCTGTTGAGATGTCACTCTCTCTAGAATCTTCAAGCAAGGGCACGCTGCCTAAACTTGTCGCGTACTGATTAATCGATGCACTATATCGATACTCACTACTTGCTTTGCTGAAAGGTTCAATAACCATGTCCATGAAATCATGGTTAGTATGAACGTCCCCCAGAGGTCGGATCGCCAAGCTTGGCTCTAAGACGTCCCAACGAATCAAATCGTACCAACCACTCAGATGAAAGATCTGGCTACTCTGAGCCAACATCCAAGCGAGATCTAGCTTTCCAGGTCTCTCCCCCTTACCCAGTGGAGATTCGCAAAGGACCATTTCGACGAGATTTCGCGTCGGCTGCAATACGCCATTGAGCTTGAATTCGTGTTTAGACATCTGATCCAGGGCTGCGGCCTTATCCTCCCTAAGTGCAAGTATCGCAGCTGCAGTTCTATGCCATCGATCGCGAGAAAAACTCGCTGATTCGTAGTTAATCAACAAAGTTGTTAGCAAAGACTCTCGGTCAAACAGCTTTAGGAAACTCGCTAGCTCATCCAGTAGCTGATCAATCAATGAGCGTAAAAATGACAAGCAATCTTGCTTGCCAACAAGTCTGTCACCTTCTTTAGGGTCTCTGACTCGCCAACCTAGCCCAAGCTTAAGAGACGCATCATCGAACCGACTGATCATCACTGGCGATCTTGGCAATGTATCACTGATGTAGTCCCGATAACTTCTAGCGGAGAACATATGTGTATGGCGAGCATTGACATCCGATAACCTGTCAGTCAAAGCAGCTTCCAAATCTACTAGTGGAACATTAGTTAAAGTTGAGACTCCTCTAAGAAAGGCGCGTACTAGACCGACCTCGGCAATGTTGTGCTGATGATAGGTCGCCCTATCAAACCCCGCACCCACCTCAAGTTGAATAGTGCGAGCTGCGAGATCTACGCTCACAGCAAAGGCCGCGTCGAGGTCTTCATGCTGACCAAAGTTATCAACACTTGGAAGCGATGGCTCTCCGTCGAAGGAGCATCGCCAGAAAATCGGCCCTGAACTGATCCGAGCACCTATCTCGGCATCTATCTGATCGGCAATTCGCGCGATCCAGACCCCCATCATTGACCATCTTTCGTAAATTAGATGATTCCTTGAGCCATCTTTTGCAACGGCCTCGTACCACCAACTCCGTGTCGAGGTAATCCTCGCACCCAACAGATTCGGCTCTTTTCCTTCAGAGAGATGAACGTACAAGGGGCGACTGGCATCTTCCTCGAAAAAACTTTGTTCTTCTCTTCGAACCAGTTTCCATGTTCCATCGACAAATTGCTCAACATGCTCGTCAGCTGCTAGTGCAAGATTGTGCCGTAAATCTCCTAGGCCGTTCTGAGGGATAACTATGTTCAGCTTCTGTCCTGCACTGAAGTCTCGTGGAATCTCGGCGTGGGGCACCAGATGACCATCTAGAGACTCCACCCATGCAAATAGATTGAGCAAGCCGTTCATATTCTGGAGCCTAATCTCGTTCTGGCGTAAGAGCTGCTCCATGCGGAAAACACGCAAAAGATCCAAAATCCGGATATCTTTGAACTGTGCCAGTGCATGGAAATCCGGTGCGCTCACAAATTTCCATTCCCAGCGTGCCTTAGCCTGATAAGGCCCTTCTAGAAGAGCACCGCGCCCGATTCCACATCCAACTACAAGTGTCATTCCTTCCTTAAAACCGTCTCGTCGTTCACAATCCTCTTGTGCGCTCTGAATAACCTTGTCGATTTCTTCACTTAGCGCTGGCGACCCTTGAAATACACCACCAAATCCCTCTTCCTGAAAGCCGACAAGATCATCTAGAAAAAAAAGCATAACTAAGTAACGGCCAGTGTCGATCTCCTGGATAAGTGCGGACAGTGAACCGAGAGAATTGTGTGAAAAAGGTAGTCGTGGTCCAGGGTTGCCGAAGAACGGTGATGTAGAGAACAACCTGGAATATTCGAATCCCAGTTGACGTAGGAAAACATCCCGATTGTCCTGATCTCCAAGTGCTCTCACAAAAAAACGACGAATCGCTACAGATACTGCCGTTGGTAGGAGAAGATTGAGGACTCCGTCTTTAATGACTACGGGAGCCGCTTCAAGATCGGTGTTCGAAATTGCCTGGTCGAGCAGTGAGTGCCTGATACTCGGATCAAAGATGAAAGGACTGAGGGCATCGACGTCCAGTCCGTACGAGAGCAAATCTTCTGTAGAGAATGCCACTAGATTGCGTAGCAGATTTACTTTTTCTCGCAAACCTTTTGGTAAATCTCGATTTCTTCCGTCAAGTCCGATGTCATTGCGCGTCAAGCCTGCCCTTTCACAGACAATGTCCGAAAGCTTCAGTAGGGCATGTATCGCATCCGCAATAACCTTGAAATGATCCTGCTCTGGAAGAGTATCAACCATGTTGACGATGCGCTGTAAATAGAAGGTTGCTCCTTCCCAGATGCCTTCTAGAACGCGATAGTTACCTCGTTTCGAATAGATATTTCCTACAAAATTATCCTCACGAGGATCTTCCATATATCCATGTAAAGTTCCCATAGATGTGAAGCCCTGAAGGAGAAATCCCTGCGTAGGCGCACGAGTTCCTCCTCCGATGCTCAGGCAAAGGTGAACTAGGAGTTCCAAGCGAGCGCAGTTCGATTGCAATCGCTTCTGTAGCAAGAGACCAGCAAAGGCAGCTGCAGCCTTGACAGGGCAAAGGTCAACAAGAGCGCGAGTCAAGTATGGAAGTTTCGCCGCGATAGGACCAAGAGATACCGTAGTTCCCATCGTCGCTATTGTGGCGGCGTCGATGTCTGGAAAGTCAGCAGCAGAAAACTGGTCGTCCACCAGGCACTCCTTATTTTTCATTTTTATCGAGATATCAGATTAGTCGCGACTTTCAACGGTGAAAGTGAACTTCTCGGCATCTATCTTCCATGAAAAGGGCTATTCAGTCTCCAAAACGTCGGAGCCGTCTCTGGTCTGCTCGAAGAGCAGCGCGTCATTATCATGGCCTTGTCGGACAAGGCCGAGTCAGCGGCGATCCTGCTGGATGCGGCGCTTCGCAAGTACGTAGATGTGTACGAGAACGGCGCCAAGGCTAATCCGACCAACAACCCCGAAGCGGCAGCTTCGGAAAAGGATGACGCTCGGCAATGAAACACCCAAGGGCCCATAGCAACTTTGACAAAATCTTGCCATGAATACGCAAAAACCAACCAAAATAGATAGAGAAAGCACCGCCCACTTAAGGGCGGCAATCAGTGCAAGTCATTGAAATGGCGGTACTTTCTACTTTCTTCTATTTGGTGCAGGCAGTATTCGTAATGCGAAGGTCGTAGGTTCGACTCCTATTGCCGGCACCAGAAATTCAAGCACTTAGGCCAACCTCTCGGGGTTGGCCTTTTGCTTTTGTGCCGTCATGTGCCTCACGGCAGACAATCGGCACCTCTCCTCTATCAGGCCGCCACGCCTACGCGTCTGGCCGCTTTCTTGGCTGCCTTGGGTTGCTCGACCGGTTCCGCAGCCAGACGAACGCCTAGAGCACGAGTCACTTTCAGAATGGTGTCGTAGCGCGGCTTCGCGCCAGGCGCCAAGGCCTTGTACAGGCTTTCGCGTCCCAGCCCGGCTTCTTCGGCAACCTGCGCCATGCCGCGAGCCTTGGCAACATGTCCCAACGCCCGCAGCAGCTCATCAGCGTCACCATCAGCCAGCACTTGGGTCAGGTATTCAGCTACGGCGTCCGGGCTGTCCAGATGCGTCGCCATGTCAAAAGGAATCAGCTTCGGTTTCGTCGTCATGATTCATACCTCTTGAGCCAGCTTTCTGGCGCGCTTGATATCGGCATCCTGGGTACGCTTGTCGCCGCTAGCCAGCAGAATGACCAGCATGCCATGCTGCAAATGCTTCGGTTTGCTGAACTAGATAGGGCATGATTATTGTATCTATTTGGATACATCGATGCAACGACAAGAGCGATTTAACTGATGCCCGCAAACCCGCCTTGGGTTGCTCCGGTCAGGCCCTCGTACACTTGATCTCCATCACAGAATGCAGCTCGCGCCGAGATGCTGTCGGCTACTGAAGAATCGTATATGTCGCACCTCCAAGAACACAGCGGCCACAGGGCTGAATTGATCATCTTCGATTGCGACGGGATGCTTATCGATAGCGAGATGATCGCGACAACGGCACTGAGTGCGGCTCTAATCAGGGAAATCGACCAATGACAACAACTTTCGATCTAGACGCCTATTTCGAACGCATTCACTGGCATGGCGATACCTCGCCTTCGCTTGAAACGCTAGGTGGGCTGATGCGGGCCCATATGACGCATATCCCGTTCGAGAACCTCGACGTTCTGCTCGGCCGCCCTGTGCGGCTCGATCTCGACAGCCTTCAGCAAAAGCTTGTGCATTCGCAGCGCGGCGGCTATTGCTTCGAGCATATGACGCTGTTTGCCGCGGCGATCGAAGCGCTTGGATTTCGGCCTGCCCGGCATTCGGCGCGCGTTGTGCTGGTGACTCCGCGCCATGAATCTCCGCGGACCCATATGTTCCTGACGGTCGCCGTCGCGGATGGAACCTATGTGCTGGACGCCGGTTTTGGCGGTCCCGCCGCTATGTTTCCGGTGCCGCTCGTTGACTGCGGAGCCTCCGGCCCGGCGGACGTGACACACTGGATGTATCGAAACGGCGATGATTGGGTTTTGCGGCACCGCTTTGGTATCGAACCGGCCGACGCCTGGGTTTCGACGCTCGAGCACGATCTTCCCATCGATTTCGAGATGGGCAGCTACTTTACGTCGACGCACCCGAGTTCGCCGTTCGTCAATAATCTGTTCTTGAGCCTGTTCAAGCCCGATGGACGCATCGGCGTCAGAAACCGCGATGTCACCGTACGTCAGGGCGATCGCGCTCAATTTTTCCAGTTGACCGATCGCGCTGCTTTGCGAACGCTGCTCGTCGAGCAATTCGGTTTCGACCTGCCCGAGGTGGAGCGCTTGAACATTCCCATAATTCCGGAATGGGGCGGGGCAGCTGCGTAGTCGTCGGCATCACCCGCCATTCGCGAGCGCAACAAGGAGCAGGGTTCCATGAAAGTCAAACGGATAGTCGCGAATATCTACACCGAGGATCCCGCCAAAGCCGATGCGTTCTATCGCGATGTGCTTGGCCTGGACCTCGCGATGGATCACGGCTGGATTGGCACCTATGCCTCTGCAACCACGATGCCCGTGCAGGTGAGCTTTGCGAGCCAGGGCGGCTCCGATACACCGGTTCCCGATTTATCCATCGAGGTGGATGACCTTGCGCAAGCGCTCCATCGCGTGCAAGCCGCCGGCATTCCCATCGAGTATGGCCCGGTCAGCGAACCGTGGGGTGTGCGACGTTTCTACGTTAGAGATCCGTTGGGAAAGCTGATCAATATTTTGCAGCACCAGAACGCATAAGCGTATCCACTGTTGCCTAACCCGCACAAACCAAAAGGCCCTTGAGGACTACCTCAAGGGCCTTTTGGTTTTTACTCAGTGCAGGCAGATCAGCCTGCACTCTCTCATACACCTTACGCTTTCTCAACCCTGAGCCAGCGTCGTCTCCAACTGCGCCTGCAGCTGCTCGAGCGTGAAGCGCGACTCGACCTTGTCGACCACGTAACCCTTGTTGAGCAGCTCCTTGATGTACATCTTGTTGTAGATCACCGCGAACACGATCCACGCGATCCATGCGCCCCAGCCTATCGTCAGCACGCCGGCGACGGCCGTGACGAAGAAGATGATCGCGGCCCACTTGAAGTCGCCGCGGAAAAGCGCCGGGAAGAAGCCGAAGAAAAGCGTGGTCCAGGAAAAACCGACGGGCGCGGACTTGATCGTGCCGAATGCCGCATTTTTGAAGACGAGGGTCGAATGAGCCATGTTCGTTCACCTTGGTGTTATTAAAATTGGTGGCCGAACAGTACAACAAAAAAGCCCAATCTTAGGCCCCTCTTCCACCGGGTGTCGAACGAACGCAACACCCGCCGGCGAGCTTACTCAACTTACCCAACGAAGCCCGGTTGCTTAACGACTCCGTGGCCCGATCCGGTCGAATTGGCAGCGACCTGGCCCGGGCCAACCAGGGCTCATGCCGACAACGCGCCCCTGCCCTGCAATGAACGCGGCTTCGACCGCGAAGCGCCCTTCCGGCTCGCGCACATCACACCGGCCGTGACCAGCGCGATGGCCCCGATCGTCAGCGCCGTGGGACGCTCGCCCAGGAAGATGAAGGCCAGCACCGTCGCCGCCGCCGGCGTCAGCGCGCCCAGCACCGAGGCGCGCGCGGCGCCCAAGCGGCGCACCGATTCGCCGTAGGCATAAAGACCCACGACCGCCGACAGGGTCTGGGCGACGGCTTGATAGCCGACATCGCGCCACTGCACGGTCGAAAGATCCGGATGCCCCATGCCCGCGTAGACGACCAGCACGAGCACCAGCGACCATCCGTTGACGACGCCCGCCGCGTGCAGCGCGCCGAGGCCTTGCTTGCGCAGGGTGATCGTGTAGATCGCCCACATCAGCGCCGCGAGCAGGAACAGCGCGTGGCCGCGCCATTGGCCCTGCATGCCGTCCGGCGAGTCGAAAAGGCCGAAGATCGCCAGGCCGGCCAGGAGCAGCGCGAAGCCGATGACCTGCGGCCGGCGCAGCCGTTCGCGCATCACGAGCACGGCGAGCATGGCGACGAAGAACGGCATCGAGCCGATCATCACCGAAGCGATGTGCGAGGCCGGCGCGTATTTCATGCCCGTGGCGCTGACGAACAGGAACGGAGCACCCGCGCCGGCGACCAGCAGCGCCGTCGCGCGCCAGTTGGCCGCGACCAGCGGCATGCCGCGGCGCAGGCAAAGCGGAACGAGCACGGCCGACGCGCAGATGTAGCGCACGAGCATGATGTCGATCGGACGCAGCGAGGTCTTGACGCCGACCCGGGTGGACACGACCCACACGGCCCAGATCAGCACGACCAGCAGCCCCCATGCCGTGCCGATCGCAACCTCGCGCACGTGCGAGCCGCCGGCCCTGTCGGCGGACGCGGACCGCTGGCCCGCGTTCATTTTGCGGCCTCGGCCAGCTCGCAATGCGCTTCGAGGCGATAGCCGTCGGGGTCGACCACGAACGCCGCGTAATAGCCCGAGCCATAGGACTCGCGCACGCCGGGCCCGCCGTTGTCGCTGCCGCCGTAGTCCATGGCGGCCCGGTAGAACGCCTCGACCTGGGCCGGGGTCGAGGCGACGAAGGACAGATGCAGGCCGGATTCCGGATCCGCGACGACGGGACGGGCCGTCTTGAGCAGCCACAGCTTCGGTTCGTCGGAGCCATAGGAAAGCGACGCATCGTCGGCGCTCAGGCGCTGGTAGCCGAGCGCGCCCAGCGTGTGATCGTAGAAGCGGGTGCTGCGGGCGAGCTCGGAAATGCCGAGCGAAAGGTGGTCGATCATCTGAGTTCTCCTGGTTCATTTCCCTTGGGGATTTAGGCGGCCATTACCTAACCGCCATGATGGTTATGTTAGGAGCAGGGTCTATCCTTGTCAACCACCTTGATGGTTAGATAAGATTCGGCCATGAAGAACACGGTTCCGAGCGCCCAGCGCTTTCTGATTCCGGCGCAGTCCGAGGGCTTGAGCATCGACTTCGCCAATACGAGGTACTGGCGGGGAACCGAAGCGCCGACCGAGACGTTCGCGAAGCTGGACGATGTCCTGGCCTGGTGCTGCGACACCGCGAAGATTCCCGCGGCGATGATCGATGGGTTTCGCGCCCTGTGCCTGCAGGACGAAGCGGCGGCGCTCGCGGGCGCGATCGCCCTGCGCGAACTGCTTTACCGGCTCTACCTGGCCCATGCGCAAGGCGCGGAGCCGGACGCCGAGGATCTCGCGGCGCTGCGCGAATACCTGGGCGACGCCGCGCCGCGCAAGGAGTTGACCCGCGCCGGCGGGCGCTACGAATGGGCCGTCGACGACCGGTATCGCACCCTGGCCGGCTTGCTCAGCCCGGTGCTCTGGTCAGCCACGGACCTCCTGGGCGGAGCGCGCCTGGGCAAGCTCAAGTGCTGCGCCAACGATCGATGCAAGTGGCTGTTCGTCGACGACAGCAAGAGCGGCAGCCGGCGCTGGTGCTCGATGTCGGCCTGCGGCAACCGTGCCAAGGCGCATCGGCATTACCACGGCAAAACGGGCTGAGCCGGCGTCAAAACGGCGGCAGCCGCCGCTTGACGGGCTGGGACTTCACGATCGCCGTGCTGGTCTCGGCGATGTCGGTGATGCGATCCAGGATGTGGTCCAGGTGCTCGATGGAGCGCAGGTAAAGGCGGCCGATGAAGCAGTCCTCGCCCGTCACCTTGTCGCACTCGCCGAACTCCGGAATGCCCTCGATCAGTTTCTGCACGGCCTGCAGCTTGCCGGGCATCGGCCGGATGCGCACCAGCGCCTGCATGGAGTAGCCCAGCGCGCGAGGTTCGACATCCATGCCGAAGCCGCGGATGACGCCCCGCTCTTCCAGGCGGCGCAGCCGCTCGGAAGTGGCTGGGGACGAGAGCCCTATCTGCTCGGCCAGCGGCTTGATCGCCATGCGGCCGTCGTGCTGGAGCAGGGTCAGGATGCGGCGGTCGGTGTCGTCCAGGCTCATAAGAAAATCTCGATTAATACCTAATAAATATAATTAAATATAGCTCCCCTCTTTAAATTCCGCATACGAATTTCGCATTTCATCTTCTACATTGGGGCCATCCGATGAAACAGGAAGAACGAAATGAGCGAGAAGACGCGCGGGATGATGGAGATGGTCGCGGCGATGATGGTTTCGGGAACCATCGGCTGGTTCGTCGTGGTTTCGGGCAGCCCCGTGCCCCAGGTCGTCTTCTGGCGCTGCGTGTTCGGCGCGCTGGTGCTGCTGCCGGTGTGCGTCGCCAAGGGCTATCTATTGCCCGGCCGCATCAGCCGGCGCCAGGCCATGCTGGCCGTGCTGGGCGGCATCGCCATCGTGGCCAACTGGCTGCTGCTGTTCGCGGCGTATTCGCAAGCCACCATTTCCATCGCCACGACGGTCTACAACACGCAGCCGTTCATGCTGGTGGGCCTGGGCGCCTTGTTCCTGGGCGAGCGCCTGACGCTGGTCAAGCTCGGGTGGCTGCTGCTGTCGTTCGGCGGCATGCTGCTGATCGTGCAATCGCGGCCGGACGCGGTGGCCGCGCAAGGCAGCTATCTGCTGGGACTATTGCTGGCCTTGGGCGCGGCGTTCTTCTACGCGCTGGCCGCTTTGCTGGCCAAGAAGCTCAAGGAAGTGCCTCCGCACCTGATCGCGCTGATCCAGGTCGGCGTCGGCATCGTCGCGCTGGCGCCTTTGGCGCTGCATGCCGGATGGCCCGACGGCGTCGCCGTCTGGGGCCTGCTGGCCACGATCGGGGCGGTGCATACCGGCGTGACGTACATCCTGCTTTACGGGGCGATCCAGCGGCTGCCGACGACTTTGACGGGGGCGTTGTCCTTCATCTATCCGATCGTGGCGATCGCGGTGGACGACGTGGCCTTCGGCCATCGCCTGCATCCGCTGCAGGCGATGGGCGCCGTCCTGATTCTGCTTGCGGCCGCCGGCATGACGCAGGGGTGGTCGTGGCGTCGGCATGCGCGCGGCGCGGCGGCGTGAAATGCGCGACGGCCGCCGCGGCCGTCGCGAACTCAATCGAGGTTTTCGATCTGCGCCGACTTGCGCGACAAACCCCTGGGCAAGGGAAAGGACACGTTCTCTTCCAGGCCTTCCATGGTGCGCACCGACACCGCGCCCAGTTCTTTGACGCGGGCCACGACCTGCTGCACCAGCAGCTCGGGCGCGGAGGCGCCCGCCGTGACGCCCACGCGGCGGCTGCCCGCCAGCCAGGCCGGATCGATCGAATCGGCGCCGTCGACCAGGTAGGCCGCCGCGCCCTTGCGCTCGGCGACTTCGCGCAAGCGATTGGAGTTGGAGCTGTTGACGCTGCCCACCACCAGCACCACATCGCAGCCCGGCGCCATGATCTTGACGGCGTCCTGGCGGTTCTGCGTGGCATAGCAGATGTCGCTTTTCTTGGGCTCGACGATCCGCGGAAAGCGCGCCTTGAGCGCGGCCGACACCGTGGCGGCGTCGTCGATCGACAAGGTGGTCTGCGTGACGAAGGCCAGGTTGTTCGGATCGCGGATCTGCAGCTGGGCCACGTCCTCGACCGTCTCGACCAGGTGCATGCCGCCCTCGGACTGGCCCAGCGTGCCCTCGACCTCGGGGTGGCCCTTGTGGCCGATCATGATGATCTCGCGGCCGTCCGCGCGCATGCGCGCGACCTCGACGTGGACCTTGGTGACCAGCGGGCAAGTGGCGTCGAAGACGCGCAGGCCGCGGCTTTCGGCCTCGGCGCGCACGGCCTTGGACACGCCGTGCGCCGAGAACACCACGATGGCGCCGGAAGGCGCTTCGTCCAGTTCGTCGATGAACACCGCCCCCTTGGCGCGCAGGTCGGACACCACGTAGCGATTGTGCACGATCTCGTGGCGCACGTAGATGGGCGCGCCATGCAGCTCGAGCGCGCGCTCGACGATCTCGATGGCGCGGTCCACGCCGGCGCAAAAGCCGCGCGGCTGCGCCAGCACGACTTCGGCGCCGGGCTGCGTGACCGTGGATGGGGTGTCGCTCATCACAGCACTCCCAGGATGGCGACGTCCAGCGTCAGGGCGTTGCCGGCCAGCGGATGGTTGAAGTCGAACAGCGCCCACTCGTCGTTGATCTCTTTGAGCACGCCCGAGTAGCGCCCGCCGTTGGGGGCCGCGAACTCGACCATGTCGCCCGGATCGAACGTGGCGTCTTCGCCCGCGTGCTCGCTCAGCATGGCGCGCGAGACGCGCTGGATGAGCTCGGGATTGCGCTCGCCGTAGGCGGCCGCGGGCGGCAGCGTGACGCTGAAGCGCTCGCCTTCGGCATGACCGACGAGCGCGGTTTCCATGTCGGGGGACCACTGGCCGCTGCCCATCTGCAAGGTGGCCGGACGGCTTTCGAAGGTGTCGATGAAGACTTCGCCTTCGGCCGGGCCCGAGGCCAGCACGATGCGGTAATGCAAGGTCAGGTAAGAATCCGGACGGATCAAATTGTTCACTTCGACACTAGCGGCGTTCAAGTTCTGCCACCCTGATGAATTGTTCGCAAACCTTGATTTTAGAGCGTAATGAAGCAACCCCTATGCACCCTCCCCGTTTCGCCCTGCGCGCAGGTGCAGCCATGAACCTGGCCGAAAGCCTGCCCGGCCGCCAGCTCCCCCGCGAACGGCTGCTGCGCCACGGCGCCGCGGTGCTGAGCGACTCCGAACTGCTGGCGGTGGCCCTGCGTACCGGCACCCGGGGCCTGAACGCCATCGAGCTGGGCGGCCAGCTGATGCAGCGCTTCGGCGGCTTGCGCGGCCTGTTCGGCGCCACGCCGACCGAGCTGCGCGCCGTGCCGGGGCTGGGCGCAGCCAAGGCCTGCACCCTGGCCGCCGTGCTGGAGCTGGCGCGCCGCGCCGGCGAAGAAGACCTGCAGCGGCTGGACGCCCTCTCCCACCCCGACCGGGTCAAGCAGTATTGCCGCACCGCCCTGGGCCACTGCACGGTGGAGCACTGCATCGCCCTGTATCTGGACAACCGGCTCAACCTGATCGCCACCGGCGAGCTGGCCCGCGGAACGCTGGCGCAGGCCTGCGTCTACCCCCGGGAGGTGGTCCGCGAGGCCCTGCGCCATCACGCGGCCGCCCTCATCCTGGCGCACAACCATCCTTCGGGCCTGGCGCAGCCCAGCCAGGCCGACCTGGACCTGACGCAGCAGCTGCGCCGGGCGCTGGCCCTGGTGGACGTGAAGCTGATCGACCACCTGATCGTCGCGGCCGGCGAAGTGGTGTCCATGGCGCAGCTGGGCATGATCGCGCCGTAGAATTCCCCAATAAAAACCATGGCTTGCGCATATATTGCACTGCGAGTTAGAATTGCGAGTTCAGTTTTTTCGGATACGTGACCGGGGAAAAGGCCTGTTAATCCAAGGTCTATGAACCCCCGATTGGCGACCCCAACCCTAGCCAGGAAACTGGCAAACCCGGAAGATTCCAAATGAAAGAAGGCATCCACCCCGAATACCGCGACGTGGTGTTCATGGACGTGCAAACGGGCGACAAGTTCGTGACCCGCTCGACCGTCAACACCCGCGAAACCGTCGAACTCGACGGCAAGACCTACCCGCTTTTCAAGTGCGACGTGACCTCCAAGTCGCACCCCTTCTACACCGGCGCGCAAACGCGCATCGTGGAAACCGGCCGCGTCGAGAAGTTCCGCGCCCGCTTCGCCCGCACCACCGGCGCCGCCAAGGCCTGATTGCCCGAATCGGCCGCGCAGCGTTGCCACATGCTGCAAAGGAAGAGACCTCCACGCTGCACCCTCGGCTTGGCCAGCCCCTCAAAGGGGTCGCTTTTGCCTCGGGGCAGCCAGGCGGCAAAACAGCAGCCCACCCGGGCTGCTTTTTTTTCCAGATGAACCGCTAGTTGAACCCGCCCTTCATCCCGTGCCATCCATGACGCGCTCCACCCCCGCCCGGCTCACTGAGCTGGGCGCCACGAAACTGCCGCGACTGGCCCTCTTCGGGCTGGCGCTTGCCTACGTGGTGGCCGGGCTCTTCATGCGGGACCCATGGAAGACGGACGACGTGGTGGGCCTGGCCACCATGCTGACGGCGCTGCACGAAGGCGCGTGGCTGCAGCCGCAGATCGGCCACCTGGCCTATGCGCAGGACGGCCCGATGATCACCTGGGTCGGCGCCATCGCGATCAAGCTGTTCGGCCCGCTCCTGGGCGATTTCACCGCCAGCCGCCTGCCCAACCTGCTGTGGTTCGCCATGAGCGCCTGCAGCGTCTGGTACGGCACGTACCTGGTGGGCCGCCGCGCCGAGGCCCAGCCCCTGGCCCTGCCCTTCGGCGGCGAGCCGCCGCCGCGCGCCTACGGCCGCATGCTGGCCGACGCGGCCCTGCTGCTGCTGCTGGCTACCGTCGGCATCCTGCAGCACATGCACGAGACTTCGGCGCTGCCGGCCGTCATGGCCTGGCAGGCGCTGGTGTTCTACTCCCTGACCCGCATCCCCGACAAACCCCTCACGGGCGCATTGACGCTGGGCGTGGCGATAGCCGGCAGCTTTCTCGCGCGCGGCTGGCCGGGCGGCCTGCCGGTCATGGCGGGCACGCTGGTGGCGTTCATGCCGCCCGGCGCGCTGCGCCGGCGCCTGCGCTGGCTGCCCCTGGCCGCCCTGGTGGCCGCGGCGCTCATCCTGGCCTGGTGGATTCCCTCCACCCACGGCAACGGCTACTGGACCCAAAGCTGGAAAGCCTGGACCCTCGGCTTTTACGCCTGGCCCGAATTCAACGCCAGCGGCCGCGCGCTGCGCGACCTGACCTGGTTCCTGTGGCCGACCTGGCCGCTGGTCCTGGTGGCTGTCTGGCAATGGCGCACCTGGCTGTTCGCCTCGCACATCTGGCCGGCGCTGGCGCTGCTCGCCTGCGCGCTGCTGCAGCTGTTTTTCGCGGCCGATCCGGACGACGGCCTCTACATCATGCTGGCCGTGCCCTGCGCCTCGCTGGCCGCGATGTCGCTGCCCACCTTGCGCCGCGGCGTGATCAACACCCTCGATTGGTTTGCCGTGATGTGCTTCTCGCTCACGGCGGTCACCGCCTGGCTGGCCTGGGTGGCGGTGCTCTTCGGCGTGCCCGCGGGCATTTCCCGCAATATCGCCCGCCACACGGCCGGCTACGTGCCGCCCATCTCCTGGATCGCGCTGCTGCTCGCGGCCGTCACCACGGCGATCTGGATCGCGCTCATCGTCTGGCGCTTGCGCGTGCGGCCCACCGCGCTATGGCGCGGCACGATCCTCTCGGCCAGCGGCCTGGCCGCCACCTGGGGCCTGCTGGTGCTGCTGTGGCAGCCGGTGGTGGACTACGCGCGCAGCTATCGCACGGCTTCGGCCGAGCTGGCCGCGGTGATCAAGGCCAATGTCCGGCCCGGCGAATGCATGCGCAGCGACGGCCTGGGTCCCGGCCAGCGCGCCTCTTTCCTGGTGTTCCAGGGCCTGAACTTCTCCTACGATCTGACCTGCACGCTGGTTTTGCAGCAGACCACCCGCAAGGCGCTGAGCAACGGCACGGCCGCCTACAGCGGCGACAAGAACGTGCAAGAACTCTGGCGCGGCGGCCGCCGCGCCGACCCCAACGAAATCTTCCGCCTGCTGCGCGTGCCGGCCGGCTATCAATGACCGCGGCTTCCCAAGCAATGACCGCGACGCCTCAAACGCCCGCGCAAAGCCTGGGCGCGACCATGCTGAACATCATGCGCCAGGCCTGGCCGGTGCTGGTGGGCCAATGGGCCAGCGTCGCCTTCGGCGTGCTCGACACCGCCATGACGGGCCACTCCAGCCCGGACGACCTGGCCGCCATGTCGCTGTCAGTCTCGATCTACATCACCGTCTTCGTCGGCCTGATGGGCGTGCTGCACGCGCTCATCCCCATCCTGGCCCAGCACTTCGGCGCACGGCGCAATGACGAAGTGGGCCGCCTGTGGGGCCAGGGCGTCTGGCTGGCGCTGGTCCTGTCGGTGGCGGGCGGCGCGCTCATGCAGTTTCCCGATGTCTGGCTGGCCATGTCGGGACACGTCGATCCCGGCGTGCGCGAGCGCATGGTCGCCTACCTGGACACGCTGACGCTGGCCCTGCCCGCCACGCTGATATTCCGCACCGTCTACGCGCTGGGCAGCGCGGTGTCGCGCCCGCGCGTGGCGATGCTGATCAACCTGTCCGCGGTGGTGCTCAAGGGGTTCTTCAACTGGCTGTTCATCTACGGCCACCTGGGCCTGCCTGAAATGGGCGCAGCCGGCGCGGGCCTGGCGACCGCGCTGGTCTCCTGGATCGGCATGTTCGCCGGCCTCTGGTACGTGCTGCGCGACCGCAGCTTCGCGCCCTTTAATCTGCGGCTGGGCCGGCCGCAATGGCAGCCGCTCAAGGAACTGCTGCGCCTGGGCCTGCCCATGGGCGGCTCGTACCTGATCGAAGTGTCGTCCTTCACCTTCATGGCCCTGCTGGTGGCGCGCGAAGGCACCTATGTGCTGGACGGGCACCAGATCATGTCCAACCTGGCGTCGCTGTGCTACATGATGCCCATGTCCATCGGCGTGGCCGGTGCGGCCGTAACGGCGCAGGCGGTCGGCGCTTCCAGCCTGGCCCTGGCGCGGCGCACCGGCATGGCCAGCCTGGCCCTGGCGATGATGGGCGCCTTGCTGACGTCCCTCGCGGTGCTGGTGGGCCGGCCTCTCATCATCGAGACCTACACCAGCAATGCCCAGGTCGCCGCGGCCGCGACCAGCCTGGTGATGCTGATGCCCATCTTCCATCTGTGCGATGCCTTCCAGTGCACCAACGCCTATCTGCTGCGCGCCTACAAAGTGGCGGTGGCGCCGCTCATGATCCAGACGGTGGCGCTGGCCGTGGTGGGACTGCTGGGGGGATGGTGGTTCGGTTTCGGTCCGGGCCGGGGCGGCCTGGACAAGATCATTGCCCTGCTCATGCCGGGCGCCCATACGGGGGCGGGAAGCCTGTGGCTCATGGCCATGATAGGCATGATCCTGTCGGCCCTGCTGCTGCACGCGTGGTACTGGCGCACGCTGCGGCGGCTTTCAAACGCTTGATCGAAGGCTCGATCAAAGACTGAATCGAAGGCCGGATGGCAATCCGGCGGTTCGCCTGGACACGGATGCCGTGCTACCCAGGACGAACCGCCGGCTCGCCTTAATACGATCGCAGATAACCTGCGCTTCGTTGATTACTTCTTGACGGCAGCCTTCTTGGGGGCCTTCTTGTGGGCCTTCTTGACGGCCTTCTTGGCGGCGACCTTGGTGGCGTGAGCCGACGTCTGGGTAGCAGCGAAGGAAGCGGCCGGGGCAGCAGCCAGGCCCATGCACAGAGCCGAAGCGGACAGGATCAGGGCGATACGCGATTTGGTCATGGCGAGAACTCCTAGGATAGTGACGGGCCCGCCGGCCCGGCTGCCTGAACCCCGGCGAATGCCGGATATTTCATGCATACAGGGCTTTGGAGTGGGCACTTCGATAAAGGTTCACGAACTCGTGAAATTTTTTTATCGCAATTTGTCCAGGGCGGCGTCCAGGCGGTCCACCGCCCAGATTTCCAGCCCCTCGATCGGCTGCTTGGGCGCATTGGCCTTGGGGATCAAGGCCGTGGAAAACCCTAGCTTGGCCGCCTCGCGCAGGCGTTCCTGGCCGCGCGGCGCCGGGCGGATCTCGCCGGCCAGGCCCACTTCGCCGAAGGCGATCAGGCCGCGCGGCAAAGGCTTGTCCCGCAGCGAGGACATGATGGACAGCAGCACCGGCAGGTCGGCCGCCGGCTCGGTGATGCGCACTCCGCCCACGGCGTTGACGAAGACATCCTGGTCGTAGGTGCTGACGCCGGCGTGGCGATGCAGCACCGCCAGCAGCATGGCCAGGCGGTTGCCCTCCAGGCCCACCGTGAGGCGGCGCGGATTGGGCGCGTGCGAGGCATCGACCAGGGCCTGCACCTCGACCAGCAGCGGCCGGGTGCCTTCCTGCGTGGCCATGACGCAGGAGCCCGCCACCTGCTGCGGATGCTGCGACAGGAACAGGGCCGAGGGGTTGGCCACGCCGCGCAGGCCGCGGTCGGTCATGGCGAACACGCCCAGCTCGTTGACCGCGCCGAAGCGGTTCTTGAAGGCGCGCACCAGGCGGAACGACGAGTGCGTGTCGCCCTCGAAATACAGCACGGTGTCGACGATGTGCTCGAGCACGCGCGGGCCGGCCAGGGCGCCGTCCTTGGTGACGTGGCCGATCATGACGATGGTGATGCCGGTCTGCTTGGCCAGGCGCGTGAGCTGGGCCGCGCATTCGCGCACCTGCGACACCGAGCCCGGCGCTGCAGTCAGTTCGCCGCTGTAGAGCGTCTGGATGGAGTCGATCACGGCCACGGCCGGCTTGCGCTCGGCCACGGCGGCCTGGATGGCTTCGAGCCGGATCTCGGCCAGCAGGTCGACCTTGTCGGTCGTCGTCAGGCCCAGGCGGCGCGCGCGCAGGGCCACCTGCTCGGCCGATTCCTCGCCCGTGACGTACAGCACGGAAACCGCTTCGGACAACGAAGCCAGGGCCTGCAGCAGCAGCGTGGATTTGCCTATGCCCGGATCGCCGCCGATGAGCACCACCGCGCCGGGCACCAGGCCGCCGCCCAGCACGCGGTCGAACTCGTCCAGCCCGGTGGGCTGGCGCGGGGTTTCGCGCGCTTCGATGTCGGCCAGGCTGCGCACCGGCGTCGAAGCCGCCAGCGGCGCATAGCGGTGCGCGCCGCCCGCCGAGGCAGCTGCCTCGACGGTTTCATCGAGCGTGTTCCAGGCGTTGCAATGCGGACACTTGCCCTGCCACTTGAGGCTAGTGCCGCCGCATTCGCTGCAGACGAAAACAGTACGGGATTTAGCCATGCCTTGACGGTACTTGAGCGAGCCGCCGGGCCGTCCCGAGGCGAGCGATGCGCCTACCCCCTCGGGGGAGCGGCGAACACGCAGTGTGGGCCGGAGGGCTCATCGGCGCCCGCCCAGCGACCCGCCGCCGTCCACGCCCAGCACCTGGCCGGTGATGTAGCCGGCCTCGTCCGACAGCAGGAAGGCCGCGGCCGCGGCCACGTCGGCCGGCGTGCCGAAGCGCCGCATGGGTATGGAAGCGAGCGACGCTTTTTCGGCGTCGCTGCCCGCCGGATGGTTCTGGCGGAACAGCTCGGTTTCGATGGGGCCCGGCGCGATGGCGTTGACGGTGATGCCGTATTCGGCCAGTTCCAGCGCCCAGGTGTTGGTGCAGCCCACCAGCGCGCTCTTGGCCGCGGAATAGGCGGTGCGGTCCTGGCCGCCGTGGATGGCGCGGCTGACGATGTTGACGATGCGCCCGGTGCGCCGGGCCTTCATCGATTCGATGAAGATCTGCGTCACCTGCACGGCCGCGCGCACGTTCAGATCGAGCACGCGATAGAGCGTGGCCAGGTCGATGGAGCCCAGCGGCTGCGGCGCCACGACGCCCACGTTGTTGACGATCGCATCGACGGGATATTTTTCGCGGATCTCGCGCATCACTTCTTCGGTGCGGCCCGCGTCGGACAGGTCGCAGGCATAGAGATAGCCGGGGAAATCGACGTCTTCGGTATTGCGGGCGATGCCCACTACATGGCAGCCCTGGTCGGCCAGGCGCTGCGTCAGCGCCCAGCCTATGCCTTTGGTGGCGCCCGTGATCAGCACGCATTGGTCTTTCATGGATCGAACCTCGCAATAATGAGTTCAGCTCAAGACCTGCACCCGCACCCGCGGGGCGAGCGCGCACATGAGCTCGTAGCCTATGGTGCCGGCGGCCTGGGCCACTTCGTCGACCGACGGGCCGTCCTCGCCCCACAGCACGACGGGCGCGCCGATGCCGGCGTCCGGCACCGGTTCGAGATCGACAGTGATCATGTCCATGGACACCCGGCCGACGACGCGCGTCGGCACGCCTGCCACGGTGATGGGCGTGCCGGTGGGCGCATGCCGCGGATAGCCGTCGGCATAGCCGCAAGCCACCACGCCCACGCGCATGCGCCGGTCGGCGCGGAACGTGGCGCCGTAGCCGACGGTGCCGCCCGCGGGCACGGACTGCACGCCGATGATCTCGGAGCTCAAGGTCATGGCCGGATGCAGCCCGTAGGACGCCGCGGTCGCATCCGAGAACGGCGTGGCGCCGTACAGGCACACGCCGGGCCGCACCCACTGCGGCGTGCCGTCGCGGCTCACCGAAATTTCGGGAAAGCGCAGCGTGGCCGCCGAATTGCAGACGCTGACGCCGCCCGCCAGCCCTTCGGTCGCGCGCGCGAAGACCGCCATGGCCTCGGCGATGCCCTGCGGACCGTCGGCCGTGGCGAAGTGCGTCATCTTGATGACAGCCCCCAGCACGCCGCGCTGCTGCAGCTTCTCGGCGCGCGCGTGCGCGGCCGCGTAGGCCGCGGGCGCATAGCCCAGCCGGTTCATGCCGCTGTTGAGCTTGAGCTGAATGTCCAGGCGGCGGGTCAGGTGCGCCGCCTCGATCATGTCGAGCTGGGCATCGTCGTGCACGGTGGCCGTGAGATGGTAGCGGTCGACGACCTCCAGATCGGCCGGCTTGAAAAAACCTTCGAGCAGCAGGATGGGGCCGCCCCAGCCGGCCTCGCGGCAGCGCACGGCCTCGTCCAGATCGAGCATGGCCAGGCCTTGCGCGGCGGAAAAGCCGGCCACGGCCCGCTCTATGCCGTGCCCATAGGCGTTGGCCTTGATGACGGCCCAGATGGACGCGCCTTCGCCGCCCGCCGCCTGCGCAGCCTGGTCGAGATGGCGGCGAACGACGGACAGATTGTGGCGCAGGGCCGGGACGGAAATCGAGGCAGAAATGGGACGGGGCATGGGGATTCCTGAACCCCTTAGTCTACCTGACATATTATTTCCCCATGGCTGTAGACCACTATGAAAACTTCCCCGTCGCATCGCTGCTGCTGCCGCGCAGGCTGCGCCCCGCCGTACGCGCCATATATCGTTACGCGCGCAGCGCCGACGACATCGCCGACGAGGGTGACTTTTCCGACGCCGAGCGCCTGGCAGGCCTCGCGCGCTACCGCAACGCGCTGCAGCGCATAGGCACCGGGCAAGCGCCCGAAGCGGAGCTCGCGCCGGTCTTCGCGCCTCTGGCCCAAGCCATCGCGCGGCATCAACTGCCGCTGGTGCCGCTCTTCGATCTGCTCTCGGCCTTCGAGCAGGACGTGACCGTCAAACGCTATGACGACTACGCGGCCCTGCTCGATTACTGCGCGCGTTCGGCCAACCCCGTGGGCCGGCTGATGCTGGCCCTGTACGGCGCGGGCACGCCCGACAATCTGCGCGACGCCGACGCGATCTGCACCGGCCTGCAGCTGGTCAATTTCTGGCAGGATGTGCAATCGGACTGGCGCCGCGGCCGCGTCTACCTGCCGCTCGAAGACCGGCGGCAATACGGCGTCGCCGAAGAAGACCTGGCGGCGGGCCGGATCACGCCGCAATGGCGCGCCCTGATGGCGTTCGAGTCGCAGCGCGCCGCCTCGCTGCTAAACTCTGGCGCAGCGCTCGCGGGTCGCTTGCCGGGCCGCATCGCGCTCGAACTGCGTCTGGTGGTCGAAGGCGGTTTGCGCATCCTGCAACGCCTCGAGCAAGTCGATTACGACGTCTTCCTGAAGCGGCCCGAACTGCGCGCGCGCGACTGGGCCGCGATGTTCTGCCGCGCCATTTTTAAACACTGATATGACGACCCCCACGCTCACTACGTTCGCTGCCCCCCGAGGGGGCGCGTCAGCCCCTTGGGGCGGCCCGGCGGAGCTGATATGACGACCCCCACGCTCACTACGTTCGCTGCCCCCCGAGGGGGCGCGTCAGCCCCTTGGGGCGGCCCGGCGGAGCTGACATGACCCCTGACGAGTACTGCCAGGACAAGGCCGCCAAGAGCGGTTCGAGTTTCTACTACGCCTTCCTTTTCCTGCCGCCCGAACGGCGCCGCGCCATCCATGCGCTGTACGCCTTCTGCCGCGAAGTGGACGACGTGGTGGACAATGCCGGCGAGGAATCCGTGGCCCGCATCAAGCTGGCCTGGTGGCGCACGCAGGTCGACAAGATGTTCGACGGCACGCCCGAGCATCCCGTCACCCGCGCCCTGCAGCCGCACCTGCAGGCCTGCGGCATCACGCGCGAGCGCCTGCTGGCCGTGATCGACGGCATGGAGATGGACCTGGACCAGAGCCGCTACCTGGACTGGGCGGGCCTGCGCAAATACTGCTGGCTCGCGGCCGGCGTGGTGGGCGAACTGTCGGCGGGCGTGTTCGGCCATATCGATGCGCGCACGCTGGATTACGCCGGCAAGCTGGGGCTGGCCTTCCAGCTCACCAACATCATCCGCGATGTAGGCGACGACGCCCGCCGCGGCCGCATCTATCTGCCCGTCGAAGATCTGCAGCAGTTCGAGGTCAAGGCCGCGGACATACTCAACGGCGTGTATTCGGATCGCTTCACGGCGCTGATGCGCTTTCAGACGCAGCGCGCGCGCGAACTCTACCGCGAAGCCGCCCTGGCGCTGCCCGAGCCGGATCGGCGCGCCCAGCGCCCGGGCTTGATGATGGCGGCGATCTACTACGACCTGCTGGCCGAGATCGAAAGCGACAACTGGCAGGTGCTGCACCAGCGCATCTCGCTCACGCCCATCCGCAAACTGTGGCTGGCCTGGAAGACCTGGGTGAGCGGCGGCCGCGGCCTGCTGCGCCGCCTGGCGCGCGAGCACGAATGAGTCACATGAAGGCCGCTGTCGTCGGCGCCGGCTGGGCCGGCCTGGCCGCCGCCACGGCGCTGCGCGAAGCCGGCGCGCACGTCACGGTGTTCGAGGCGGGCCGCACGCCCGGCGGCCGCGCGCGCCGCGTGGCGCAGCCGGGTTTCGACACGATGCTCGACAACGGCCAGCACATCCTGCTGGGCGCCTACACGCAGACGCTGGCGCTGATGCGGCGCCTGGGCCGCAATCCCGACACGCTGCTGCTGCGCCGCCCCTTGCGGCTGGCCAGCCTGGACGGCCTCTTCCGGCTATCGAGCCCCGCCCTGCCGCCGCCCTGGCACGGCGCCGCCGCGCTCCTGACCGCGCGCGGACTGCGCTGGCGCGACAAGCTCGCGGCGATCCGCTTCGTGCGCAGCCTGCAGGCCTGCCGCTGGAAGCCGCTGCCCGTGTGGACGGTGGCCGAGCTGCTGCGCCATCGGCGCCAGCCTCCCGCCGTCATCGACCAGCTCTGGACGCCGATCTGCCTGGCCGCGCTGAACACGCCGCCCGAAGAGGCCAGCGCCGAACTCTTTGCCCGCGTGCTCCAGGACGCGCTGGCCGGGACCTCGCACGACAGCGACATGCTGCTGCCCTGCGTGGATCTGTCTTCGCTGTGGCCGGACGCGGCGACGCTGCACCTGACCGTGCGCTATCACAGCACGGTGCGCAGGATGTTGATCGAATCGGGCTCGGTGGTCATCAACGACGAACGCTTCGACGCGGCGGTGCTGGCCGTCCCCCCGCAGATCGCCGCTCGCCTGCTGGAGGACGCGCCACCGGCACAGGGCATGACCGAGCTGCTGCGGGACCTGCAAAGCTTCGAGCACCAGCCCATCGCCACGTTGAACCTGAAGCTGGCCCAGCCCTGGCCCCTGCCCGAGCCCATGCTGATGCTGCGCGAAAACCCCGAGCGCAATCATTGGGGACAATGGATTTTCGATCGTTCCCGACTGACGGGACGCGGCGCCGAGCTGGCTGCGGTCGCCAGCGCGGCGCGCACGCTGGCCGACATGCCCAAGGCCGCCGCCATCGCGGCGCTGGTCGAACAGATACGCGGCCAGGCCGCGGTCGGCGGCCTGCCTGCCATGCCCGCCATCGAACAGGCCGAGCTCTACGTCGAAAAGCGCGCCACCTTCACGGCCCGCCCGAGGCAGCCCAGGCCGCGCAATGCCACGCCCTGGCCCAGACTGGCCTTGGCGGGAGACTGGACGGACACCGGCTATCCCGGCGTGCTCGAAGGCGCGGTGCGCAGCGGCCTGCAGGCCGCCGAGGCTTTGCTGGCGCAGCGTTCAAGCCCGTAGCGGCGCGTTCAGAACGACTCCCAGTCGTCCTTGCCGTCGGCCGTCGCGGCCGCCTTGGGTTTGGGCGCTGCGGGCTTGGCCGGCGCGGTCGCGGCAGCGGCCGGCGCGGCCAGCTTGG
>Ga0209455_1000453_pt1 | contig 31372 bp, 30 predicted proteins | sample AraplaCol_mCL_r2_FD_184275 | JGI IMG/M metagenome (GOLD analysis project Ga0209455, IMG submission 184275) | Arabidopsis root microbial communities from North Carolina, USA - plate scrape CL_Col_mCL_r2 (SPAdes) (version 2) | ecosystem: Host-associated > Plants > Roots > Endosphere | place: USA... | reverse complement strand
TGGTCAAGCAGGGCGTGCGCGACATGCTGCGCCTGTCCGACGCGCGCATGAGCGGCACCAGCTACGGCGCCTGCATCCTGCACGCCACGCCCGAATCCTATGTGGGCGGGCCGCTGGCCCTGGTGCGCACTGGCGACCTGATCACGGTCGACGTGCCGGCCCGCACCATCAACATGAACGTGAGCGACGAAGAGCTGGCCGCGCGCCGCGCCGCCTGGACGCCGCCGCCGCCGCGCTACGAGCGCGGCTACGGCTGGATGTTCTCGCGCCACATCAAGCAGGCCGACCAGGGCTGCGATTTCGATTTCCTGGAAACCGACTTCGGCGCGCCGGTGCCCGAGCCCGATATTTTCTGACTGCATGGCGCCGCTCATGCGCCTTTATTTCCTGCAAGGACTTTCCCAATGACCGCTATGAATCCCGACGTTCGCCAGAAGCTGATGGGCGTCAGCACCGCCACGCTGTGCACCGCGCTGTTCAAGCGCGGCCTGCGCAACCAGTTCATCCAGGACGTGCATCCGCTCAACGCCAGCCTGCCCAACATGGTCGGGCCGGCTTTCACGCTGCGCTACATCCCGGCCCGCGAAGACCTGAACACCATCAAGGTGTTCGAAGATCGCGGCCACCCACAGCGCGTGGCGATCGAGACCTGCCCCGAAGGCGCGGTGCTGGTGATGGACAGCCGCAAGGAAGCGCGCGCGGCTTCGGCGGGTTCCATTCTCGTGACGCGTTTGATGAAGCGCGGCGCGGCCGGCGTGGTCACCGACGGGGGCTTTCGCGACTCGCCCGAGATCGCCGAACTGGGCATGCCCGCCTATCACAGCCGTCCTTCGGCGCCGACCAATCTCACCTTGCACCAGGCCCTGGACATCAACGTGCCCATCGGCTGCGGCGACGTGGCCGTGTTCCCGGGCGACGTGATGGTGGGCGATCGCGAAGGCGTGGTGGTGATCCCCGCGCACCTGGCCGAAGAGATCGCCAATGAGGCCGTCGAGATGACCGCGTTCGAGGATTTCGTGACCGAAGAGGTCAAGGGCGGGCGCTCGATCCTGGGCCTGTATCCGCCGACCGATCCGGGCACGCGCGAACAATTCGCCGCCTGGCGCGCCAAGAACGGCCGCTGATTTTTCATCGCTGAACTTTTATCGATCACCTACCGCACAACACCAAGAGGAGACACTTGCATGAACATCCAACGACGCATCGCTCTGGGAGCCTTTCTGGCCGCAGCTGTTTTGGGCTCGTCAGCCGCGCAGGCGGCCTGGCCCAACGACAAACCCATCACCTATGTGGTGCCGTTCACCCCGGGCGGCTCGACCGACGTGGTCGGCCGCATGATCGCGCAGAAACTGTCGAAGATCCTGAACCAGAACATCATCGTGGAAAACCGCGCCGGCGCGGGCGGCAGCATCGGCGCGGCCTACGTCGCGCATGCCGCGCCCGACGGCTACACGCTGTTCGGCGGCACCATCAACACCAACTCGATCAACTACAGCCTGTACAAGCACCTGCAGTACAGCCCCAAGGATTTCGCGCCGGTGTCCCTGGTCGCGACGCTGCCCAACGTGCTGCTGGTCGCGCCCAATATCGGCGTGAACTCGGTGTCGGACCTGATCGCGCTGCTCAAGCGCGATCCCGCGCGCCGCACTTTCGCCTCGTCGGGCGTGGGCACCTCCACGCACCTGACGGGCGAGCTCTTCGCCGCCACCATCGGCGTGCCGTTGACGCACATCCCCTACAAGGGAACGCCGCCCGCCATGGTCGACGTGTCTTCCGGCGCGGTCACCTTCATGTTCGACCAGATGACCGCCGCGCTGCCGCTCCTGCAAAACGGCAAGCTCAAGCTCCTGGCCGTGACCACGGCCCAGCGCATGCCCATGTCGCCCGACACGCCGACGCTGGGCGAGGCGGGCCTGTCCGGCTTCGACGTTTCTTCGTGGCAGGCGGTGTTCGTGCCCAAGGGCACGCCCCAGCCCATCGTCGACAAGCTCTCCAAGGCGATCGCCGAGATCGTCAAGCAACCCGACGTGCAGGAAAAGCTGGGCAAGACCATGGGCATGAACCTGGTCGGCAGCACGCCCGAGCAACTGCAGGCGCTGATCGACAAGGAGATCCCGCGCTGGGCCGACGTCGTCAAGCGCGCGAATATCGCCCAGTGATTTCAGGGCTCGACGTAGCGCATCTCGCCCGACTCGCCCATCAATAGCGGTCGGTTGGCGTCCGCGACCGCGCGCAGATAGTCCCATAAGGTGACGATGCGGCGCAGTTTGCGGACGTCCTCGCGGCTGCTCAGCCAGAAGTGGCGCGTGACGACGATCTTGTCGGGCAGGATGGGCACCAGATCCGGATTGGGCGTGGCCATGAAGCAGGGCAGGATGGCCAGGGCATTGCCTTGCAGCGCCGCGTGGTATTGCGCGATGACGCTGGTGCTGCGCAGGCTGGCCGTCACGTTGGGTATCGTCCGGTTCAGGTACAGGAGCTCGTGGCTGAAGGCCAGGTCCGCGACGTAGTCGATGAAAGGGTGCTGGCGCAGGTCCGCCACCGAGCGGATCGGACCCCGGCGCTCGAAATAGCCGCGCGAGCCGTAGAGCCTCAGGCGGTAATCGCACAGCTTGGTGAAGACGTACTGCCCGCGTTCGGGGCGCTCCAGCGTGATGGCCATGTCGGCTTCGCGTTTGGAGAGGCTGACGAAATGCGGCACCGGCAGCACGTCGATCGACACGTCGTCGTGCACCGCGGTGAAGCGGGCGATCTGGGGCGATAGAAAAAAGCAGCCGAAACCCTCGGTCGACCCGATTCGCACGTGGCCCGACAGGCTCTGGGTCGTTCCCGCGAATTGCTCGCTGGCGGCATGCACCGCCGATTCCACCGCGTCGGCATGGCGCAGCAGCCGCTGCCCGTCGGTGGTCAGCGTGAACCCGTCGACCCGCGATTTATCGAACAGAATGGTGCCCAGCGCCGCTTCGAGCTCCCGCACGCGCCGCGCGACCGTGGTGTGGTCGACGTGCAGCCGCCTGGCGGCCGCGCTGGCGCGCTGAGTCCGCGCCACTTCCAGGAAATACCGCAGATCGTCCCAGTTCAGCGCGCCGAACCGGCTTGTGCTTTTTTGCATATCTGATGGGGGTTTTTAATACTATGCTGTGGATAATCGAATAACTATACTCGTACGCAGGCGGCGGGACCATGCGCGATTCGAACGCGCCTGGCCGATAGATCGCACGACCGCATTACCGCATTACCCCGTATACGTAGACATAACGGCCGCCTGCCGGCCGGTCCCATGCAAAGAGAGCCCAGGAGAACTGCAATGACCCAAGTACCGACCGTCAAACTGCTGATCAACGGCGAGTTTGTCGAATCCAAGACCAAAGAGTGGCGCGACATCGTCAACCCGGCCACCCAGGAAGTGATCGCGCGCGTGCCGTTCGCCACGGCCGACGAAGTCAACGCCGCGGTTCGCAGCGCCCACGAGGCGTTCGCGACGTGGAAGAACACGTCGGTCGGCGCCCGCATCCGCATCATGCTCAAGCTCCAGGCGCTGATCCGCGAAAACATGTCGCGCATCGCCAAGACGCTGACGGCCGAGCAGGGCAAGACCTTGCCCGACGCCGAGGGCGACGTCTTTCGCGGCCTGGAAGTGGTCGAGCACGCATGCTCGATCGGCACCCTGCAGCAGGGCGGCTTCCTCGAAAACGTCGCGGGCGGCGTCGACACCTACACGCTGCAGCAGCCGCTGGGCGTCTGCGCGGGGATCACGCCGTTCAACTTCCCGGCGATGATTCCGCTGTGGATGTTTCCCATGGCCATCGTCTGCGGCAACACCTTCGTGCTCAAGCCCTCCGAGCAGGACCCGATGTCGACGATGCAGCTGGTCGAGCTCGCGGTCGAAGCGGGCATCCCCAAGGGCGTGCTCAACGTCGTGCACGGCGGCAAGGACGTGGTGGACGCGCTGTGCACGCACACCGACATCAAGGCGATTTCCTTCGTCGGATCGACGGCGGTGGGCACGCACGTCTACAACCTCGGCGGCCAGCACGGCAAGCGCGTGCAGTCGATGATGGGCGCCAAGAACCACGCGGTCGTGCTGCCCGACGCCAACCGCGAACAGGCGGTCAACGCGCTGGTCGGCGCGGGCTTCGGCGCGGCGGGGCAGCGCTGCATGGCGACCTCAGTCGTCGTCATGGTCGGCTCGTCGCAGGACTGGCTGCCCGAGCTGGTCGAAAAGGCCAAGAAGCTCAAGGTCAACGCCGGCCACGAGCCCAAGACCGACGTCGGCCCGCTGGTCTCGCGCGCGGCCAAGACTCGCGTCCTGGGCCTGATCGAGTCGGGCGTCAAGCAGGGCGCCAAGCTGCTGCTCGACGGCCGCGACGTGAAGGTGCCCGGCTACGAGAACGGCAACTTCGTCGGCCCGACGATCTTCACCGACGTCAAGACCGACATGGACATCTACACGCAGGAGATCTTCGGGCCGGTGCTCGTGGTGCTGACCGCCAAGACCCTGGACGAAGCGATCGCCATCGTGAACGCCAACCCCTTCGGCAACGGCGTGGGCCTGTTCACGCAGAGCGGCGCGGCGGCGCGCAAGTTCCAGAGCGAGATCGACATCGGCCAGGTCGGCATCAACATCCCGATTCCCGTGCCGGTCCCGTACTTCAGCTTCACCGGCTCGCGCGGTTCCAAGCTGGGCGACCTGGGCCCCTACGGCAAGCAGGTCGTGCAGTTCTACACGCAGACCAAGACCGTGACCGCGCGCTGGTTCGACGACGCCACCGTGAACGACGGCGTGAACACCACGATCAACCTGCGCTGAACGGCGCACATCCGGACGCGAGGTGAAGACATGAAGATCGGATTCGTGGGACTCGGAAACATGGGCGCGCCCATGGCGCTCAATCTGCTCAAGGCGGGGCACGATCTTGCCGTGTTCGACCTGAGCACGCAGGCGGTGCAGCAGCTCGTCGACGCGGGCGCGAAAAAGGCCGATTCGCCCAAGGCCGCGGCCGGCGGCGCCGCGGTCGTGATCACCATGCTGCCGGCCGCCGCGCACGTGCGCAGCGTGCTGACCGGAGACGACGGCGTGCTGTCGGGCGTCGGCCCGGGCGCCGTCATCGTCGATTCGAGCACGATCGATCCGGCCAGCGTCAAGGAGTTCGCGGCGCTGGCGCAGCAGCACGGCTGCGTGCTGGTCGACGCGCCCGTCTCCGGCGGCACCGGCGGGGCCGCAGCCGGCACACTGACCTTCATGGTCGGCGGCAGCGAGTCGGCTTACAACCAGGTGAAGCCGGTGCTTTCCGCGATGGGCAAGAACATCGTCCATTGCGGCGACACCGGAACGGGACAGGTCGCCAAGATATGCAACAACCTCGTGCTCGGCATCACGATGGCGGGCGTCGCCGAATCCATGGCCCTGGGCGAAGCGCTCGGCATCGACCCCAAGATACTGGGCGGGATCATGAACACCTCGACCGGACGCTGCTGGAGCTCGGATACGTACAACCCGTTCCCGGGCCTCATCGAGACGGCGCCTTCGTCGCGCGGCTATACGGGCGGGTTCGGCACGGACCTGATGCTCAAGGACCTGGGCCTGGCCACCGAAGCCGCCAAGAGCGCCAGACAGCCCGCTTTCATGGGGGCGCTCGCGCAGCAGCTCTACCAGGCCATGAGCAGCCGGGGCGACGGCAAACTCGATTTTTCGGCGGTGATCCGACTGTATCGCCAGAAGTGAGATTGCAATGGACTTTTACTGAACCCCTCGAATCCGCGGGAACACGGGGCTAGCCGGAAATACCGCATTACGGCTGGTTGCCAAAGCACAGGCAAGTGGGCAGGCCCGCGAGCAGAATGCCGCCATGGATACGAGCGGCCCGAGGGGTTCAGGCATGTCGACGATGGTGATGGCGCGATTCGAGAGCGTGCCGATGGCGCGCAGCGCCGCGCATGCTCTGGTTGCGGATGGCTTCACCGACGATGTCGTCAGCGTGTTCTATGGCCGCCAGCCCGCCAAGGGCCGGGGTTTCTGGGCCAGGCTGGCCCGGGCGGTCCAGTTCCATCCTTCCCGGCGCGAGAGCGACATCCTGCTGGTCGTGCAGCTCGACATGGCCGATGCGGCGGCGGCCATCAGCCTGCTGCGGGACGCCGGCAGCGTATCCGTGGAAACCTCGCGGGACGATTGGCAGGCCGGCCCCTGGGAAAGGGCGGCCATCAGCCGCCGCCCGCCCGTGCGCAGGCATGCCGCGGGCCACACGTAGTGGCACCCTGATCCAGGCGGCCTCCCGGCTCTTAAAACCCCAAGCGTAAAACTCAAGCCGCCACGGCCTGGTGCGCCGGATGCGCGGGCGGCACGCTCTCGATCGAACAGGCAGGCTGGAACGAATCGGCCTGCGCCATGTGCCAACCCACCCTGAAGACGTCGTGGCGGAATTCGCCGCGCAGCAGTTCGCCGGGTTCCAAAGTGGGAAAGAGCGCCGACAGCAGACGGACTTCGGAAGACGAGATCCGGCGGGCGATGTGTTGCGGCTGCAGGTCGCTAGGATGGATCAGGCCCGCGGCTTCGAGCAGCTCGGCCAGGGCGCGCAGGGTATTGCGATGGAAGTTGTTGACGCGCTGCGCCTTGTCGGGCACCACCAGGGCGCGCTGGCGCATCGGATCCTGCGACGTGACGCCGGTGGGGCATTTGCCCGTATGGCAGGTCTGGGCCTGGATGCAGCCCAGCGCGAACATGAAGCCGCGCGCGGCATTGCACCAGTCGGCGCCCATGGCCAGCACGCGAGCCATGTCGAATGCCGTGATGATCTTGCCCGAGGCGCCCAGCTTGATGCGGTCGCGCAGATTGACGCCCACCAGCGTGTTGTGCACCAGGCGCAGGGCCTCGCGCAGGGGCGTGCCCACGTGATCGACGAATTCCACGGGCGCCGCGCCCGTGCCGCCCTCGGCGCCGTCGACCACGATGAAGTCGGGGGTGATGCCGGTCTGCAGCATGGCCTTGACGATGGCGAACCATTCCCAGGGGTGGCCCACGCAGAATTTGAAGCCCACGGGCTTGCCTTGCGACAGCTCGCGCAGCCGCGCCACGAAACGCAGCAGGCTTATGGGCGAGTCGAAGGCGCTGTGCGCGGAAGGCGAATTGCAGTCCTGCCAGGCCGGCACGCCGCGGGCCTCGGCGATCTCGAGGGTGACCTTGCCGGCCGGCAGGATGCCGCCGTGGCCGGGCTTGGCGCCTTGCGACAGCTTGATCTCGATGAGCTTGACCTGGTCGGTGCAGGCGTTGCGCACGAAGGCTTCTTCGGAAAAGCGGCCCTGTTCGTCGCGGCAGCCGAAGTAGCCCGAGCCGATGTTCCACACCAGCGAACCGCCGGGCTGGCGGTGATAGCGGCTGATGCCGCCTTCGCCCGTGTCGTGGGCGAAATTGCCCAGGCGGGCGCCTTCGTTCAGGGCCAGGATGGCGTTGGCCGACAAGGCGCCGAAGCTCATGGCCGAGATGTTGAAGGCCGACATGGCGTAAGGCTGCCTGCAGTCGGGGCCGCCTACGGTGACGCGAAAGTCGGTGTCCTCGATGTGGGTAGGGGCGAGCGAATGGTTGATCCATTCGTAGCGGTCGCCGTAGACGTCTTCCTGCGTGCCGAAGGGGCGCTTGTCGAGCTGCTGCTTGGCGCGCTGATAGACGATGGAGCGCTGCGCGCGCGAGAAGGGCGAGGCGCTGGTGTCGTCTTCGAGGAAGTACTGGCGGACTTCGGGGCGGATGTATTCGAAGAAAAAGCGCAGGTTGCCCAGCACCGGGTAGTTGCGGCGTATGGCGTGCCGCGTCTGCAGCATGTCGTAGACGCCCAGCAGGGTCAGCGCCCAGAAGGGAATCGCCGCCAGGAGCCAGCCGGCCGCATGCCATGCCGCCAGCAGCGTCGTGATGATCGCGCCGGCCAGAACGATGGTGAAGGTGGTGTAGCGATTGGTGATCCAGCGCATGGGGTTCTCCACCAGACGGAATTCAACAGTGCGAGGGAGCCGGCGTTTTCTCGACGGCCAGGCCGAACAGGGGGCGCAGGCGAACGCCCGCGCTGCTGCCGATGAAAGCGGCCAGCAGCCATAGCCAGCCGTGCACGCTGCCCGAGAGTATGCCGCTGAAATAGGCGCCGATGTTGCAGCCGTAGGCCATGCGCGAACCCAGGCCCAGCAGCAGGCCGCCCACCACGGCCCCCGCGAGGGATCGCGCGGGCACTTTCCAGAGCGGGTCGAACTTGCCCGCCGCGCTGGCCGCCGCCAGGGCGCCCACCATGATGCCGATGTCCGTGATGGAGGTGGCGTCGTGGCTGACAGGCGCGGCCAGCGCGGCCTTGTGGGGAAGCCAGAATTGCCAGCTGGCGATGTCCATGCCCAGGCTTTGCAGCGTCTTGGCGCCCCACAGCGCAAAGGCCGAGGTGATGCCCCAGGGATGGCCGACCAGGGCCAGGTTGGCGAAGTTCAGCAGCACCAGCCCCACGCCGCCGGCGATCAGGGGCCAGGGGCCGCGCAGCAGCGAAGCCGGGCGGCTGGTGCCCGTGGTGGTGGCGAGCGCGCGGCCGTGGCGGCGCTTCTCCAGCACCAGGGTGAGCCAGGCGATCAGGCCGAAGGCGATCAGGTTGACCGCCAGCGCCTGGGGCACGCCCCAGGCCTTGACCAGCGAGATGGGCGGCAGCGCGGGCAGGTGCGACCACCAGCCGTAGGTATAAGTGCCCAGCACGCCGCCGACGATGAAGAAGAGCAGTGTGACGAGCATGCGGGTGTTGCCTCCACCCACGGCGAACAGCGTGCCCGAGGCGCAGCCGCCGCCCAGTTGCATGCCCAGGCCGAACAGGAAGGCGCCCAGCAGCACCGACACGCCTGCCGGCGCCACCAGCCCCGTCACGTGCTGGCCCCAGAGCGAGCCCTGCGCCAGGAAGGGAAAGAACAGCACCACGCCGAAGGCCAGCATGATCATCTGCGCGCGCAGGCCCGCGCCGCGCCGGTCGGCCACGAACATGCGCCAGGCCTGGGTGAAGCCGAAAGCGGCGTGATAGAGCGTGACGCCCATGAGGCCGCCGACCAGCCACAGCGCGCCCTGGCGCCAACTGGTGGTCTGCACCAGATAGACGGCGCCGGCCAGCCAGAGCAGCAGGGCGGCGACCAGCGGTTTGCGGTTGACGAAAAGCGGCGACGGCGAAGCCGGCAGGGGCAGGGCGGTGGCGGGATTGGTATTCATGAGTAGAGGTGAGTCAGAGCGTTTGTTCGTTGGTGTGCTTGGCCTGGCCCACGGCGACGCCGGCGGGAAGCCGCACGCCGTTCTTGCAAGCCACGATCTCGGCCAGGATGGACAGGGCGATCTCGGGCGGCGTGCGGCTGCCGATGTACAGGCCCGCGGGCCCGTGCAGCCGGGCGAGCTGCGCTTCGGTCAGGTCGAAATGCTCGCGCAGGCGTTCGCGCCGCTTGGCGTTGTTGGCGCGGCTGCCCAGGGCGCCGACGTAGAAGGCGTCGGACTGCAGCGCATGCATGAGCGCCAGGTCGTCGAGCTTGGGATCGTGCGTGAGCGCCACGACGGCCGTGCGCGCATCCGGCTGGGCGGCCAGCACCACGTCGTCGGGCATGTCGTGGGTGAGCCGCACGCCGGGGATGTTCCATTCGGCCCGGTACTCTTCGCGCGGGTCGCAGACGACGATGTCGAAGTCCAGGCCCACGGCGATCTCGCACAGATAGCGCGAAAGCTGCCCGGCGCCGATGACGATGAGCCGGTTGCGCGGCCCCATGGCGCACGAGAAGCGGTCTTCGTGCAGCCGCGGCTCGGCGTCGGCCGGCGCCGGCTCCAATGTGGCCGCGCCGGTCCGCATGTCGACCTCGCGGCGCAGGGACCGGCGCTGCCGCAGGATGCGCACCGTGTCGTCGATGCGGCTGTGCTCGGACAATAGCTCGAGCACGAGCTCCAGGGTGCCCCCGCAGGGAATGCCCAGGCGGCGGGCTTCTTCTGCCAGCACGCCGTAGCGCACGACCGCCGGCTTGCCGTCCGGGCAGAGCGAGGCGAGGCCGGATTCGCGCACCCGCGCGATGAGGTCGTCTTCGATGCAGCCGCCGGAAACCGAGCCGGCCACCGCCGCGTCGTCGCGGATGGCCATCATGGCGCCGGGCGGCCTGGGCGAAGAACCCCAGGTGCGCAGCACCGTCAACAGCACGGCCCGGCGGCCCTGCCCGAGCCAGCCCTGGCAGGCCAGCAAGACGTTCAGATCGGCGGCTTGCATGGAAGCGATGAGATTGTTCAGCCGCAACGCAGCGCCTGGATCGCGCCCTTGTCGTCGAGGATGATGTTGAGGCGGGAGGGGTCGTACTCCATGGTCATGACCTGGCCGGGCTTGAGCAGCCGGAGGACTCGCGAGCCGGAACGCTGGCGCGCGGTTTCGCCCACGCCGTCGCTGTAGGCCTGGCCGAGCATGTTCTGCACGGAATCGGTATTGCAGTCGGGCGACGCCGAGCCGGACGGCATGGGCGCGTAGGAGGTGCCGGTATTGGATGTGTTCGACGTGCTCGAAGCGCCGGCGGCGGAACCGCCTGCCTCGGGCGCTGCGCAGCCGCCGAGCAGGCCGGCCAGCGCAAGCGGCGCCAATAGGGTGGTCAGTCTGGAAACCATGATCTTCCCGGGTGCGAAGGTTCTACGGTAGCAGACGCCGCCGCGCGGCGCTCGGTGTCGACAGGCCCTAGGCCGCCGGAGCCACCGGCGTGCGCAGGGTGACGAACTCCTCGGCCGCCGTGGGGTGGATGCCCAGGGTCTCGTCGAAGACGCGCTTGGTGGCGCCCACCTTGAGCGCCACGGCCAGGCCCTGGATGATCTCGCCGGCTTCGGGCCCGACCATGTGGCAGCCCAGCACGCGATCGGTCCGGGCATCGACCACCAGCTTCATCAGGGTTTTTTCCTGCGACTCGGTGAGCGTGAGCTTCATGGGCCGGAAGCGGCTTTCGAATATCTTGAGTTCGTGTCCGCCGGCGCGGGCCTCGTCTTCCGTCAGGCCGACCGTGCCGATATTGGGCAGGCTGAAGACCGCGGTGGGGATGAGCTTGTAGTCGACCCGGCGGTACTCCTCGGGATGGAACAGCTGGCGCGCCACGGCCATGCCTTCGGCCAGCGCCACGGGCGTGAGCGGCACGCGGTCGATCACGTCGCCCAGCGCCAGGATGGACGGCTCGGCGGTGCGATAGTCGTCGTCGACGTCGATGTAGCCCTGTCCGTCGAGCCGCACGCGCGTGTTTTCCAGGCCGAGGCCGTCGACCATGGCGCGCCGGCCCGTGGCGTAGAACACGCAGTCGGCATCCAGCGTGGCGCCGTCCTGCAGCGTCACGCGCAGCGTGCCGTCGGCGAGCTTGTCGATGCGAGTCGGGTTGCTCTTGAAGCGCAGCGCAACGCCCTTCTTGGCGAGCTCGTCGCGCAGGTGTTCGCGCACGCTCTTGTCGAAGCCGCGCAGGAACAGTTCGCCGCGATACAGCTGCGTGACCTGGGCCCCCATGCCGTTGAAGATGGAAGCGAACTCCACCGCGATGTAGCCGCCGCCCACCACCACCACGCGGCGCGGCAGCGCTTTCAGGAAGAAGGCCTCGTTGGAGGTGATGGCGTGTTCGCGTCCCGGGATCTCGGGCACGAAAGGCCAACTGCCCGTGGCCACCAGGATGTGCTTGGCCGTATGGCGCTCGCCGTTGATCTCCACGGTATGCGGGTCGACGATGCGGGCGTGGCCTTCGTGCAGGGCCACGCCGGAATTGACCAGCAGGTTGCGGTAGATATCGTTCAGGCGCTGGATCTCGCGGTTCTTGTTGGCGATGAGCGTGGGCCAGTCGAAGCGCGGCGCCTGCGCGGTCCAGCCGAAGCCGCTAGCCTGTTCGAAGTCCTCGGCATAGTGCGCGCCGTAGACCAGCAGCTTCTTGGGCACGCAACCCACATTGACGCAGGTGCCGCCGAGATAGCGGCTTTCGGCGATGGCCGCGCGCGCGCCGAAACCGGCGGCAAAGCGCGAGGCGCGCACGCCGCCCGAGCCGGCGCCGATGACATAGAGGTCGTAGTCGTAATTCATGGAGATCCTTGCGGCGCGGGGTTCGCGCCTCTAGCGGCAGTGCGTGTATTAAACCGCAACGCGGGGACGCGGCGGCGATAGGCGCAGTCCGCGGCAAGGTCTCTTGGAGAATGACTAAAAACCGTATAGCTCGGCGGGGTTTTCGACCAGGATGCGGCGCCGCTGGGCGGCATCGGGCACCCATTGCAGGAGCATGTCGAGCATGTCGGCATGTTCGGGCGGCCGCGCCCGGCCCGGATGGGGAAAGTTGCTGGCCCACAGGCATCGTTCGGGATGCGTGCCCGCCAGGGTATGCGCCAGCACGCTGACGTCGTCGTAGCCCGGCGGGCCGATGAGGGAGGTTTCATACGGCGCCGACAGCTTGACCCAGGTGCGGCCGTTGTCCAGCAGGCGCAGCAGGCACTGAAAGCTCGGATGCGAGGCCGGGACCGGCGTGAGGAATTTGCCGTTGTGGTCGATGCTGAGCCGGCAGGGCAGGCCCTGCAGCATGGATTCGTATTGCGGCAGGTCGCGGCCGTCCAGCTGCAGATTGACGACCCAGCCCAGCTCGGCGATGCGGTGCGCCATCGGGACCAGCATGTCCCAGGTCGCGATGCCGCCGCCGCCCGGCACCATCATGAAGCGCAGGCCGCGCACGCCGAGCTCGTGCAGTTCGCGCAGGCGCGCGTCGGGCGTGTCCAGGGGCAATGTGGCGATCATGCGCGCGGTGCCCTGGGACTGGGCCAGCGCGTCCAGCGCGCTGCGGTTGTCGTAGCCGTAGCCGGTGGCCTGGACGATGACGGCGCGACTCAGGCCCAATGCCTCGCGCACTTCGAGGTAATCGTTCCAGACGGTCTGCGGCGGACCGGACGGGCCGCCGCCGTCGAGCGGATAGCGGGCCATGTCGTAGACGTGGATGTGGCAGTCGCAAGCGCCCGCGGGCGCTTGCAGTTCGGGTGTCTTCATCGCGGAACCTCGGACGTGCGGGCCGTCAGGCGGGCCAGTCGGGTGGCCTGGTCGGGGTTGAGGGCATGAGGCGGCATGCGTCCTTCGAGCATGGCGCGGACCTGGGCCACCGTGTCCATGGCCTGGTGCTGGGTCGCTTGGGGAGTCAGGCCGCCGATATGCGGCGTGGCGATGACGCGCGGATGCGCGGCCAGGGCGGGCGAGGGCATCTGGTCGGGCGCGCGGCCCACGTCCAGGGCGCAGCCGGCGATCGCGCCGCGGTCGAGCGCATCGCGCAGCGCCGCTTCGTCGACGAGCTCTCCGCGCGAGGCGTTGATGAAGATGGCGTCGCGCTTCATCCGAGCCAGGGCCGCGGCGTCGATGAGATTGGCGGTCTGCGGCAGGGCGGGCGCCAGGCAGACGACGTAATCGGACTCTTGCAGCAGCGCGTCCATGCCGGTCGATTGAACGCCGGCCGGCAGCGCGACGACGGGGGCGGGGTCGCTGACCAGCACGCGCATGCCGAAGGCCAGGGCCAGCGGCGACAGATGGGCGCCGATGGCGCCGTGGCCGATGATGCCCAGCGTGGCGCCGCGCAGTTCGCGGCCCATGCCGATCTCAGGCGCGGCGCCGCGCCGGTAGGCATGGACGGCGCGGCTGATGCCGCGGCTGGCGTCGATCATCGCGCCGACGACCCATTCGGCGACCGAGGCGGCAAAGCCCGGCGTGGCGTGCGTGACCAGCACGCCGTGGCGGCCGGCGGCCTCGACGTCGATATTGCGCACGTCCATCGCGACGCGGCAAAAGGCGACAAGATCGGGCAGCGCGTCGAACACGGCGGCCGGCGCGGCGGCCTGGCGGCTGGAGACGATGATCTGGCAGCCCTGCGCCAGATCGATCAGGGCTTGCGGCGTAGCCGGGTCCTCGCCCGGATTGAGGCGGACCTCGCCCAGGCAGCGCAGCTCGCGCAGCGCCCGCTCGCCGTAGTAATTGGCCAGCGACCGCGGCGAATGTGTCAGCAGAATGCGTGTCATGCAGTGCCTTTCCTGGATGGGCTCGTGCGCGCGGGCGGCGGCGCCACGGAACCGCGCTCGATGAGCGTGGGCGCAAAGAGCGTCTCGCGTCCCGCGAGCGTCGGATCGGCCAGCCGTTCGGCGACCATGCGCACCATGGCCGAGGCCATTTCGCGGCTGGGTATGGCGACGGTGGTCAGGGGCGGGTTGGCATAGGCCGTCATGACCAGGTTGTCCATGCCGACCACCGAAACGTCGCGCGGCACCGACAGCCCCGCGTGATGCAGGCCGGCCATCAGGCCCAGCGCCATCATGTCGTTGATGGTGACGATGCCCGTGGGCCGCCGGCTCGCGGGCATCGCGGCGATGCGGGCGGCGCTGGCGTAGCCCGCGTCGGCCAGGTTCGAATCGCCGTGTCCGGCGCCCGCGATGACTTCGAGAATGTTGGCGGTGGCGCCCAGGCCGGCCGCGTGGGCCGCGGCCAGGAAGCCTTCGCGCTTGCGCACGCGGCTGGCGGTCTTGAGATCGGGCGTGAGCAGGGTCAGCCGCCGGTGTCCCTTGCCGACGAGATGCTCGACCGCCATGCGGGTGGCGATCATGTAATCGGGCGAGACATGATCGACGCGCGAGGCATGGTCGCCGTCGCGGTCGTAGCTGACGACCGCCATGCCGCGCTCGACGGCGGCCTCCAGGTGGCTTTCGTCGGTGGGCGACGAGGCCAGGATGACGCCGTGCACGCCCAGCGCCAGCAGCTCTTCGAAGATGCTCGATTCCTGCTCGCGGTCGCGGTGGGAGTTGGCCAGCAGCACCCGCAGGTTCTGCTGCTCTTTCGCGGCGGCCTCGATGTGCACGGCCAGCTCGCCGAACATGGGGTTGGCGGTGGAGGGCACCAGCACGCCCAGCAGATGGGCATTGCCCGTCTTGAGCTGGCGCGCGACCAGGTTGGGGCGGTAGCCCAGTTCGCGGATGGCGGCTTCGATGCGGCGATAGGTCTCGCGGCCGAGCTTCTCGGTGCGGCCGTTCAACACATTGCTCACCGAGCTGATGGAAACGCCGGCAAGGGCGGCGACGTCCTGGATGGTTGCCATGTGAGGATCAGGCCATGTTCATTAGTCTGGGCACCCACAGCGAGATGGCGGGCACGAAAATCAGCACCACCAGCATCGCGGCCAGCAGCAGCAGGTATTTGAGCATGGGACGGGTGACGTGTTCGACGCGCGTATCCGTCATGGCGCAGGTGGCGAACAGCCCCAGGCCGAAGGGCGGGCTGAACAGGCCCAGGCCCATGGATATCACGATCACCGTGCCGAAATGCAGCGGGTTCACGCCGACCTGCTGCGCGATGGGCGTGAGCAGCGGCCCGAAGATGATCAGGGCGGGAGCGCCTTCCAGAATGGCGCCGAAGACGATCGTCAGCAGGGCCGACACCAGAATGAATGCCGTGCTGCCGTAGCTGTGGGCCAGGTGCGTCATCGAGTTCGACAGCAGCGTCGGCAGCTGCAGCACCGTCAGCGCGAAGGCCACGCTCGAGGCGGCCGCGATGATGAAGAGGATGCTGCTGGCCATGGCGGCGGCGCGCACGAAGATAGCCACCACGGACCGCAGCGTCAGTTCGCGAAAGGCCAGCGAGCCGACCACCAGGGCATAGACCACGGCGAAGGATGAAACCTCGGTGGACGTGGCCACGCCGGAGGTGACGCCCTTGCCTATCATGCCGACCATGACGAGGGCGACGAAGGCGCCTCCCAGCAGCTGCGGCCAGGGCCTGCGCACGGGCAGCGCCAGGTCGGGATCGATCTTCTTGCCGGAATAGATCGCCATGACGGCCATGCCGGTGGCCAGCACGACGGCGGGGACCAGCCCGGCCAGGAACAGTCCGCCGATCGAAATATTGGCCACGAAGCCCAGGATGATCATGTTGACGCACGGCGGGATGGTCTCGGCCATGACGGCCGAGCAGGCCAGCACCGCGGCCGTCTCGTTGGGGTCCTGCCTGGCGCGACGCACCGCCGGGACGATGATGCTGCCCACGGCCGCGATGTCGGCCAGCTTGGAGCCGGAGACGCCGGAGAAGAACGCGGTGGCCAGGATCGAGATCAGGTTCATCGAGCCGCGCACGCGCCCGAACAGGCGCACCAGCAGCTCGATCAGCCGCGTGGACATGCCGTTGCTTTCCATGATGAGGCCGGCCAGGACGAAGAAGGGAATGGCCAGCAGCACGAAGCTGTCCATGCCCGCCAGCACCTGCTGCGAATAGATCTCCATGGGCAGCGAAGGATCGGCCAGGAAATACACCAGGGCGGAAAGCGCCAGGACGAAGGCGATGGGCACCCCCGCGATCAGGCTGCCGAAGAACGCCAGCGCCAGCAGCAGCCAGGGGGGAATGCCCCAGCCGCTGTCGTCGAAAAAGTAATTCCAGGCGCACACGCCCAGGCACAGCAGAACGGCGGCGGCCAGCGTGGCCCAGGTATGGCGCGTGGCGCCGCTGGCGGCGTTGACCAGACCCGTCATCGTCATGAAGACCGCGCCGACGAAGACGGGCAGCGTCAGCACCCATTGCGGCGTGCCGATGGGGGTCGTGACGCTGAACGAATCGAGCAGCAGGAACCAGGACGAATAGGCCAACGCGCCCGCTGTGCCGGCCACGGCCCAGCCGCCCAGCTGCATGGCAGGCTCGCGCCAGCTCTCGGGCAGCATGGCGCGAAAGACCTCGATGCCCACGTGCTGGCGGCGCGCCAGCACCGTGGAGCCGCCCAGGAACACCAGCGTGGTCATCAGGCAGCCCGCGATGTCCTCGGCCCAGTCCACCGGCCTGTGAAGAAAGTAGCGCATGATCACCGAGAAGAACACGACGGCGACGTCCGCGGCCAGGACCAGCGCGCAGAAGTGCTCGACGACGGCGCAGAAGCGGGCCAGCAAAGGCCGCGCGGCCAACGGGTCCGCGCCGTGTCCGGCGCGGGGCGCGGTGGAGGTACTCATCATGGCGGGCTCCCGATGGCCTGGAATTGCCGGGTCAGGCGCGCGTCTTGTTGATGATGTCCATCATCGGCTGGGTCGCGGGGTAGCTCTTGACCACACCCGGCCAGAGCTTTTCGCTCATCATCCGGACCACGTTCTTGCGCTCGGTCGGATCCATCGGGTGGTAGGTGATGCCCAGCTTTTCCAGCTCGGCGACCGTGCCCAGGCCGCGCTTGACGGCTTCGGCGCGCTCGCGCTGCGTGGCGGCATCGGCGGCCTTGAGGAAGGCGGGCTGCAGATCCTTGGGCACCTTGCCCAGGCCGCGCTTGCCGATCACGGTGACGCTCGGGCTGTACAGATGGTTGGTCAACCAGCAGTTGCTGACGACTTCGTTGAACTTGCTGGCCAGTATCGTGCCCGCGTCGTGCTCGAAGCCGTCGACCACGCCGGTCTGCACGGCGGTATAGAGCTCGTTGACGGGGATGGGCGTGGGAATGGCGCCCAGGAGCTTGAACGTCTCGACGAAGATGGGCGTGGGCAGCACGCGCAGCTTGACGTCCTTCAGTTCCGCCAGCTTGGTCACGACTTTGTCTTTCTTGGTGTAGACGCTGCGGGCGTTGTATTGATTGCCCCAGCCGATCACGCTGGAGCCGGTGCGGGCCTGCAGCAGGCGGTTGAACTGCTCGCCCACGCCCGCATCGATCGCGTGATCGACATGGTCCCAGTCGTCGAACAGGAAGCCCATGTCCAGCAGCGACAGCTCGGGCAGGGCGGTGGCCCAGATCGAACTGCCCGAGGCCATCATGTCGACGGCGCCGATGCGCACCTGCTGCACGATGTCCGACTCTTTGCCGAGCTGGCCGTTGGGAAAGAGATCGACCTTCACGCGATCGCCGACGGTTTTCTTGAGTTCTTCGTCGAAGTATTGATGCCAGAGGTACAGGGCCGAATACTGGTTGGGCGCTTGCGAGATCGAGCTGCGCAGCGTGACGGCGGGCGCCGCGAAGGAAATGCCCGGAATGCCGATCATCGCGGCCGCTCCGGCGGTTTGCAGCAGACGGCGGCGCGAAGGCGAAGCAAGGCTCTGGGTGGGCTTCATGTTTTGTCTCCTGGGGGTTTTATCGGTGTGAAATACACATTTAGTAAAACGATTTACTAAATCGTTTTACGCATCCTAAGAGTCTTTCCCGGGCTTGGCAAGAAAAAATCGCGCCGCGCTTTCGCGCATACTGGGGGTTTACTCATGCGCCAAGGGCGGCGCGAAAAACGAAGGAAGATTCATGTCCGCATCGAACCAGGCAACGGCGCGCACCAACGAATACGGCCAACCCATAGGCCCGGACGTACCGGGCTGGAGCGCGCGCCAGCGTCCGCCGCGCACCCCCATCCAGGGGCGCCTGTGCCGCGTCGAACCGCTCGACCCCGCGCGGCATGCCGATGACCTGGTCGCGGCTTTTGAGCAGGCCGCCGACGGGCGCGCCTGGACCTATCTGACCGTGGGGCCGTACACCGATCCCGCCGTTCACCGCGCCTGGCTGGACAAGGCCGCGGCCGGCGAAGACCCGCTGCATCACGCCGTGATCGACCTCGCCACGGGCCGCGCGGTGGGCACGCTCGCGCTCATGCGCATCGATCCCGCCAACGGCGTGGCCGAAGTCGGCCACGTGACGTTCTCGCCGCTCCTGCAGCGCACGCCGATTTCCACCGAGGCGCAGTACCTGATGATGAAGCGCGTCTTCGACGAACTGGGTTATCGCCGCTACGAATGGAAGTGCGACAGCCTGAACGAACCTTCGCGCACCACGGCACGGCGGCTGGGCTTCACCTTCGAAGGCATCTTCCGCCAGGCCGTGGTCTACAAGGGCCGCTCGCGCGACACGGCCTGGTTTTCGCTGCTCGACAGCGAATGGCCGGCCCGCAAGGCGGCGTTCGAGCGCTGGTTGTCGCCCGACAATTTCGACGCGCAAGGGCAGCAGCGCCGCCGCTTGAGCGAACTGACGGGCGAACTGGCCTGAGGGCCTAGGGCCTGAAGGCCCTACGTCCTCGCCCGGATCACCAGCAGGACGCCCGCCAGAGTGAGCGCCGAGCCGGTCACGAAAAGCGGCTCGAGCGGCTCGTGCAGGATTAGGGCGCCGAAGATCACCCCCAGTATCGGCGCGAGAAACGCCAGCACCGCCATCTGCGTGGCCAGGTAGCTGCGCAGCATCCAGAACCAGGCCAGATAGCTGAACAGGCAGATCACGACGACCAGGTAAGCCAGGCTGGCGTAGGCGAGGGGAGTCCACGTCGGCGCCGCGTCGGGGCTGGCCAGGTACCACACATACAGCGCCACGCCCGCCACCAGCAGCTGGTAGAGAAGCGTCTTGTCCGGCGCCGCGTCGGACAGCCTGGTATTGCGGATCAGCACGGTGCTCAGCCCCCAGGCCACGCCCGCGGCCAAGGCCAGCAGATCGCCCTGCAGGCTCGGACCGGTGTCGGCCGGCGTGCCCGCGTCCTTGGTCAGAAAGGCCAGTGCGATGCCGGCGAACGCGACGGCGATGCCCGCCCATTGCCAGCGGTTCAGGCGTTCTTCCGGCCGCGTGGCATGCATGCCCAGCGCGGTGAAGATCGGCGCGGTATAGAGGAACACGATCGAGTGCGCGGCCGTGGTGTGCTGCAGGCTCAGCCCGATCAGCAGGAACTCCGCGGCGAACGCGGCGCCGACCGCCAGGCCCGAGCCCAGCGTGCCGTCGGACAAGACTTTGCGGCCTTCACGGCGCAGCACGATGACGCCCAATATGGCTGCCGCGATCAGCGAGCGCAGGCTCAGCTGCAGCGTGGGAGAGACGTCGTGCGCGACCAGCTTGATGAAAATCTGCTGCAGGCTCCAGCAAAGGCAGAGCAGGACCAGCATGCCCGTGCCAAAGGTATCGAGCGGCTTGCGGGCCGGGAGAACATGAGTCATTTTGTTTCGTTTATGCAACAGAAAGTCAGGCAATTATCGGGGAATAGTCGTTTCTTATCGAAAAAGACCCTGACAATATGCAGGGGAGAACGCGCGCCGCTTGCTCACAAGGCAGGATGCCGTTCGCGCAAGGTCCGCTTGAAACCGTTCATCCAGGCCGGTTTCGACGACCCATGATTTTTACCAAAGGAGAGTATCGAGACTATGTGGATCATTCTTTTACTACCCTTCATCGGCCTCTTATGGGTGCCTTTCTATAACCAGGCCGAGCCTTCCTTACTGGGCTTTCCGTTCTTCTACTGGTACCAGCTTCTGTGGATACCCGTGACGGCCTTCCTGACCTGGCTCGTCTTCCGCCACTACCACAAGGGAGGTGAAGAATGAGCGGCGCCATCAACTGGACTGCACTGTCCGTCTTTATCTTCTTCTTCCTGCTGATCACCATCATGGGTTTTGCCGCCTCGCGCTGGCAAAGCCGCGGCAGCAAGCGCTCCGAGCTCGACGAGTGGGGCCTGGGCGGCCGGCGTTTCGGCACCTGGATCACCTGGTTCCTGGTGGGCGGCGACTTCTATACCGCCTACACCATCATCGCCGTTCCGGCCCTGGTGTATGCCGTGGGCGCCTACGGTTTCTTCGCGCTGCCTTACACCATCATCGTCTACCCCATCGTGTTCGCCATCATGCCCAAGCTGTGGGAAGTGGCGCACCGCAACGGTCACGTGACCGCGGGCGACGTGGTGTACGCCACCTACAACTCGCGTCCTCTCGAGCTGGCGGTGGCCGTCACCGGCGTGCTGGCGACCATGCCTTACATTGCCCTGCAGCTGGTGGGCATGGAAGTGGTCATCCAGTCGCTGGGCCTGCAAGGCGAGATCCCGCTGTTCGCGGCCTTCGTCATCCTGGCTCTGTACACCTACTCGGCCGGCCTGCGCGCGCCCGCGCTGATCGCCTTCGTCAAGGACCTGATGATCTACATCGTGGTGCTGGCGGCGGTGATCGTGGTGCCGATGAAGGTGGGCGGCTACGGCGCGGTGTTCCATGCCGCGGCCGAAGGCTACAAGGCCAAGGGCAGCGGCAGCCTGATACTGTCGAGCGCGCAGTTCCTGCCCTATGCCACGCTGGCGTTGGGTTCGGCCCTGGCGGCGTTCATGTATCCGCACACGCTCACCAGCATCTTCGCGGCCAAGAGCCCCAACACCATCCGCAAGAACGCGATCTACCTGCCGCTGTACACGCTGCTGCTGGCCCTGATCGCGATGCTGGGCTACATGGCCTATGCCGCGCACATCAAGGTCGCTTCGCCGAACCAGGTCGTGCCGGCGCTGTTCGAGAGCCTGTTCCCGAGCTGGTTCACGGGCTTCGCCTTCGCGGCCATCGCCATCGGCGCGCTGGTCCCGGCGGCCGTCATGTCGATCGGCGCGGCCAACCTGTTCACGCGCAACTTCTGGAAGGCCTATGTCAATCCGCAAGTGACGCCTAGCAGCGAAGCCAAGGTCGCCAAGATCGTCTCGCTGGTGATCAAGCTGGGCGCGCTGGCCTTCATCGTGTTCGTGCCCACGAAGTTCGCCATCAACCTGCAGCTGCTGGGCGGTCTGTGGATTCTGCAGACCTTGCCCTCGGTGGTGTTCGGCCTGTTCTGCAAGAAGCTCGGCGGCCGCGCGCTGCTGCTGGGCTGGTTCGCCGGCCTGATCTACGGCACCTGGACGGTCTTCGCCGACGGCATCAAGCCCGTGCACACGCTCGCCGGCCTCACCGTCTATACCGGTCTCTGGGCCCTGATCCTGAACGTCATCGTGGTGATCATCGTTCAACTGGTGCTGGGCAAGAACGCCCAGTCGGCCCCCGCCCGGGCCTGATCCGACGCGGCCGGGCGCATGCCCGGCTTGAAAACCCGCCGGTCGCGAGACCGGCGGGTTTTTTCTTTGCGGCGTCGACGATTCAGTCTTCCCGAACGAATTGCGGTTCGTAGGAAACCGGGAAATTCACCGAGCGGGCGACGAAGCAGACTTCGTGGATGCGGTGATGGATCGCCTGCGCGGCCTGCAGATCGGCCTGGCCGCGGATCGTCACGACCGGCCGCAGCGTGGCCGAAATAAAGCGACCGGCTCCGCCGCGCTCCACCTCGCCGATGCCGATGGGCGTGTCCGCATAGTGCGTCACCACGATCCCGGCGTCGGACGCGTAGTGCAGATACCAGAGCATGTGGCAGGCCGAGAGCGCCGAGAGCAGCAGGTCTTCGGGGTTCATCTTCGCGGGGTCGCCGCCGAGCAGCGGATCGTTCGAGCAGTGCACTACGGGTTTGCCGGGAACGGCGATGTCCCAGGTCCGGTCGTAGCTTCGGTAGTGGGCGGTGCCTTCTCCGCGATTGCCCGTCCAGACGATGCGGGAGGTGTAGTCGTGGCTCATGCAGGGCTCCTGGCGTGATGGGTGCTGGGCGTGCTTGCGTCGATCGCAGATCCGCGACGGCGAATCCGCGATCCCGATGACGATCCCGTCCATTGTATACGCGTATACAATGGACGGATGAACCCTCCCGTGACGCTCGCCGACGCCTTGCGCGAAGAAATCCTCGCCGGGCAACTACCGCCCGGCACGGAGCTGTCCCAGACCGAACTCGCGAGCCGCTTCGGCGTCAGCCGCATTCCCGTGCGGGATGCCTTGCAGCAGCTTGCCGCGCAGCGGCTCGTGCTCGTCCTGCCCGGCAAGGGCGCGCGGGTCATCGAGCTCACGCAAGACGAGCTCGCGGAAATCTACGACCTGCGAGTGCTGCTGGAATGCGACCTGCTGCGGCGCGCGATCGAGAAGGCCGGCCCGCGCGACCACGCCGAGGCCGAATACGCCTTGCGCAAATCCAGCCTCGAGGCGGGCAGGCCGGGCTGGGCGGGCGGCGACTGGCTGTTCCACGCGGCGCTCTACGCCCCGGCGGGCCGCATGAAGCAGCTGTCCATGGTGCAGGAGCTGCGCCGCACCTGCGCGGTGCACGCCGCCCGCTACGACACCCTGGCCGACCGCACGCCCGCATGGATCACGCAGCACGAGGGCATCTTCCAGGCCTTCAGGAAAGGGCGGTCCGACGACGCCGTGCGCAGGCTGCAACGGCACATCGAAGCGGCGCGCACTTTGCTGCTGGGCCATCCGAAGCGATGATTTTTCATGCCGGCGCGCGGCCCGCGATAACATTACGCGGATACGGCATTCATCCAATTCGAGAAAAAAGGGTTTTCTATGGCTTCGGCCCAAGTCCTTGCGGGCTTTCACGCGGTGGTCGCGCGCCTGCGCCACGCGCCTGATTCGATCCGGGACATCTACATCGAGGCCTCGCGCCGCGACAAGCGCATGCAAAGCCTGATCGAACAGGCCGAACGCGCCGGGCGGCGCGTGCATCCCGTGCCCATGGAGCGCCTGGACGGCCTGTCCGGCGGCACCCGCCACCAGGGCGTGGTCGCCCTGGCCGACGCGCGCCAGCTCGCCGTGAGCATCGACGAAGTCCTGGACGTCATCGAAGGCCCGGCATTCCTGCTCATCCTGGACGGCGTCACCGACCCGCACAACCTGGGCGCCTGCCTGCGCACGGCGGACGCCGCCGGCGTGCACGCCGTCATCGCCCCGCGCGACCGCGCGGTGGGCCTGACCAGCACCGTGCAGCGCGTGGCCTGCGGCGCCGCCGACACCGTGCCCTACATCACCGTCACCAACCTGGCCCGCACCATGCGCGAACTCAAAGACCGCGACATCTGGCTGGTGGGCACCGACGACCAGGGCACGGACGACCTGCACGCCGTCGACGCCAAGCGCGCCATGGCCTGGGTCATGGGCGCCGAAGGCGAGGGCATGCGCCGCCTGACGCGCGAAACCTGCGACCAGCTCGTGCGCATCCCCATGCTGGGCTCGGTAGAAAGCCTGAACGTCAGCGTGGCCAGCGCCGTATGCCTGTACGAAACTGTAAGACAGCGCCAAGCTTGACGAGAAGAATGAAATAAACCGAGCTGAGATGAATTGAGCCGAGGACCCCGGAGGAATCCGAAACGCGGGGCGGCCAACCGCAGCCGCGAAAGCGGCGAGCATCGGAATTGCGCAGGGCAGCCTCGGCGCCTAAAGAACTCAAATCGAACTTAAATCAAGCTACTTAACAGACTAAGCAAAATAGTTAACAGATTCAGCAAGCAGAGAATCACCATGCACAAGAACGGCCTGACCACTCAAATCCTGCACTCCGACCGCCGGCAGCCCATCGAGCACGGCGCCGTGCACAAGCCCATGCACCCGTCGTCGCAATACATCTACGGCGACGCGCACGAACTGGCCGCCGTGTTCCAGGGCAAGGCGGGCTACACCTACTCGCGTCAGGGCACGCCCACCACCGGCGCGCTCGAAGCCAAGATCACCCTCATCGAAGAGGGCGTAGGCTCGGTCACCTTCGCCTCCGGCATGGCCGCGCTCACCGCCGTCTTCACCACCTTGCTCAAGGGCGGCGACCACCTCATCTCCAGCAAATACGTCTTCGGCAACACCACCAGCCTGCTCGGCACCCTGGCCGACCTGGGCGTGGAAGTCAGCTACGTGGACGCCACCGACGTCGCCCAGGTGCGCGCCGCGCTGCGCCCCAACACCCGCATGGTCTTCGCCGAGACCATCGCCAACCCCGGCACGCAGATCGCCGATCTCAAGGGCATGGGCGAATTGTGCCGCGAGCATGGCCTGGTCTACATGGTCGACAACACCTTGACCTCGCCCAGCCTCTTTAAGCCGCGCGACGTGGGCGCCAGCCTTGTGATGAACTCCCTGTCCAAATACATCGCCGGCCACGGCCATGCCCTGGGCGGCTCGATCACCGACACCGGCTTGTACGACTGGTCGAACTATCCCAACATCGCCGAACCCTACCGCAAGGGCCAGCCCACCGGCTGGGGACTCTTGCAGATCAAGAAAAAAGGCCTGCGCGACATGGGCGGCACGCTCGCGGCCGAACCCGCGCACCGCATCGCCATCGGCGCCGAGACCCTGGCGCTGCGCATGGAAAAGCACTGCTCCAACGCCCTGGCTCTCGCGCGCTTTCTCGAAACGCATCGCGGCGTGGCCAAGGTGCATTACCCCGGCATGCCCGGCCATGCGCAGCATGCGCGCGCCACCGAGCTCTTCGGCGGCCGTTACGGCGGGCTCATGGGCATCGAGCTGGCCGAGGGCATCGACTGCTTCGATTTCCTGAACCGCCTGCACGTCGTGCTGCTGGCCACGCACCTGGGCGACACGCGCAGCCTGGCGCTGCCGGCCGCGCACACCATCTATTACGAGATGGGTCCGGAACGCCGCAAGCAGATGGGCATCGCCGATAGTTTCATTCGCCTGTCGGTAGGCATCGAAGACGAAGCCGACCTGATCCACGATTTCGATCAGGCCTTGCAGGCGAGCATGCCTCGATAAAGTAGGGCGCGCGCAATGCGCGCGCCTAGCACAGGCCATTTCTTGCCGGGGCCCCGCCTGCGTTTTCGTGTGTATAAACAATGCAAATTGAGGTGTGAAACGCACGCCGGCCTGCGCGTTTCCCCTTGCGGCATCGCATCATGTCCGGCAAAACCAGCAATGGCGCGGCTCGTGGCGGCATATGCCGGCTTTTTGCTTGACAATATTCGCTGGCGCAAGGCTTAATACACTCACTGCGTCGCAGTCGCTCCGATGCGTTTTCTCCGTCGAGGCCACTGCGACGTAGCAATTAGAACGAGCGCCATGCCGCGCAAGATTCCACTTTCTGGTTGTTCACGTGTTTGCTTGACCACGGCGCATGCCGGATGTCTCGCGCTGCGCCGTCCATGCATAATTTACTCATGAGGGGTACAACTTAATGAACAAAACTGAACTCATCGATCACATCGCCAGCAAGGCTGACATTTCCAAGGCCGCGGCAGCGCGCTCGCTCGACGCTTTGATCGGTGCCGTCAAGACCACCCTGAAGAAGGGCGGTACGGTGACGCTGGTTGGCTTCGGCACGTTCGCCGTTTCGGCCCGCGCCGCGCGCACGGGACGCAACCCCCGCACCGGCGAAACCATCAAGATCAAAAAGGCCAAGGTGCCGAAGTTCCGTCCGGGCAAGGCGCTCAAGGACGCCGTGAACTGAAGCGTGTTCGTCGCGCAATGCAGTTCGAATCGAGAGCCCGCGGGCTCTCGATTTGCTTGGTGGGTAAGGCAGGCTATACTGCCGCCTTGCAAGATGCCCAGGCGTGGCCCCGCACGATCCGGGTGCTTAGCTCAGTTGGTAGAGCGGCGCCCTTACAAGGCGTAGGTCACAGGTTCGACCCCTGTAGCACCCACCACTTTCCTGTGCATCATTATTCGGCACAGCGCGCAAAGAGCGCGTACCTCATCGAACGGCTGCGGCGACGCGAGCTGTTTTTTTACGCCCAATCTTGCGAATAATTCGCATTTAGATTAGGATGCAAGACTTCCGATGCGCGGAGCCGGCCGGGTCTCGCGCAAAACGTTGTGCCGCTTCATGTCCGCGCTGATCCGTCCTTCCGATTTCTCGGCTTTTCAAACGCCCATGCGATTGCGCATCGGGGCGGGCGCGCTGGTATTGGCTTTGCATGCGGCCGTCGCCGCTTTCGTCGTGCTGGGCACGCGCACCGCGCCGGCCGCCGCCGAGAACGAATCGGCAATGATGGTGAGCGTGATCGACGCGCCCGCGCCGCGGCAGGCTGAACCTCAGCCGCAACCGCCGGCGCCCGCCGCCGCGCCGTCTGTCGAACCGCCTCCCGAACCCGATGCGCAAGTTCAGCCCGATCCCGCGCCCGAGCCGCCGCCGATAGAACAGCCTTCGCCGCTCGCGCCCGTGATCAAGCCGCAGCCCAAGCCGCGCCCCAAGCCTCGGCCCGTGTGGCATCCGGCGCCGCAAGCAACCGCGACGCCTGCGGCGCCCGCCCCCGAACCGCCGGCCGTCGATGCGCCCGAAGGCCGGCAGCAGGCGAGCCGGGCGCCGCGCCAGGATCAACCCGCCCTGGTCACCGACATCGAGTACGACGGTCCGCGGCCCGTCCCGACCTATCCCAGGCTTTCGCGTCTGCATAACGAGACGGGCAGGGTCGTCGTGCTGGTGCGCATCGGCGCGCAAGGCACGGTGCAGGACGCGCGCGTCGACATCTCGTCGGGCTACGCACGCCTGGACGACGCGGCGCTGGACGCGGCCCGCCGCGCGCGCTTCAAACCGTTCACACGCAACGGCGTGGCCATGCCTGCCCTGGCCAAGCTGCCTTACGATTTTCAAATGAAGGACTAAGCCCATGAATCCGACTCCCGCGCCGCCCACGGGCGTGCTGCACTTCCTGAGCCAGAGCGACGCCGTCGGCCAGACCCTGTTTTTCATTCTGGTGATCATGTCGCTGGTGACCTGGTACCTGATCGTGGTCAAGGCCGTGAGCAATGTCCGCATGCGCGGCCGCGCCAAGGCGTTTCTCAACACGTTCTGGAATTCCAGTTCGCTCGAGCAGGTGCAGAACGAGATCATCACGCACGGCGCGCGCGACCCCTATTCGCACCTGGCCAGCCACGCCATCCACGCCGCGGATCACCATGCCAGGTTCGGCGCCACCAAGCTGGAAGAGGCGGGCGGCAACGGCGAGTTCGTCACGCGCACCATGCGCAAGGTCATCGACGAAGAAACCGCCAAGCTCGAAAACGGCCTCACCATCCTCGCCTCGGTGGGTTCCACCGCGCCTTTCGTGGGCCTGTTCGGCACGGTGTGGGGCGTGTATCACGCGCTGGTGGGCATCGGCATGTCCGAAGGCATGACGATCAACCAGGTCGCCGGCCCGGTGGGCGAGGCGCTCATCATGACCGGCCTGGGTCTGGCCGTGGCCATCCCCGCGGTGCTGGCCTACAACGCCTTCGTGCGCTACAACCGCGTGTTCCTGTCGCGGCTGGATGCCTACGCCCACGACCTGTTCGCGTTTCTGACGACCGGCCACCAGGTCGAGCTTTCCGAGAGCAAGGTGCGCGCCATGCGCCGCCTGCGCGTCGAAGGCAACGCAGGCAAATAACCATGGCCTTCGGCAGCTTCGACAACAAGGGGACGGGCGGCCACACCGTCTCCGAGATCAATATGGTGCCGCTCATCGACGTGATGCTGGTGCTGCTGGTGATCTTCATCATTACGGCGCCGCTGCTGGCGCATTCGATCCGCGTCGACCTGCCGCGGGTCAGCGCCGCGCAGGCACAGGAAGATCCCAAGGCCATCGACCTGGCCATCAAGGGCGACGGCGCGCTGTACTGGAACGACCAGCCGGTGACGATGGACGGACTGGCCGATCGCCTCGCGGCCTCGGCCCGGGACAAGCCGCAGCCGGAAATCCACATCCGCGCCGACCAGGACACGCGCTACGAGGTGCTGGCGCAGGTCATGGGCGCCGCGCGCCGCGCCGGCATGGGCAAGATAGGCTTCATCACCACGCCATCGCCTCAGCCCCGGCCTGCCAGTCAGTAACCCGTAACCTTCTGTGTACGCCTCGGTTCGGATCGCGTTAGAATCAAAAAATGCGAGTTCTAGTTATCGAAGACGACACCACCCTGGGCCATGCGCTGCAGGAGTTCCTGTCCGACCAGGGCTATGCCGTTGACTGGCTCACCGAGGGCGACAAAGTCCAGGGAGCCATGGTCGGCCAATCCTATGAGCTGATCCTGCTCGATCTGAACCTGCCGGGCCTGGGCGGCCTGGACGTCCTGCGCCAGCTGCGCCAGGACGGCAACCAGGTTCCGGTGCTCATCCTCACCGCGCGCGACGGCCTGGACGACCGCGTGGCGGGCCTGGACGCCGGCGCCGACGACTACGTCACCAAGCCTTTCGACCTGCCCGAGCTCGCCGCCCGGGTGCGCGCCCTTGCGCGCCGCCGCGCCGGCCAGGCGCAGCCCACCATCGAAGTCGGCCCGCTGGTGTTCGACACCATCGGCCGCGAAGTGCGCGTCAACGGCCAGCGCCTGGCGCTGTCGGTGCGCGAGCTGTCCGTGCTGGAAATGCTCATGGCGCGCGTCGGCCGCGTCGTCACCAAGCGCCAGATCGTCAACTCGCTCTCGGCCTGGGATGCCGACTTCAGCGAGAACGCCGTCGAAGTCTACGTCTACCGTCTGCGCAAGCGCCTCGAAGGCACGGGCGCCAGCATCCAGACCGTGCGCGGCTTCGGCTACCTGCTGGACGTGGAATCGGCGTAAGCGCCGCGCCTGCCCGTTGCGGCAGACGTGAGCCGACTGCGCGCCGCACGCAGCCACATGTCCGAGAGTTCTTCTCCCAAGCCTCCCGCGGCTTCTTCCTGGCGTGCCGCCTGGCAGCTGCCGTCGGGGTCTCTGGCCCGGCTCCTGATCTCGGGGCTGATGCCTCCGCTCATGGTCCTGGTGCTGCTCGACGTGGCGGTCACCTGGGTCATCACGCACAAGCTCGACATGACGGTCTGGATGCTGGAAGACTTCTTCTGGCTGATCGTGGCGGGGCAGGTGCTGCTCATCCTGCTGTTCGCCGGGGTCGTCGTGCATGGCGTGCGCTCGGGCCTGCGCTCGGTCAATCACCTGGCCGACCAGATCCGGCAGCGCTCCATCGAAGACATGCAGCCCATGGTGGTGGCCAACCTGCCATCCGAGATCGCGCCGCTCGTCACGCACATCAACGACCTGCTCGAACGCCTCGATTCGTCTTTGTCGGCCCAGCGCCGCTTCATCGGCCACGCCGCGCATCAGCTGCGCACGCCGTTGACGGGCCTGAAGCTCGAATCCGAACTGATGCTGGCCAGGCCTTTGCCCGACGACGTGCGCGCGCGCGCCGAGCGCATCAAGGTCGTCAGCGACCGCATGATCCGCCTGGGCCAGCAGCTGCTGGTGCTGGCCCGCTCCAATCCGGATGCGCAGCCGCGCGATAATTTCGTGCGCCTGGACCTGTGCGAATGGGTGCGCGCCAGCGGCGCCGAGTGGGTCCCGCGCGCCCTGGCAGCGCAGGTCGACCTGGATCTGGTCGCGCCGGACGTGTCGATCGATATCGACGGCAATCCGCTGCTGCTCGACGAGTTGCTGGGCAACCTGATCGACAATGCGCTGCGCTACGGCAAGAAGCCGGGGCGCATCACCCTGACCGTGGGCGCGAACCCGCCTTCTTTGACCATCGAGGACGACGGCCCGGGCATTCCGCCCGACGAACGCGAACGGGTCTTCGACGCCTTCTACCGCTCGCCCAGCGCGGCGGCCGGCGGCTCGGGGCTGGGCCTGGCGATCGTCAGGGAGATCGCCGCCGCGCACGGCGCCTGGTGGCAGCTGACCAGCCGCCCCGAATATCCGGGCACCCGCCTATCCGTTGTTTTTCCCGGCCCTCGCAAGGGCACTCAACCGTCACGTCACGAGCGACACGCATGAGCGCATTACCCACGACCCCCCATTCTTCCTCGCGCAAGGCCTTGATGTTAGGCGCGCTGGGCGTGGTGTACGGCGATATCGGCACCAGCCCGCTGTATACCCTGAAGGTCAGTCTGAGCGAATTCAAGCAGACCGACCCCGTGCATGTTCTGGGCGTGCTTTCGCTGCTCTTCTGGCTGCTGATGGTGGTGGTGTCGTTCAAGTACGTCATGCTCATCATGCGCGCCGACAATCGTGGCGAAGGCGGCACGCTAGCGCTGCTGGAGCTGGCCGTGCGCGGCGTGCAGGGCCGCAAGCGGGCGGTGCTGGTGATCCTGGGCATCTTCGGCGCGGCGCTGTTCTACGGCGACAGCATGATCACGCCGGCCATCTCGGTGATCTCCGCCGTCGAAGGCATAGGCATCGTGTCACACGATTTCGACAATTGGATCGTGCCTATTTCCCTGATCGTGCTGATCGTGCTCTTTGCTTTCCAGTCGCACGGCACGGCTACGGTGGGCAAGCTCTTCGGCCCCATCATGGGACTCTGGTTCCTCACGCTGGCCGCGATGGGACTCTGGCAAATCTGGCAGCATCCGGTGGTGCTGCATGCGCTCAATCCGCTGCAGGCCGCGTCTTTCGTGGCTCAGCGCCCCGTGGCCAGCTTCGTCCTGCTGGGAGCGGTGGTGCTGGCGCTGACCGGAGCCGAGGCGCTGTATGCCGATATGGGCCATTTCGGTCGGCCGCCCATCCGCACGGCCTGGTTCTGGCTGGTGCTGCCCGCGCTTCTGATCAACTACTTCGGCCAGGGCGCGCTGCTGCTGCGCGACCCCAAGGCACTGGAGAATCCCTTCTTTCTCATGGTGCCGCATTGGGGGCTGGTGCCGCTGGTGGTGCTGTCGGGCATGGCCACGGTGATCGCCTCGCAGGCCGTAATCTCGGGCGCTTTTTCCATGACGCGCCAGGCGGTGCAGCTGGGCTTCTGGCCGCGCATGAAGATCCTGCATACGTCGGCCGCGGAAATGGGGCAGATCTATCTGCCGCAGGTCAACGCCTTGCTGCTGGTGGCGGTGATCGTGCTGGTGATCGCGTTCCACTCCTCGGACAACCTCGCAGCGGCC
>Ga0209455_1000452_pt1 | contig 31439 bp, 27 predicted proteins | sample AraplaCol_mCL_r2_FD_184275 | JGI IMG/M metagenome (GOLD analysis project Ga0209455, IMG submission 184275) | Arabidopsis root microbial communities from North Carolina, USA - plate scrape CL_Col_mCL_r2 (SPAdes) (version 2) | ecosystem: Host-associated > Plants > Roots > Endosphere | place: USA... | reverse complement strand
CAACGCCTTCGATCTCCGCGACATTCTGGATGCCGTCTGCAGCACCCTGTCGCTCGGTCACAAGCAGCGCCTGTCGCTGGCCGCCGCCACCCTGCACGAACCCGATCTGCTGTTCCTCGACGAGCCCACTTCCGGCGTCGATCCGCTGGCGCGGCGCGATTTCTGGCTGCGCATCGGCCTCTTCGTCGAAAGCGGCATGACAGTCCTCGTCACCTCGCATTTCATGGACGAGGCGGAAAACTGCGACCGTATCGCCATCGTCAATCGCGGCAGGCTGCTGGCGCTCGATACGCCGGGCCGGCTGCGGGCCGGTTGCGTGACGCCCGAGCTGCCCGAGCCATCGCTGGACGACGCTTTCGTCGCCATCGTACGGCGCTCCGAGGTCCGGACAGGGCAGCAACCATGAACCGCCTGCTGCGCCCGCGCCGCCTTCTCGCTTTGCTGCACAAGGAATTCGTGCAGATCCTGCGTGACCCCTCGGCGATCCTGATCGCCTTCGTCATGCCGGTCGCGCTGCTGCTGCTGAACGGCTACGGCCTGTCGCTCGATGCCAAGAATGTCGATTTCGGCGTCGTCCTGGAGGCACAGACGCCCCGCACCATGAGCCTCTATCGCGCTTTCGTCGATACGCCTTATCTGGCGGCGCGTCCCTATTACACCGACAGCGCCGCCGAAGCCGCCCTGCTGCGGCGCGAGATCAAAGGCTATATCGTGGTGCGCGCGGAAACCGTGCGCAATCTCGCCGACGAGTTGAAGCCGCAGCCTTATCTCGTGGTCGTCGACGGTGTCGATGCCAATACCGCCCGCATCGTCGAAGGTTATGCCGCCGGCGTGCTCGGCGGCTGGTATCAGCGCGAGGCGACGAATAACAGCCTCAGCAATCTTGCCCCCGGCGTGCAACTGGAGCATCGCTACTGGTTCAACCCCGAATTGCGGAGTACCTCCTTCATCGTTCCCGGTCTGATCGCGGTGGTGATGACCCTGGTCGGCGCCCTGCTCACCGCCATGATCGTCGCGCGCGAATGGGAACGCGGCACCATGGAGACGCTGATGGCCTCGCCCGCCAGCATCCTGGAGATCATGCTCTCCAAACTCCTCTCAAATTTCGTCCTCGGCATGATGGCGATGGCGGTCTCCGTCGCGCTCGGCCTGCTGCTGTTCCAGGTGCCGTTCCGCGGCTCCTTCCTAATCCTCGCTTTGGTCAGCGCGCTGTTCCTGATCAGCGCGCTCGCCCTCGGCCTCTTCATCTCCACCATCGCCCGCAACCAGTTCGTGGCGGCGCAGCTCACCTTCATCACCACCTATATGCCGGCCTTGATGCTGTCCGGGCTGCTCTTCGACATCGCCAGCATGCCGCGTTGGGTCCAGGACCTGACCCATATCGTCGCCGCCCGCTATTTCGTCGCCTGCCTGCAGACCTTGTTCCTGGCGGGCGATGTCACGGCTATCCTGTTGCCCAATGCAATCATCCTCGCCTGCTTCGCGCTGGTCTTCTCATTGATCACCCTGCGGCGCATGACGCGGAATCTGGAGGGCTGAATGCTTGCCCGCATCTATGCCCTGATCGTCAAGGAGATGCTGCTGCTGTGGAAGGACCGGCGGATGCGGTTCGTGGTCCTGATGCCGCCGCTGATCCAGGTGCTGATCTTTTCCTTCGCCGCCACCTTTGAGGTGCGGCATGTGCCACTTGCCATCTGGAACGAGGATGGCACGGCGGCCTCGCGCGAGCTGGTGCGGCGCTTCACCGACAGCATCGCCTTCGACCTCGCCGGCACGATAGACAATCCGCAGGCGGTGCGGGACTGGATCGACAGCCAGAGGGCCTCCGCCGTGCTCCATATCGATCCCCGCTTCAGTGCCGATCTCGCCGCCAATCGCCCGGCCCGGGTGCAGATGATCATCGACGGCCGGCGCTCGAATGTCGCCCTGATCGTGCAGAACTACGCCGCCACCATCGTCACCACCTATAACCGCGAGACCCTGGCCGCCGGTACGCTGCTGGCGGATGCGGGCCCACAGGTCGAAGTGCGCGCCTGGTATAACCCCAATCTCGACAGCCAGTGGTATATCCTGCCCGCGCTCAACGCGCTCGTGGTCATGGTCATGGTCATGCTGATCAATGCCCTCTCGGTAGCCCGCGAACGCGAGCTCGGCACCTTCGACCAGTTGCTGGTGACGCCGCTGCGTCCCTTCGAGATCCTGGTCGGCAAGGTGACGCCTTCGCTGTTCATCGCCGCGGCGGAGGCGTTCGGCATCCTGGCGGTGGCGGTCTTCGCCTTCGGCCTGCCCTTCCGCGGTTCCCTGGCCTGGTTCGGCATCAGCTTCGTCATCTTCCTGCTCTCGGCGATCGGCATCGGCCTTGCCATTTCCGCGATCGCGCAGACGCAGCAACAGGCGATCCTCGGCGTCTTCATCTTCCTCGCCCCGGCGATCATCCTTTCCGGCATGGCGACGCCCATCGACAACATGCCGCCCTGGTGCCAGAGACTGTCGCTGATCAATCCGGTCCGCTACATGATCGATCTCACCCGCAGCCTCTATCTGCGCGATCCGACTGTGCCGCTGATCCTGCACCAGCTCTGGCCGATGATGATCATCGGCACGGTGACACTCGGCTTCGCTACGTTGCTGTTCCGTCGCCGTCTTGGTTGATATCGCCTCATATGCAAGGGCATTCACAGGGCTTTGACTTGAAGTATTCGTGACCCGCGCAGCGGAACAACCCATATCGCAACCGGTTCTTTTTGCAGGCGCTGGTCTGCAGTCGCGCCGTTCCCTTCAAGCAAGGAGTCACACATGAACAACGATCGTATCGAAGGCAATTGGAAGCAGCTCAAGGGCAAGGTCAAGGAGCAATGGGGCAAGCTGACCGACGATGACATGAAGATCATCGAGGGCAACCAGGACCAGCTTCTCGGCAAGGTTCAGGAGCGCTACGGCATTGCCCGTGACGAAGCGGAGAAGCAGGTCAAGAGCTTCCGCGAAACGAACAGGGATCTGTTCCACTAAGCGCGGACAGTCGTTCGGCGGCCCTGTCTTCACGGGCCGAGTCGAGCTATCCGGAGGCGGCCCGTCCTGGGCCGCCTCTTTGATTCCGCCACCAGCTGCATGCAGATGCAGATCCAGCGCAAACGGAACTTGCAATACCCACGTGAATGCCAAGTGATGGCGCATCGCCTTGCCCGCAAAGGCAAAGCGAAGGCACAAAAAGCAACACCAAATCGGGATCACAAAATAGTGTTGCCGGAGCTATATCTCATGATGGTGGCCAGGACCAAAAACCACTGGCCGGGCGGCATCATCATGCGAGGATGAGGCTGTTCGGCGGTGCATCTCCCAGAACCTCACCGACCGAACGCCAGGGAGCGATGAGCCTGCCTTCGGTACCGGCCACGCGATGGCCGTCCAGGTTTCCCGTTGTGGTACCGGCACTGGCAGTCACTCAAGCGCTTTCCCTATCGGCCCGGAGGACAGCGGCGCTTCCCAGCAAAGCGCTTGCGCGAGGTGGATACCCCCTGGAGGTGGCCCCCAAGCTTCCAGCACCTCGACACCTCCGGGTTCGATGCATGATTGCTCTACCTCGATCAGGTCGCGCCAGCGTAGATCAAACCGGTGCAGGCCAATCTGCATTCGATGATATGCAGACGGGGCCAAAATCTTTATCTTTCTTGACGCCGGAGTGTGAGGCAGCGGATAGATGGTGGGTTCCTTGAACGATTTGCCCGGCTTACCCTGATGCCGCGCCAATTGTTCTACCGACTTTTGCTTATCGCTCACGAGTTGCACAACATAGCATGCCCTCTTGGCTGGAATTCGATCGCGTGACGATGCCGCTGGTCAAACAGCTGCATCGAACATGGGACCAGAAACGTGCGGGACGTGTGGTGCCGCGTCGCTGCGATTTCGATCCGGCCGATCTCAAGCAAGTGCTCGCCAATCTGATGATCGTCGAGATCGAGCCTGCGCCCTTCCGCCTGCGCTATCGTTTGGTCGGCACCACCGTCGCCCGCGTCTCCGCTTTCGATTTCACCGGGCGCTATCTCGATGAGATCCTGCGCCCCGACCTGCCGGATGACTGGCACGGCTATTACCGGCTCGCCTATGAGCGTCGCTGCCCGGTCTATGGCAGCATCAAGAGCCCGACCCGCGACGGCGATTTCTTCATCTATGAATTCGGCATCTTTCCGCTGAGCCTCGGCGGCGACCGCGTGGAACAGTTTCTCAGCCTTGAGGACTATGGCGGCCGCGAACCCTATTCCGATCAGCTGGATCCGGAAAAGCAGCACTAAGCCGCTGCCCTCCCGCAGCCAAACTCCCCGCCTAAGATCCCGACAAATCGCCATCGACAGGGCGGAACCGACCTGCCACCTTCAAGGCAGAAGCTGATGAAGACCTGGGCTGATATGGCGCGGATGATATCCGCATGCGTGGAGCAGCGATGAACGAGCGGGATCTGTTGACTGGCCAGGATGTTTTGACAGGGCTAGGGCAGCAACTGGTAGCGCTGGCGGCGGAAGCGCCCGCTCTGGAAAAGCTGTTCCCGGCCTTCAGCCGCGAGCTCACCCGGCGCGGCTTGCCGATCTGGCGCGCCCAATTGGGCCTCGAGGTCCTGCATCCGGAGGAATCGGGCTGGATGCTGATCTGGCTCGATGAACAACTGGCGACGCGCGAACGCAAGCGCAGCGAAGTCCTGGGGCAGGAGATCTACACCAACAGCCCCACCTGGGTGGTCGACACGACCGACCAGCCGTTCCGCAAATCGCTGGAGGACGGGCCGCAAAGCATGGAACTGCTGGAGGAACTGCGCCAGCAGGGTGCCACCGATTACGTCATGTTCCCGCTGCCCTTCTTCGACAAGCAGCGTACCGCCGTCATGTCCTTCGCCACCCAGCGCGCGGGCGGCTTCACTGATGACGAGATTGCGGCACTGTGTCAGGCTGCCAGGCTCTTCAGCCCCTATGCCGAACGTCATGTGCTGCGGCGCATGACCATCGATCTCCTGGACACCTATATCGGCCATCGCAGCGGTCGGCGCATCACCGATGGCCAGATCGAGCTTGGCCAGATCGATTATATCGAGGCGGCGATCTGGCTCACCGATCTGCGCGGTTTCACCCGCTATTCTGAACAGGCGCCGATCGCCGAGGTGATCGGTTCCCTCAACGCCTGGCTGGGACCGATGGTTAAGGTGATCGAGGAACATGGCGGCGAGGTACTGAAATTCATCGGCGATTCCGTGCTCGCCAGTTTCGCCGCCAGCGACCATGGCGGCCGGCAAGGTGCCTGTCGCCAGGCCCTCACTGCCGCCACCGCCTTCCGGGCGGCGATCGACAGGCTCAATGCGCGCCGCGAAGCCGAAGGCCAGCGCAGCCTGCATTTCGGCCTCGGCCTGCATGTCGGTGAAGTCGCCTACGGCAATATCGGTGCCGCTACCCGGCTCGATTTCACCGTCATCGGTCCCGCCGTCAATCGCGCCGCCAGATTGCAGGAACTGACCAAGAAACTCGGCGAGACGATATTGATCTCGACCGATTTCGCCACCGATGCCGCGGTCGAGCTGCGCGATCTCGGCCGCCATTCCCTGCGCGACGTTGCCGGCGAACAGCGGATCTTCGCCCCCGGCATCTGACGCGTCACCTGGTTGATCCAGCGCAAGGCGGCCACGGCCACTGCCCGGTAGCGTCGCGTCAGAGCATGGACGGCGGGCGCAATAGCGGCGGTGCAAAGTGATGGCAGGCGAGGATTCCGGCAATCCGTTCTGGCAATGGCCGGCCAATACCGTGGTCAGCCGCCTCGATCTTTCGGGCGATCCCGCCAGCGGCCTGAGCACCGCCCAGGCAGTTGAGCGGCTGCAGCTTTACGGACCCAACCGGCTGGAAGCCAAGGCGAATTTCTCACTGCTGCGCAAATTCCTCAGCCGGTTCCGCAACCCGCTGGTGCTCATCCTGCTGGCGGCGGCGGCGATCTCCGCCGCCACCGGCGACGTCAGCAGCTGCGTCATCATCTCCGTCATCGTCGCCATCAGCGTGCTGCTCGACAGCCTGCAGGAATTCCGCGCCGAACGGGCGGCAGAGAAGCTCCGCGTCTCGGTCTCGCTGCGCGAGCAGGTGCTGCGCGACGGCCAGAAGGTCACGCTCTCCGCCGCCGAGATCGTGCCGGGCGACGTGGTGCTGCTGGCGGCCGGCGATCTCGTTCCCGCCGATGGCAGGGTGATCGAGGCGCGCGACTTCTTCGTCAACGAGGCCTTGCTGACCGGTGAATCCTACCCGACCGAAAAGCAGCCCACCACCGATGGCCTCTCTGTCACCGCCATCGCCGAGGCGACGAATGCCGCCTTCATGGGCACCTCGGTGGTCAGTGGTGCTGCCCGGCTCCTGGTCTGCGCCACGGGCAAAGAGACGCAGCTTGGCGAGATCAGCAGCAGCCTGCGCCACACGCCGCCGCCGGCCGCGCTTGAACAGGGTACCTATGGCTTCGGCCTGCTGATCGTGAGGATCACCGGGCTTCTCGTCCTTTTCGTGTTGCTGATCAACCTCGCCTTCCATCGGCCGCTGCTGGAGAGTTTCCTTTTTGCTTTGGCGCTCGCTGTCGGCCTGACACCGGAATTGCTGCCGATGATCGTCTCGGTAACCCTGGCCCAGGGTGCGCTGCGCATGGCGAAGGAGAAGGTCATCGTCAAGCGCCTGGCGGCGATCCATGATCTCGGCAGCATGGATGTGCTCTGCACCGACAAGACCGGCACCCTGACCGAGGCAAAGATCCGCCTCGTCAAGGAATTGACGCTGTCGGGTGCGGCGAGCCAGCGGGTGCTCGATCTTGCCTGGCTCAACAGCCATTTCGAAAGCGGACTCCGCAGCCCCCTTGACGATGCCGTGCTGGATCATGCCCCTTCCCCAATCTCAGCGGCGGCGCGTGACGGCTGGCGCAAGCTCGACGAAGTCCCCTTCGGCTTCGAGCGCCGCCGCGTCTCGGTGCTGGTCGAACGCGACGGCAAGCGCCTGCTGATCGTCAAGGGCGCGCCCGAAGACGTGCTGAAGCTGTCCAGCCGCTATGAAGAAGCCGGCGCGGGCGATCTCTATCCGCTCGATGCCACCGCCCAGACCAAGGCGAAAGCGGTCTTCGACGCCCTCGGCCGCGACGGCTTCCGCGCCCTGGGTGTCGCCTGGCGCGAGGTCGATGCCGCCCATGACCATGCCGATGTCAGCGACGAAAATGAGCTGGTCTTCGCCGGCTTCGCTGCCTTTCTCGATCCGCCCAAGGAAAGCGCCGGTCGCACCATCGCCGCTCTCGCCAAGGCCGGCATCGCTGCCAAGATCCTCACCGGCGACAACGAGCTGGTGACGCAGCATGTCTGCGCCGAGCTCGGCATTGCGGTGAACGGTCTTCTCACCGGCAGCGAACTCGCAGCCATGAGCGACGAGGCCTTGAGTGCCCGGGTCGAGGATACCAATCTCTTCTGCCGGGTGACACCGGCACAGAAGAACCGCATCCTCATCGCCCTCAAGCGGCGGGGCCATGTGGTCGGCTTCATGGGCGATGGCATCAATGACGCGCCGTCACTGCACAGTGCCGATGTCGGCGTCTCGGTCGACAGTGCCGTCGATGTCGCCAAGGATGCCGCCGATATCATCCTGCTCGACCGCGATCTCGGCGTCCTTGCCAAGGGTGTGCGAGAAGGCCGGCGCACTTTCGGCAATATCATGAAATACGTGATGATGGGGACCAGCTCCAATTTCGGCAACATGTTCTCCATGGCCGGTGCCGTCCTGCTGTTGCCTTTCCTGCCGATGCAGCCCTTGCAGGTGCTGCTCAACAACCTGCTCTATGATCTCTCGGAAGTGCCGATCCCGCTCGACGAGGTCGATGAGGAGATGATGGCGACACCGCATCACTGGGATATCAGCTTCATCCGCCGCTTCATGCTGCTGCTGGGCCCGGTCAGTTCCCTGTTCGACTTCCTCACCTTCGGCCTGCTGCTCGTCGTTTTCCATGCCAGCGAGAAGGTGTTCCAGACCGGCTGGTTCATCGAGAGCCTCGCCACCCAGGTGCTGGTGATCTTCGTCATCCGCACCCGCCGCAATCCGCTCAAGAGCCGGCCGAGCCGCCTGCTGACCCTCTGCTCGCTCAGTGTTGTCGCTTTGGCGATCGCGCTGCCCTATACGCCGCTTGCCCCCTGGCTCGGCTTCGCCCCTTTGCCGCCGGATTTTCTCGCCGCCTTGGCTGGCCTGGTCGCTGTTTATCTCTGCCTCGCCGAGCTGGCGAAGAACTGGTTCTACCGGCACCTGCCGCCGGGCGGCCAGGCCCGCGCCGCGGTGCTGCGCCCGAACCTGCCGCTGATGCCGCGCTGACAGGTTTCTCGCAGCGGCCTCGGCAGACCGTGGCCGGCATGGAGAAGATGCGACGCGGCGCACAGAGGGCCGTGGAATCCCTTGCCCGGCACCCATAACGGGCGGACACTTTCAACCGGGACGATAGAGAACGGGTTGGGGGTGCGTCATGCTGATCACACGGCCTGCCAAGCGGGACAATGTCGGCCTGTTTGACCGTCAGCTGCGTTTCGAGATCCGCGAGGGTGAGCAGCAGCGCGGCGGCCTGGTCTTCGACCCGAAGCAGCGCAGTGGCGCGATCACCATCGACAGCGAAAATTTCATTGCGGCCCGGTCGTCGCCCAAGGCGGATGAGATGCTCTACCAGGCATTGTTTCGCCTGATGAGCGGCGCGCCGAAGCCGCCGGCCAGCCCCTTCGCCCTCAAAGATGCCGGCGACCAGGTCCTGGCCCTCGCCGAGCGCCATGGCGAGACCTTCGTCGTGACCCGTGGCACCGAGAACTTCACCTTGCGCAAGCCCGGCATGTTCAAACGCCTGTTCGAGCTTTATCCGGCAGGCGGGGCCGCGGACGGCAAAGCCCAATCGCTGGGCACGGTGGGCCAGGCGAAGTTCTTCACGCGACATATGCAGATCGACCTGCCCGCCTCGCTGCCGGCTGCATTCCAGGTCTTCCTGCTCACCTTGATTCTCGACCTCACCCTGCAGAACATGGACAGCTATTCGAGCTGAGAGCGGCTTGGCAGCGTCACGCCCCTCGGTATCCTCTGTGCTGAGCTATGCCTTCACAGCGTCATAAAGCCTGCCTATAAAGGCCGGAAATCACTGTCCCGCCACGTGTTCCGAGAGTTCGCCGTCATGTCCCGTGTCATCCATCTCATCCGCCATGGCCAATCGACCTTCAACGCGCATTTCGAAGCGACCGGCGAAGACCCGATCCATTTCGACGCACGCCTGACCGAGCTCGGTCAGAGCCAGGTTGCGGCGGCGCGCCAGCGCCTCAACGGCACCCGCTATGACCTGGTGATCGCGACGCCGCTGACCCGGGCGATCCAGACGGCACAGGGCATTTTCGGCGACACGGCGCCGATCGTCATCAACCCGCTGCACCGCGAATGGCTGAACAGCAGCTGCGATGTCGGCCGCAGCACGCGCGACCTGGCGGCCGAGTTCCCGACCCTGGATTTTGCCCATCTCGGCGATCCCTGGTGGCATCACCAGGCACCGTTCAATGAACATGGCTTTGCCCGCGAGCCCGAGGGGGCCCTGCTGGACCGCGTCGCTGCCTTCAAGGAGATGATCGCCGCCCGCGTCGAACAGCGAATCGCCGTGGTCGGCCATGGCGACTTCTTCCACCGGCTGCTGGGGCGGCACCTGATGAATTGCGAATTGGCCGAGTGGCGCGGCTAAGACCTCGCGCGCTTGATACGTCCACCATTAAAGCGGGGCGGATCCCCACGGCCTGATTGCCCCGGTCAGGCCCGGCCGCAGGGATCCGTTAGCAATCGCAAACGAATGCGACGCGCTCTTTTAGAGCACAGCCTCTGCGGGCATATGTCGGGAAGATGGCAATATGAAGACTCTGCCGGCGGCGGTACAGCAGGACGGCCGGCAGAAGTCCCGCCAGCTGCGACGCCGAAGTCATTGTCTCGGCCTGCTTCCTCTGCCAGTATCCGCCGCCAAACCCGGCCGCGCCGGGAAAATAATGATGGTATTGCAAGACGATGACGTTTGCGTATTCGCGTGATGGCCGAGCTTAGCGTTGCCCTGCAGCCGACCGCCCGGCAAAGGCGTCTGATTCTCGGCGGCCTGTTCGCCAGTATCTTCACCTTTGGTACAGCCTTTGGTGGTCTCGTGCCCTGGATGGCGCTGGTGTTACAGGCGCGTGGCACCGACAGCATCTGGATCGGCCTGGTCGCGGCCGGCAATTCTATCGGCGTCGCCTGCGCGGCCCCCTTCGTCGCCCGGCTCGTGCGGCGCTATGGCACCGCCCCCTGCATGCTGGCCAGTGCGCTCATCACACTTCTCAGCATGATCCTGCTGCCGGTCTATACCAGCGTGCCCGCCTGGTTCCTGTTGCGCCTGATTGGCGGTATGGCCAGCGCGACACCCTGGATCGTCAGCGAGACCTGGATCAACTTGGTGGCGGGGGAGCAGCATCGCAACCGCGTCTTCGCCATGTATGGCGCGGTGATCGCCATCGGCTTTGCCACCGGCCCCGTCATCCTCACTTTGGTCGGCACCGACGGGCTGGCGGCGATCTCCTGCTTCATCGGTCTCAGCATCGCCTCGTCGATCCCGATCGTGCTGCTGCGCCGCTTCATGCCGCCGCTCGATGACGAGCCGGATCACAATGTGCTGGGCGTGTTCCGCGCCGTGCCCGCTTTGCTCGCCGCTGCCTTCCTGTCCGGCGCGCTCGATGCCGCCTTGTTCAGCTTCCTGCCGCTCTGGGGCCTGCAGACCGGGCTCGACCGCCAGTTCTCCCTGACCCTGCTCAGCATCTTCATCGCCGGCAATATCCTGCTGCAATTCCCACTGGGCTGGCTCGCCGATAAGATCGGCCCTCGACAGGTGATGCTGGGCTGCGCCGTGCTTTGCCTGCTGGGCCCTATGGCCATCATCCTTTGCACCGGCCAGCCGGCCCTGCTCGCGGTGATGTTCTTCTTCTGGGGTGGATCGGTCTGGGGCGCCTATACCGTGGCCCTGGCCGCCATGGGCCGCTACTTCACCGGCAGCGCGCTGGCGGTAGCCAATGCCGCCTTCGTCATGACCTATACGCTCGCCAATGTGGTGGGGCCGCCGCTTGCCGGCTTCGCCTTCGATACCTGGCAGCCGAACGGGTTGATGATCGTCAGCCTGGTCGTCGCGGTCATTTATGCGCTCATCGCCCCCTGGCCGATCCGCGTGCCGGAACGCCCGAATAGCTGAGCCAAGCTCAGCGGTTAAGACGCATCAGCTCGCGGAAGCCGGCCGGTAGCGCTGATCCTTCACCAGCATCACGCCCTGCTGTCCGGCAATGCCGAGTTCGAGACTCTCGGCGATGCGCTGCGCCCGTTCCAGGAAATGCGCCGCCGCCTTGGGCGGGCAGACCTCCAGCGTCGTCTCCTTGAAGATCGCCAACCAGCGGTCGAAGTGATCGGCATGGATCGGCAAGGGCAGATGCTTCTGCATCGGCTGGCCGTGATAGCGGCCGCTCATCAAGGCGACCGATGACCAGAAAGCCATCATACGCTGCAGATGCGGTTCCCAATCCACGATCCGCGCGGCGAAAACCGGGCCGATAAAAGGGTCCGCCTGTACCGCCGTATAGAAACGCCGCACCAGCGTTTCGATCATCGCCTCGTCGATGCCGGTCTCTGCCTGGATGGCGGCGACGATGGCAGCGCGGCGCTCGGGCCCGTCTTGACTCGGTAGCACGCGCAATTCATTGGTGGCACTTTCGCCCGCGTCGGTCGGGCGTTTCCCCATCTGCTCTGTCTGGTCGTGCTCTGTCTGGTCGTGCTCTGTCTGGTCGGACATGATCCGCTCCACGCCGGAAAACTCTCTCAGGACGTAATAAGCGCATAAAAAGGTATTTTCAATACTCTTTTAAAAACCTGCGACATTCCGCGCCGCAGCTGGTGCCAAGCATACGGGCGCACGGCGGTATCTGGAGCACGCCAGCCGGGCTGGCGTGCTCACTGTTGGATCAATTGTCTGCAACGCGGAATCGGGAGGCAGTTTTCACCGCAGGCATGGGGGAGCGGATCTGGCTCTAATCGGCGCCGAGCCCGCCACGCGGCCAGCGCTGCGTCACGAGCTTGGTTCGCGTGAAGAAGCGGATGCCGTCCTCGCCATATTGGTTAAGGTCGCCGAAAGCTGAATCCTTCCAGCCGCCAAAGCTGTGATAGCTGACCGGTACCGGCATCGTCACATTGACGCCCACCATGCCCACCGCGACTTCGGCAACAAAACGCTGCGCTGCCTCGCCGTTGCGCGTGAAGATCGAAACCGCGTTGCCTTGGTGGTGGATGCTCGGATAGCTCAACGCCTCCTCGAAAGTGTCAGCGCGGACGATCTGCAGTACCGGACCGAAGATCTCTTCCTGGTAACTCCTCATCGAAGAGGTCGCATGATCGATCAGGGTCGGCCACAGGAAAAACCCGTTCTCATGGCCCGGTAAGGTCCGCCCCCGTCCGTCAATGACCAGTTCGGCGCCCTCTTCGGCAGCCATCTGGATATAGCGCTCGATCCTGTTCTTGCGCTCACCGGTAACGACCGGGCCCATTTGCGCATTGGGGTCGGTGGCGACACCGATACGCAATTTTGGAATCTCCTGGAGCAACCTTGCGCGCACTGCCTCTGCCGTCTTGCGGCCGACCGGAACGATCACTGGCATCGCCATGCAGCGTTGGCCGGCCGAGCCGAAGGCCCCGGCCAGTGTATCGGCGACGACCTGATCGAGATCGGCATCGGGCAGAATAATGCCGTGATTCTTGGCGCCGCCCATGCATTGCAGACGCTGGCCCGTGGCGGCACCCTGCGCATAGACGGTCTTCGCGACGGCCGTCGAACCGACGAAGCTCACCGCCTTGATATCGGCATGACCGGTGATCGCCTCACCGGCCTCCTTGCCATGCAGGACGTGAAGGATGCCTGCCGGCACGCCGGCTTCGAGTGCCAGTTCCGCGAGCCGCATGCTGACGGACGGGGTCGGGGCTGGCGGCTTTAGGATGAAGGCATTGCCCGTTGCAATGGCCGGGGCCAGCATCCAGAGCGGAATCATGGCCGGGAAGTTGAAGGGCGTGATGCCGGCGACGACGCCCAAGGGCTCCCGGATCGAATAGACATTGGTGCCGGGATTGGCACCCTGGGTAAATTCCCCCTTCATGAGATGCGGGACGCCGCAGACGAATTCCACCACATCGAGCCCCCGCTGCAATTCGGCGAGCGAATCGTCCAGCAATTTGCCGTGCTCGGAAGACATCAGCCGGGCGAGCTCCTGCTTATGCGCCTCGATCAGGGTCTTGAAAGCGAACATCACCCGGGCGCGACGTTGCGGATTGAGTGCCGCCCAGGCCGGCTGCGCCGCTTTCGCCACGGCCACTGCCTCTGCCAGGATCGCGGCATCACCATGCTCCAGAAGCGCCTGCACCCGGCCGGTATTCGGGTCGTATACCGGGCTGGTGACGGCGCCGGCGCGCGAAATATGCTGGCCGTTGATGAACTGGCTGATCGTGCGCATGGGTTCTCCTTTCTGCAAGTTCACCCCAAGAATGGGAGCAGCGCGCCGGCCGGATGCGTGGCTGTCCGGCGGCGGACACCATCGCGGCATGCCGGGCAAATTTCCTGTCACATCTGATCTGTTGAGCGGGTGATCTATTGCGCGCCGATCTTTGAGCCCCCACAGCGAACACCTGCCGCAGCCTGACCCGGCGATTTCAAGCCTGTGGCGGTTTCAACTGGAAGCGCTGACAAAGAAGCTAAGTTTTTGAGCAGGCTTCCCATCGCGTGGACCACTTGCGGATGTTGAAGCCCTCGGTCGACCTGACCATCCACCGCTCACAGGGAGAAATCTATTGAACCTAGGTATCGGCGATACCTTTGGTGCATGCATTGCATCATATTCTGGAGGCAGCCGGCGTCGGCGGACATGATGGATAGGCGGGCACGATGACTGCCTGATCGCGCCCATCTCGATGCAAGAGATTTCGATTGGAAGGCAGGCTAGAGGGGTGCCGCCGTATCCGCCAACAGATGCCGCATGCGCTTCAACATGCCGGGGCGGGCCACCAGGTCGGCGAGGGTATAATGGTCGAGCGTGGTGAGGAAGGCGAGCAATGCCTCTTCCAGCGGGCCGCGCAGTCCGCAGGCTGGCGCCACGACGCAGCGATTGCGTTCGCGGTCGAAACATTCGACCAGGTCGAAGCCGTCTTCCGTGGCCCGCACCACCGCGCCGAGACGGATCTCCGCCGCCGGGCGCGCCAGCCGCAAGCCGCCACCACGGCCGCGCAGGCTGTCGACGAAACCTGCCTGCGCCAGGGTCTGCGTCACCTTCATCAGGTGATTGCGCGAGATGTCGTAGCGCCGGGCGATCTCCTCGATGGTATGCAACGCGTCGGGCTCGATGGTCAGCAGCATCAACAGCCGCAAGGCGTAATCGGTGTGCAGGGTGAGGCGCATGGCAGGCTCCGGAAGCGGCCCTTGGCCGATAACTGGTGAAGCCGATAGCTGATGAGCGCGACCGGCATCCGGTCGATTGCTCTATTAGAGCATCTTCAATGCCTATTTAGGCGGTCGCCGCGACAGCGTCAATCGGATGGCAGTAATATGACAGCCTGACGACAGAATGGATCCACCGATGTGACAGACTTACGGTTACCTGTCGCTCCTGCCAAACCGCCCGAAAAACCCGAAAAATCTGCATCCCGCCGGCCTATGGATACCGCCAAATCGCCGCCTGTCGCTGGTCGGCCCGCCCGCTCTGCGCTATAAGCAGGCATCGTTTCGCCGTGCCTCGACCGCCTGTCGCCGACAGCAAGGCGCAGGCAAGAACAGCGCGGCAGAATGAAGACGCGAGGGGCGCGGCAATAGCCGCGGCGCGCTTGGGGACTGAGTTTCGTCGATGCTATTCAATTCGGTCGGGTTTATCTTCCTGTTCCTGCCGCTGACGGCGCTCGCTTTCTTTCTGCTGGCGCGCTTCAGCCACCGGGCAGCCGCCACCGCCTTGACCCTTGCCTCGCTGGCCTTCTATGCGATGTGGAACCCGGCCTATCTGCCGCTGCTGCTGGGCTCGATCCTCGGCAATTTCCTGATCGGCCAGCGCATCCTCGCGGCACGCGAGACGGCAGATAACGACCCCGCGCATGACCGATTGGCGCAGCGCTGGATGGTGCTCGGCATCGCCGCCAATCTGCTGCTGCTTGGCTGGTGGAAATATGCCGGCTTCTTCAGCGTCAATCTGCAGGCTGTGACCGGCTGGCCGCATCAGGTCCTGGCGATCACCCTGCCGCTCGGCATCTCCTTCTTCACCTTCACCCAGATCGCCTATCTAGTCGATGCGAGACGCGGCCTGGTGCATCGTTCTGCAACGCCGCGCAAACGCGGCGAGGCACTGACCCATTACGCCCTCTTCGTCAGCTATTTCCCCCATCTCATCGCCGGCCCGATCCTGCATCACGGCGAGATGATGCCGCAATTCGCCGAGCGGCGGGTCTATCGATTCTCCTGGGACAATCTTGCCATCGGCCTCACCTTGTTCGCCATCGGCCTGGTCAAGAAGACGGTCTTCGCCGACAGCCTGATCCCCAGCATCCGAGCCGGCTTCGACCAGGCGGCCCATGGCACCGCGATTGGCTTCGCCCCGGCCTGGCTCAGCGCCATCGCCTACAGCCTGCAGATCTATTTCGATTTCTCCGGCTATAGCGACATGGCAATCGGTGCCTCGCGCCTGTTCGGCATTCACCTGCCGCTCAATTTCAACTCGCCCTATCGCGCCGCCAGCATCATCGATTTCTGGCGTCGCTGGCACATGACGCTGTCACGTTTCCTGCGCGACTATCTCTATTTCCCGCTTGGCGGCAATCGTCATGGCAGCGCGCGGCGCTATCTCAACCTGATGATCGTCATGCTGCTGGGCGGCCTCTGGCATGGCGCCGCCTGGACCTTCGTGGTCTGGGGCGGATTGCACGGGCTCTATCTCGTCATCAATCACCTGTGGCAGCATCTGTGCCGCGGCAAGAACCATGAGCACCAGAGCGCGCCGCTGCTGCGCTTCGCCAGCCAGGTCCTCACTTATCTTGCCGTCGTCATCGCCTGGGTGCCGTTCCGCGCCACCGATCTGACAGCGGCGGCCTCGCTGCTCGCCGACATGGCCGGCCTGCATGGTGCCGGCGCCTGGGACCCGCAGCTTGGGGCCACGGCGATAATGTGCCTGCCGCTACTGCTGATCGCCTGGTTCTTGCCGAATTCGCAGCAGATCATGGCGCTTCATATGCCGGCGGCGATCAGCCATGGCCTGCCGGTCATGCCGGACACGGCCGCCGGTCGTCGCTGGTGGCAATGGCGCCCCGACCGCGCCTGGAGCCTCGTTTTCAGCGGCGCCCTCGCCTGCACGTTCTATCTGGTGGTCTTCACTCACCGGATCAGCGACTTCCTGTATTTCCAGTTCTGAGGACCGGCAGCATGACCGACATGCCCCTCACCCCCGCCGTAGACAGCGCCACATCGCAGGACCCGATGCGCCGCTATATCCAGCAAGCGACCGGTATCCTCCTGCTGCTGCTCGTCCTTGCGCTCAGTCTCTCTTATATCGGCATGGGAGCCTGTGTCGGCAGCGACCGCAATGCCTGCGGCCTCTATCGTCACCAGCAGCGGAAGATCGCCGCTGCAACCGAGATCGACACCGCTTTCTTCGGCGACAGCTCGGCCGGCAATGCCATCGACGCCGCGCATTTCAGCTCGCTGCTCGGCCGTCCGGCGATGAACTTCGCCCTCAACGGCACCATGGGCCTGCCGATGGCCTATCTGCAGATGCACAGCCTCTTTGCCCGCGTGCCGGTACGCCATGCCGTGATCTTCCTCTCCGATGAAAGCTATCGTCACCACTTCGAGCATGGCGCCGAATATTTCACCGCCGCCGGCAAGAACGAACCCGGCATCATCTTCGACCTGTCGCCGCGCACCAGCCTCGATGTCGGCATTGCCTATCTGACCATGCTGTTCGATGCCGATGTGCTGCATGCCGGCTTCAACCGCGTGGTGCTCGGCCGCGACGATCCCGGTGAATGCCGCGGCTGCGACATGCGCGATTACATCCAACAATCCGACAGCAAGAAAGCATTGGATAGCGGCGATCTCATCCGATGGAACGGTCCCTATAAGGATTACGCGCCCTTCCTGCGGAAGATTGCTGAGCTCTGCGCGCAATACCAGGTCGACTGCCGCTACATGCATGGACCGATGCTGCAGCAGGCTTTGGATAGAAACCCGGATTATGCCGCCCGCGTCGATGACATGGTGGTGAAGGCCGGCCTCGCCTTGGCCGATCCGCAGCCGATCGTCATCCCCGCCGAAGAGATCGGCGACGCGCTCAACCATGTGCGGCCCGATTTGCGGCCGGTCTATACCGAACGCATCTACGGTGTGCTGCGGCCCTGGCTCAATCAGGCCGACGCCGCCATACAGCCGTAACGCGGATCGCCATATTCCAGCGCCTAGGAGCATATCTCGGCGCCCTTTCCCGCATACATCCTGTCTGCCGTCAGGTTCCGCCTGGCTTCCGCGAGCTTTCCTCGTTTGGCCGCGCAGAATTGCTCGCTTTACCCTATCGATGGAATAGAGATTACTGCTGCTACCAGAAACCATGCGTGCTGACCCGTGCGGCGCATCCTCGAAAAGGGTGCTGGCCGTCAACGGCGGCGCTTTGCCCGAAGCCGGGCCAGGACGGAGCAGGACATGTCGGCAACAACGGCGAGCGAGCGCAGCAAACGCGGCCAGATGAAACTGGGCGCCTTCATGTATCCGGCCGGCCATCATGTGGCGGCCTGGCGCCATCCAGATGTCTCGGCCTCGGCCACCAGCGATTTCGCCTATCGGGCCAATTTCGCCCGCAAGGCGGAAGCGGCCAAGTTCGACCACATCTTCCTCGCCGATGGTGTCGGCGTCGGTGACCGCCGCACCCATGTGCTGAGTCGCAGCGACGAATGGTCGAACGGCTTCGAGCCCATCACCCTGCTCTCGGCCCTCTCCACGGTGACCGAGACGATCGGTCTGGTCGCCACCGCCTCCACGACCTTTCACGAGCCCTATAACCTCGCCCGCTTCTTCGCCTCGCTGGATCAGTTGAGCAACGGCCGGGCCGGCTGGAACCTCGTGACCTCATCGGCCGAGCTGGAAGCGAAGAACTTCTCGTCACTACCGCATCTCGCTCATGGCGACCGCTATGCGCGGGCCAATGAATTCATCGATGTAGTGCTGGGCCTGTGGAATTCCTGGGAGGACGATGCCTTCCTGCGCGACAAGGAGAGCGGCCGCTTCTTCGATCCCGACAAACTGCATATCCTCAACCATGTCGGCGCGCATTTCAGCGTGCGCGGCCCTTTGAATGTCGCGCGCTCGCGCCAGGGTCATCCGGTGGTGGTGCAAGCGGGCTCTTCGGAAGCCGGCCAGGAACTGGCCGCCCGTACAGCGGAAGTGGTCTTCACCGCCCAGCGTACCTTGCGGGAAGCCCGGGGCTTCTACGCCAATCTCAAGGGCCGCCTCGGAAAGTACGGCCGCGCGCCGGAGGACCTCAAGATCATGCCGGGCGTCTTCCCGGTGGTCGGCCGCAGCGAAGCGGAAGCCCAGGACAAGTTCGAGCAGCTACAGGAGCTGATCCATCCCGAGATCGGCCTCACCTTGCTCTCCAACTACATCGGCAATTTCGATCTCTCCGCGTATCCGCTCGACGGACCGCTGCCGGATTTGCCGGTGACCAATGCCAGCCAGAGCCGCCAGAAGCTGCTGGTCGATCTCGCCCGCCGCGAGAACCTGACCATCCGCCAGCTTTATCTCCGCATCGCCGGGGCACGGGGCCATTGGCAGCTGATCGGCACGGCAGAGCAGATCGCCGATCAGCTGGAGGAGCGCTTCCTCGGCTTCGGTGCCGATGGCTTCAACGTCATGCCGCCGACCGTGCCGGGCGGGCTCGATGACTTCATCGAACTGGTGATCCCGGAATTGCGCCGACGCGGCCTGTTCCGCAGCGAATACGAGGGCAAGACCCTGCGCGAAAACCTTGGCCTCAAATTCCCGGCGCACCGGCCACATAGGCGCGACGGCGCGCAGATCGCCGCTGCCGAATAAACCGATCCCTTACTTACTCGTACCAACCAACACCAACGGATAACCGACAGAGGAGAGCCGATATGTCCGTCGCTTTGCAGGAAAAAGCCAACAACATTCCCCTTCCCTTTGAGGTGAAGCGCATCGCCGGCCGCATCGGTGCCGAATTGACCGGCATCAAATTGAGCGGCGATCTCAGCCCGGAGACCTATAAGGCGATCCGCGCCACTTTGCTGGAGCATCGCGTCATCTTCTTCCGTGGCCAGCAGCATCTCGATGATGCCGAGCAGGAGCGCTTCGCGAAATTGTTCGGCGACCTGGTCGCCCATCCGACCGAGAAGGTGCGGAACGGCTCGACCGCCATCCTGGAACTCGATACCGGCAACGGCAATGGCAAGGCCGATCAGTGGCACACCGATGTCACCTTCGTCGATGCCTATCCGCAGATCTCGATCCTGCGTTCGGTGCAGGTGCCGGATTATGGCGGCGACACGGTCTGGGCCAATACCGTTGCCGCCTATGAGCACCTGCCGGCGGAACTGAAGGATCTCGCCGACAATCTCTGGGCCGTGCATAGCAATAAATACGACTATGCCGCCCAGCGGCCGCATGCCACCGAGGCCGAGAAGAAGCATTACGAGAGCACCTTCGCCTCGACCCAGTACGAGACCGAGCATCCGGTGGTGCGCATCCATCCGGAGACCGGCGAGAAATCGCTGATCCTCGGCTATTTCATCCAGAAATTCGTCGGCCAGAACCATGTCGATTCGGCCAAGCTGTTCGAGATCCTGCAGGGTCATGTGACCAAGCTGGAGAATACCGTGCGCTGGCGCTGGCAGGCCGGCGACGTCGTCATCTGGGACAACCGCTCGACGCAGCACTACGCCATCAACGATTACGGCGACCAGCGCCGCATCGTGCGCCGCTCCACCATCGCCGGCGACGTGCCGGTGAGCACCGACGGCAAGCACAGCCGCATCCGCAGCAAGGTGGTGCCGCTGCGTCCGCAGGCGGCGGAGTAAATTGTGACCGGTGGAGAGGCAATCTTGGTCGCTTACGGAGCCCGAGGCCCCCTCTCCCCAGCCCTCCCCCGCCCCGCCGACGAATGTCGGCATGCGCCGACGGAGGGGGGAGGGAGCCGAAACGCGTCTGTATTTGACCGCGGGCCAGAAGCTCTCCGCTTCTCGCTCATACCCTTGACCCCAAGGCCCGTAAGCGAATCCCACACATTCGCTGAGACGGGACGAGCCGGGTCGCTCCCTCCCCCCTCGCGGGGGAGGGTTGGGGAGAGGGGGAAACAGCGGCTCATGCACCGATGTAGCTTCGCGCGCTGCTGATCCGGCGCGCGCCAGAGAAGAACGACACAACCAATGATCAATACGACAACCGGCCTCGCACCCTGTGATGCCGCAACGAAGGAACTTTGACAGATGAAACGCACTTTCTTCGCCGCCCTGATCAGCGGTATCTTCGCCATCGGCACCTTGGGGGCCAGCACGGCCTATGCCGATCCGACGGTGATCCGCATCGGCTATCCCGGTGTCGGCGTCGACAACCAGCCTTACGGCTACGGCGACACCGCCTCCCTCGCCCATGTCGGGCATTACGTGGAAGATGCCTTCAAGGACAATCCCGACATCAAGGTGCAATGGACCTTCTTCCGCGGCGCCGGCCCGGAGCTGAATGAGGCACTGGCGGCCCATCAGCTCGATTTCGCCGCCGGTCTCGGCGACCTGCCCTCGATCGTCGGCCGCGCCCGCGGATTGAAGACCCGCTTCCTGCTGCCGGCCAGCGAACATGGCTCGCTCTATCTTGCGGTGTCGCCGAAGTCGAACATCAATTCGATCGACGACCTCAAGGGCCGCAAGGTGGCGCAGTTCCGCGGCACCAATCTGCAGATCGCCTCGGATGCCGTTCTCGAAGCCCATCACCTGACCGAGAAGGATGTGAAATTCGTCAGCCTGACGACGGCGGATGGTCTCGCCGCCCTCACCTCCGGCAATGTCGATGCCTCTTTCGGCGGCCAGGAATATCTCGACCTGCAGAAGCGCGGCATCGTCAAGATCATCTATGCCAGCAAGAATGACGCGCCGATCTTCGGCACCAACTCGGCCTTCTTCGTCACCGAGGAATTCGAGCAGGCCCATCCGGACCTCACCCAGAAGGTTGTCACCGCCTTCGTCAAGGCGGCAGCCTGGGGTTCCACCGAAGCCAATCGCCAGGCCGTCTTTGAAGCCTGGGCGAAATCCGGCGTGCCGGTGGAGAGCTTCGCCGATGATCTCCAGGGCCTGAGCCTGGCCCGCGAGAACACCGCATTGGTCGATGACTTCATCAAGGCCCGCTATGCCGACAAGGCGGCGAAGGCCAAGCAATATGGCCTGATCAAGAAGGATATCGATCTCAATTCCTGGTTCGCGCCGCAATATCTCGAAACCGCGCTCAAGGAATTGAAGCTGGAGAACTTCTGGCCAACCTATGACGCCAACGGCAAGAAGCTGACCGACGGCACGGTCGAAAGCCAGAAGCAGGCTGCCGCCCAGTAAGCGGACATCCTCCGAATCCAAAGGAGCCGATATCATGGCCCGCGCCCCGCATTTCTCCTCCCTCTCCCTGCAGACGCTTACCTTGCAAGGTCCTGCGGCCCTGACCGCCGACCAGCATGCGGCACTCCTGCTCGGCGGCTTTCATCCGGTTCCGGCCGGTGATGCCCTTGTTGTCGAGCCATGGGTCGTCGACCAGGGAAAACAGGAACGGGAGGAGAGAGACGTGACGCGGGTTGATGATGTGGAAGCCGGTTCGCTTGATCGCGTCAATCTCATTATCAGCGACTGGGTCGGCGAACATGCCGGCCGGTTGCTGCTCGGCCTCTCCTTTCCACTCGTTCTCTTCATCATCTGGCAGGCCTCGTCGCTCTATGGCTGGCTGCCGGACCAGATCCTGCCCGCACCATCCTTGGTTTGGCAGACGCTGCAGGACCGTATCAGCGATGGCAGCCTGTGGGATGATACCAGCATCAGCCTCCTGCGCGTGCTGCGCGGCTTCACCATCGGTGCTGCCGCCGGCCTGCTGCTCGGCGGCTTGATGGCGGCCTCGCGCCGCTTCCATGACTATCTCAACCCGCTCTTCCTTGCCGTCAGCCAGGTACCGACCTTGGGTTGGGTGCCGCTGCTGATCCTCGTCATCGGCATCGATGAGGGATTGAAGAACATTCTCGTCGCCCTCTCCGTCTTCATCCCGGTGACCCTCGGCACCTATCAGGGCATTCGCGATGTACCGCATGCCTATCGCGAGGTCGGCCAGGTGCTGACCTTCGGCCGGGCGCAGATGCTGCGGACCATCATCCTCCCCGCTGCCGTCCCCGCCATCTTCACCGGTTTGCGCGAAGGCCTGTCCAATGGCTGGCAGACCCTGGTCGCCGTGGAGCTGCTGGCCTCGACCGAGGGGCTCGGCTTCCAGATGGCCTATGGCCGCCAGCTCTTCCAGCTGGAACTGGTCATCGCCGCCATGCTGGTAATCGGCCTCATTGGCTTCATCTTCGACTTCCTGCTGGGCCGCATCGAGACCCATCTGCAGCGCTGGAAGGTGGCAGCATGAACAGCCAGATTAAGACGCGCCTTGCCCGCATCTGGCGCGCCATCGCCCTGCCGCTGGTGCTGCTGGCGGCCTGGGAGGCGGCCACGCGCCTGAACCCGGTCGATCCGCATCTGCTGCCGCCGTTGGAGGATGTCGTCGCCCGCGGCTGGACCGAAAGCCGCAACGGCGACTTCCTCACCGCTCTCCTCGCCAGCCTCGGCCGCGATCTCGCCGGCTTCGCGATCGGTGCCCTGATCGGCACGGCGAGCGGCCTGGCTCTCGGCTTCCTGCGCCCCGCGCAAGCCATCCTCGGCCCGACCTTGCGGGCGCATCGGCAGATCGCCCTCTTCGCCTGGGTGCCGCTGATCGCCGTCTGGTTCGGCGCCGGCGAGCCCGGCAAGATCGCCTTCATCGCCCTTGCCGCCTTCCAGCCGAGCCTGATCAATACCTGGCGCGGCGTGCAGGAGATCCCCGACCGCTTCAGGGAGCTCGCTGCCGTGCTGACGTTCAGCCGGCTCGACTTCCTGCGCCTCGTCGGCATCCCGGCGATCCTGCCCGCCATCTTCACCGGCCTTAAGGCGGCGCTGATCTATGCCTGGCAGGCGACCATCGGCGCCGAGCTCTTCATGACCATCGCGCCCGGCATCGGCGGGGTGATGATGCAGGGGCGGCAGCTCTTCCAGATGGATCTGGTGCTGCTCACCATCCTGCTGCTCGGCCTGGTAGGTGCGGGCTTCAACACCCTCGCCGGATTAAGCGAAACCCTGTTGCTGCGACGGAGAACGTCATGACGGATTTGCACCACGCCTCTCATCTGCATACGCCCCATCTTCATGCGGTCGAGGACACGCCTGCTTTCGAGGCCACGGCGGGCACCGGCCGGAACACCGTCCTGTCGCTCACCCGCGTCAGCAAGCATTTCGATGTCGCCGGCCGCCGGGTTCAGGCGCTGTCGGATATCTCGCTCGACATCCAGGAAGGCGAGTTCCTCAGCATCGTCGGCGCCTCCGGCTGCGGCAAGTCGACCCTGCTGCGCCTGATCCTCGGCCTCGACCGTGCCTATGAAGGCTCGATCCTGCTCGACGGCGAGAAGGTCAAGCGACCCGGCCTCGATCGCGGCATCGTCTTCCAGGAGCACCGCCTGCTGCCCTGGCTCAGCGTCGAGGCCAATGTCGCCGTGGCGCTCCGTCGCAGCAAACTGAGCGCGCGGCAGAAGCGCGACACGGTGCGCTGGCATCTGCAGCTGGTCGGGCTGGAGAAATTCGCCGAGGCCTATCCGGCGCAGCTTTCCGGCGGCATGCAGCAGCGCGTCGCCATCGCCCGCGCCCTCGTCAACCGGCCACGTTTCCTGCTGCTCGATGAACCGCTGGGGGCACTGGATGCCCTGACGCGTTTGCGCTTGCAGGACGAATTGAAGCGCATCGTCCGCCAGGAAGGCATCACCACGATCCTGGTGACCCATGACGTCGATGAGGCGGTCTATCTCGGCGACCGCATCGTCATCATGCAGCCGCATCCCGGCCGCATCGCCGGCATCCTGCCGGTGATCCTGCCGCATGCTGGCGACGACAGCCGCAACCGCTCGGATGCCGCCTTCCTGCGCCTGCGCGATCACGTGCTGGGTCAACTCGGTGTCGGCCACGGGGATATAGCGATCCAGGCGGCGGAGTAGTTCACGCAGCCGGTTGGTCAAGTCCGGGCATGACAATTGATATGGTCTTCGAAAGTCGAGCGATAGCCCCCCTCACCCCTACCCTCTCCCGCGAGGGGCGAGGGAGCCCAGCGAGTTTGTCGCAGACATTTATCGAGGCTACGGCACTTCACAAAGCTCGATAGCTCTCAACCGCAGCGTTCCCTCCCCCCTCGCGGGGGAGGGTTAGGGAGAGGGGGCAGCAGCTCTCACGCCAATATTAGTGAGGAATGCTCACGCCTTCGCGGCGAGCGCTTCCAGGATTTCCAGCGCTTCCTCGGCGCGGTCGACGGGTACGAAGAGGTGGTCGTGGTAGAAGGCCGAGACCGGGTTGCAGCCCATGCCCGCGGCGGCGAGATGGCTGGTGATCACGGCGAGGAAGCCGACCGCCTCCAGCGAGGAATGCACATCGAGCGTGATCATGCGCGAGCGGAAGACGGGATCAAGGCCGAAAGCCTGCGCCTCTTCCTCGGTGACGATCATGGTGAGGCCTTCCGCTTCGCGGAAGCTCATCAGCGGCTCGATCCGCAGCCGGTCGGAGCCCGGCGGCAGCGTGACGAAGACATAGGTACCGTCACGCAAAACGGGGCGCATGCCCCGCAGCAAGGCTGCCAGATTGGTTTCGCCGATGCTCTGCCTGTCGCTCATGACACGTCTCGATCAATACGCCGCTACCGCCGCTTGCCGTTACCGGTCTTCGCGGCGGCTGGACTTTAACCGAGACATCCGGCTTTGACCAGCAGGCACCCGTCACCGGATCTGGCGCCCAGCTCCTCTGCTTAGCCGGCGTGCCGCGAGATCCGCACCGGAACGGACTTATAGGACGGCGTGCCGCTTTCGGGGTCATGATAATCCAGCGGCACCAGGCTGTTCGCTTCCGGGTAATAGGCGGCGACCGAGCCGGCCGCGATGTCATGGGCGATAGCGGTCAAACCAGGCAAGCGCAAGCGACGGCCGCCGGGCAAAGCCGTCTCGATATCCACCTTGTCGCCATGTTCCAGCTGGCGCGCGGTGAGATCAGCTGCGTTCATGAAGATGACATCGCGCCGGCCGAAGACGCCGCGATAGCGGTCATCAAGGCCGTAGATCGTCGTGTTGTACTGGTCATGGCTGCGGATCGTCGTCAGCTTCAACACATCCTTGGCTGCAGTCGTCGGATCCTCGACGAGGCCGGCGAAGATGAAGAACTCGGCCTTGCCCGACGCCGTCTTCCACACCCGCTCGGTCGGCGGCAGCGGCAACCGGAAGCCGCCGGGCTCGCGGATGCGGGCGTTGTAATCGGTAAATTCCGGGAACACCGCCTCGATGCCGTCGCGGATATGGTCGTAATCGGCGACCAGTTCCTTCCATGGCACCTTGCTCTGCGGCAGGGTCGCCTGCGCCATGCCGGCGATGATGGCCGGTTCGGAGCGCAGATGTTCCGAGGCCGGTGTCAGCTTGCCGCGCGAGGCATGCACCATCGACATCGAATCCTCGACCGTCACCGATTGCGGCCCACCGGCCTGCATGTCCCGCTCAGTGCGCCCCAGCACCGGCAGCAGGATCGATTCCTTGCCGACCAGCAGATGCGAGCGGTTGAGCTTGGTACCGAGATGCACGGTGAGGTCGAGCGCCGCCATGGCCGGGAAACATTTCTCCGGATCGGACATGGCGACAACCAGATTGCCACCGAGCGTGATCAGGACCTTGGAGCGACCGTCGATGATCGCCTGCAAGGCCTTCACCGCGTCATGGCCATGGGCGCTGGGCGGCGTGAAACCGTACCGCTTTTCGATCCGCGCCAGCATATCGGCGGAAGGTTTCTCCGTGATGCCGACGGTGCGATCGCCCTGGACATTGGAATGGCCACGCAAGGGGCAGATACCGGCACCCGGTTTGCCGAAATTGCCCGCAGCAGCAGCAGATTGGCAATCTGCTGGACGTTCTGCGTGCCGGTGCTGTGCTGGGTGATGCCCATGCCATAGCTGACAATGGTGGCCTTCGATTCCGCATAGGCCTGCGCCACCGATTCCAGGGCCGCGCGCGATAAGCCCGAGGCCGCTTCGATCGCCGCCCAATCGGTGCGGCGCAGGTCATCGATGAAGGCCGCGAAGCCATTGGTGTGCTGGCGGATGAAGGCGTGATCGATGACGTCCTTCCCACCCGCTTCACTGCCGGCAGCATCATCGAGCGCCACCAGCGCCTTCATGATGCCTTTCAGCGCCGCCGCATCGCCACCGACCTTTACCTGATAATAGGTCGAGGCGATCCGGGTCGAGCTCAGCGTCATCATCTCGAGCGGGTCCTGGGGATCGGCGAAGCGTTCCAGCGCCCGCTCCTTCAGCGGATTGAAGACGAGGATGGGCACGCCGCGGCGTGCGCAATCATGCAGGGTGCCCATCATGCGCGGATGATTGGTGCCGGGATTGTGGCCCATGGCGATGATGAGGTCGCAGTGGTCGAAATCCTCCAGCGACACCGTGCCCTTGCCGATACCGATCGATTGCGGCAGGCCGACACTGGTCGCTTCATGGCACATATTCGAGCAGTCGGGAAAATTGTTGGTGCCGTATTCACGGGCGAAAAGCTGGAACAGGAAGGCGGCCTCGTTGGAGGCACGGCCCGAGGTATAGAACTCAGCCATGTTGGGATCGGGCAAAGCCCGGAGGACCTCGCCGATGCGGGCGAAGGCAGCATCCCAGCCGATCGGCTGATAGCGGTCACTGGCCTCGTCATAGACCATGGGATGGGTCAGACGGCCCTGGTCCTCCAGTTCGTAATCGCTCCATTTCAGCAATGAGGTAACGCTGTTGCTGGCGAAGAATTCCGGCGTCACCCGCTTGCTGGTCGCTTCCCAGGTAACGGCCTTGGCGCCGTTCTCACAGAAACGGAAGGTCGATTTGTGATTCTTGTCGGGCCAGGCACAGCCAGGACAGTCGAAACCCTCCGGCTGGTTGGTGCGCAGCAGGAGCAGCGGCGCTTCCGTCAGGTCCATCTGCTCCTGCACTGCCTTGGCGGTGGCGCGCAAGGCACCCCAGCCGCCGGCCGGATTGTCATAGGTCTTGATCCCAGGAACGTCGCGGCGCGTGGCCATCTGGACCTCCGTCGGCTGATTGCGATCCTCTTTTCGCAGACCTGAAACCAGGTCAACCGGCCGGGAGACACGCAATCACTGCTGCGCGCCCCGCGGCCGATACATCATCTGCAGGCGATGACATGAGTGCATCCTAGGCCAGCTCGTCGCTCCGGTCCAATCATACGAAAGGATGGTTGGTCATACCAAGAGATGGCCGATCCTGTATGTCCCGATCTTGCTATGAATGTTCCGATCTTGCTCTTGGCGCGGTATCCGCTCTCAAATCGTCACGGCGATTTCGCCGAGCCGCTTGGTGAGCTTCGGATTCTCGCGGTAGTCGATCGGCACCACGATCAGCGATGGGCCTTTATGGTCGATCGCCTTCTTCAGGGCCGGCGCCAAATCCTTGGCATCGGTCACATGCTGGCCCTGCCAGCCGAAGGCCTTGGCGAGGTCGAGCCAGTTGGGGTTGCCGAAGCCGAGATCGGTGTGTTTGCCGAATTCGTTGTCTTGCTTCCAGGCGATCAGGCCATAGCCGCCATCTTCCCAGACCATGACGGTGATATCGGAATTGAGGCGTCGGGCGGTTTCCATCTCCTGCACGTTCATCATGAAGTCGCCGTCGCCGCAGATGGCGAAAATCTTGTTCTCCGGCTGCACCAGATGGGCAGCGATGGCGCCCGGCAGCGGCAGGCCCATGGAGCAGAAGCCGTTGGGGATGAGGCAGGTATTGGGCTCGTCGCAGTGATAATAACGGGCGATCCACATCTTATGTGCACCGACGCCGCTCAAGAGCACATCCTTCGGCCCCAGGGCCTCGCGCACATCCCACAGCACCTTCTGCGGCCGGATGCTGCCTTCGGTGGCGTCATCCTTATGGGCGGCGAGATCGGTCATCATCTGCTGGCGCCAATATTGCTGGCGCGGCAGGTCATAGCGTTCGAGGCCGATCGCCGCTAAGGCATCAGTCAGCAGCGAGAGATTGGTGGCAAGTTCGCCGGTGAGTTCGACATGGGCCTGATACTGACCGTCGATCTCCGCCGGCAACGTGTCGATATCGATGATCTTCTTGTCGCCCTTGGGGTTCCACAAACGCGGCGGATATTCGACGAGATCGTAGCCGATGGTGATGACGAGATCGGCCTCCTCCACGGCGAAGGCCGGGAAGTCCTTCTGCTGCAAACCGATCGTGTAGAGGCAATAGGGTGAATGACGATCGACCGCACCCTTGCCCATGAAGGTGCTGATGACACCGATGCCCGTCGCCTCGACAAGCCGCCGCAATTGCGGTGTCGCGCGGCGCCGCATCAAGCCGTTGCCAGCGATGATGACCGGCTGCTTCGCGTTACGAATCAGTTCGACCGCCTCGGTCAGGCTCTTCTCATCAGCTTGCGGGCGGCGATAACGATGCGGCACGATGGGGCTGGCATTGGTCTCCATCTTGGCGATGTCTTCGGCGAGTTCCAGCAGCACAGCGCCGGGCTTTTCCGAGCGCGTCAGGCGGATCGCCTTGCGGACCATTTCCGGAATGGCATCGGGATGGCGGATGCTCTCGGCCCATTTCGTCACCGGCCGGTACATCTCCACCACATCCATGATCTGGTGGCTTTCCTTGTGCTGGCGGTTGGTGCTGCCCTGGCCGGTAATCACCAGCACCGGCGCACGGTCCATATTGGCATCGGCAACGCCGGTGATGAGATTGGTGGCGCCCGGCCCCAGAGTGCCGAGGCAGACGGCAGGCTCGCCGGTCAGGCGCCCATGCACTTCCGCCATGAAGGCAGCGCCCTGTTCATGCCGGGTCAGCACGAACTGGATCGAGGATTTTTGCAGCGACATCATGAAGTCGGCATTTTCCTCACCGGGCACGCCGAAGATGTATTTGACGCCTTCGAGTTCGAGGCAGCGGACGAGAAGATCGGAAGCTTTCATGGGCGGTACTCCAAAAGCGGTCGCAAGATGCGCTGTCGCGCCGGCGGCGAGATCGGGGATTTGGCAGATCGCAAGGCTGCTTGGGAGCAAGCCGCACCTGCCCTGCCGTCTCGGCGAGCCTAGGCGACTTCGTCCATCAATTGCAATGCAAAGGGGGTGGGGTCATCGACGTTAATTGCAGGACAGGCGATCCTTGAAGTCGATCGCCGCCGAACCACTCGATGGTCGTCAAATCAGCGAGATGCCGGATTTCCGGGCAGCGCCGCCGCGCGTTCGGCGAGAAACCGACGCTCAGCCGGATCATGGGCAAGGTCGATGGCCCGGGCATAGGCCGCGCGGGCTGTGTCGGTGCGCTGTAGACAGGTCAGCAGATGGGCCGCCACCGCCCAATAGGGTTGATAGCCGCTGACGAGATCGGCGGGGATCGCCTGCAGCGCGGCCCAGCCAGCCGCCGCATCCTGCGCCTCGGCCTGGGCGGCGGCGCGGCTGACGAGCGCGCCGATACTGGGGGCAATGGTCACCAGCCCGTCATAGAGCCAAGCGATCGCCGCCCAATCGGTGCTGCCGGTAAAGGCGCGGGCGCAATGCAACGACTGGATCGCCGCCTCGAGCTGGTAGCGGCCGGGCTGCTCCTGCCGCTCGGCGCGACGCAGCAGGTCATTCGCCTCGGCGATCAGCGGCAGCGACCAGCGGCTGGTATCCTGCTCCGACAGCGGGACGTAATTGCCGTCGGCATCGCGCCTTGCCTGCCGCCGCGCGGCACTGAACAGCATCAGCGCCACCAGGCCGAGCCCCTCCGGCTCGTCGGGCATCAGTTGCAGGAGCAGCCGGCCGAGATCAATCGCCTCGGCGGCGAGGCCGGTCTGTTCACCAGCCGCGATGGGATCTGCCCAGCCGCTGCCGTAAGCGGCATAGACGGCATCGAGCACGGCGCCGAGGCGCGCGGGCAGATCGCTCGGCCGCGGCAGATCGAAGCCGATGCCAGCATCGCGGATCTTCGATTTCGCGCGGGCCAGGCGCTGCCCCATCGCCGGCGGTTGCATCAGAAAGGCGGCGGCGATGCGGGCGGCATCGAGGCCGAGCACAACTTGAAGCATGAGAGGTGTCCGGGCGCCGGCATCGATCGCCGGATGGGCGCAGATGAAGAGCAGTTTCAGGCGTTCATCGGGAAAGATCATGTCGCCGCTGGACATCTCCACCGCTTCCTCGGTCGCCTTGAGGATATTGAGGGCCAGGAGATCGGGCTCAGCCGCGTCACGCACCTGCCGGTGCCGCGCCTGATCGGTGAGACGCCGGCGCGCCACGGTCAGTAGCCAGGCTTCCGGCTTCTCCGGCACGCCACGCGCTGGCCAGGTCTCCAGTGCCAGGCGAGTGGCATCCGCCAGGGCATCTTCGGCCGCCGCCACATCGCGCGTGCGGGCCGCGAGAAAAGCCAGCAGCCGACGCGATGAATCGCGCAGGACGCGCTCAACCACGCGGCCGCTTGCCGCCGCCAATTCCGTTGCCGCCTGATCGTCGCTCGCTGCGCTCAGTTCATCGCCCCGCTCGGTCGTTACCCCGCCTTCTCCAGATCGATTTTCTGCGGCCCTGCCGTGGCCGATGATATCGGCGTCAGGTTCGGGCGCAATTCGACCACCGCGGTGTTCAGCCCGGGAAAGCGCCACATCCAATCGACGGCCCCGGCGAGATCGGGCACATCCAGGACCAGCACGCCGCCCAGTTGCTCCTTGGTGTCGGCATAGGGACCGTCCTCGACGATCCGCTGGCCGTTGCGCAGACGCAAGGTGACCGCCGTCTCCGGCGGCTGCAGCGCCACCGCAGCCGCCAGCGCGCCGCTCGCGCGTATAGCATTGTAATAGGGGATCCGCTCCGCCCAGAACGTCGCGCGCTGATCCGGATCATCGCGCTCGGCAAAGCCTTTCGGTGATTGATAGATCAACAGACTGACTTGCATGTGTGCCGCCATCCTCTGATGCTGGTTGCCGGGCCTGGCCTCAATCCTGCTTCATCGGCGGCAGGTTGGGACGGATCTCCAGCACGCCGGTCGCGGCGGCGGGACATTTC
>Ga0209455_1000450_pt1 | contig 31556 bp, 29 predicted proteins | sample AraplaCol_mCL_r2_FD_184275 | JGI IMG/M metagenome (GOLD analysis project Ga0209455, IMG submission 184275) | Arabidopsis root microbial communities from North Carolina, USA - plate scrape CL_Col_mCL_r2 (SPAdes) (version 2) | ecosystem: Host-associated > Plants > Roots > Endosphere | place: USA... | reverse complement strand
GCATCTGACACTGACGGCCTTCCGCAGCTATCGGCAGGTGACGCTGGAGCTTGACCCGCGGCCGGTGGTGCTGACCGGCACCAACGGCACCGGCAAGACCAATCTGCTGGAAGCGATCTCCTTCCTGGCACCCGGCAGCGGGTTCCGCCAGGCCAAGCTCGCGGAACTCGATTGCCGCAGCGCCGGCAATCAGGGCGAAATGGCCTGGGCCGTCCATGCCCGGCTGCAGACGCCGCAAGGCGAACATCTGCTGGGAACGGGACGCGATCCCTTGGGTCCCGCACAGATCGGTCGCGACCGGCGGCTGCTGCGTCTCAATGGGGCGCCCTTGCGCAACCGTGCCGGCTTTGCCGAGATCCTCTCGGTGCAGTGGCTGACACCACAGATGGACCGGCTGCTGGGCGATGCCACGGGGTCACGGCGGCGTTTCCTTGACCGGCTGGTGGCGGCCACGGATCCCGCCCAGGCGACGCGGCTGAACAGCTATGAGACCGCCTTGCGCGAGCGGGCGAAACTGCTGCGCGGCGAGGTATCGGCCGGCGCCGCCGAGATCGCTACCTGGCTGGATGCCCTGGAAGCGGAGATCGCCGGCCTCGCCGTCGCCATCGCCGCCGCCCGCAATGACACCGTGGCGCGGCTGACCGAATTCATGGCGGGCGAAAACAATAGCAGCGTTTTCCCGCTGGCCGGCCTCGCCATCGACGGTGCGGTCGAAACCTGGCTCAAGGAAATGCCGGCGCTCGCGGCCGAGGACCGCCTGCGGGAATGCCTGGCATCCGCGCGCAACGATGACGCGGCGAGCGGCACCACCCGCTGGGGCACCCATCGCAGCGACCTCGCTGTCACCTATCTCGGCCGCGCGCTCGGCGGCGCGGCTCTTGCGGCCAGTGATTGCTCGACCGGCGAGCAGAAGGCTCTGCTGCTGTCGATCATCCTCGCCCAGGCCCGGCTCACCCGCTACCTGCGCGGTCAGGCGCCGATACTGTTGCTGGACGAAGCCCTGGCACATCTCGATAGCAGCCGGCGGCAGGCCCTGTTCGAAATTGTCCTCGAGCTCGGTGCCCAGGCCTGGCTCACCGGCACCGAGCGCGACTGGTTCAAGCCGCTCAGCGGGGCCGTCCAAAATTTTGCCGTCACCGACGGCAAGGTTGCGCAAGCAGCCCTCTAGCTGCCGCCAGGCGGCGCATCCGGGAAAACGAACCCGCGGCGTCTGCCCATCGCGGCTTGTCACTTGATAGATCGATTGGATTGAAGATGTCTGAGAACGAAAATAATGGCGGCAGCACTGAGTATGGCGCGGATTCGATCAAGGTCCTGAAGGGCCTCGATGCGGTGCGCAAGCGCCCCGGCATGTATATCGGCGACACCGATGACGGTTCGGGCCTGCATCACATGGTCTATGAGGTGGTGGATAACGCCATCGATGAAAGCCTGGCCGGCTGGTGCGACCGCGTCGACGTGATCCTGAATGGCGACGGCTCGGTGACGGTGCGCGACAATGGCCGCGGCATTCCCGTCGACATCCACAAGGAGGAAGGCGTCTCGGCCGCCGAGGTCATCATGACCCAGCTGCATGCCGGCGGTAAATTCGACCAGAACTCCTACAAGGTCTCCGGCGGCCTGCATGGTGTCGGCGTCTCCGTCGTCAATGCCTTGAGCGAGCGGCTCGATCTCACCATCTGGCGCGACGGCAAGGAGCATTTCCTGCGCTTCCGCCATGGCGATGTCGAAGCGCCGCTGGCTGTTGTTGGCGATGCGCCGGTGGTCGACGGCAAGCCGAAGCGCGGCACCGAAGTGACCTTCCTCGCCTCGAAGGAAACCTTCACCAAGACCGAATATGATTATTCGACCCTGGAGCATCGCCTGCGCGAACTGGCCTTCCTCAATTCCGGTGTGCGCATGTTCCTCACCGATGCCCGCGGTGTCGAGCCGAAGCAGGTTGAGCTCTATTATGAGGGCGGCATCGAAGCCTTCGTGCGCTATCTCGACCGCAGCAAGAACGCGCTGCATGCACCGATCGTCATGCAGGGTGAGAAGGACGGCATCACCGTCGAAGTGTCGATGGAATGGACCGACGCCTATCACGAGACCATGCTGTGCTTCACCAACAACATCCCGCAGCGGGATGGCGGCACCCATCTCGCCGGCTTCCGCGGCGCCCTCACCCGGCAGGTCAACAAATATGCCGAGGATAGCGGCATCGCCAAGAAGGAGAAGGTGACGCTGAGCGGCGACGATGCCCGCGAAGGCCTGACCTGCGTGCTCTCCGTCAAGGTGCCGGATCCGAAGTTCTCATCGCAGACCAAGGACAAGCTGGTTTCCTCGGAAGTCCGTCCCGTGGTCGAGAACATCGTCAATGAGCGCCTCTCCCAGTGGTTCGAGGAACATCCGACCGAGGCGAAGCGCATCGTCGGCAAGGTGGTCGAGGCCGCCGCGGCCCGCGAAGCCGCCCGCAAGGCGCGTGAACTGACCCGCCGTAAGGGCGCGCTCGACATCTCCTCCCTGCCCGGCAAGCTCGCCGATTGCCAGGAGCGCGATCCGGCCTTGTCCGAACTCTTCATCGTCGAGGGTGACAGCGCCGGCGGCTCAGCCAAACAGGGCCGCCACCGCAAGTCGCAGGCGATCCTGCCCCTGCGCGGCAAGATCCTCAATGTCGAACGCGCGCGTTTCGACAAGATGCTCTCTTCCGCCGAAATCGGTACGCTGATCGCCGCACTCGGCACCAGCATCGGGCCGGAAGAATTCGACATCGACAAGGCGCGTTATCACAAGATCATTATCATGACCGACGCCGATGTCGACGGTTCGCATATCCGCACGCTGCTCCTCACCTTCTTCTATCGGCAAATGCCGCAGCTCATTGAGAAGGGCTATCTCTATATCGCCCAGCCGCCGCTCTATCGCGCTGCCAAGGGCAAGTCGGAGCGCTATTTGAAGGATGACCGCGCCCTCGAAGATTACCTGATCAATGCCGGCCTCGATGACGCCTTGTTGCGCCTCGGTTCCGGCGCGCAGATCGCCGGCCCCGATCTCCGCCGCCTGGTCGATCTCGCCGCCCAGGCCCGCGGCCTGATGCAGCCGGTCATTCGCAAGGTGGGGTCAGCCGATGTTGTCGAGCAGAGCGCCATCCTGGGCGCCCTCAACCCACAGGCCGCCAGCGATCCCAATATCGCCGCCGAGATTGCCAAGCGCCTCGATGCGCTCGCCCCCGCCAATGAGCGCGGCTGGACCGGGCTTGCCGATCAGGATGGCGGGCTTGCCTTCCGCCGCCGCCTGCGCGGCATCACCTCCTCGCATGTGATCGATGCTGCCCTGATCCGCGGCGCCGAATGCCACCGCCTGGATGGCCTCAAGGCCGATCTGAAAGAAACCTATGACAGCGCCGCAACTTTGGTGCTGCGCGACAAGGAGGTCGCCATCCATGGGCCGATGGGCCTCGCCGAGGCAGTGATGGAACAGGGGCGCAAAGGCATCACCATCCAGCGCTATAAAGGCCTCGGTGAGATGAACCCCGAACAGCTCTGGGAAACCACGCTCGACCCCGAAGTGCGCAGCCTGCTGCAGGTGAAGATCAGCCACGCCGACGAGGCGGAAGAGATCTTCTCCACGTTGATGGGTGATGTTGTGGAGCCGCGCCGCGACTTCATTCAGGCGAACGCGCTGAACGTCGCGAATTTGGACGTGTGATTGCAAGAAATTGGCCTGAGCTCCCGAAAAGCTCAGGCCAATTGACGATCACGCCGCTCCAGCCGAATCTTCAGGCGGCCGTATTACCAGCAAACCGGCAGCTCCCCATACCCGCCGCCCGGCGTAATCCTACGCTTCATCGGGCTGGGAAATATTGCTGAGCGCTTCGCCGGCCTTCTTGGCACCGGCGGCGGCGAGGTCGCCGAGCGAGAGAATGCCGACAAGGCGCTTATCGCGGTTCACCACCGGCAGGCGCCGCAGCTTGATATCGGCCATATTGCGGGCGACTTTGTCCGCTTCCTGGTTGTCGTAGCAATATTTGACCTCGCTCGACATGATCTCCCGGACCTTTGTTTCCGGTCCTTTGCCTGCTGCGACGCCGCGCACCGCGATATCGCGATCCGTGATCATCCCGACCAAGCGATCATTCTCGCCAACCGGCAAGACGCCGGTATCCGCTTCCGCCATCAAGCGGGCCGCTTCCCGAATAGTCTGTTCGGGACTACTGATGCGAACATCTCGCGTCATCACATCGCTGACTTTCATGTCACTCACCCTTCGTTGTTCAGGTTGTTCGTCGCGTTAGGGGAGATGGGACCGAAGCGCGCTGCGCTCCCGGCACTGCATCTCACCATCGATACCTGCAAAGGGAACACGGCTCTTTTCGTGACCTATCCGCGTAATCCGCGACATCAGCTATTTGTGAAGAGACAGGCAGGGTTGCCGTGAATGCAGGCGATGACAGACCCCGCGCGACTTGACCCAGGCCAAGGCGCCGAATTCTCAAATCCGGATGCCTGAGCGACTGGCGACGATCATTGCTTGACATGCAAGTATTTACTTGCCTATTATCAGGCAGCTAAATACTTACTTATGAGACATGGCAGAGCGCGACGATACCGACCTGCTGTTCAAGGCCTTGGCGGATTCCAACCGGCGCAAGCTATTGGATCTGCTGCATGCGCATGACGGTCGCACACTCAACGAGCTGTGCGAACATCTCGACATGACGCGGCAGGGCGTGACGCAGCATCTCGACCTGCTGGAGGCTGCCAATCTGGTGGCCACTCTGCGGCGCGGCCGCGAGAAGCTGCATTTTCTCAATCCGGTGCCGCTGCAGGAAATCTATGAGCGCTGGATTGCCAAGTTCGAGAAGCCGCGCCTGAAAGCGCTGCACGATCTCAAACGACGACTGGAGAAAGGTAATGGCTAGATCGACCTTCGTCTATGTGGCCTATATCCGCACCACGCCGGAGAAGCTGTGGGCCGCCCTGACCGATCCGGTATTCATGAAGCAGTATTGGTTCGGCTGTCACTGCGAAAGTCGGTGGACGGCGGGGTCTCCGTGGCGGCTGATCTCCCCCGATGGCCAGGTCTTCGACGACGGCGAAATCGTCGAAGCCCAGCCACCCCGGCGCCTGGTGATCCGCTGGCAGAACCAGTCGAAGCCCGAACTCAAGGCTGACGGCCCCACCCTCTGCGTGATGGAGCTGGAGCCCGCCAGCACGGCGATCAAGCTCACCATCACCCACAGCATCGAGTGCCAGCCATCGAAATTCATCGATGCCGTGTCCGGCGGCTGGCCGAAAGTCATCTCCAATCTGAAATCCCTGATGGAGACTGGCACCATCGCTTTGGAAGAAGCCTATCCGGCAGCGAGTGCCAGTCCGACAAAGGCGTGATTGGCGCGGGCCCTTCCGTCAGGAACCGCGGTCGCCAGCCGATCCTGCCCGGCAATCCGGCACAGCTTGCTGCTTGGTTAGCTGACGGCTGAGCCAGGCTGACCAACAAACAAGTATCCGGCATAGAAATTTTCATCTCCTGATACCAAAGAGAAGCGGCAGGCTGGCCGGCCAACTGCCATACTGCCGCTTCCAGTTATCAAGGAGCATATCGATGAGTACATTGCCGCAACTTGATAGCATTCCCCGGCTCACGCTGGCCCCAGACGTCACGCCGATCATGCGCCTGGAAAAGCTCGAGCACGCCTTGGCGCGGGAAACGCAGCCACCGCGCATCTATGTCAAACGCGACGATCTCAACCTCTTCGGTGGCGGCGGCAATAAGCTGCGCAAACTCGAATTCCTGATCGGCGATGCGCTCCACCAAGGTTGCGACACCTTCATCGCCAGCGGTGGGCGACAGTCCAATTTCGCCAGGCTGGCAGCCGCGGCGGCAGCCTATGCCGGGCTCAACTGCGAACTGGTGTTGACCGATATGGTGCCGCGAAATGATGAGAGTTATCTCCGAAACGGCAATGTGCTGCTGGATCAGCTCTTCGGCGCGCAGATCCACCATCTGCCGGTAAGCGCGAATGCACGGGCCTTCACCGAGGAGCGCATTGCTGCCCTCAGCAACCAGGGCCAGCAGGTTTACGCTGTCGGCCTTGGTGGATCGTCGCCGGTGGGTGGCCTTGGTTATGCGGCTTGCGCCGCCGAACTTGTCGCCCAGGAAGCCGCACTCGATCTGCATTTCAGTCATATCATCCTGCCCAATGGCAGCGCCGGGACGCATGCCGGGCTTGTTGCCGGCCTGACGGCATTGCAGGCCGACCCGTCCCGGGTTCAGTCCTTCACGGTTCTCGCTCCCCTGCCCAAAGCAAGCGAGGCCACTCTTGAGCTGGCGCAGCGCGTCCTTGCCTTGATCGATTCCGATCGACAGCCCGATCCGATGACGATCAGGATCGATGCCAGCCAGCTTGGCGGCGGCTATGGCATCCCGACCCCGGCCATGCTCGAGGCGGTGCAATTGCTGGCGCGGACGGAAGGTCTGCTGCTGGATCCGGTCTATAGCGGCAAGGCCTTCGCCGGCTTACTTGCAATGATCCGGGCCGGTGAACTCACCAAAGATGCAACGGTGCTCTTCATGATGACGGGCGGCACACCAGGCCTCTTCGCTTATGAACCGGCGTTCTGCAGTGATCGCTCAATGACCGCCTGATTTCCGGGGCTGGCGCCCTGGGGACGCCGAAAGAGAGGGCCTCTGATCTTCCCTCTCTTGGTTGAGGGGATAGGGATCGACGGGGAGACTGTTCTCCTTTTCCCGCATCTTGTTGGCTTTCTTGCGCGCGGCCTCATGGGCGGAAGAAGACTTTGCCTGCCCCTCGGGCATGCATTGGCGGTTTTTGGCAGTCATGTTGGCCTCTCATGGAGGTTATGGACTGGCGACAAGGAGGGCCTTCGACAATCGAAAGTCTCTCGATGTCAACCCCGGCTTCCGCGCCCGGTTCCATCGGGCCGGCCTCACCCCGACAATCGCCTGAACCCACCGCAGCCTCGGCGACTTGTCGCTGGCATGTTGTCGTCGTTCGCGCGGCGCCAGCCCTCGGCTCGATTGACGATATCTCCGCTGCTACGCGGTCAACGGCGTCGGGTGCTTTTGATCCTGGTCAAAGCCATCAACGCCGGTTCCTTCTATCTCTATGCCATAGAAGCCCGGTTCTCCGGTTTCCATCAGGTTCAGGACCTCACATGAAAGATCTGCCACTTTCGGAAGTCTATCAATTGATCGAACCGGGGCCGGTTGTTCTGCTGACCACCAGCCAGAGACAACGGTGCAACGTCATGACCATGTCCTGGCACATGATGGTGGAGTTCACGCCGCCGTTGATCGCCTGTGTCGTTTCGAACCGCGACTTTTCATTCCGTGCCTTGCGCGCGGCAAAAGAATGCGTGATCGCCATACCCGCCGCTGCGCTGGCTGATAAGGTCGTGCGGGTCGGCAATTGCTCCGGCCGCGATCACGACAAATTCATATCCTGCGGCCTGACACCTTTGCCAGCTCAGGAGGTCAAGGCGCCTTTGATCGCCGAATGCTTTGCCAATCTCGAATGCCGCGTGGTCGATACGCGGCTCGTCAACAAATACAATCTCTTCATTCTCGAGGTCGTTAAGGCCTGGGCCAGCCGTGACAGGAATAGGGTGAAGACCATTCATCACCGTGGATATGGCCGCTTTGCCGTCGATGGTGAGACCATTCGCCTGAAGTCACGTATGCCTTGAAACGACTCCTTCGCGAAGTCCCCGCTCGTGGGCGAATGGCTTGACCGAGCCCCGCTTACAACCTTCTCTGCGGCGGCGACCCAAGCCGAATCGTGGAGAAACCGGTTGCCCGACACGCCAGGGCTGGCAAAATGCAGGTTCTCAGCGCGAGGATGAAGGGCGATGCAGCATCTCTTGATCGGAACACCGACCCTGGATGGATCCGTCCATGTCGCCTATCTGCAAGCATTGCTGGGAACCCAGAAGCTGCTGCTGGAGAAAAAGTGGCAATTCAGCATGCGGTTTATCCTGCAGGAAAGCCTGGTCATGCGCGCCCGCAATCTGCTGGTTGCCGATTTCATGGACTCGAATGCCAGCGATCTCATCATGATCGATGCCGATATCGGCTGGCAGGCGCGCGACATCGTGAAGCTGCTCAGCTATGATGTGCCGGTGGTCGCCGGCGTCTATCAGCGGAAATCCGAGACCAAGCTCGATTTCACCGTCAAATTCCCACCGGGCAGCATCGCGCGCGACCCCGAGACCCATCTGATGAAGGCCGAGCGGGTCGGAACCGGCTTCCTGCGGCTGCGCCGTGACGCGCTGGAGACCATGATCGCGAAATACCCTGAACTGGAATATCGCGACCCCGGTGGTCGCAAGCTGCATTGCCTGTTCGATACCAGCCTGAACAACGGCCGTTTCTGTGGTGAGGACTTCACCTTCTGCGACCGCTGGCGGGCCATCGGCGGCGATGTCTGGATCGATCCCGATATCCGGCTGTCGCATATCGGCAGCAAGACCTTCGACAAGAGCCTGTGGGACAGTTTGCGGCCGACAGGCGAAAGGACTGACGCCGATCCCACGTCCGCCGCAGCCACGTGACCATGCATCCGATCACGCAGCAGCGCCTGCAGGACCCTGACTCCGTGCGGCGCTATTTTGCCGGTTCCTGGTCGCTGACACGCCGGATCATCGATCGGCGCGCCCGCCTCACCGGTCATTTCGATGGCGAGGCCGTATTGCAACCGGACAAACAGGGCTTCGACTATGATGAAACCGGGGCGATGCGCTTCGGCACTTACGCGGGACAAGCCAGCCAGTCTTATCGCTGGGATATCGATGCCGCCGGCACGCTGGCCGTCCGCTTCCGCGATGGGAGGCTGTTTCATGAACTGGATCTGGCCGCCGGCGATACCGCCGTCACGCATCTCTGCGTCGCCGATCTCTATCGCGGCCGCTTCCGCCTGGTGAATGCCGGCTGCTGGCTGTCGCGTTGGCAGGTCAGCGGGCCGCGCAAGGACCTGGTCATCCTCAATCGCTATCGGCGGATGCCGTCCTCGGCGTGACCGCGATCAGTTTCCAGCCGGCCGGAAGCTGCGATAGATCATCTGCACGGCACCCTGGAGATAATCGTCTTCGGCTGGAAAATCGGCCGGCACGTCCATATCGAGCAGGCGCCGGATGCCGATCGGGCCGCGCACCAGCCAGATCGCCTGCTCGGCCGCCAGGCGGGGATTGGGGACATCGAGGAGGCGATATTTATTGGCCTGCTCAAAGAAGTCGCTGAGCTTGCGGATCATCGGCAGGGGGCCATTGCCGAAGAAGGTCTTGGGCAGTTCCGGAAAACGTGGGCCCTCCGCCATGATGATCCGGTAGACCGAGAGCGGCTCCGGCGACAGCAGGTGCTCCATGACGAAGCGCAGGGTCTCTTCCAGCTTGGCAATGATATCGCTCTCCGCCGTCAGCTGCGGCATCTCCCCGTTCCAGTTCGAGCTGCAGGCCCCGAACACCATTTCCGCAAAGAGCTTTTCCTTGCTGGTGAAATGCGCATAGACCGTGGCTTTGGAGACCGCCGCCTGGCGGGCGATCTGATCCATGCTGACCGCACCGAAGCCATGTTCGAGGAACAGTGCCTTGGCCGCCTGCATGATCGCCATCGCCTTCGGGCTTTGCGAAGCGGCGCCATGAGACGATTTTCCCACGACATCACCTGCGGCAGGCGGCATGCCGGCCTCGGCGGTGCTGGAATTCTTCATCGCGGTCAAATCATACCTCCCTCAGTCATCGCTCGGCGTCATCGCTCGGCGGGGTCGGTAACGGCCAAATATACAATTTGAACTGAACGGTTCAGTTTCATCTTGACATGAGCCCAATTGCAGGGCATGTCAAGACAAAGATTGAACTGGACGGTTTAGTTTCTTCGTTCATGCCGGTCCGTTCACTTCAGGCTGCTGCCAGTTTCTGGCCGGCCCCCAATGCATCCTATGTGACTAGGTAACCCGAGAGATTAGGTCAAGAACCATGCCCAGCGCCAAGCGTATAGCCCTGAGTGTCGTCGCCCTCGCCGCGATTGCCGGCGGTGCCGTTGGCGGCCATTGGTGGTGGACCGAGGGCCGGTTCGAGGAATCGACCGACAACGCCTATGTTGAAGGCGACATCTCGGCGATCGCCCCGCAGATCGACGGCTATGTGGCCGATGTCCTGGTTGGCGACAACCAAGCGGTGAAGGCCGGCGACGTGCTGGTCCGCATCGATGATCGCGACTTCAAGGCGCGGGTCGACCAGGCCAATGCCGCCTTGCAGACCGCCAAGGCCAATCTCGGCACCCTGCAGAGCCAGATCGCCTATCAGCAGACCCGCGTCGCCCAGGCCCAGGCGCAGCTCGAAGCCGCCAATGCCGAAGCCAGGCGCGCCCAGCAGCAATTCGACCGTTACGCCAAGCTGGTGACCGACAAGGTGATCTCGCATCAGGAATATGACGATGCCGAGGCGACCCTGGTGAAGGGCAAGGCCGATGTGATCCGCAGTGCCGCCGCTATCAATGCCGAGCAGGCACAGCTGGTCGTCATCCAGGCGCAGCAGAAGGAAGCCGAGGCCAAGGTCAATGAGAGTGCCGCCGAAGCCGAGCTCGCGGCCAATGATCTCGACAAGACCGTCATCAAGGCGCCGATCGACGGTGTGGTCGGCAATCGCGGCGTGCGCGTCGGTCACTATGTGAAGTCCGGCACCCAGCTGCTCTCGCTGGTGCCGACCGACGTCTATGTGGTGGCCAACTTCAAGGAAACCCAGCTCACCCATATGAAGCCTGGCCAGAAGGTCGAGATCGATGTCGATGCCTATCCAGACACGCCGCTGATCGGTGAAGTGGAGAGCTTCGCGCCGGCGAGCGGTGCCCTGTTCAGTCTGCTGCCACCGGAAAATGCCACCGGCAACTTCACCAAGATCGTGCAACGCCTGCCGGTCCGCATCAAGGTCGGCAGCGACAACGCGCTGCATGGCATGCTGCGTCCGGGCCTTTCTGTCGAGGCCAAGGTCGACACCAAGAGTGCCGGCAGCGGCAACCAGACGCTGATCAGCCAGGGCGGCAGCCTGTTCGGCTCGGCCCAGGCCAGCCCGATCGAAGCCAGCATCGATACCAGTGCTGCACCGGCAACGAAACCGACGGGCAACTGATCCCGCACGATAGCGGCCGCCCTCCGGTGCCGGCCGCTACGGCGATCCACTCTTGTGCTGCAGGGGAACGGCGATGACATCTGCCGCCAAACGCATCGATATGCCTGAAGCGGATGCGCCGCTCGCCAATGACAGTCCCGTCCTGAAGGCTCAAGGCAGTCAGGCGACTGGTACAGCCGCCTCAGCACCGGCTGCGCCCCCCGCACAACGCGAACTGACGACCCGCGACTGGGTCGGTTTTTTCGTCATGGTCGTCGGCATGTTCATGGCGATCCTGGACATCCAGATCGTCTCCAGTTCGCTGAACGAGATCCAGGCGGGCCTCGCCGCCAGCTCCGACGAGATCAGCTGGGTGCAGACGTCCTATCTAATCGCCGAAGTGGTGATGATCCCGCTCTCCGGCTATCTCTCCCGGGCTTTTTCCACGCGTCTCATCTTCACCCTGTCGGCGGCCGGCTTCACCATCAGTAGCATGCTCTGCGCCTTCGCCTGGGACATCAATTCGATGATCATCTTCCGCGCCGTGCAGGGCTTCCTCGGCGGCGCGATGATCCCGACCGTCTTCGCCACCACCTTCTCGGTGTTTCCACCTCAGCGCCGCGCCAGCCTCTCGGTGCTGACCGGCCTCGTCGCCACCATGGCGCCGACCCTGGGGCCGACGATCGGCGGCTGGATCACCGACCAGATGTCCTGGCACTGGCTGTTCCTGATCAACTTGGCGCCCGGCATCCTGGTCACCATCATGGTCTGGACCTTGGTCGATTTCGACAAGCCGCATTGGGACCTCCTGAAGGTCATGGATATCCCTGGCCTGATCCTGATGGCGCTGTTCCTCGGCTGCCTCGAATACGTGCTGGAGGAAGGGACGCGGCTCGACTGGTTCGGCGATCAGACCATCCAGCTTTGCACCACCATCTCCGCCGTCTCGGCCTTGCTCTTCATCTGGCGGGTGCTCAGTTATGCCGAGCCGATCGTCGATCTGCGCGCCTTCGCCGACCGCAATTTCTTGCTCGGCTGCCTGTTCAGCTTCGTGATCGGTATCGGTCTCTATGGCTCGGTCTATCTGATTCCGTTGTTCCTGGCCCGTGTCCGCGACTACAAGCCGATGCAGATCGGTATCATCATGTTCGTGGCCGGCGCCTTCCAGTTCGCTTCGGCCCCGGTGGCCGGGCGGCTATCGCGGATCTTCGATCCACGGCTGGTGCTCACCTTCGGCCTCGCCATGTTCGGCGGCGGCGTCTATCTGCAACACTTCCTGACTGCCGATTGGGGCTACTGGGAATTCTTCCTGCCCCAGGCCGTCCGTGGCTTCGCCCTGATGTTCCTGTTCATGCCGGTCAATATGGCGGCCCTCGGCACGCTGCCCAAGGCGCGCCTCAAGAATGCCAGCGGCCTTTACAACCTGATGCGCAATCTGGGCGGCGCCATCGGCCTCGCCGGCATCAACTACATGATGACAGAACGGCTCAACCTGCACTGGTCGCGCCTGGTCGACCACATGACCAGCGCCAATGGCAATGTCGTCGCCTTCCTCAATCAGATGGGCCAGACAATGGATGGCCATGTCAGCGTCGGCGGCGACCAGATGGCGCTGAAGGCGCTCTCTCGCGTTGTCTTGCGCGAGGCCGAGGTGCTGAGTTTCGCGGATGTGTCGCTGGTCATGGCGCTGATCTTCTTCTGCGCCATGCTCCTGGTGCCATTGTTGCGCCTGCCGAAGGGCGTGGTCACCGGCGAGGCGCATTAGGCCAGAGCCGTCACTATCGCGCGCTCTCTTTTCCCCCGGCTTTTCTCCGGCCCAGACTTTCCCTAGGATGGCCAGGAAAAGCGGGAGAGAGTGTCTTGGAACAGCGCCATATCAGCCATGTCGGGTCTTTGCCCCTCCAACCTTACGATCTGGAAGGGCCGGAACAGCTGCGCACGATCCGCTGGCTGCCGATCCGCTATGACCGTGCGACCGGTTGCGGCAGTTATTACTTCCAGATGCAGCCGGGCGCCGTCACCACGCCGCATCGCCATCCGCGTTACGAGGAGTTCTTCGTCATCGAGGGTGAGGCGATCGAAAGCGATGGCACCGTCTTGCGGGCCGGCGATTTCATCAGCTTTGCTCCCGATACGGAACATTTCACCCGCAGTGAGACCGGCTGCCTGCTGATCGTTGTCGAATGGCTACCGGATACCAACCGCTTCGCACCGGTGCCGCGGCTCTAGAGTCGGATCACTTCAGCGCTGGCTTGGCCTTGCGTTCCTGCATCCGCTCTTCGATCCGATCAAGATGGTAGTGCAGGATCTCACCGTAGCGGGTCTGGCCGAAGGGCCTATGGCCGACACGCTGTGGGAAGGTCACATCCGGCAGCACATTGCCTTCCAGGATGCGCGGCCCGGTCGGGGTGACGGCGATGTCCCAGCCGACCACGAAGCGGTCCATGGTCAACAGCCGATGCACCGCGAGCACGGTCTCCTTGACCTCTTTCCAGTAAGGCAGAACGACACCCTCAACCGGATGGCCGGTGAAGGGATGATGCGTGTAGCGCCGGGTGAATTCTTCCGGCACGTCGCCGGCGAGGAGACCGAGCTCGCCGGTCTCGAGATCGACCGGCGCCGCCCATTCGACCCGTGAATGCCAGCTCGGTTCCAGCTTGCCGAGGACGCGCAGCATGGCGAAGACCACTTCCGGCTCGCCCTTCTCGTTGAGCATGGAGAAGGTGCGGACCGCCATCAGCGTTTCGACGCTGAGACCGGCAATATCCGGATGATTGGTGAGGCGCGGCAGCAAAATCAGATTGGCGCGTTCCGACTGCTTCGCCAGTTGCTGCAACAGCCCGGCGCGGTCGAAGCTCTTGCCGCCATAGCGATAGCGATCTTCGCCGAGATAGCTGATCAGCCCCGCCCCTTCGGCGCCTTTCGAGGCGCGCAATTTAGTGAAGAGATCCTGGCGCAGCAGCGCAGGATCGATCTCCGCCGGCACCGACTGGCCCTTGCTGAAGGAGGCGATGATGGGAATACCCGGGAGGCCGTTCTTCAGCAGCGTTTCGGTGAAAGCCACCTTGTCGCGCATATTGGAACGCGGCGCCGATTTGTCGACGAATTGCTGGCGTAGCAGGCGGATGAGACCGTTCTTGGTTTCCCAGCGGGTCAGATATTCGCCGCGCCGCGCCTTCTCCTCCGGCCGGTACATTTCAAACATGTAGTAGATCTGACCGTGGAAACGGTGCGGCCAGGTCATGCGGATGATGTCGCGGAACTGGTACCAGCGGGAGAAGCCGGCAAATTTCTTGACCCGCCCTGCGGTCTGCCACCACCAGATCAGCAACCGGGTGACGTCGACCAGGAAGGGCGCGATCCAGATGTGTGCCCACGGATGGCCCGGATCGAGGCGGGTGGAACCGATCGGCCATTCGACAAAGATGCGCCGGGCGCGGTCGCCCAAGGGCTCCCGGGGCAGCGCTGCGCGCTGCAGCGCGCCGGTATTGTCCCCGGCCCTATCCGCGGCCCGCTTATCAGAGATCGATGCCGGTGCCAGATCGGCCTGCTCAGTCATGTTCTTCCGTTCCTCTACCCCGCCGGCCCATAATTTCCGGCCAGGCGACAAGACGACCATCGGCTGACAGTTATCTGACGGCCCGACAAAATCATGGCCGGATTGGAGTCCTCGCCCGCTGACGTTGCGATCCTCCATAGCAAAAACAACTTTTTATAGCAATATCAATTCATTAGAGATATCGCGCGGGTGTCCCTGCAGCGGGTCAGGACATTTGTCATGGCTCAGTCCGGAGAATTGCACAGGTCACGGCGGATGCCATCGTTATAATTGCATCGACTTGGAAGCTAATTTCTCATGACATCTGACTCCCGCCGCACCGTCCTGGTGCCGATGATCATTGCGACCGCGCTTTTCATGGAAAACTTGGACTCGACGGTCCTGGCGACGGCTCTGCCGTCGATCGCGCGTTCCTTCGGCACCAATCCGCTGCATCTCAACCTCGCCATCACCACCTATCTGCTCAGCCTCGCCGTCTTCATCCCGATCAGCGGCTGGTTCGCCGATCGCTGGGGGGCTCGCCACGTCTTCCGCGCCGCCATCGGCGTGTTCCTGCTGGGCTCGATCCTCTGCGGCCTCAGCCAGGGCCTGTTCGGCTTCGTTGGCGCGCGCCTGCTGCAGGGTGCCGGCGGTGCCATGATGGTGCCGGTCGGACGATTGGTGCTGACACGAACGGTCGAGCGCCATGAACTGGTGCGGGCCATGGCCTTCCTCACTTTTCCCGCCTTGATCGGACCGGTGGTGGGGCCGCCGATCGGCGGCTTTCTCGTCACGTATGCCTCCTGGCGCTGGATCTTCTGGATCAACATTCCGATCGGCATCATCGGGATCATCCTGGTCAGCCTGTTCATCCGCGACACCACCGAGGTCGAGCAACAGCCCTTCGACTTTGTCGGCTTCCTGTTTTCCGGCTTCGGCTTTGCCGGTGTCATGTTCGGCATGGAATCGATCGGCCGCGGCATCGTGCCCAACAGCGTCATCTTCGTGCTACTGGCGGGCGGCTTCATCGCCCTCGCTTTGTTCGTGCGCCATGCCAGGCGGGTCCAGAATCCGGTGATCAATCTCAAGCTCCTGCGGATCGATACCTTCCGCACCGGCATCGTCGGCGGTTTCCTGTTCCGCATCGCCATCGGCGCCATGCCGTTCCTGCTGCCGCTGATGCTGCAGCTCGGTTTCGGCCTCAGCGCCTTCCAGTCCGGCTGCCTCACCTTCGCGTCGGCAGCCGGCGCCATGCTGATGAAACTGACGGCCGGCCCGATCCTGCGTCGCTTCGGCTTCCGCCAGGTGCTGCTGGTCAATGCCGTCCTCTCCAGCCTGTTCATCTTCATGATGGCCTTCTTCCGCCCGGACACGCCGGGCTTGCTGATCCTCGCCATCCTGCTGACCGGGGGCTTCTTCCGCTCGCTGCAATTCACCGGCATCAATGCCCTGACCCTGGCCGATATCCCCCGGCCCCAACTCAGCCAGGCCACCAGCTTTTCCAGCATCGCCCAGCAATTGTCGCTGAGCTTCGGTGTCGCGGTCGGCGCGCTCTCGCTGCACCTGACCGTGGTGTGGCGCGATGCCGGTCAGATCGGCCCGGACAGCTTCATGATTTCCTTCCTGATCGTCGCCCTGATCGGGGCCGCGTCGTCACTCACCTTCGCTGCCCTGTCGCCGGGGGCCGGTGATCTGGTGACCGGGCATAATGCCGGCGCACAGACAACGCAACCAAGCGGGGCGCAGGCCCAGGAAAGCCGCAAGCCCGCGGCAGAATAAGCCTTCTGGTTGCGACCTGCGTCACTCTTGCAGCGTTGAAGGGTTGACCGACAGGCTATTGTCAGCCTACTGCTAGCGCCATCGGAGAAACTTCCGCATCTGCATCGGCGAGCCAGGTCCTCCCTGGGGCCAGATGCAGAGGGACATGCAACTGGGTCTCCGCCGTGTTGGGGATTGGGTTGGGTTCCGGGTCGCGAGCGGCCCGTTTGGGAGCTATCGTAATGGCTGGTCGTCTGGCGTCGCGCAATTCTGCGCTGCGCGTCTCTGTCCTTGTGACTCTGGAACATGGCATGGCCGCCGGCGGCCATGTCAAATGTTGGGAACGTTTCGCCGAAGCCGCCTGTGCGCGGCGCGGCGATCTCGACCTCACGGTGCACTTTCTCGGCGCGCAGGATGGCGTCCAGGTGCTCGCCGACAATGTCCGCTTCCGGTATCACCGTCCGCAGCTCGGCACCCGGCGCTTCGCGTTCCTGAAACAGGGCGCCGGCCATACCGATCTCGCGCCCTTCCATCTCGGCCTCAACGCTGCCTTGGCCAAGAGCGACATCATCCACGCCACCGACTTCTTCAGTTTCGGCCGCACCGGCCGCGTGCATGCGCGGCGTCATGGCAAGGGCCTCGTCGCCTCGATCCACACCGACACGCCGCAATTCACCCGCATCTATGCCGGCGACATCATCAAGCGTCTCGCCGGTGACAAGATCGGTGGCTGGCTGGTCGACGGCATTGACCTGCCCCACCGGATTGCCACGCGCATGTCGGACCGCATCGATCGCCGGTTGCAAGCCTGCCATCATGTGCTGGTCTCGAAGCCGGAAGACCATCAGCGCCTGGCCGCCCAGTTCCGGCCACAGCGGCTCTCTTACCTGCGGCGCGGCATCGACCGGGCGCGCTTCTCCCCGAACCATCGCGACCGCGCTTGGCTGGAGAAGACTTTCGGCATTCCCGCTGGGCGGGCGGCCCTGATGTTCGCCGGCCGTGTCGATGCCAGCAAGAGTGTGATGGTCATGGCGGAAGCCGTGGGTGAATTGCTGGAGATGGGCTACGACGTTCAGGCGCTGGTGGTGGGGAAGGGTGATGAACAGGCCCGCATCGCGGCGACACTCGGTGACCGTGTGACCATGCCCGGCAATGTCAGCCAGGATGTGCTGGCAAAGCTCTATGCCAGTGCTGATCTCTTCCTCTTCCCGTCGACCACCGAGGTCTGCCCCAATGTCGTGATCGAGGCCAAGGCCAGCGGCCTGCCGGTCGTGGTGGCGGCGACCCATGGCGGCGCGCAGTTCATCGCCGAGCCGGGCATCGACGGATTCATCGCCGGCGATCAGCAACCGGCCAGCTGGGCCGCCCTTGCCCGCCATCTGCTCGATGATCCGCAGGCACGCGAACTGGTAAGCTACGCTGCCCGCGGCTGGGCGGAACAAGACTGGCCGAGCTGGGCCGATGTGCTCGACAAGGACCTGCTGGCCGTCTGGCGTGCAGCCGATGCAGCGACCAATACCACGGCTTCCCATCGCCCGGCCCTCGCGCGTTTGCTGACGCGCCGCAACGCCAGGGTCGGCTGGAGCGAATCCTCCGGCCGCTAGTTTCAACGACCTCTGATGCCTGATGTTGTTGGTCGGCTGGGCGGTTAGCCCGGCAATTCCGTCGGCGGCCCAGGACGACGGTGCAGGGCGGCGCGATGGCGCCGGCGCAATCGCCGCTCCTCCAACATCCAGCTCAGCAAGCCCGGCAGGCCGAGGGCAAGCTCACGCGCCCGCTTGATCAGCGCCATGGCGAAAGCCGGTGCCGCCGGAACACCGATCCAGCCGCAGAGCAGGATCAAGGCACCCTCTTGCACGCCAAGGCCCGCCGGCATGACGAAGGCGGCAACCCGCACCGCACCAATCAAGGTCTCGACGACGCTCGCTTCGAGGAAGGTGACCGGCGTTCCCAGCAGATACAGGATCATCCAGGTCTCGCCAGTCCGGCAGAGCCAAGCCAGCAGATGCCAGATCATGGCGGCGGCGATCCGCCCGTAGCGACGATAGAGATGGCTGACGGCAAGATCGAAGCCGAGCCCGCTTGATTTCTCCGAGGCACTCTCCTTGATCAGGCCGAGACGGCGTGCGAGGGAAAGGCCGAGCCGCATCACAGCCGGAGACTGGCCGAGCAGAACGAGACCGCAGGGTAAAGCGGCAAGGCCAAGGCAGATCAGAGCCTGACTACCCGTCAGATCGGCACCGCGCCACAGCAGCACCAGGCCCGGCAAGGCGAAGATCAGCTGGGCGAAGAGATTGAGGGTAATATCGACGATCACCGTTGCCGCGACGGAGACGCCGCCGACGATGCCATGGCCGTGGCTGCCATGCGGCGTGCTGGTACCGGTGGCCGGATCATAGCCGGATTTGACGGCATGGTCGGCCAGCACCAGATTGTTTCGCAGCAAGCGGCCACGCACCACATCGCCACCGACCTGCCCGACCGGCAGCATCGTATTCACCGCTTCGCCGATCCAGCGGATCAGCATCATGTAGCGCGCCTGTGGCCGCAGCTGGCGAACGAACAGGCTGCGCCAGGCGCAAGCTGCCAGCATGATCGCCGCGCCGCGCCAGCCCAAAGCCGGCACCAGGCCCCAACCGGCAGATGAGATGGCCTGCCAGATCGCCGACAGATCCTGATGCGCGAGAATGGCAATGAGGACAGCGAAGCCGGCCAGCAGACTGACGATACCGCGCAGGCTCATGGCCGATCCGTTATCGACCGCTGCTCAGCGCAGATAGCCATTGGCGGTGAACCATTGCACCGCATCGGCAATGGCAGCCTCCGCCGGCCGCGGTTGATAGCCGAGCTGGCGTACCGCCCGCTCGCAGGTGAAGAACATCTTCTTGCGGGCGAGCCGCACCCCATCGCGCGTGGCAAAGGGTTCCTTGCCACTCACCCTGGCCCAGATCTCGGCGAAGCCGGCGATCGGCATCACCACGCCATGGGGAATGCGCAAGCTGGGCGGCCGGCGGTTGCACAGCCGGGCGACGATGCCCAGGATTTCCGCCAGCGTCAGATTCTCGCTGCCGAGGATGAAGCGCTCGCCGATCTTGCCGTGTTCGAAAGCCTGCAGGTGACCGATCGCCACATCGTCGACATGCACGACATTGAGGCCGGTATCGACAAAACCCGGCATGCGGCCGGAAGCCGCATCGACCACGATCTTGCCGGTCGGCGTGGGCTTGAGATCGCGCGGCCCGATCGGTGTCGAGGGATGCACGATGACGGCCGGCAGGCCGGCCGCCGCGATCATCTGGCGGACCACTTTCTCCGCTTCGAATTTCGATTGCTTGTAGGGGCCAATCATATCCGCGGGCGTCGCCAGCGTATCTTCGTCAGCCAGCGCACCATCCGGCAGCAGCCCCAAGGTGGCGACACTGCTGGTATAGACGATGCGCTTCACCCCGGCCTCGCCGGCCGCCAGCATCATCTGTCGGGTACCCTCGACATTGGCCGCGAACATGGCCGCCGGATTGGGCACCCAGAGACGATAATCCGCCGCGACATGAAAGAGGCTGTCGCAGCCCTTGAGCGCCGCATCCATCGACCGGCGATCGGTCAGGTCGCCGCGCAGGATCTCGATATTAAGGTCGGTAAGGTTGCGCAGGTCGCTGCTGGAACGGACGAAAGCGCGCACGGATTCGCCCCGCTCGAGGAGCTGTCGTACCACGGCGGAGCCGACAAAGCCGGCGGCACCCGTCACCAGAGCCGTCATTTACGCTGATCCCTTCACTGTCCCGGGGTATCGTCCCGGGCACCGCCCCCGGGGGGCCGACCAGGTCCCCTTACGCGGCGGCACTATAACCGCAATTTCGCCAGATTCCACAGGATCAATGCCCTGGTTAACAGGATGGGAAAGGGCGATCGGCAATCCTTGGCCGGCACCCTAACGAAGACAAATAGTTCCAGGATTTCAATTGCATCCGGTGACTGCGGGCGCGGATGGCCGGCCTGGACATTAGGGCGCCAATGTTGTTCCTTGCAGGACCCATGACACAGCGCATGCCAGATTAGACATATGTTCAGCTTGAAATCCGTGGCGACCGTCGGTGGCCTCACTTTGACCAGCCGCCTGCTCGGCTTCCTGCGTGAGACCATGATCGCCCATCAATTGGGCACCGGCCCGGTCGCGGAAGCTTTCTTCGTCGCCATGCGGCTGCCCAATCTCTTTCGCCAGATGTTTGCCGAAGGCGCCTTCAACTCTGCCTTCGTGCCGATGTTCGCGCGCCGCATCGAAGAGGAAGGTGAAGCCGGCGCCAAGCTGTTCGCCGAACGGGTCATGTCGGTGCTGCTGGTCATCCTGATCTGCGTCACCATCGGCGCGGAATTGACCATGCCCTGGCTGATGCGGGTCTTCGCCCCGGGCTTTCACGAATTTCCGGAGAAGTTCCGCATCGCCATTCTGCTGACCAGCATCACCTTTCCCTATCTGCTGTTCATGTCGCTCTGCGCCCTGCAAGGTGGCATCCTCAATTCGCTGCACCGCTTCACCGCGCCGGCCGCAGCCCCCATCATGCTGAACGTCACCCTGATCGGGACCTTGCTCATCCCGACCACCTCCGACGAGCAGGCGGGCCTCATTCTGTCGATCGCCGTCACCCTTGCCGGCGTCCTGCAATTCCTCTGGCTGCTGATCTCGTGCCGCCAGGCCGGCATGCAGCTCGGCCTGCGCTGGCCGCATCTGACGCCGGAAGTGAAGCGCATGATGAAGCTGATGGTGCCGGGCCTGATCGGGGGCGGCCTCAATCAGATTAACATGGCGATCGCCACCATCCTGGCAACCCTCATTCCCGGCGCCGTTTCCTATCTCTATTACGCTGACCGGCTCTATCAGCTGCCATTGGCATTGATCGGCTCGGCGATCGGTGTCGTGTTGCTGCCGTCGCTGACCCGCGCCTTGCGCGGCGGCCAACCGGAGCTTGCCAATCATCACCAGAACCGCGCCATCGAAATGGGCCTGTCGCTGTCCTTGCCGGCTGCCGTCGGCCTGATCGTCGCCAGCCATCCCATCATCGCCGCCGTCTACCAACGCGGCGCCTTCACGGCCGAGGATGCCAGCAAGGTCGCCGCTGCCCTTGCGGCAGTGGCGGCGGGCCTGCCCGCTTATGTGTTGAACAAAGCCCTGGCGCCCGGCTTCCTCGCCCGCGAAGACACCATGACGCCGTTCCGCTTCGCCATGATCGGTGTCGGCGCCGATATCGTCATCAGCCTCAGCCTGTTCCATTTCATCGGCTATGTCGGCATCGCCTGCGGCACCGCGGGTGCCGCCTGGTTAAACTCCGCCATGCTCTATTGGCGCCTACGCAGCCAGAAGATGCTGAGTGCCGATCGGCGCCTGCAGCGCAACCTGCCACGCCTGATCCTGAGCGCCGCCATCATGGGCGCTGCACTCTGGTTCGCGATACCGCTGATGCCGGAAGTCCTCGGCGCCGGCGGGCTGGCGCGCATTACTGCCCTGCTGGTGCTGGTCGCCGGCGGTTGTGCCGTCTACGCCGTCGCCGTGCTGGCAACCGGCGCCATCTCGGTCGGCGAGCTGCGCCAGCAATTGCGCCGTCGCGGCGGTGGTGCAGTGGCCGCCAAGGCGGAAGAGCAAAGCCATGGATGAGGTTGAAACCGTCGTCATCGGCGCCGGCGTCATCGGCCTCGCCATTGCCCGCGCGCTGGCCCAGGCCGGCCAGGAGGTGCTGGTGCTGGAAGAGGCCGCCATCATCGGCAGCGGGACATCATCGCGCAACAGCGAGGTCATCCATGCCGGCCTCTATTATCCGACCGGCAGTTTGAAGGCGACGCTGTGCGTTGCGGGCCGCGACCAGCTCTATGCCTTTTGTGCGGAGCATGGCGTCGAATATAAACGGCTGGGCAAGCTGATCGTCGCCGCGGATCAGGCGCAGGAAGGCGATCTCGCCGCCATCGCCGCCCAGGCCGCCGCCAATGGCGTCAATGATCTGCGGCGGCTCACCGCTGCCGACATCAAGGCGCTGGAACCTGCGCTGCAGGCAACGGCGGGATTGTTTTCGCCATCGACCGGCATCATCGACAGCCACGGCTATATGCTGGCGCTGCAGGGTGATGCCGAGGCCGCCGGCGCGACCATTGCCTTTCATGCACCGGCCGAAAGCGGCAGGATCACGCCGCAGGGTTTCGAACTGTCGGTCGGCGGCGATGCCCCGATGCAGTTGCGCGCCCGCCGCCTGGTCAATGCCGCCGGTCATGGCGCCTGGGACATCGCCCGTCATCTCGACGGCTATCCCGCGGCGCTGATACCGGAACAGGCCTTGGCAAAAGGCAGCTACTTCACCTTGCGCGGCCGGTCACCCTTCAGCCATCTGGTCTATCCGGTGCCGGAGCCGGGCGGGCTCGGCATTCACCTGACCCTGGACCTCGCGGATGTGGCGCGCTTCGGTCCTGACGTCGAATGGGTGGAACAACTCGATTATGAGATCGACCCAGGCCGCGCGGCGCGTTTCTATCCGGCGATCCGCCGCTATTGGCCAGGATTGCCGGAAGGTGCGCTGGAGCCGGCCTATACCGGCATCCGCCCGAAGCTTGGCCGGCCGGCGAACGGCGCACCGGATTTCCGCATCGACAGCCGGGAATTGCATGGCATTCCCGGCCTGGTGCAGCTTTTCGGTATCGAGAGTCCTGGCCTGACAGCGTCGCTGGCAATCGCCGAGATGGTGGCGGACCGGCTGTAGCCTGTCCACCCTGCCTTCGGTTGGCGGTCCCTCAGTTCGCGGCAGAAGCGGGCTTGCGCTCCTGCACCATGCCGTCGATCAGGCGGCCCTGGAACAGCGAGACACCGAGCTTGCGGCCGACTTCGATTGCTTCCGGCGCATCGACACGGCAGAAGCAGACCCGTTCGCGGCCGATCCGCTGAATGGCGGTACGCAGCTTTTCCGTCCAGTTGCCGGCGACATGATCTTCCAGGCCCTGTTCCCAGATCACCTTGACCATGTCGATGCCGAGCAGCTCGCGATCGATCAGCGGCAAGGCTTCATGACGCACGCCGTCGAGGATGATCTTATAGCCGAGGCCATGCAGCAATTTCTGGGTGAAGAGAAATTCACCCGGCTCACCCATCACTTCGACGAAGGGCAATTCGATCGCCAGCGAGCCACGATCCTTGACATTGGTTTCGGTATCGAAGTCGAGGAACTCCTGGGTCAGGATCGTCTTCAGCGTGAGATTGACACTGGCATTGCGCAGGGTGCCGCGGTAGGCGCGGTCCATCAGCAGCGCCAGCATGCGCTGGTCGAACAGGCCGGTCAGATGCTGAAACAGCCATTTGTTCGAGGTGAGATCATAGCCCGGCGTAATCAGCTGGGCGAGATCAGCCGTCGAGAAGAACAGCTCGTGGAACACCGGCGATGGTGGCAGGCCGGGTGCGACCACGCAAGCTGACTGCCGTCGCAGCAGATTGGCCAGATTGGCCGTCTTGATGGCGCGTTCGATCTCGGTGATCTGCTGTGGCGAGATGACATTTGCCGGGCCCTTGCCCGACGGATCGGTCGCCGCTTCGGCCCGCATGCCGCGGCTCTGTTCGATCACGCTGGCAATGTAACTGCGCGCCGCGTCATAGCCGGTTTCCAGATCGAAAATCGGCGACAGCGCATCCAGCGCCTCGGCCTCGCCCTTGCCGGCCAGCAACGGGTCTTCGGCAAACAGCGCCAGGATATTGGTCAGGACCGGCTTGGCTTCGCTGATCGCCGGACATTGCATGAGAATGAAGAGGTCGCCCGAGGAGAGCTGGAAGACGGACGCTTCATAGCGCTGGCGCAGAGGTGTCAGCAATTTGCGCACCGCGCGCAGATTCTGTGGCTTGCGATGATAGGGCCGCAAGGCCGACAGCCGCAGTTCCAGACCCCAGCGGTTCTGTCGATGACGGTCCAGGCGTTCCAACGCGCTCATCAAAGCGGATTCGTCGTTACCCGTCGTCTCCGCTACCTTAGACCAGCCCATATATCCCCCTTGTGCCACGATCCCAACATCGCGGCGGCTTCGGAAAGCCCAAAGCAATTTACGAAAGAATTACTTTAATTTCGATCGCTTGATGAATGGTTAATGGCAATCTCAACAAGCGTGAGTTGCGTTTTTTCCGGGCCCGTGAGAAGGGGGCTTCGCGGCGAGCTGCACTGCCAGCCTTCTTTGAATACCTCTATGCCATTTATCGGATCCGCAGCCACCCGGAACCCTCGGCAGCAGAATTCTTTCTCAGGAAAATAGGAGAGATGATCTATCTCCCGCCCTCGCTGTGGTGCGTCATGCCATGAGGTGTCAACGGCTTGCGCGGCAACTTTGCGCGATCACCATGCCATGAAAGATGAACGAAAAATATGACAGCCTCCTTCCGGCATGACGGAAGGAGGCTGTCTTCAGCGCCGCGCAATGTCGCGCGCGACAGATGTGTGCCGCCAATGAATGGTCAGATCTGCATCACGATGCGGCCGTCAATGGTGCCGGCCTTCAGCCTGGCGAAGATGTCGTTGATGTTGTCGAGCCGATCCAGCGTTATATCGGCTTTGATCTTGCCTTCGGCGGCAAAGGCGAGGCATTCCTCGAGATCCTTGCGGGTACCGACGATCGAACCGCGCACCGTCTTGGCATTGAGCACGACATCGAAGATCGGCAGGTCGAAATCTCCCGGCGGCAGGCCGACCAGGGACATGGTGCCGCGCTTATGCAGCATGCCGACGCCCTGCGCGAAAGCCGTGCGGGAGACAGCGGTGACGAGAACGCCATGGGCACCGCGAATGGCCTTCTGCACCGCCGCGACCGGATCCGTCACCTTGGCATTGATGGTGAGATCGGCACCCAGGCGCTTGGCGAGGGCGAGCTTGCTGTCGGCGATATCGACGGCGATGACATGCAGCCCCATCGCCTTGGCATATTGCACGGCCATATGCCCAAGCCCGCCAATGCCGGAAATCACCACCCAGTCACCCGGCTTGGTATCCGTCACCTTCAGCCCCTTATAGACGGTGACGCCGGCACAAAGCAGAGGCGCGGCGGCGGCAAAGTCGAGCTTATCCGGCAGCCGGCCAACATAATTGGGATCGGCCAGCACGTATTCGGCATAGCCGCCATCGACCGTGTAGCCGGTCATTTGCTGGCCGTCACACAAGGTCTCCCAGCCGGTCAGGCAATGCTCGCAATGGCCGCAAGCCGTGTGCAACCAGGGAACGCCGACCCGGTCGCCCTCCTTCACATGGGAGACGCCGGCGCCGATGGCGGCAACCGTACCGACGCCTTCATGCCCAGGCGTGAAGGGCAGGCTCGGCTTCACCGGCCAGTCGCCATCCGCGGCATGGAGGTCGGTGTGGCAGACACCCGAATGTGACACTTTGACCAAGATGGTTCCCGGCTTCACCTCGGGAACCGCGACGTCCTCGATCTCAAGCGGCCTGCCGAATTCATGGACTCGCGCGGCCTTCATCTTCTGCACCATGGCGCTTCTCCTCTCGTGATGAGGGGAACATGCCATGCGCCGGCGGTGGCGACTTTGCGCTCGATCAAATGACACCGGATCAAATGACGACGGGAAACACCTTATCGCCATGCGATCCGCTTGGCACGAGCGCAACTTGTGCCGGACCCAGCTATTCTAGTTTGCCGAAGGCATACCAGGGCGCTTATCTGATCTTCAGGAGAATGCGGCGCGCGACGGCCCAGATTACGGAAATGACCACGACCGCGCCCATCAAGCGATACGGAGCTCAACATGCAAAACCCCGTCAGAACGGCAGCCGCGTCAATTTGCCGATGTCGATAGCTGATATCGCGGCCATCATGAGCGGCCAGGAGGTTCACTCTATACAACACTGATCCAGGGAGACGCAGATGTCGTCCTCATCTTTCGCGCAGCACAATGATGCTGCCCAACTCACTATTCATCACAATGAGCATGCTGTCGGCCTGCTGATCGCCGACCAGCACAATGCCCATCAAAACGAGGGGCGTCGATCCTATCGGTTCGCAGCCCTTGACCGGCAGTTCATTCTGCTCGATGGCAGCCGGTTCATCACGCCCCATCGCGCCTATGCCGCCGTTGCCCGGCTGAGCCAGTTCGTCGATCGCCCGCCGGCGGCGAATGACGCGTAACGGCCAGGCCCACCGGCTTCGTCCATAGATTTCCCTCCACCGATTTCGGTCGATCCAGATGCGCGATTGACCGGATGAAAGAGCGATGCCGTCCCTCCCAGAACCATCGCTCGTGACTTCCGGCAGTGCTTCGGCACTGCCTCTTTTTTTTCCTGGCAGGGGGATTTCGGCCGACTGCTTGACCAAAGCCAGACTTGCGGCTTGCGCGATTTCTTCTCGTTTTGGCCCGCCGCGACCCCGCTTTAAGGTCGGGACAGGGTTATGACAGAAAAGTGACTGCCGGACACGGATCATCAGAAAGCAATAGCCATGAGCTTCATCCAGACCGACCTCGATCGTGCCGCCTTTATCCGTTCAGACGCCTGGCTGGAACAGGAATCGCGGCAGGCCCGGCCGCTGGACATTGCTTTCTCCTGTCCTGAAACATCGGCAACTGCATCGCCCGCGCCCAGCCTGATCGATGCAATCGCCGCCGCTGGCTTGCCCGGCCTGGCGATCCCGCTGATCGCCATTCTGACCGCAGCAACGCCACCGGCCTGGCTCTTCGTCGCCCTGGGTCTGCCGCTCATTGCCGCTGCCCTGAAAGTCTTCACGCCCCACAGCCGCGGTGCGACCTGGCTGCCGGTGACCGGCTATGCGGTGCTCGCTCTTGGCCTCTTTGCGATCGCCGCCGATCATGCCGCGGCGCTGGTCGCCTATGCCGGTGTCATATCGACGGCATATCTCGCGATACCTCTGACGACCGCACTGGCCCTCGCCGGCTGGATCATGACCCAGCGCAAGCTGGTGCTGGCGACGCGCGACCTGCTGGTGATCGAGGGGCTCACACTCGCACTGACGCTGATCGTGCTGGCAAATCATGCAACCTTGGGCGGCGCGGCGCTCGCGACCTATCAGGGCACGACCCCGCTGCCCCTGATCGCCGCAGATGTCGGCCTGGTCACGCTCAGCCCGGTCCTCAGCGCCGGCATCGCCTTCAGCTTCTTTGCTGCTGGCCTGCGAAGCTTGCGGGCATCGGCCAGCGCCTATGCCGCGGCATCCACGGCGGGTTCGTCCTCGCTGCGGAAACCGGCTGCCAAAGCCGCTTAAGGGAAACGATCAGTTTCGCCGCAAGCCGGCGAGACGTTCCAAAGCCGCATCGAGCACGGCATCCTGCTTGGCAAAGCAGAAGCGGATGACCGAGCGGACCGGCGCCTCCTTGTAGAAGGCAGAAACCGGAATCGCGGCAATGCCCAAATCCTCGACGATCTTGCGGCAGAAGGCGTCGTCATCGCCGGCGCCGAGGGCGGCGATATCGACATTGGCGAAGTAGGTCCCCTCGCAGAGCAGGACATCGAGATCGAGCGCTTTCAGCCCGGCAATGAAGCGGTCACGGCGGCGTTGCATGTCGCGCGCCAGATCCTGGAAATAGGCCGCCGGCTTCTCCAGGCCGAAGGCGACTGCTGCCTGCAGATTGGGCGGCGTGGTGAAGGTGAGGAATTGATGCGCCTTGCCGAGCAGATTGATCAGATGCTGGTCAGCGGTGACATAACCGACCTTCCAGCCGGTGAGTGAAAAGGTCTTGCCGGCAGAACCGATCTTGACCACCCGGTCGCGCAGGCCGGCAACCTTCAGCAAGGTGCGATGCGTGCCACCGTCAAAGACGAGATGCTCATAGACTTCATCGGCGATGACATAGGCATCGGCACCGGTGACGAATTCGGCCAGCAGATCGAGCTCCGCCATGCTGAAGACACGGCCGGTCGGATTCATCGGGTTGTTGACGATGACCGCTTTGGTGCGCGGTGAGAAGGCGGCCGCGAGATCGGCCCGCTCCAGCCGCCAATGCGGCGGCTTCAGGGAGACGAAACGCGGCGTTGCGCCGGCGCGCAGGACCAGCGGCAGATAGGCATCGTAGAAGGGCTCGATGAGAACCACTTCGTCGCCCGGCTCGACCAGCGCGAAGATCGCCGCCGCCAGCGCCTCCGTGGCGCCTGACGTCACCAACGTCTCGTTCTGCCAGTCGACTTCCAGCCCGTAGAAACGGCGGGCGTGATGCGCCACTGCCTGACGCAAGGCCGGTATCCCCATCATCGGCGGATATTGATTGGAACCGTCCAGCAATTGCGCGGCCGCCTGCTGCAGCACATCCAGCGGCCCCTTGTCATCGGGGAATCCCTGCCCGAGATTGACGGCGTCGTAATGACGGGCCAGCCGCGACATGGTCTCGAAGATCGTGGTGGGCAGATTGGTATAGGTCGCGTTGGTGCTGCGCATATCGTCTTCCGCTACAGGGCTCGGTGCCGGGTTTACAAGAGACCCCAGCAGCCGCAGCTGGGCGGCGGAATGATGCCCGAGGACAGCATTTGGTCAAGCCGTCTCGCTGTGCAATTTTGACGGCGACACCTGCAGCGGATGCAAACGTAGCTGTGTGACGGCGCGCGATACCGATCCCGAGTCGCAGACGCTCATTCTGCCGGCATCAGGCCCGCATCAGATTACCGCTGCGCTTTTGCCCACCCACCGGAAGAAGCGACGGCAGAGCCTGCGCCAAGCTATCACCGACGCGGTTCAATCCGGCCGGGATGTCGGCGGTCGCAATTTCAGACGGTGCGGTATCGTTGCCCGCAATCTCGGCAGCCAGCCATTGCCGGAAGGCGGCAGCGGCCCGCTGATTGGTACGATCGGGCGGATAGACGATGAAATAGGCAAGCTCGATCTGCGTCTGCGTCGCCGCCAGCTGGACCAGCCGGCCGGCCGCAAGATCATGCTGCACGAGTGTCGCCTTGGCGAGGGCGAGACCGAGGCCATTGGCTGCGGCTTCGAGCACGAAGGTCGATTGATTGAAGCGCAAGCCGCGCTGCCAGTCGACATCATCGATGCCGGCGGCACGCAACCAGCTCTTCCAATCGGGGCAGGTGGGATCCTGATCGGGGCTGTCATCGTGCAGTAATGTGGTGTTGCGCAACAGGCTCGCTAGGTCGGTTGCGTCACGGCCTTCGAGCAGCTTCGGGCTGGCAACCGGGAAGACCGCTTCGCGCATCAGCAAATCGGCCTGCAGGCCGGGATAGTGGCCCCGGCCGTAACGGATGGCGAGATCGATCGCCTCGCTGTTGAAATCGACCAGGTCCATGGTTGCCAGCACCCGCACATCGATATCGGGATTCTGGCTGACAAAGCGGTCGAGCCGCGGCAGCAGCCACTTGGTGGCGAAGGACGGCGCCACCGAGACGGTCAGAGTCTGCACGCCGCCATTGTCGCCCCCCTTGATCAGCGTCGATTGCAGCTGGGCGAAGGCATCGCTGATACCTGGCAGGATCTCCGCGCCCTGGGCGCTCAGCACGAGGCCCTTCGGCGTGCGCTGGAACAGTTTCACCCCCAGCTCGTCTTCCAGCTGCCGCACCTGCAGGCTGACCGCCGAGGCGGTGACATGCAGCTCGGTCGCCGCAGCGGCGAAACTGCCATGGCGTGCGGCGGCCCAGAAGGCGCGCAAAGCATTCAAGGACGGCAAACGGCGGATCGGTCTTGCCATGGTGAGAACCCCTGTTCTGGTCTCGACAAAAGAATTTCTATATACCCTATCGAATTAATAGAGATTATCCGGAACAGGCAAGAGGATTTTGCGCGGCGCCGCCGACCCGGTCTGCGAAATCTTTGCGCCGCCGCCGGATTTGAGCATGAAAATCACGCCTTTCCAGATAGATAGGCATAAGCACGAGAATAACTCGTGCGGCCAAGACCTTTGCTTTGGGGCGCAATTATTCTTATGGTCGCGCAACCGACGGCGCTGGGCCGGGCAGGTTTTGAGGATCGGACCGAATCATGTTGCGGGTCACCCCCGGCATCGCTCTCGAGGATGATGAGATCGAGATCCGCTTCATTCGCGCCTCCGGTCCGGGCGGACAGAACGTCAACAAGCTGTCGACAGCGGCGCAATTGCGTTTTGACGTCCGCCAGTCTCCGGCCCTGCGCGACGATGTGCGCGAGCGCCTCACCCGCCTCGCCGGGCGGCGCTTGACCCAGGACGGCATCCTGGTCTTGACGGCGCAGCGCTTCCGCACCCAGGAGCGCAACCGGCAGGATGCCATCGATCGGCTCTGCGAATTGATCCGCGCCGCCGCCGTGGCACCCATCAAGCGGCGGCCCACCAAGCCCAGTCTCGGCGCCAAGCAGCGCCGGCTGGAGGGCAAGGCCAAGCGTTCCGGTGTGAAGGCCCTGCGCCAGAACAAGCCCTCCTTCGACTGACGCCTGTCTGCGAACCGTATGCGCGGGACAGGCCCCTTGGTCAGCGCGGCATGAAATCGACCGGAATGGTGAAGCCATGCGCGAGATCGCTGTCGCTGATATCCGCCGGCGGCTTCGGCAGCGGATCGGCCCGCTTGATCCAGGCCAGCGCCTCGTCATCGATCTCATCGCGGCCGGAGCTTTGCAGCACGTGCTGTGACAGCAATTTGCCGTCGCGGTCGATGGCAAAGCTGAGGACGGTGCGCAGGGGCACGCGCAGACGGCTGCGCGGGCTGCGCTTGAACTTGGCGATATGCTGGACGACCTCGCCCAGCCAGTTGCTCTTGGCAGCCAGCGTGGCCGCGGCAAGGGCCGCCTCTTTCTGCTGCAGTGCCGCCCGCTGCTGCGCCTGCGTATCAGCCGATGGCGTAGGCGGAGCGGCTGCAGGAGCTGGCTGAGTTTGCGGTGGCGCCGGTGTCGGCGGATGCGCCTTTTCCACCTTCTTCGGCTTGACCGGGTTGGGCTTGGCAACCGGCTTGGGGGCCGGCTTCGCCTGCTGTGGCAGCGCCACATCGGCGCCTACCGTCGGTAAGGGCTTCGCCGCCTCGGTGGCTGGTGCCTGCACCTGCGGTGTCGGCGGATGCGGTGTCGCATGATAGTCGGGAACCGGTGGTGCCGGTGGCTTCGGCGGCGCGGCGGCGGCAGGTAGCGGTGCCGGTGCCATATCCAGCAGGATCGCGGGCAAAGGCTGCGGTATCGGCGGTGGTAGGCTATGGGTCGACAACAGCCACCAGGCTGCGGCGAGATGCGCCGCC
>Ga0209455_1000449_pt1 | contig 31628 bp, 33 predicted proteins | sample AraplaCol_mCL_r2_FD_184275 | JGI IMG/M metagenome (GOLD analysis project Ga0209455, IMG submission 184275) | Arabidopsis root microbial communities from North Carolina, USA - plate scrape CL_Col_mCL_r2 (SPAdes) (version 2) | ecosystem: Host-associated > Plants > Roots > Endosphere | place: USA... | reverse complement strand
CACCGGCGCGCAGACCTCTTCGTACTCGCGCGCCATCGGCGCCTGCATGAAGGGCCGCGGCTACAGCATCAATTAAAAATCAGGTTCCGCCTGCGTAGCCCTGCTGGCGCCAGGCCTCGAACACCGTCACCGCCACGGCGTTCGACAGATTCAGGCTGCGCTGGCCGGCTCGCATGGGCAGGCGCAGGCGCTGCGGCATGTCGAACAAGGCCAGATGCTCGGCCGACAGGCCCGCGGTTTCGCGGCCGAACACGAACACATCTCCCGGCAGGAAAGCCACCTCGCCCACGCGCTGTTCGGCGCGCGTCGTCATGGCGAAGATGCGCGATGCGGGCGCACCCGTGGCCTGCAAGGCCAGCGGCAGGCTGTCGTGCACCTGCACGGGCTGCCACTCGTGATAGTCCAGCCCGGCGCGGCGCAGCTTGGCGTCATCCAGGTCGAAGCCCAGGGGCCGCACCAGATGGAGCTGCGCGCCGGTGTTGGCGCACAGGCGTATGGCATTGCCCGTGTTGGGCGGGATTTCGGGGCAGACGAGGACGACGTGGAACATGCCGTCATTATCTCAAAGTGATCTGGGCGTGCGCGCCGCGACCCACACCGTGACGCTGGCCGCCCCCGCGGCCAGCAATGCCCGCGCCGCCGCGTCGGCCGTGCTGCCGGTGGTCATCACATCGTCCACGAGCGCGATGCGCAAGCCATCGAGCCGACGCGCGCAGACGTAGGCATCGAGCGCCGCCGCTTCGCGCTCGCGCCGCGCCAGGCTGGCCTGGCGCGTGGCGCTTTCATGGCAGCGTCGTAGAACGCCGCGCAGCAGCCGCAATTCCAGGCGCCGGGAAACGCTTCGCGCCAACTCGCCCGCGGGGTTGAAACCGCGCTGCTTCAAGGAAGCGCCGCCGGCCGGAATCGGCACAACGGCATCGATGGGCAGCAGTCCTGTGCCTGCTCGGGCGACTCCGGCCGTCTCGATTCTCTCGATCGGTTCGGCTGCAATGCTTGCATCGGCCGCCCGCACAGCCTGGTCCAGCGTCTGTGCCAAGGCGCTGGCCACGACGTGGCGGCGTGCGCCCTTGTAGCGGCCGATCAGCGCATCGAACGGATCCGCATAATCGAAGGCCGCCACGGTTTGCGCGAAAGCCGGCGGATGCAGGGCGCAATCGACGCACAGGCCGCCGTGCCTGCCGGCCTGCGTCGGGCCCAGGCGCAAGGCGCAGCGCGGGCACCGCCGCGCCGTCGACTGTCTCAGCGCGTCCTGCGCGCAAGCCGCGCACAGCAAGCCGGCGCGCGCCGCGCCTTCGCATACGGGGCAGTTCGAGCCGATGCCCGCGAGCACGCCGCGCCCGGCCTGGGCCAGGCCACGCCGGGCTGCCGTCCAGGCCGCGGCGCACGGATGCGGGATAATGCGGGCAAGCGCCGCGCAGACATTGCCAGGCGCCATGAGCCGGCTCCTTCGAAATCAACCGGCCCGCATCACACCACGCCCATCGCCGAGCCGCCAGGCCCGGCGCGATAGAAATGTCCCTGCCCGATACACCGCCCACCCTGCCTCTTTCGCCCGCGCACGTGCGGCGCCAGTTCGCCCGCCGCGGCGATCTGTCCGGGGCGCAGTTTCTCTACGGCGAGGTCGCCCGCCGCATGCTGGGGCGGCTGGCCTATATCCGCCTGGACCCCACGCTGATGCTCGACGCCGGCTGCGGCGCGGGCGACAACCTCGCCCTGCTGCGCGAACGCTATCCGCAGGCCGGCTACATCGGCCTGGATCATTGCGAACCTTTGCTGGCGCAGGCGCGCAAGCGCTTCCAGCCCGCCGGCATGGGCGCCTGGCTGGGCCGGCTGCTCGGCAAGGCGTCTTCGTCCGGCGGCAATAAGGCCTCGATACAGTACGTGCAGGCCGACCTGGCCGACACGGGCCTCGCGCCCGAATCGCTGGACCTGGTCTGGTCCAACATGGCGCTGCACTGGCATCCCGAACCGCACGCGGCCCTGGCCGAATGGCGCCGCGTGCTGCGCGTGAACGGACTGGCGATGTTCTCGTGCCTGGGGCCGGGCACCTTGCGCGAATTGCGCGAGGCGTTGGCCGATGCCGGCCTGCGCACCGCCACGCCGGGCTTCGTGGACATGCACGACTTCGGCGACCTGCTGATCGAGAACGGCTACACCGATCCGGTGATGGACCAGGAAACGCTCACGCTCACCTACGAAACGCCGCACAAGCTGCTGGCCGACGTGTGGGCCCTGGGCGGCAACCCCGCCACCGGCCGGCGCGCCGGCCTGGCCGGCCGCGCCTGGCGCGATCGCCTGTGCGCGGCGCTGGATGCGCGGCGCGGCCCGGACGGCCGCATCGCGCTCAGCATCGAAGTGGCCTACGGCCATGCCTGGCGAGCCGCGGCGCGGCGCGGCGCGGGCGGCGAAACACGCGTCTCGCTCGACGCCATCGGCGGCCGGCGGGCCAAGTAGTCCCGGCGGCCGCGCGCAGCGCATGCGACGCGCGAGACGGCGCACTGCGCGCAGCGCTGCCCGGCAAGGCCTCACTTCATCTCGGTCGGCTTCTGCTCGAAGCGTTCCTTGAGCATGTCGTACACCTGCATGGTCACCGGGCTCAAGGCATCGGTGCGCGCCCACAGCCAATAAGTCATGGGCGGCAGGGGCGGCAGGCCTTCGGCTTCGCCCAGCACGCGCATGTCGGCGCCGAGAAACTCCGTGCTGCGCGCGGTGATGCCCAGGCCGGCGCGCACCGCCGCCTTGATGCCGACCAGGGTGGGGGCAAGGTAATTGATGTGCCAATCCTTGTGGTCGGCCTGTTCCAGCGCATCCAGCGCGATCTTGCGAAAGATGCTCGGTTCGTCGGCCAGGATGAGGGGTAGCGGCGCGTTTTTCTTGTAGACGTAGCCGGCCGCGCAGATCCACACCGTCGGCGAGGTGCGCACCGCAAAGCCGCGCATGTCGGGTGCCACGCGCGTCGAGATCGACAGGTCGATCTCGCCCGCCGCCATCGCTTCCATCAAAAAGGGGCTGCGGTCCACGCGAATCTCCAGCCGGACCTTGGGCGCGAGCTGCGCAATGTGCGTCAGCATCGGCGGCAGGATGGTGTCGGCCACGTCCAGCGGCGCGCCGAAACGGATCTCGCCTTCCATCTGCGTCTCGCGCAGGGCGCGCAAGGCTTCGTCGTTGATGGCCAGCAGCCGCCGGGCGTGCTCGGCCAGCTGCTGGCCGCGCGGGGTCAGTATCCGCCCCCGCCCCTTCTTCAGGAACAGGGTGCAGCCCAGTTGCTCCTCCAGGCGCTGCATCTGCTGGGTCACGGCGGACTGCGTCTTGGACAGGGCATGCGCCGCACCCGAAAATGTATTAGTGCGCTCGATAGTGACAAGCGTACGCAAGAGGGTGATGTCGAGATTTTGCATAGGGATTTCCCTTAAATCAACGCGACACGAGGGCGTCATCTCATAGTAGATCGTTAAGCAATGCTTATATTTAGTTCTGCAAAATTAAATTGTTGCCGGCTTGCATTTGGCCCATAGTTGATCGATCGAAAGGAGATCGCCATGGGCCAGACGCAAGACAAAACGCAAGCCATTTCCGCCTTCATCGAGGCTGCCAAGCGCCATACCGCGGGCACCATCACGCGCCAGGACCTGGAGGCGGTGCTGAACGAACTCATCGCCATCGCCGGCCATCCGGACTGGTGGGCCGCCAAGGAATATCCCGCCCCCACCGGCGAGGACCTGCAGGCGCGCTATCTGATCCATGAAGAGGCCGACAGCACCTACGCGCTGTATCTCAACGTCATGAAGCCGGGCAAGAAAATCGTGCCGCACAACCACACGACCTGGGCCTGCATCGCCGCGGTCGAAGGCGCGGAGAGCAACTATCTCTACGAGCGCACCGACGACCGCAGCAAGCCGGGTTACGCCACGCTCAAAGAAACCGGCATGAAGGCCGTGCGCCCGGGCGAAGGCATCGCGCTCCTGGCCGACGACATCCACGCCGTGCGCATCGAAGACGCCAGCATCCGCCACCTGCACATGTACGGCCTGGCGCTCGAGAAGCTCGACCAGCGCCTGGCCTTCGACATGGAAACGAACACCAGCAAGATCATGTCGGTGGGCGTGAAGACGCGCCGCGCCGCATGACGCCCCCGCGCGACAAGAGCACCGCGCTGTCGCGTCTTGGCCGGCCCCATGCAGGCTGGGCCAATACGCCTGTGGTGCGCGGCAGCACCTATCTGTTCGAAGACCTGGCGCAATGGCGCGACGCGCGGGCCCGCCGCGAAAAAGAGCGCGTGCTGTCCTACGGCGCGCGCGGCAACGAGACCGTCTTCGCGCTCGAAGACGCGGTCACGGAGCTGGAAGGCGGCTTTCGCACCAAGCTCTTCCCCACCGGCCTGGCGGCCATCGCCGGCGCCCTGCTGGCCCACCTGGGCGCCGGCGACCACGTGCTGATCTCGGAAGGCGTGTACGAACCCATGCGGCGCCTGTGCGGCGTGCAGCTGGCGCGCTACGGCATCGAGTCCGGCAGCTTCGACATCCATGACGCGCAGTGGCACCGCCACCTGCGGCCCGAGACGCGCATGGTCTATATCGAGTCGCCGTCTTCGCTGCTCTACGACATGGCCGACATGCCGGCCATTACGGCGCTGTGCCGCGAGCGCGGCATCCTCACCTGCGCCGACAATACCTGGGGCTCGAGCCTGATCTACCGGCCGCTGGAGCTGGGCTGCGACATCTCCGTCGTGGCGGCGACCAAATACCTGGGCGGCCATTCGGACGTCATGATGGGCACGGTGACCGCGCGGGAATCCGCCTTCGCCGCGATCGAAGACACCAGCGTGAACCTCGGCCAGACCGTGTCGGCCGACGACGCCTTCCTGGTGTTGCGCGGCCTGCGCACGCTCGAATTGCGATTGCAGCGCCATGGGGCCAGCGCGCTCGAAGTGGCCCGGTGGCTCAGCCGACAGCCCGCCGTGCGCACGGTGCTGCATCCGGCGCTGGAGAGCGATCCCAACCACGCCTTATGGCAGCGCGATGCGCGCGGCAGCAACGGCCTCCTGACCATCGAGCTCGATCCCGCCATTGCCGCCGATCGCATCGAGCAAGGCGTGGACAGCCTGCGGCAGTTCGGCATCGGCTCGTCCTGGGGCGGCTACGAAAGCCTGGTGCTGCCGGTCGACTTCAGCCGCACCCGCCTGGCCGGCCGCCAGCCCGCGCCGGGCTACATGCTGCGCCTGCATATCGGCCTGGAAGATCCGGCCGACCTGATCCAGGACCTGGACACGATGTTGCGCCCGCTCGCCTGAGCCCGGCGCCAGACCATTCACTCATCTCATTTCAAGAAACATGACTGCATCCGACCTCCGGACCATCACCCCGCGCCAGCTGAAGGCGTGGATCCACGACGATGCCGAACTGGCCCTGCTGGACGTGCGCGAACATGGACAGTACGGCGAGAACCATCTGTTCTTCGCCGTGCCCCTGCCCTACAGCACCCTGGAGCTGGACGCGCCCCGCCTGGTGCCCAATCCGCGCACCCGCATCGCGCTCTACGGCGACGCCGACAGCATTGCCGCGGTGCAGGCCAGCGCCCGCGTGCTCGCGCGCCTGGGCTACGGCGACGTGCACATCCTGCAAGGCGGCATCGAGGCCTGGCAGCAGGCCGGCTACGCCACGTTCGCCGGCGTCAACCTGCCCAGCAAGACGTTCGGCGAACTGGCCGAGCACGTCTACCATACGCCTCACGTGTCGGCGAACGAACTGCACGCCATGCTCCAGGACAAAAGCCGGAAAGTGGTCGTGCTCGACGGTCGCCCCGTGAGCGAATACAAGAAGATGAACATCCCCACCGCGATCTGCTGCCCCAACGGGGAGCTGGCGCTGCGCGTGGGCGAACTGGTGCCCGATGCCGACACCACCATCGTGATCAACTGCGCCGGCCGCACCCGCAGCATCATCGGCGCGCAGACCCTGATCAACCTGGGCATCCCCAACAAGGTCTATGCGCTGGAGAACGGAACCCAAGGCTGGTTCCTGGCGGACTATCAGCTCGAGCACAAATCCGACCGCCTCTACCCGCAGGACATCGACGCCGCGGCGCTGCCCGCGCTGCGCGAACGGTCCGCAGAGCTGGCCAAAAAATTCTCGCTCGAGTCGGTCGGCGGCGAGCAAGTCCTGGCCTGGCTGCGCGAAGACCGCGGCAACGTCTTCGTCTGCGACGTGCGCACCGCGGAAGAACACCGCCACGACAAGCTGCCCGCCCTGGTCCAGCACACGCCGGGCGGACAACTGATCCAGGCCACCGACCAGTACATCGGCGTGCGCAAGGCGCGCATCGTGCTGTACGACGCCGACGGCATCCGCGCGCCCGCAGTCGCAAGCTGGCTCAAGCAACTGGGCTGGAAGGTCTATCTGCTGCCCAAGCTGGGACCGCTGGCCGACGCGCCGCAGCCGCACGTCCACCGCCCCGCGCTCAAGCACACCCAACCCTTGCAGGCCGGCGCGCTGCCCAATTTTCTCGCCGGCCATCCGCAAGCCCTGGTGCTGGATGCCCGCCCCAGCCAGGAATTCCGCAAGGAACGCCTGGCCCGCTCCACCTGGGTCGTGCGCCCCACCTTGCTCGAGCGGGCCGCCGGCCGCGCCGGGCAGGCGATCGTGCTGCTCGGTCACGACGCGCGCAAACTCGAACTGCTGGCGCAAGACCTGGAAGAGGCCGGCCACCAGGACATCCACATGGCGGTCATGGACGGCGCGGCGATCAAGGCCTGCGGCCTGCCGCTGGCCAGCGGCGCCGAGGCGCTGCCCGACTCGGCCTGCATCGATTTCCTCTTCTTCGTCCACGACCGGCACGACGGCAACAAGGCGGCCGCGCGCCAGTACCTGGAATGGGAGACCGGCCTGGTCCCCAGGCTCGACGAACAGGAACGCAATACTTTTTCCATCGGGCATTGAACCGCACCCGCCGCAAACCCGCCGGCCGCGCAGGAGACATAGCGGATCGGCGAATCAACTTCCCACACAGAGGAGTCACATCACATGCCGCGCATTGATCGCAAGTCCGCTCTTTCCCTCGCCCTGGCCGCCCTCGCGGCCTCGGCCGTCGTCTACAGCGCCCCCAGCGCGGCGGCGCCCGATTGGCGCGAGGCCCTGCTTGCCAGCGCCCCCGTCGCCGACCCCGGCGATATCCCGAAGGATTCCTCGCTCTGGGATGCGCACCAGAACGGCAAGCTGGTCTACGGCGGCAGCAAGACTCAAAAGCTGTTTTCGATCGAGAACCCGATCACCGGCAAGCTCGAAGGCTTCGACGCCACCATGGCCCTGCTGCTGGCCAAGTACGTCACCGGCAAGCCCTCGGTCGAAGTGAAGATCGTCACGTCGGCGACGCGCGAAGCGCTGCTGAACAACAAGACCGTGCAGGCGGTTTTCTATACCTACTCGATCACGCCCGAGCGCCAGAACAAGGTCGATTTCGCCGGCCCCTACCTGATCAGCGGCCAGTCCATCGCGGTGCGCAGCGACAACGACACCATCCACAAGCTCGAAGACCTGGCCAACCGCAAAGTCTGCGTCACCAAGGGCGGCACGGCCTATCTGACCATGACCAAGCGCGTGCCCAGCGCCCAGCTCATCACGCTCGATTCCAGCACCGAATGCGAAGCCACGCTGCGCCAGGGCCGCGTCGACGCGGAAGTCCAGGACCGTCCGGTGCTGCTCGGACAAGTCAAGGCGGGCGGACTGAAACTGGTGGGCGACACGCTCACGTACGAGCCCTACGGCATCGGCCTGCCGCACAACTCGCCGGCGGAAGTCGCGTTCGTCGACAACTGGCTCAAGCTGCTGATCAAGGACGGCATCTGGCAGAAAGTCTTCGACAACACGCTGGGACAGGTGCCGGGCGCGGGCACGGGCCGGATCGCCACGCCGCCGACCCCGGGCCAGGACCTGCTGCCCGACCTGAAGCTCAACTAAGCGGCCGCGCGGCATGAGTTTCTTCGCCTGGCCCTATTGGGGCATGTTCGCATCGGGCCTGCTGCTCACTCTGCAGGTCTCGGCGCTGGCCTATGCCGGCGCGCTCGTCCTGGGCGTGATCGGCGTGATGTGCCGCACCAGCCGCATCCTGCCGCTGCGCTGGATGGGAACGGCCTATGTCGAGTCGATACGCAACGTGCCGTCCCTGGCCCTGGTGTTCATCGCGGTATTCGGCCTGCCGCAGATCGGCCTGACGATGCCGCTGATCACCTCGGTGGTCGTCATGCTGGCGATCTACGAAGGCGCCTTCGCCTGCGAGGCCCTGCGCTCGGGCATCAACTGCGTTCCGGTCGGCTCGGCCGAAGCGGCGCGGGCGCTGGGCCTGAGCAACCGCGAGACGCTGTTCTACGTGGTCCTGCCGCAAGCCGCGCGCAGCGTCGTGCAACCCTTGACCAACGTCTTCATCAAGACCGTCATCAACAGCTCGCTGATCGCCATCGTCGGCCTGCCCGACCTGACGGGCATCGCCGAGCGGATCAACATCCGCGAGGCCGAGCCCATGCTGTTCTTCGGCGTCGGGCTGGCCTACGTGGCGATCGCCCTGCTGGGCGGATTGCTGGGCGGCTACATCGATCGCAAGGTGAGGTTCTCGCGATGACCAACTCGCCCATCGATCGCATGTTCGACCCCCCGGGCCCGCGCGGCCGCCGCGCGATACGGCTGGCCTCGATAGTCGTGATCGCGCTCTTGGCCGGCCTGGCCTGGCTGGTGCTGTACCGCTTCGGCAAGAGCGGCGGCCTGGACCGGCAGGCATGGTCGATCTTCGAGTCGCCCAACGTGATCAAGCTGCTGGGCAGGGCTTTGTACGCCACCGTCAGGGCCGCGCTGCTGGCCGGCCTGCTGGCGCTCGTGTGGGGCACGGCACTCGCGCTGATGCGCCTGTCGCGCCATCGCTGGCTGCGCACGGCGGCGGCTGCCTATGTGGAAGTGACCCGCTCGCTGCCGACGCTGCTGGTGCTGTACTTCACCATCCTGGTCCTGCCCTTCTACGGCTTGCGCCTGCCCATCTACGGGCAACTGGTCCTGGCTCTGACCATCACCAACGCCTCGATGATCTCGGAGGTGCTGCGCGCCAGCATGCTGAGCATCCCCGCGGGCCAGCTCGAAGCCTCGCTGTCGCTGGGCCTGACCCGGCCGCGCGCCTTCTGGTACATCATCCTGCCTCAGGGTTTTCGCGCCGCCATGCCGGCGCTGGTCGCCCAGCTCGTCTACCTGCTCAAGGGCACCACCCTGGGCTACGTGATCAGCTACGAAGAGCTGCTGTACAGCGCGAAGCTCATCGGCGAATACACCAACTTCATCCTGCAGAGCATCCTGGTCGTGACCGCCGTCTACCTGGTGCTCAACATCATCTTGTCGCGCGTCTCGATCTGGATCGAACAACGCCTCTCCTTGCGGGGCGCGGCCGCATCGTCGAAAGGGAAATAATGGAAACCGCTACGCAAACCGCGCCGGGCCTGGTGCAAATGCGCAAGGTCAACAAGTATTTCGGCAGTCATCACGTCCTGCGCGATATCGATCTGGACATCGCGCGCGGCGAAGTGATTGTCGTCGTCGGTCCGTCCGGGTCGGGCAAATCGACGCTGTGCCGCACGATGAACGGCCTGGAGCGCATCGACGGCGGCGCCATACGCATCGACGATCAATCCATGCCCGAAGAAGGCCGTGCCCTGGCGAAGCTGCGCTCCGAAGTCGGCATGGTGTTCCAGCAGTTCAACCTGTTCCCCAACAAGACCGTGCTGGACAACGTGACCTTCGCGCCGATCAAGGTGCGCGGCCGGCCGGCCCGGGAAGCGCGCGCCAAGGCCATGGATCTGCTCGAGCGCTTCGGCGTCGCCAACCAGGCAGGCAAGTTTCCCGTGCAGCTGTCCGGCGGGCAGCAGCAGCGCGTGGCCATCGCGCGCGCGCTGATCATGGAGCCCAAGCTGATGCTGTTCGACGAGGCCACCAGCGCCCTCGATCCGGAAATGGTGCGTGGCGTGCTGGAGATCATGCAGCAGCTGGCGCGCGACGGCATGACCATGGTGGTCGTCACCCACGAGATGGGGTTCGCGAAGGCCTCGGCCGACCGCGTCGTATTCATGGATCACGGGCAGATCATCGAGACCGCCCCGCCGCAGACGTTCTTCGGCAACCCGCAAAGCGAGCGGGCGCGCAAGTTCCTGTCCGAAGTCTTGCGCGACTGACACCCCTTCATTTCCTACAGGAGAGCAGAATGTCCGCAGTTCACTATCACGAGTCGACCGACCGCGCCTATGCCAGGAAGCTGCGCGAAGCCGCGCCGGCCGAATTCACCGCCTATCGCAATTTTTCCGACACCGCGGTGGACCGCAAGGACGGCGCCATCCCGCCCAAGTACCGCGAATTGATTGCCGTCGCGGTCGGCCTGGTCACGCAATGCGTCTACTGCCTGGAAACGCATACGGCCAAGGCCCGCCAGCTGGGCGTCACCGAGGCCGAGCTGGCCGAGGCCGTCTACGTCACCGCCGCGCTGCGTGCCGGCGCGGCCGCCGCGCACGGCATGATGGCAATGAAGCTGTTCGAGCACGCCGGCCGCGAAAACGCCGGCGCGCCGACCTACCACGAGTCCACCGACCGCGCGTACGCCAAGAAGCTGCGCGAAGCGGCTCCTGCCGAATTCGCCGCCTACCGCAACTTCGCCGACACCGCCGCCGGCCGCGCGGACGGCGCCATTGCGCCCAAGTGGCGCGAGCTGCTGGCCGTGGCCGCGGCCTTGACCACGCAATGCGTCTATTGCCTGGAAACCCACACCGCCAAGGCGAAGAAGCTGGGCGTGACCGAGGCCGAACTGGCCGAGACCGTCTACATCACCGCCGCCCTGCGCGCCGGCGGCGGCGCGGCGCACGGCATGATGGCCATGAAGCTCTACGAAAACGCCGCATAAGCGGCGTGGAGGATTCGCGGACACCACGTCCATGAGCCGCTCGATCGAGGACGGAAACGAAATCGGTCATTACGCGCCCTTCGTGGTGTCGTCCCAGGCATCGCGCAGCAGCATCGCCACGTCGGCGGTGCCGGCGCCGACGCCGAAGACCGTGCCCCAGTCGGGGTCGAAGCGGCTGCCGATAAAGGCCGCGGCGGCGGCCGGGCTGGCATGCTGCAACATCAGGCCGGCCTGCGCGCACAGCGCGAGCTTCTGCGTCAGGCGCCGCGCCTCGCGCTCCACGTCCGGCGCGGGCTGCAGCAGCTTGGCGCGCAACTGCTCGATCTGCGCGCGCACCACGGGTTCGTCCGCCGCCACATCCAGCAGATGCTCCAGCACCCGTTGCACATCCTCGGGCGAGCGGGAGACGGCACGCAGCACGTCCAGGCACATGACGTTGCCCGAGCCTTCCCAGATCGAATTGACCGGGGCCTCGCGGTACAGGCGTCCCATCGGGCCGGTCTCGACGTAGCCGTTGCCGCCGAAGACCTCCATCGCCTCGGCGGCGAGGGCGACGCAGCGCTTGGTGTTCCAGAACTTCGCCACCGGCGTCAGCAGGCGCTGCCAGGCCGCGTCCAGCGCGCCGGTCGAGCCGAAGCGGGCGGCCAGGTCCATCGCCAGCAGCATGGCGGCTTCGGATTCCAGCGCCATGTCGCCCAGCACTTCGCGCATCAGGGGCTGGTCGGCCAACGCCTTGCCGAAGGCGTGGCGGTTGCGTGCATGGTGCAGCGCCTGGGCGAAGGCGCGCCGGATGAGGCCGGCGCTGGCCAGGGCGATGTCCAGGCGGGTGTGGGTGGCCATCTCGATGAGGGTCGGGATGCCGCGGCCTTCCTCGCCGACCAGCACGCCCCAGGCATCGTGGAACTCGACCTCGCTGCTGGCGTTGGAGCGGTTGCCCACCTTCTCCTTCAGGCGCTGGATGTGGATGGGGTTCTTGCTGCCGTCCGGCCGCCAGCGCGGCACGTAAAAGCACGACAGCCCGCGCTCCGGCGTTCTGGCGAGCACCAGGTGGGCGTCGCACATGGGCGCGGAGAAGAACCACTTGTGGCCGTTGATGCGGAACTCCTCGCCCCAAGGGCCGCCGCCGGCGGGCGTGGCGAGCGTCTCGTTGGTGCGCAGGTCGCTGCCGCCCTGCTTCTCGGTCATGCCCATGCCCACGGTCATGGAGCGCTTGCCGGCGAGCGCAATGTCGCGCGGATCGTGGACCGTGTCCGCCAGCTTGGGCCAGATGCTGTCGAACAGCGCCTGGTTGTGCCTGAGCACCGGGATGCCGGCCTTGGTCATCGTGCTCGGGCACGAAGTGCCGGCCTCGATCTGGATGTGCATATAGACCGATGCGCCATAGGCGGCCCAGACAGACGGATGCTTGTCCGTGTACGGCAGGTTGGTGAGTCCGTTGCGCCGGGCGATCTTCATGATCTCGTGCCAGGCAGGATGGAACTTCACGAAGTCGATGCGCTCGCCCGAGGGCGAATGGGTGCGCAGCTCGGGGGGATACCGATCAGCGTCCTCGGCCAGGCGCAGCGTGGCCTCGGCGCCATATTCGGCGCCCTGGCGGATCAGCTCGGCTTCGCGCCATTGGGCACCGCAGCGCCACACCGCGCGGCGCAACGCGGGATCGCTGGCATAGACGTTGTAGCCCGCCAGCTCGGGCGGCTGGTTGTTGGGATGGATGCCGGCCATGCGCGCTCCTCGGTGGCACGGGAGTTGGCATTCGCCGTCAGTGCGGGTTCAGGCCGTATGCCATCCCCCGATCGCGTTCACCCATCCCGTCAATGCAGTATAGGCTCGGTGTGCGCGCGTATGCGGCGATGTCCGCCGACCTTGTCGGCCAAGGCCTCGCCTGCCGCCACGCCGTCGCCGCGCCAGCGCCGCGTCATGCCTTCCACCACCGCCGGCAGATCGCGCAGGCGATGAAACTCCGAACGCAGCCAGCGGGCGTCATTGCCGCCGTGCTGCAGTTCGTCGCGCAAGGTCTGCAGCATGTCCGCCGTGCCCAGTTCCTCGGCCACGGGCATGAGCCGCTGCAATAGCGCGCGCAGGTGATCGCCCAGGCGCACGCGCTCGCCCTGCGGCGTCACATAGGCGCCGTGCATGCCGAAGCGGCAGGCCTGGAAATGGTTGCTGCGATAGGCGATCCAGGCCGCTTCGGCCGGTTCGTCCTCGCGCGCGACATGCTCGGCCAGGGCTTGCGCGAACGCCGCCAGCTGGCAGGCGCGTTCCACCGTCAACGGCGTGTCGCATACGCGGATTTCCACCGTGCCGAATTCCGGCTTGGGGCGGATGTCCCAGTACAGGTCCTTGATGCTCTCGGCCAGGCCGGTGGAGCGCAGCTGCGCGATGTGCCCCTCGAATCCATACCAATCCCGCACGTTCTCGGGCAGGTGGCCGGACAGCGGGAAGTTGTTGACCGCGTTCAGGCGGCAGCACGCGTATTGGGTATCCACGCCTTCGAAATACGGCGAAGCGGCCGACAGGGCGATGAAGTGCGGCACATAGGGCGAGAGGCTGCGCACCAGCCGGATGGCCTCGTCGCCCGAGGTCGTGCCCAGGTGGATGTGCTGGCCGAACACCGTGAACTGGCGCGCCAGGTAGCCGTAGGTATCGGCGATGTACTGAAAGCGCGGGCTGTCGTGGATGCTGCAATCCTGCCAACGCATGAAGGGGTGGACGCCGCCGCCGGCGATGGCGATGCCCAGCGTGTCGGCCGCCCCGATCACCACGTCGCGCATCTCGCGCATTTCGGCGAGCAGGCCGGCGGGGTGCTCGTGCACGGAGGAATTGAGCTCGATCATCGAGCGGGTGATTTCAGGCTTGATCCGATCGGCCATCGCATGGCCGGCCACCTGGGCCAGCAGGTCGTCCGACGCCGCGGTCAGATCGAAAGTACTCGTGTCTATGAGTTGCAACTCGAGTTCGATCCCAAGGGTATTGGGGGCCGACGAGGTGAAGGATAGTTGTTCCATCTCGGTCTCCTATGAAGCTTATGGGGAATGGCCTGCCGGGGCTTGAGGCCTGGAGTATTCGTTCTTCCAGGGTGCCCGGCGGATGGGCTTGCACTTCGATAGTACGGGCCGCACTGATTACAAAAAAGCCTTGAAACGTGACATTTGTGCGCAGAATGCGAAACGTACGATTCTTCCCCCAGGGGGGATGCGAGTAAATGCTAACTTTTGGATCAAGATGATCCAGCTCGCCAGGCCGATGCCCAAAAAAGGTATTACGAACTGCGCTTGCGCGCCGATTCGATGCCGAGCTGCTTGAGCTTGCGGTAGAGGTGGGTGCGTTCCAGGCCGGTGCGCTCGGAAACGCGGGTCATGCTGTGGTTCTCGCGAACCAGGTGGTACTCGAAGTAGATGCGTTCGAACGCATCGCGCGCTTCGCGCAGCGGCTGATCGAGCGAGATGTTGCCGAGCTGGCCGTTGCCCGCCTGCGGCTGCGCCTCGGCCGAAGGCATGGCCGACGGCGGATCGAGTTCGTCTTCGAGCGGCACCGCGATCGATGCCTGGGCCGAAGCCGCCGAACCCGCATAGATCGGGGCGCGGCCGCGCGACAAGCCTGCCTCGATGGTCTTGAGCAGACGCTGCAGCGTGATGGGCTTTTCGAGGAAATCCATCGCGCCGATGCGCGTGGCCTCGACGGCGGTGTCGATGGTGGCGTGGCCGCTCATCATGATGACGGGCATGTCGAGCATGCCTTGCGAGCCCCACTCCTTGAGCAGGCTCACGCCATCGGTGTCGGGCATCCAGATGTCGAGCAGGACCAGGTCGGGGCGCATGCGCAGACGCGCGGCGCGAGCCTGCGCGGCGTTTTCCGCGAGTTCGACCGTGTGCCCTTCGTCGTAAAGAATCTCGGATAGAAGTTCGCGTATGCCAACTTCGTCGTCGACCACCAGAATCCTGGCCATAAACCTCTCACTTATTACGTGGCCGCATTATCGCTCTTTTTTGCCGCGGAGCCGCCCCTGAGCAAAAAACCGGGAGCGGGAGGCTCATTCTTTCATGCCGGGTCGGCGGCCAGACGGGTCAGCAGTATGGACACCCGGGCCCCGCCTTCCTTGCGATTGGCAAGATCGATACGGCCGCCGTGCTCGTCGATGATCTTGCGTACGATGGCCAATCCTAACCCAGTTCCGTGCGCCTTAGTCGTCACATAAGGCTCGAAAGCCCGCTGCGCCACCTGCGCCGCGAAGCCCGGCCCGTTGTCGGCCACGATGAAGCGCACGGCGCGCTCGCCGTCGGACCGGCCTTCGACCAATTGCGTCGACACCGTCACCCGCCCGGCCTCGCCCCGCTCGGCCACCGCGTCGCGGGCATTGGACAAGAGGTTGTGTATGACCTGGCGCAGTTGCGTCGGGTCGCCTTCGATATCGGGCAGGCCGGGCTCCAGGTGCACGTCCAGATTGAGCGCGCGCGGGCCTTCGCCGCCGCCCGCCTCCCAGCCGTACAGGGCCAGCACGTCGGCCATCAGGCTGTTGAGGGCGATGCGCTGCATCACTGCCGGCGGCGTGCGGGCGTATTCGCGGAAATCATCCACCATCTTCTTGAGCGAACCCACCTGGTTGACGATGGTGTTGGTGGAGCGCGCGAGCATCTGCGCATCCGTCGGCTCGAGCTTGTCGGCCAGCTTCATGGCCAGCCGTTCGGCCGAAAGCTGGATGGGCGTGAGCGGATTCTTGATCTCGTGCGCCAGGCGCCGCGCCACTTCGCCCCAGGCCACGGTGCGGCTGGCCGAGATGACTTCGGTGATGTCGTCGAACACCACCAGATAGCCGTTGCCCCGGTCGTCCACGTGCAAATGGGTGCCGCGCGCCAGCAGGATCGTCGCCTCGCCCTGCGCGCGCTTGAGCTCGAACTGCTGCTGCCAGTGCGTGCGCTCCGATCCCACGGCCGCGTGCTCGGAAAAGGCCTGGCGTATGAGATTGGCGAACTCGAGCATGTTGTCGACCGTTTCGAGCGGCCGGCCTATCACCGAGCGCAGGTCGGCCTGCAGAATGGTCTGCGCCCCCTGGTTGATCGTGGTCACGCGAAAGCCTTCGTCGAAGGCCAGCACGCCGGAAGACAGATTGGCCAGCACGCTTTCCAGATAGACGTTGGAGCGTTCCAGCTGCAGGCGATTGCTCTCGACCATGCGGCGCGCCTCGTCGAGCTGACGCGTCATGGCGTTGAACGAGCGCGTGAGCTGGCCGACCTCGTCGCGCTCGGGCGGCTCGGGCAGGGGCCGGTAATCGCCCACGCTCACCGCCTGCGTGCCCGCCGCCAGCCGCAAGAGCGGCCGCACCAGGCGCTTGGACAGCGACAGCGCCACCGCGATGGAAGCCAGCATGGCCAGCAGCAGCGCCAGGGTCAGCGTGATGCCGTAGAGCTTGCGCAAGCCCAGGCGCGACAGGGCCAGCTCCTGGTAGTCGCTGAAGCCCTGCTGCACGCGGTTGGCATTGCGGGCGATCTGCTCGGACACCGGCTGCACCAGCTGCAGCCAGCGCGTCTCGGTCACCGTGCCCAGAAGATTGCCGTCGAAGCGCTCCGGCGAGATCAGCGGAACCACCACCCGCAACGTCAGCATGCTGTCCCCGCCCGGGGAGGCCGGATCGGAAGCCTCGGCCGCCGAATAGCCGCCCGTCAGCTTGAGCTGGTTCATCACGGTCGACGGCGGCATGGCCGGCAGCAGCTGGCCGTACTGGTTGGTGGAGAACGCCACCAGCCGTCCGCTGTTGGTGAACACCATGGTTTCCTGCACGCCGCTGTTCTCGCGCAAGCGGGTCAAGGCCTGCGAAATATCGTTGTCGCTGAGATTGTTCAAGCCGCTGGCCATGGTCCGGGCGCGCGCGCTCAGATCGGCCAGTTGCGAGTCGAGCACCGCGCGGCCCAGGTTCAGGCCGGCATCCAGCGCGCTATCGACCCGCACGTTGAACCAGGACTCGATCGAGCGCGACAGGAATTGCACCGACAGGGTGTAGATCAGCGCCCCCGGCACCACGCCGATCAGGGCGAAGGCCAGTGCAAAGCGCGCCGTGAGCCGCGCGCCGAACTGGCGGCGGCGGATCTGGCGGATCAGCTTGCTGGTCAGGCCTATCACCCAGACCAGCAGTGCCAGGGCGAAGATGCCGTTGAGCAGCAGCAGCGCATCGTAATAGTGCGCAAAGCGCGAGGCGTTGCCGGTGGACCAGGCCAGAAGTCCCAGCAGGGACAAGCCGCTCAAGGCGCCGATGATGAGGACGAAACGGGAAAACCGGCTCATTGGGCAGGCCGCGCCAGGGCGAAGGTAAAGCCGGTCCACGGCGTGGCGGGAGACCACGAGCTGCTGTTCAGGGCATTGACCTGAAGCGGCCGCGTCAGCATGGACGTATCCAGCCGCACGCGCAGCTGGCCGGAATACTTCACGCCGGACTCGAATTGATCGGCCGGGCCGACCGGCCAGTTGCGGATGTGCCGCACCAGATCCATGGCGTCGTCGAGCGAGGTCACCGGCAGCGACAGCGCGCCCGTGCCTGCCCGCCACTGGCGGGTCAGCACGTTGTAGACGATGCGCCAGGTCAGCGAGGTATTGACCACGGTATGGTCGAACCACCACCAGCGCGAACGCTTGATGACCAGGTCGGCGGTAAAGAACAGCGGCACCCCGCGCTGCGCGGCATCGCGCAACTGGTCGTTGAGGGCGAAGTTCACGTCGGCGTCGAGCTCGAGGCGGCCGTTGCGCACGACCGGATCGATGCGCTCGATGCGGGGATCGCCGGCCTGAGCGGCCTGGACGGCTTGCCCGCTCATTACGCCGAACAGGGAAGTTGCCAACAAGAAGGCCAGAAAACCGCGCGAGATCGCCAAAGAAAGAGAGGCGCGTAGTGTCATGTCACCTATTCTTGGCGATTCATCCCTGCTTGGCAAACAAGGCGTAGAAAAAACCGTCGTGCTGGGCCGCCGGTGTTGCGCCGATGGCAACGGGCAGCAGCTGGCCCGGCGCGGGCAGGCGCTGCGCGTCGGGGTGACGGGTCTGGAAGGCCCGCGCCTGGGCCTCGCCCTCGGCGGGAAAGATCGAGCACGTGGCATACAGCAGCCGCCCGCCCGGCGCCACGGTGCGCCACAAGGCATCGGCGATGTCGGCCTGCAGCCTGGCCGTGCGCGCCACGTCCTCGGCGCGGCGCAGCCAGCGTATGTCGGGATGGCGGCGCACGATGCCCGCCGCCGTGCAGGGCACGTCGGCCAACACGGCATCGAAAGGACGGCCGTCCCACCAGGCATCCAGGTCGGCTGCGTCGGCCTGGCGCAGCGTCACCCGCGGCGTGCGCAGCGCCAGGCGATCCAGGTTCTGCTCCACCCGCTCCAGGCGCTCGGCATCCACGTCCAGCGCCAGCAGCTCCAGGTCGGCCAATTCCAGCAGATGCGCCGTCTTGCCGCCCGGCGCGGCGCAGGCATCCAGCACCCGCAGGCCGTCGCGCGGCGCGAGCAGCGGCGCGGCCAATTGCGCGCCGGCGTCCTGCACCGACCACCAGCCCTGCGCGAACCCGGGCAGCTGCGTCACGGGCCGAGGCACGGCCAGGACCAGCCCGGCATCGCCCGCCGCTTCGGCCGCGATGCCTTCGGCGCGAAAAGCCTCCATGACCTGCTCGCGCGTCGCGCGGCGCCGGTTGACGCGCAGCGCAAGCGGCGCGGGCACGTTGGCCGCTTCGAGCAGCCCGGTCCAGTGTTCGGGATAGTCGGCCTGCAATCGATCGATCCACCAGGGCTGATGGTTCCAGCGCGCGCGCGGCTTGTCGGCGACGGCCCGATCCAGGGCCTCCTGCTCGCGCAGGAAGCGGCGCAGGCAAGCATTGAGCAGACCCTTGTACGGCGCCAGCTTGCGCTCGCCCGCGGCGGCTTGCACGGCCTGGTTCACCACCGTATGCGGCGCATAGGACGGCATGCCGGGCAAGGGTTCGACGCAAGGCTTGAGCAGCGTGAGCGCAACGCCCAGCAGCGCGGCCAGGCGCGCGCCGGGCGATTTCTTGAGCAACAGGCCCGCGATCTCGTCGGCCCAGCCCAGCTGGCGCATGGCGTGAAAACCCAGGGCTTGCGCGCCCGGCCGCAGGGCGGCGTCGGTCCGGACCAGGGCTTCGGACAGCGAACGGCCCTGCTGCACGGCCAGGACGGCATCGGCCGCCGCCAGCAGCAGCAGCGACAAAGGCGGTTGGACGGGGGAAGAAACGGGTGTTGCGGCTTGTGGCATAGCGGCATTGAACCATGCGAGTCCGCGTCCACGGTCGCCTTAAATGATATTAATTATCATTTATAATTTTCAGCCATGCCAGCCAGCGCACCACCACCGCAGCGAAATCGGCTCCATCGGCCGGGCCGCATGGGGCTGCTCGGCGCGCGCATCGTCGTCGCCATTTTCGGCGGCTACGCCTTGAGCGCGCTGGCGAGCGTGGCCGCCCTGGCCCTGCCCTTGCCGACCTCGCAAGCCGTCATCACAGGCATGCTGGCGAGCTTTCTCGTCTATGCCGGTATCGTGGTCTGGGCGTTTCTCGCGCGTAGCGGGCGCGGCGCGCGCCAGAGCATGTCCGGCCTGCATACCTGGGCCGGCCTCTTGGCCGGCTGGCTGCTCTACGCCATGTTCCTGACCGGCACGGTCAGCTACTTCAGGGACGAGATCTCGCAATGGATGCGCCCCGAGATCGCGCATCGGCAGACGCCGCCCGATCCCGCGGCCGTTGCGCAGCGGATCGCCGACACGCTGCGGATCGAGGCGGCGGGCAGCCCGCAATGGAGCATGCAATTGCCGACGGCGCGCAGCAACGTGGCCAGCGTCTTCTGGCGCCTGGCCGATGCCGCGCCCGGCCAGGACGCCTACGAGACGGCCACCCTCGACCCCGACACGGGCCGCAAGCTCGCCGCGCGCGACACGCTCGGCGGCGATTTCTTCTATCTTTTTCACTTCCAGTTCTACTACCTGCCCATCGTGTGGGGCCGATGGCTCGCGGGCTTGTGCGCCATGTTCATGCTGGCGGCGATCGTCAGCGGCGTCATCGTCCACAAGAAGATCTTCGTCGACTTCTTCACCTTCCGCCGGGGCAAGGGGCAGCGCTCGTGGCTCGACGCCCACAACGCGCTCGCCGTTTTCGGCCTGCCGTTCCATTTGATGATCACCTACAGCGGCCTGGCCATGCTCATGACGCTGTACATGCCTTGGGGCGCGATGCAGGCCATGAAGACGCCGGCGCAGCAGCAGGCATTGAACGCCCAGCTGTACGAATTCATCCAACCGGGCGCGCCTTCGCACGTCAAGGCGCCGCTCGCGCGCATCGATGCCATGGTCCGGCAGGCGCAGGCACGCTGGGGCAGGCAGGACGTGCTGCGCGTGACGATCGCCAATCCGGGGGATGCGAACGCGCGCGTCGCCGTTGCGCGCGCGGATTCGGCGCGCGTGTCGATGAGCCCGCAATATCTGCTGTTCGATGGCGCGACCGGCGAGCTGATCCAAGCGCAGGACCGCGTCGGCGCCGCCGCCGAAACGCGCGGCGTGCTCTATGCCCTGCACATGGGCCGCTTCGGCGATGCGTCCTTGCGCTGGATCTATTTCATCGTGAGCCTGGCGGGCACCGCCATGGTCGGCACCGGGCTGGTGCTGTGGGTCGTGAAGCGGCGCCGGAAACTGTCCGATCCCGAGCGGCCCCATTGGGGATTTCACCTGGTCGAGCGGCTGAACATCGCGGCGATCGCGGGGCTTTCCATCGCCATGACGGCTTACCTCTGGGCCAATCGCCTGCTGCCCTTGGCGACCCCGCATCGCGCCGCGGCGGAAGTCGAGGTGTTCTTCGCCGCATGGTGCGCGGCCCTGGTGCATGCCGTCCTGCGTCCCGCCCGGCGCGCAGGGATCGAATTGCTGTGGCTCGCCGCGGCCGCGATGGCGCTCCTGCCCGCGCTGAACGCGCTCACGACCCGGCGGCCCTTCTGGCATAGCGTGGCCACGCACGATTGGGTCTACGCGGGCTTCGACCTGACGATGTGGGCATTCGCAGCCCTGCACGCGATGTTCGCGATCTGCGCGGCCCGGCATCGCCCCGGGCCCCAGGCGATGCGCGCCCCGCGCGTCCTCGAGCAGGAATCGCAAGCGCGATGACGGTGCTCGCTCACCTGCTGCTGTGCGTGCTGGCCTTTGCCTGCCTGGCGCTGGCCATGCCGCGCCATCAGGCCGCCGTGTTCGGCAAAGGCCTTTCCAGGGCGGCCTCGCGCAGTTTGCGCGGCGCCGGATGGGCGGGCCTCATCGCAACCTTGTGGCTGACGATCGCCGCGCGCGGATGCAGCCTCGGGCTGGTCTACTACAGCGGCTGCGCCAGCCTTGCCGCGGGCATCGTCTTCTGCTCCCTCGTCGCGCACGAGCGGCCGTCGGCATAAGCCGTTCGCCGCGGCCCTGCGCGCATCAAAGCCGCGCCCGTCCCGCGGCAGGGCATATCCGGGCCCGCAGTACAATGCGGGCTTGCCAGGAAACCTTTTTTATGTCCAACGCCACCGCGCCCAAAGTAGGCTTCGTCTCCCTCGGCTGTCCCAAAGCCCTGGTCGACTCCGAACGCATCCTCACGCAGCTGCGTACCGAGGGCTATCAGATCAGCCCCAGCTACGACGACGCCGACGTCGTCGTGGTCAATACCTGCGGCTTCATCGACAGCGCCAAGGCCGAATCGCTCGACGCCATCGGCGAGGCCATCGCCGAGAACGGCAAGGTCATCGTCACCGGCTGCATGGGCGTGGAAGAATCCGTCATCCGCGACGTGCACCCCAGCGTGCTGGCCGTGACCGGCCCGCAGCAGTACGAGCAGGTGGTGCGCGCCGTGCACGACGCCGCCCCGCCCAGGCAGGACCACAACCCGCTGATCGACCTGGTGCCGCCGCAGGGCGTCAAGCTCACGCCGCGCCACTACGCCTACCTGAAGATTTCCGAAGGCTGCAATCACCGCTGCAGCTTCTGCATCATCCCCTCGATGCGCGGCGACCTGGTCAGCCGGCCGGTGGGCGACGTGCTCAATGAAGCCGAGCGCCTGGTGAAGGCCGGCGTGAAAGAGCTGCTGGTGATCTCGCAAGACACCAGCGCCTACGGCGTCGATCTCAAGTACCGCAGCGGCTTCTGGAACGGTCGCCCCGTCAAGACCCGCATGACCGAGCTCTGCGCCGCGCTGTCGGAGCTGGGCGTGTGGACGCGGCTGCACTACGTCTACCCCTATCCGCACGTCGACGAAGTCATCCCGATGATGGCCGAGGGCAAGATCCTGCCCTATCTGGACATCCCCTTCCAGCACGCCAGCCCGCGCGTGCTCAAGGCCATGAAGCGTCCGGCGTTCGAAGACAAGACCATGGCGCGCATCAAGCAGTGGCGCCAGGCCTGTCCGGATCTCACCATCCGCTCGACCTTCATCGTCGGCTTCCCCGGCGAAACCGAAGAAGACTTCCAATACCTGCTGGACTGGATGACCGAAGCCGAACTCGACCGCGTGGGCTGCTTCCAGTATTCGCCCGTGGAAGGCGCGCCGGCCAATGCGCTGGGCGAGCACGTGCCCGACGAAATCAAGCAGGAACGCTGGGAACGCTTCATGGAACACCAGCAGGCCATCTCGGCCGCGCGCCTCTCGGCCAAGGTGGGCCGCGAGATCGACGTGCTGATCGACGGCCCCGACGAAGACGGCGACATCGTCGGCCGCTCCAGCGCCGACGCACCCGAGATCGACGGCGTGGTGTACGTGGACAGCGACAAGACCCTGCAGGCCGGCGACCTGGTGCGCGTGCGCGTCACCGACGCCGACGAATACGACCTCTGGGGCGAAACGGTTTAAGCGATATGGATTTGAAAAACATCTGCGTCTACCTCGGCTCCAACACCGGCCGCACGCCCGTCTACGTCGAACAGGCCCGGGGCCTGGGCCGAGAACTGGCGCAACGCGGCATCGGACTGGTCTACGGCGGCTCCAATGTCGGGCTCATGGGCGTTCTGGCCGACGCCGCGCTGGAATCGGGCGGCCGCGTCGTGGGCATCCTCCCCGAACGCCTGCAAGCCAAGGAAGTCGCTCACCTGGGCCTGACCGAGCTGCACATCGTGGCCACCATGCACGAGCGCAAGCACATGATGGCCGAGATGTCCGACGGCTTCATCGCCCTGCCCGGCGGCGCCGGCACCCTCGAGGAAATCTTCGAGACCTGGACCTGGGCGCAGCTGGGTTTTCACGGCAAGCCCTGCGGCATGCTCAACATCGCGGGCTATTACGACAAGCTCGCCGCCTTTCTCGATCACGCAGCGCAAGAGCGCTTCATGCGCGAAGAGCACCGCGCCATGCTGATGGTCGAATCCAGCCCGGCGGCGCTCCTGGACCGCTACGAAGCCTACCAGCCTCCTACTGTCTCGAAATGGATCACCGAAGGGAAGTGATCATGCAGGATCAGATTCCGCGCGACACCGCCTCCGTCCTGCGCGACTATTTCCATGCCAAGGACGAGAACCGTCCCTGGTACATGGCCCGCGCCTTCACGCCCAATGCGGTGCTGAAGATGGCGCTGCGCACGCAGGCCATCGCCTTCCCTCCCGAGTCGCGCGGCGTGCAGGCCATCGCCGACACGCTGGCGCGCCGCTTCGGCCAGGCCTACGACAATGTCTATACCTTCTACCTGTCGCGCCCCGCGGACGGCGCCGTGCTCGCCGCCTACCGCTGCGACTGGGTCGTGGCGATGACAGAAAAGGCGACGGGCCAGGCGCGCGTGGGTTGCGGCATCTACGACTGGACCTTCCGCCGCGAGCCGCACCAGGCCGAAAGCCTGGTCATCACCATCGAGACCATGCTGACCTTGCCGGCGAGCGAGGCCGACGTCATCCTCGACTGGATCACCCGCCTGCCCTACCCCTGGGCCGACGCGCAGCGCATCGTCGCCACCGCGCCGGCCATCGAGGCCCTGGCGCCGGTGCTGCAATGGATACGGCGCAACGAGCCGCATCCTTCGCTGACGGCCTGACCCTCCCACCGCGGCGGCAGCCATGTCCGACCAGGATCCGCAACGCATCACCGATCCGGACACGCTGGCCCGGCTATACGGCCAGCCGGGCGGCGCGTCCCTCCTGAAAGAAGTGGACCACGTCCACCCGCATTACCGCGCGTTCATCGAAGCCGCGCCCTTCGCGGCGCTGGCCACCTGTTCACCCGAAGGCCTGGACGTGTCGCCGCGCGGCGACCCGGCCGGCTTCGTGCACGTCGAAGACGCCAAGACGCTGATGATCCCGGATCGGCGCGGCAACAACCGCATCGACAGCCTGCGCAACATCCTGGCCGATCCGCGCGTGGCGCTGCTCTTTCTGATCCCCGGCGTGAGCGAGACGCTGCGCGTGAACGGCCGCGCCGAAATCCGTGTGGAACCCGCCCTGCTCGAGCGCTTCGCCATGAACGGCAAGCCGCCGCGCTCGGTGCTCGTCATTCACGTGGAAACCGTGTTCTTCCAATGCTCGCGCGCCGTCGTGCGCTCGGGCCTGTGGGACGCTTCCCGGCAAATAGCGCGCACCCGATTGCCCAGCAACGGCACCATGCTGGCCGATTTCAGCAAAGGGACGTTCGACGGCGCAAGCTACGACCGCGAGCTGCAAGCGCGGGTGAAAAGCACGCTGTATTGAGTCGACCCGATCGAGCCGCCCCGATCGGGTCGACTCAATCGGGCTGCCAGCCGCGCACGAACACATCCACCGGCTGTCGCTTTCCACCCGCCTTCTGCAGTTCCAGCAAGCGCAGCACGCCATTGCCCGTGGCGATATCGATGCCCTGCTCCGCTGCGCTCAACACGCTGCCCGGCTCGCCCGCGCCTCCCGGCAAGGCCTGCGCCTTCCACACCTTTACGGGATCGGCCAGGCCCGGCAGGCGCAGCGTCGCGCCCGGCACCGGGTTGAACGCACGCACGCGGCGGGCCAGCAGTTCGGCGGCCTGCGCGCAGTCGAGCGCGGCCTCGGCCTTGTCCAGCTTGGCGGCATAGGTCACGCCGTCTTGCGGCTGGCGGCGCGGCGTCAATTGCGCCAGCGTGGCCAGCGCCTGGACGATGGCACGGCCGCCTTCTTCAGCCAGCACGTCATGCAGCTCGGCCGCCGTCTGCTGCTCGCCGATGGACACCGTGCGCTCGAGCAGCATGTCGCCCGTATCCAGGCCTTCGTCCATCTGCATGATGGTCACGCCCGTCTGCGCGTCGCCCGCCTCGATGGCACGCTGGATCGGCGCCGCGCCGCGCCAGCGCGGCAGCAGGCTGGCGTGGATGTTCAGGCAGCCCAGCCGCGGCAGCTGCAGCGTCCACGCGGGCAGGATCAGGCCATAAGCGGCCACCACCATCGCGTCCGGCGCCGCGCGCTCGAGCAAGGCGCGCGCCGACGCGGCTTCGTCGGGATACCTGCCGTCCAGCCTCAGGCTGCGCGGCTGGGCCACCTCGATGCCGGCATCGAGCGCGGCCTGCTTGACGGGGCTGGGCGTGAGCTTGAGCCCGCGGCCCGCGGGACGGTCGGGCTGCGTGAGCACCAGCACGATCTCATGCCCGGCGGCCCGCAGGGCCTGCAGGGCGACACGGGCGAAATCGGGGGTTCCGGCGAAGACAAGGCGCATGGCACGAAAAAAAAGCGTGAAAACGCTATTGTCCCTCATCGAGCAAGAACGGCTAGGCGCGCGTGCGCGCCGTCGGCGACCATAGCGCAGCTTGCACAACACACAGACCATGCACGATTACGCGAAACGCTTCGAAGCCGTCCTGGCCCACATCGGCGAAAACCTCGCAGGCGACCTGTCGGTGGAAACGCTGGCCCGCCACGCGAACTTCTCGAAGTTCCATTTTCACAGGCAGTTCGCCGCCTATGTCGGCATGCCGGTTTCGCGCTACGTGCAGCTCATGCGTTTGCAAGTGTCCGCGCGCCGTCTGGCCTCGCGCGAACCCTATCCGGTCCTGGATGCGGCGTTCGACGCGGGCTTCGACAGCCCGGAGGCCTTCAGCCGCGCCTTCAAGCGCGCGTTCGGCCTGTCGCCCAGCGCGTTTCGGCGGCGCCCGAGCTGGCATGCCTGGAGCGCGAATTTCGTCGTTCCCTATCTTTCGAGGAGACTCACCATGCAAGTGCAAATCGTCGATTTCGCGCAGACCCGCGTCGCCGCGCTCGAACACATCGGGCCGCCTGGCCTGGTCAACGCAAGCGTGCAAAAATTCATCGCCTGGCGCAAACAAAGCGGACAATCTTCTGTGTCTTCGAGCCGCACCTTCGGCATCCCGCACAACAATCCGGACACGACACCCGAGGATGAATTCCGTTTCGACATCTGCGGGGAAATCGCCGAGCCGGTCGCGCCCAATGCCTACGGCGTGCGCGAGATCGTCATTCCCGGCGGCCGCTGCGCCGTGGTCCGGCATGCGGGGTCGACCGACCACATCGGCGAGACGATCTATCCGATCTATCGCGACTGGCTGCCTTCGAGCGCAGAGGAATTGCGGGACCACCCCTTGTTCTTCCATTATGTGAGCGTTTGCCTCGAAGCCTCGCCGGATCAGTGGCAAACCGACATCTACATTCCCTTGGTATAGAAATTGCAGGATCCCGCCCTCCTACGCCGGCTGCTTCGCGCCAAAGACCGCATGGACGCCGCTTCGCACGAGGCCTGGCCCGTCAAGCGCCTGGCCGAGGTCAGCGGCGTGTCCGAGGCTTATTTCGCGCGGTCCTTCAAGCAGGCTTTCGGCCTTCCGCCGCACCGCTATCTGCTGACGCGGCGCATCGAGCAAGCCGCCACGCTGCTGCGCGACACCGACCTGGGCATCACGGACATCGCGTTCGCGACCGGCTGGGAAAGCCTGGGCACGTTCGGCCGCATCTTCCGCGACATCACCGGCCGCAGCCCCGGAGAAATGCGCCTCGAATCGCGGGCCGGCATGCCCGAGCTCGACCGCGTGCCCGCCTGCGTCCTGAAGGCCGCGCAACGGCCCGACCTCACCACCGCAGTTTTGGAGAAGCGCCGCCGCATGGCCGAAGATACAGTGCGGCCACCAACAACCAAGGAGGTGTCATGAACGAAGGTATCAATGTGGTGGGCCTGTACGTCGACGACCAGGACGAGGCGCTCGCCTTCTACGTCGACAAGCTGGGATTTCGCGTCCACACGGACGTGCGCAACGGCGCGTATCGCTGGCTCACGGTGCAGCATCCGGACCAGCCCTCGTTCCAACTCGGCCTGTTCGCGCCCGGCCCGCCCATCCACGACGAAGCCACCGCGCAGGCCCTGCGCGGCCTGGTCGCCAAGGGCGCCATGCCGCCCCTGGTGCTCTCGGTCGCCGACTGCCGTGCCAGCCATGCCCGGCTGCAGGCCCTCGGCGTGGAATTCACGCAGGAGCCGGTGGACCGTTACGGCAGCGTCGACGCGGGATTCCGCGATCCGGCCGGCAACGGCTGGAAGATGATCCAGGCGCCCAAGAGCTGAAACCACCATGTCCCGCACACGCCGCCTGCTCGACCTGATCCAGATTTTGCGCAGCCACCGGTTCCCCGTCGCCGGCGAGCGCCTGGCCGAGCAGCTGGGCGTCAGCCTGCGCACGCTCTACCGCGACATCCGCACCCTGCAGGAACAAGGCGCCCGCATCGACGGGGCGCCGGGGCTGGGCTACCTGCTGCGGCCCGGCTTCATGCTGCCGCCCCTGATGTTCTCGGAAGAGGAGATCGAAGCCCTCGTCCTGGGCACCCGCTGGGTGGCCAGGCGCGCGGACGCGAAGCTGGGGTTGGCGGCGCACGAGGCCCTGCAAAAAATCGCCGCGGTGCTGCCCAAGGATTTGCGCGACACGCTCGACGCCTCGGCGCTGCTGATCGGCCCCGGGCCCGGCATCGCGGCGGGCACCATCGAACTGGCGCAGCTGCGCCAGGCCCTGCGCACCGAGCGCAAGGTCGCCATCGACTATCGCAGCCTGAACGGGGTGGAATCGAAACGCACCGTATGGCCCTGCGCGCTGGGCTATTTCGACCAGGCCCTGGTGCTCGTAGCCTGGTGCGAGCTGCGGGAAGCGTTTCGCCACTTCCGCACGGATCACATCGCCGCGATGGAGATCCTGCCGCAGCGCTATCCCCGGCGCCGGCAGGCCCTGCTCAAGGCCTGGCGCGAGCAGGAAAGCACACGACACCCTCACCACACTGCTGACAAAAACTGACAGCAGTGCGATCTAGCATGAGACTCACGGCGCTTGCCCGCCTCATCCCCTTTTCCCGGAGCACATCATGCGCGACCCGAACTTCTGCCTTCTGTACGTGAACGACCCGGCCGCCAGCGCGAATTTCTACGCAGGCCTGCTGGGCAAGCGCCCCGTCGAAACCTCGCCGACGTTCGCGCTGTTCGCCCTCGAATCCGGGATCATGCTGGGATTGTGGTCCCGCCACACGGCCGAGCCCGCGGTCAGCGTCACGGGCGGCGGCGGCGAACTGGCCTTTCCGGTCGACAGCGATGCCGACGTCGACGCCGCCTACACAGACTGGAGCGCCCGTCGCCTGCCCATCGCGCAAACGCCCACCCGCATGGACTTCGGCTACACCTTCGTCGCCACGGACCCGGACGGGCACCGCCTGCGCGTTTTCTCGCCGGCGCCGTAAACGCATCACGGCCGCATGCGCGGCCGTGATGGAATACCTCGATGAAATAGATCGGGGCCCATGAGGGCCCCGCGCCTCAAGCCTTGGCCAGCTCGCGCTCGGCCTTCTTCATCTTGGTCTTGATGCGGTTCTGCTTGAGCGGCGACAGGTATTCGACGAAGACCTTGCCGTCGAGATGATCCATCTCGTGCTGCACGCAAACGGCCAACAGGCCTTCGGCTTCCATTTCGTAGGGCTGGCCTTTTTCGTCCAGCGCCTTGAAGCGGATGCGCTCGGAGCGCTCGACTTCGTCGTAGATGCCGGGCACCGACAGGCAGCCTTCTTCGAAGGCCTTGATGGTCTCGCTCTTCCAGGTGATCTCGGGATTGATCAGCACCATCAGGTCGCGGCCTTCTTCCGACACGTCGATCACGATGACGCGCTCGTGCACGTCGACCTGCGTCGCGGCCAGGCCCACGCCGGGGGCTTCGTACATGGTGTCGGCCATGTCGCGCACCAGTTTGCGGATGCGGTCGTCCACCACCGCGACCGGCTTGGCTTTTTTGTGCAAGCGGACATCGGGATAGCGGAGAATGGAAAGCAGGGCCATGATGAAAAACGGAAAATGTCGAAGATTTCTAAGGATCTATGATAATCGATTAGTGCATTGATTTCTAATCGCTTTTTCCTAATTCCGGGATAGCGCGGGGCGATGCGGGCGCCATGGCCCCTGCCGCAAACCCGTCACGCCCGCGGCCGCGAGCGCGGCCCGCCCATGCGACACTAGCCCGCTGTTCCTCTCCCCTTTTCCGCCGGCGCGCCCATGCCGCTCACGCATACCCACGACGAACTTTCCGCCTGGCTGCGCCTGTCGCTCGAACCCGACCTGGGCCCGTCGCTGGCCTATGCACTGCTGTCCGCCCTGGGCGAGCCCGCGCAGATCTATGCGCGCCGAACCGCCGAGCTGATGCGGCACGTGCCGCAGAGCCTGGCATTGCAGCTCGGGGCCGAGCCGCCCGCCGAGATCGCCGAAAAGATCGAGGCCGCGCTGCGCTGGGTCGACGAGCCGGGCCGGCACATACTCACCCTGGCCGACCCCGCCTACCCCCAGCAATTGCTCACCATCGCCGATCCACCGCTGCTGCTTTATGTGGCGGGCGATCCCGCGCAGCTGTCCAGGCCCGGCCTGGCCGTGGTGGGCGCGCGCAGCGCCACGCCCGGCGGCGAGGAAAACGCCCGCGCCTTCTCGCGCCACCTGGCCGCGCAGGGCTGGAGCGTGGTCAGCGGCCTGGCCCTGGGCATAGACGGCGCCGCGCACGAAGGCGCGCTGGCCGCCGGCCCCGAAGGCGCGGGCACGGTGGCGGTGATGGGCACCGGCATCGACCGCATCTACCCGGCCGCGCATCGCGACCTGGCGCACCGCATCGCCGCGCACGGCGCCTTGATCAGCGAACTCCCGCTCGGCACGCAGGTGCGGGCTTTCAACTTCCCGCGCCGCAACCGCCTGGTGGCCGGCCTGTCGCGCGGCGTGCTGGTGGTCGAGGCCGCCAAGCAGAGCGGCTCGCTCATCACCGCCCGCCTGGCCGCCGAGAGCGGCCGCGAAGTCTTCGCCATTCCCGGCTCGATCCACTCGCCCTTGTCGCGCGGCTGCCATGCCCTGATCCGGCAGGGGGCCAAGCTGGTCGAGACCGCGCAAGACATCACGGACGAGCTGGGCTTGCCCACGCCCGATGCGCGGCCCGTGCCGGCAAAGACGGCGCAAGCCCAGGCATCGGCCGCCCCCGAGTCCCCGCTGCTCCACGCGCTGGGCCACGACCCCTTGCATCTGGATGCCCTGCAGGCCCGCACCGGCCTGGACACCGCCACGCTGCAGGCGCAGCTGCTGGAGCTGGAGCTGGCCGGGCATATCGCGCGGCTGGACGATGGGCGGTTCCAGCGGCTGGCGTCGTAGTTGCCGCGCTAGATCAGATCAGCAGCCTCACGGATTCTCTGAGCAGTTGCCGCGAGCCCATTGCGTTCGAGCGCCCGAGCGAAGTTTTCGGGTGTCGCTTGCGGATTTCTCCATCGAGCGCGCATACGTTTGAACGCTGTCATGCCTACGATGGGATCAAGATCCCACTGATTAATGATGAATCGGTCAGGATGAATGGCTTCGATTCCATACGAGTTGACAATCTCGACAGGGAAGTCCCGCAGATTCGCCGTCACGATGCAATCGGCATGGCCAGCGATGGCTGCTGCAAGAACATGCCGATCATCAGGGTCAGGCAGCGTCATGCCCTCGACGAGCGGCGTCCATGCCGACTCATCCACCTCCCAATCGGGTATCGCGTCTCGCATGTCGTCTCGCCGAGCATCGAGCCTACCCTTCAGATGCGGGTGAAGTTCTTCAAGATTGGCGATCCACTCTTGCTCGATTCGTTGCGTCCACTTCGCGGCGAACAAACCCGTGGTCGCCAAGCTCATGAGCGAATCGGCAATCGCAATCGGGAAAAGGACGCACGCGTCGAGCAAAGCCGTGTAACGCGCGTAGCCCGCCATGTCAGTAATCCAGTCCGAGTTCCCGAGTGTTCGTAGCCAATCTGTCCAAAGCGGCTTCTTGCCTTTCGCGCATCTGGCGCGCATAGGCGGTGAGGTCTTCAAACGCGATCCGGCGATGTGTGCCGACCATGCGGTGCTTGAGCCTGCCGGCCTCAATTTCTTTGATCAGGAATGGCCGCGACACATTGAGCAAGTTGGCGGCTTCCACCGTCGTGAACTCGCGATTCTCGGGAATCAGAGCAATCGACCTACCCTCGCTCATTGCACCGAGTATCTGGCCTATGAACTTCAGGGATGCGGGCGGAAGCGCGATGGCGGGATGTTCACCGGTATCGGTTGTCAGGGTGATTTGCACCGCTCGCGAGTGATCCAGAGCCTCCATGATGCAACGCTGGGCAACACGAGCCATTTCCTGTTCACGTTCCGTCATGAGCGGAGACGCCATCTTCTGGATTCGATCTACGGTACGCATGTCTATTCCTTCCTAAGCACCTACGCTTGCCAGGAAGCGCCCACGGGCGCTTCCTGGCAAGCGTAGGCCATATTTGCAATAAACGCAATATATGAAA
>Ga0209455_1000447_pt1 | contig 31733 bp, 28 predicted proteins | sample AraplaCol_mCL_r2_FD_184275 | JGI IMG/M metagenome (GOLD analysis project Ga0209455, IMG submission 184275) | Arabidopsis root microbial communities from North Carolina, USA - plate scrape CL_Col_mCL_r2 (SPAdes) (version 2) | ecosystem: Host-associated > Plants > Roots > Endosphere | place: USA... | reverse complement strand
ACAACAGGCGCTGCGAACCGTCCAGATGCGCCCGTTCGAGCGGCAGCTGGCGGCGCGCCCGCAGCAGCCAGCGCTTGTGCAGATACTTCTTGGCGATCTTGAGCCGGCCATTGCGGCGGAGAAACACGTCCGGCTCATGCGGCACGTCCGCGTAGGGGATGACTGTGGAGCGGGCCACGACGCCCGCCAGCCAGCGGGCGGGCGGAAACCATGAAAATTTGCGGGTGTCGTGCGGATACAATGGCGGGGCCCTCATCGTGGCTTCCCGCACATGAAATCCGCGCAATCCGCGGCACGAGGCGCCACCATTACCGACATTACAGTGCGCAATGCCAACGTCTATTACAACAAATAATATGCAACGCACGACGGCCGGCGATAGTCTGATCGCATTTTTGCTGCTGACCTACCCCGCCCTGGCCATGCTGCTCGACGGCGCCGCGAGCGCCTTGATGATCGCGGCCGGCGTGCTTTCCCTCGCCACGCTATTGACCAGACGGTCGGGCGGCCATACCCGGCTGGACAGCATGGGGCTGGCTTTCTGCATCGCGCTGGCCGCGCCGCTTGCCGCCGTCGCGCTCAGCACGCTCGCGCATGGGCATCCCGAATTCCCGACATGGGATTCGCCGTCGCGGTTCCTGTTCGTCATTCCGGTCTTCCTGGCCTTGCGGCGCGCATCCGTACGCCCCCTCGCCTGGGCAGACCTGGCTTTCCCGATCGGAGCCTTGGCAACCCTGGCCATCGCGCTTTTCCTGTCGCGCGACTGGAGCGACGGCGATCACCGCCTGGGCAGCAAGTTTCTCAATCCGATCCATTTCGGCGACCTTGCGCTCGCCTTCGGCGTGCTGTCGGCGGCGGCGCTGAACTGGTGGCGCAAGGACAAGAACTGGGTGGTCGCGGTCAAGATCGCGGGTCTGGTCGCGGGCCTCGCCACGTCGGTGCTCACGGGCTCGCGCGGGGGCTGGCTCGCGCTGCCCTTCGTGCTTGCAATCGTCCTGTGGGAGCATGGGCGGGGCAAGTCCCTGCGCTGGAAAGTGCTGACGCCGGTTGTCATCGTGGCTCTGTTTGCCGTCGTCTACGGCTCGTCGAGCACGGTGCGCGAACGCATCGACGTCGTTGCGTCCAACCTGACGCAGTACCAGCACGGCCATGAAGACACGTCGGTGGGCGTGCGGCTGCAGCTCTATAAAGTGGCGGCGGAACTGATCGAAGAGCACCCGGTGCTGGGCCTGGGCGGCCACGGTTTCCGCAATGCCATGAATTCCATGGCCCAGCAGGGCCGGCTCACGCCCGCCGCGGCGCAGCTGGGCAAGGGCGAAGTGCACAACCAGCTGCTGGCCTATATGACCGACTACGGCATCGTGGGCGGCCTGGCGCTGCTGGCCATCTATCTCGTGCCCGCCCTCTTCTTTGCGCGCCTGCTCAAGTCCTCGTCGGCCGCGGCGCGCAGCACGGCGATGCTGGGGCTTTTATTCGTCGTCATGTTCTTCGTCTTCGGCTTGACGGTGGAGACCTTCGATCTGAAGGGCACGGTTTCCATCTATGCGCTCATCGTGGCCGCGCTGGCAGGGATCGCGGACCGCACCGATAACGACGCGTCGCACTCTTCCTCTTTCTGACCGCCATGTTCAGCATCCTGATCCCGACCTGGAACAACCTGCCGTACCTGAAGCTGTGCGTTGACAGCATCCGGCGCCATTGCGCGTTCGAGCACGAGATCCTGGTGCACGTCAACGACGGCAGCGACGGCACCCTCGCATGGGTGCGCGAGCAGGGCATCCGCCATACGTGGAGCAAGGGAAACGTGGGCGTGTGCCTCGCGCTGAACGACGTCGCGCGGCTCGCCACGAGCGAGTGGATCCTGTTCATGAACGACGACATGTTCTGCACGCCCGGCTGGGACACGGCATTCGTCGACACGCTGCGCGCGCTCGGCCCCAAGCCGGCGTATCTGGCGTCCGTGCTCATCGAGCCGGTCGATACCGGCAACGCCACCATCACGGTGGCCGACTTCGGCACGGGCCCGGACAACTTCAATGAAACGGGCATGCTGGCCTTCGCGGCGCAGCTGGCCATCGCCGACCGCGACGGCATCGCGCAGCAGCCCACGCTGGTCAGCCGCGAGCTCTGGCTGCGGGTCGGCGGCTACAGCATCGAGTTCGGCCCGGGCATGAGCAGCGACGACGACTTCCTGATGAAGCTATGGCTGGTCGGCTGCCGCGTGTTCCGTTCGGTCGGGGCCAGCCGCATTTATCACTTCGGCACCCGCACCACGGGCCGCATCCGCCGCAATCGGGGCGGGCGCGAGTTCCTGCTCAAGTGGGGCATCTCGCAAAGCGATTTCAAGAACAACTACGTGGCCCGCACCGCGACGGTCGCCGCGGATGCGCTGCCGAACGTGCCGCGTCCCGGCTTGAAGAGCCGGCTCAAGCGGGTCCTCTATGCCTTCGGCCTGTATCCGACCGAAGACCTGCAGGCCTGGGAGCCGAACCTGCCGGCGCAGCTCACGCATACCGCGTCGCTGCCGGAGCGCGACGCGTCGGGCCGCTGACCCGGGCGGCGGGTCACACCCTCCCGATACCCTGGTAGTCGAAACCCTGCTCTTTCATCTCGGCCGGCTCGTACAGATTGCGGCCGTCGAAGATCACCGGCGATTTGAGCAGCGATTTGACGCGGCCCAGGTCGGGCGCGCGAAAGACCTTCCATTCGGTCACGATGAGCAGGGCATCGGCGCCGTCGAGCGCGGCATACATATCGTCCGCCAGGGACGCGGACGGATACGCCCGCAGCAGATCGGCCGCCGCCTTCATGGCGACCGGATCGTAGGCGCTGACCTGCGCGCCGCGCGCGGTCAGGTCGGCGATCACGTCCAGGCTGGATGCGGCGCGCATATCGTCGGTATTGGGCTTGAAGGCCAGGCCCCACAAGGCGAAGCGGCGTCCCGAGAGATCCGCGCCGAAGCGCCGCGCCACTTTCTCGGACAAGCGATGCTTCTGCGCCTGGTTGGCCTCTTCGACCGCCTGGATGACGCGCATGGGCACCCGATGCTGCGCCCCCATGTGCACCAGCGCCTGCACGTCCTTGGGAAAGCACGAGCCGCCGTAGCCCGCGCCGGGATACAGGAAGTGATGGCCGATGCGCGGGTCGGCGCCGATGCCGCGTCGCACCTGCTCGACGTCGGCGCCCAGCGCCTCGGCCAGGTTGGCCATTTCGTTCATGAAGGAGATGCGCGTGGCCAGCATGGCGTTGGCCGCGTATTTGGCCAGCTCGGCCGAGCGCACGTCCATCACCATCAGGCGCTCGTGGGTGCGCTGGAACGGCGCGTACAGGCGGCGCATGACGGAGATGGTGTTCTCGTCGTCGGCGCCCACGATGATGCGGTCCGGGCTCATGAAGTCGGCGATGGCCGCGCCTTCCTTGAGGAACTCCGGGTTCGAGGCCACGCTGAAGGAAATGTCCGCGCCGCGCGCGGCCAGCACTTCCTGCATGGCCTGGCGCACGCGATCGGCCGTGCCCACGGGCACGGTGGACTTGTCGACGACGATCTTGGGCTCGTTCATGTAGCGCGCGATATTGCGCGCGGCAGCCAGCACGTACTGCAGATCGGCCGAGCCGTCCTCGCCCGGCGGCGTGCCCACGGCGATGAACTGCAGGTCGCCGAAGGCCACGCTGGCGGCGACGTCGTCGGTGAAGAACAGGCGGCCGTCGCCGGCGTTGCGCGCCACCATTTCCTGCAGGCCGGGTTCGTAGATGGGAATGCCGCCCTGGCGCAGCAGCGCCACCTTGGCCGCGTCGGTGTCCAGGCACATGACCTGGTTGCCCATTTCGGCCAGGCAGACGCCGGTCACCAGGCCGACATATCCCGTTCCAACCACTGTGATCTTCATGCAAGCGCCTCGATGCAATCGCGGCGGATCCATCGCCGCCGGCAAATGCAGATTATAGGTTCCCTATCTACACGATCATGACAGCCGCGATGCGGGCAGGCCTGGACAGCTTCAAATCTGCAGGGCCGCCAGCTTGGCCGAGCGCACGGTGTTGACCCCGACCGCCAGCACCGCGCAGGTCGCGGCCAGGAGCAGCGCCACCGTCGCGCCATGCCCGACGTGCAGGCCGTAGGCCACCGCCACCAGCGCCGTGCCGAAGCTTTGCCCGAATACCCGGGTGGTGGACTGCACGCCGCCGACCGCGCCGCTGCGGTGGCGCGGCGCCGAGCCCAGCATGGCGTGATTGTTGGGGGTCTGGAAAAAACCGAAGCCCAGGCCGGCCAGGAACATGGCGCTCATGACCGCCGTATTGGAGGCGCCGTGCGGCAGCAGGGCGACCCAGACCAGCGCGATCGCCATGGCCCCCGCGCCCAGGCCGCTGAGCAGGGCCGCCGAATAGCGGTCGGCAAGGCGGCCGGCCAGGCCCGCGATCGCCGCGGTGCCCACGGGCCAGGCGGCCATCAGCATGCCCAGCTGCCATTGCTCGCGGCCGAGTTCGTTGAGGAAGTAGAACGGCAGCGCCACATAGGCCGCGGTCTGCGCGGCGAAGGTGCACACCGACGCCGCCACCGCAAAGCCCAGCGGCTTGATGCGCAGCAGGTCGATGGGCACCAGCGGCGCTTCCTGCCTGCCCGCGCGGCGCACCAGGATCACGGTCAGGATCGCGGCGGCGGCGATCAGCGACACGGCTTTGAGAAAATCCGCGGCCAGATTGTCGACGCCGATGATGAAGGCCGCCATGGCCGCCATGGACAACAGGGCGCTGAGCACATCGATCGGGCTCTTGATGCGAGGCACGTCGGGCAGCGTGCGTATGCCCCGCAAAAGCAACAGGCTCACCGGCACGTTCACGGCGAAGATCCAGCGCCAGGACACCACCGAGACGATCAGCGCGCCGATGGACGGTCCCAGCACCGACATCAGCGCGACCACCGTGGCGTTCAGGCTGATGCCGCGCCCGAGATGTCGGCTGGGGTAGATGTTGCGCACCATGCCGCCGATCATGCACATCAGCGCCGCGGCCCCCACGCCCTGGCAGACGCGCGCGAAGTTCAGCTGCCACAAGGCCGCGGACAAGGCGCAGCCCAGCGACGACAGCATGAACATCACCACGCCGAAGGCGAACATCCGCTTGAAGCCCAGGCGCTCGGCCAGCGCGGCCATGAGCAACAGGAGCATCACGATGGCGAGGCTGTAGGAATTGACTACCCACACCATGCTCGCGGCAGGTTCGCCGAGGCTTTGGGCGATGGTGGGCAGCGCCACGTTGACGATGGTGGTATCGAGCACCGTGAGGCTGATGCCGCACAGGACCGTGGCCGCCGCCCAATAACGGCGCGGCGCGGGCAGGCCATCCTGCCGCACCGTGTGGGCTGCTTCGGTCATTTCTTCTTGACGGGGCGTTTCCAGCCTTCGATGCTGCTTTGCCGCGCGCGGGAAACGGTGAGCTGGTCCGGCGGCGCGTCGCGCGTGAGCGTGGTGCCGGCGCCCAGCGTGGCGCCGCGGCCCACGCGCACGGGCGCGACCAGTTGGGAATCGGAGCCGATGAAGACATCGTCTTCGATGATGGTGCGCCATTTGTTGGCGCCGTCGTAATTGCAGGTGATGGTGCCCGCGCCGACGTTGACGCGCGCGCCCACGTCGGCGTCGCCCACATAGGCCAGGTGATTGGCCTTGCTGTCTTTGCCCACCACGCTGTTCTTGACCTCGACGAAGTTGCCGACGTGCACGCCGTCGGCGAGCGTGGTGCCCGGGCGCAGGCGCGCATAAGGGCCGATGCGGGCGTCGCGGCCGACGCGGGCATCGTCCAGATGGCTATAGGCTTCGATGCGGGTGCCGGCCGCGATCGTCATGTTGCGCAGCACGCTGTAGGGCCCGACGTGCACGCCGTCGCCCAGTTCGACCAGGCCCTCGAACACGCAGCCCACGTCGATGAAGACGTCGCGGCCGCAGATCAGGCTGCCGCGCACGTCGAAGCGTTCGGAATCGGCCAGCGTGACGCCTGCCTCGAGCTGGCGCCGCGCCTGTTCGCGCTGCCAGGCGCGTTCGAGCTGGACCTGCTGCGCACGGCTGTTCACGCCCAGGGTTTCCCACGCGGCGGCCGGATGCGCGGCCTGCACGGGCACGCCGTCGGCCACGGCCAGGCCGATGATGTCGGTGAGGTAGTACTCGCCCTGCGCGTTGTGGTTGTCGATGCGGCTCAGCCAGTCTTTCAGGCGGGCCGTGGGCGCGGCCAGCATGCCGGTGTTGACCTCGCGGATGGCAAGTTCGGCGGCGTCCGCGTCTTTGTGTTCGACGATGCGCAGCACCTTGCCGCTGGCGTCGCGCACGATGCGGCCGTAGCCGGTGGCGTCGTCCAGGATTTCGGTGAGCACGGCCACGCCCTGGCCGCGCGCGGCCAGCAGGCGCTTGAGCGTGTCGGGCTGCACCAGCGGCACGTCGCCGTAGAGCACCAGCGTGACGTCGTCCGCGTCGCCTTCGAGCAGCTGCGGCACGGCCTGCTGCACGGCGTGGCCGGTACCCTGCTGCGGCTGCTGCACGGCAAAGCTCAGATCGGGCTGGCCCTCATAGGCCGCGCGCACGCGCTCGGCCCCGTGGCCCACCACCACCGTGATGCGCGCCGGATCGAGCTGGAGCGCGCATTCGAGCACATGGCTCAACATAGGGCGGCCCGCCAAGGTGTGCAGCACCTTGGGCAGGTCGGATTTCATACGCTTGCCGAGACCGGCGGCAAGGATTACGACATTGAGCATGGAAAACTTGGTTGAGGACTTGGGCGGATCAAGGTTTATCGGAAGAAGGGGCGGCGGTCTTGCCCGGTGCGCCTTTCTTGCGCGCCGGCTTGGCCGCCGGCTTGGGCGCGGCAGCGCCAGCCTGCTCGGCGCCGGGTATGCCGGCGGCCGTGGCGGCGGCGATATTGCTGAACTGCTGCTGCAGCAGGCTCCACCAGGCCGAGGCCGACTGGGCGGCCTCGTTGAACGACGCGCTCGCATCCTTGGGAGCGGCGCCGCCCAATGCCGCGGCGGCGGCCATGGGGTCCATGGCGGACATCTTGCCGACGAAAGACTTGAGGGTCGTAATGGTGGCGCGCTGCACTTCCATGCCCTGGATGGCGCTGTCGAGCATGGAAAGATTCATGCGCAGCCAGCTTTCGACGGAACGCAGTTCGGCGATGCGGCGGTCGAGCTCTTCGACGTTCATGGTCGAGCCCATGGGCAGCACCTGCGAAAAGCCGCCCTCGCCTGCCAGGCCCGCCCAAGCCTGGCGCATCATGTCCATGCTGGCCAGGAACGGGTTGCCGGACGCGTCGGACGACTGCCCCAGGCCCGGGAGCACGAAAGGATTGGTATGGCTGGAATCGGACATATTGTCTCCTCGTCTCTTTGTTGAGCTGCCGCCCGATATTACGCCCGTTTCTGGGACAATGGCGGCATGGACCGCATCACTCTGCCCCAGATCGAAGAGGCCATCAATTACTGGCGCAAGCGCGAACCCTCGCAGGGCGAGGAGTCGCGCCTGTGCCCGCAGGCAGCCGCTCTGGCCGCGCCTTATGCGCTGATGATCATCGGCCATCGGCACGATATCGGCGCCGAAGAACTGCCGCTCGCCGCGCTGGCCGCCTATCAAGCCTGGCAGGCTTCCCTGGGCTGAATCAGCCCTTGAGCAGGATCTTGATGTCGTGCGCCAGGTCGTCGGCGCTGGCGTCGTGCTTGGCGAGCACGCGCGCCTCGCCCCGGGTGTCGAACAAATAGAACGCCGCCGTGTGATCCATGGTGTAGTCGTCGGCCGCGCCGCTCTTGCCCGGCACCTTGGCGTAATAGGCCTTGAACGCGGCCGCTGCCTTGCGGGTTTCTTCGGCCGTGCCGCGCAAGGCCAGAAAGCGCGAGTCGAACGCGGTTGCGTATTGCTTGAGTATCTCGGCCGTGTCGCGGTCGGGGTCGACGGTGATGAAGAGCACCTGCACCTTGTCGGCATCCGGGCCGAGCTTGTGCATCACGTCGGCCAGTTCGGCCAGCGAAGTCGGGCAGACGTCGGGGCACTGGGTATAGCCGAAGAACACCACCACCACTTTGCCGGCGAAGCTGGCCAGCGTGCGCGGGTGGCCGTCGAAATCGGTGAGCGTCCAGTCCTTGCCCAGATGCGTGCCCGCGATGTCGCTGCCCTTGAAGGACGGGCCCTTGTCGCCGCAAGCGGTCAATGCCCACGGCATGGCCAGCGCCAGGGTGCTCAACGCCGCGGCGCGCAATGCGCGGCGGCGGCCGGGAATGATCGGTTCTTTCATCGGCATCAGGCCAGCAGCAAGCCGACCCAGTGGTCCACCAGCAAGGCCGCGAAGAGCAGCGACAGGTACACGATGGAATAGCGGAACAGGCGGCGCGCCTGCGCGTCGCTGTAGTGCTGGAACAGGCGCCACGCATGCCGCAGGAACAGGCCGCTCAGCACCACCGCGCACAGCAGGTAGGGCCAGCCGCTCATGTGCACCGCATAGGGCAGCAGCGAGACGATGAACAGGCCCACGCTATAGAGCAGGATCTGCAGCTGGGTATAGCGGCGGCCGTGCGTGACCGGCAGCATGGGCAGGCCGGACTTGATGTAGTCCTGCTCGCGATACAAGGCCAGGGCCCAGAAATGCGGCGGGGTCCAGACGAAGATGATGAGCACCAGCAGCCAGGCCTGGGCCGGCACGGCATTGGCCACGGCCGCCCAGCCCAGCGCCGGCGGCATGGCGCCGGCCAGGCCGCCGATGACGATGTTCTGCGAGGTGTACGGTTTGAGCAGGACCGTGTAGATGAGGGCGTAGCCCACGAAGGTGGCGAAGGTGAGCCACATGGTGAGCGGGTTGACCAGCACGTAGAGCACCAGCATGCCCGCCCCGCCCAGCAGGCCCGACAGCCCGAGGACCTGGAAGGACGAGATGGTGCCCTGGGCCGTGGCGCGCCGCGCCGTGCGCACCATGCGGGCGTCGACTTCCTGCTCGATGAGGCAATTGATGGCGAAGGCCGCGGCGGCCAGGAGCCAGATGCCCAGCACGCCGTAGACCACGCGGTCCCAGCGCGGCAGGCCGGGCACGGCCAGGAACATGCCGATGACCGCGCAGAAAACAGCCAGCTGGGTAACCCGGGGTTTGGTCAACACCAGGTATTGGCGCAGCAGGCCTTGCGAAGAATGAGTAGCAGCGGCGGTCATGATCCTGCTAGTTTAGCCCGCAGATGTAACCGGCGGCCCGCCGGCCGTGCCCAGGCGGACGCGGATCAGGACCATGGCCAGCGTGATGGCCGCCGCCCCGCCCGTGTGCAGCACGGCCACGGCCAGGGGCCACTGGAAGAAGATGGTGGTGAGCCCGGTGCACAGCTGCGCCAGCAGCAGGCACAGCAGCAGCGTGGCCGGTCCGCGCAGCCCCGCCTCGGCGCGCAATCGCCAGCCCAGGGGTACCAGATAAAGGAAGACCACGAAGGCGAAATTGCGGTGCGTCCAGTGGATGGCCGTCAGCGCCGACTGGGAAATCGCCTGACCCGAAGGCAGTTCGCCCAGGGCGCGGATCAGCGAGAAGCCGTCGCGGAAATCCATCGGGGGCACCCAGGCGCCGTGGCACATGGGAAAGTCCATGCAAGCCAGCGCGGCGTAATTGGTGCTGACCCAGCCGCCCAGCAGGATCTGCAGCGACACGAGCAGCAAGCCGGCCGTCACCCAGGGCTTGAACCGTCTGGCCGCCGCGGCCAGGGCCAGGTGCGGCTTCTCGCGCGCGGCCAGCGCGGTCAGGAGCCCCAGCACGATCAGGCCTATGGCCAGGTGCGCCGTCACCACCACGGGCATGAGCCGATGCGTGACCGTCCAGGCGCCGAAGGCGCCCTGCAGGCACACGGCCGCCAGGGTCGCCGTGGCCAGGGCCGGCGAGCGGCCCAGGTGGCGGCGATAGCGCCAGGCCATGTAGAGAATGGCGATGATGAGGCAGCCGAGCGTGGCGCCCACATAACGGTGCACCATCTCGATCCAGGCCTTGGACAGGGAGACCGGCCCGTAGGGCATGGCGCGCACGGCCTGGTCGATCTCGGGCAGCGAGCCCAGGGGCGAGGTGCTGCCGTAGCAGCCCGGCCAATCGGGGCAGCCCAGGCCGGAGTCCGTCAGGCGCACGAAGGCGCCGAACATGATCAGGTCGAGGGTCAGGAACCAGGTCAGAAAGACCAGTTTGCGATAAAGGCGGGTAATGCGATCCATGCGCGCATTTTTGCATAGGCGCCTGACGCGATGCGGAACGCGACAAGCGTAGCGACGCGCGCGGCGGCCGGCGCATTCGGCGCACTCTGCCGCGCACGCATTAAAATCCGCGCCATCATGCATTCGATTCCGCTTTCCCGCCTCACGCCCCTGTACGACACCCTGCGCGCCCGCGCCAGCGCGCCGCCGCCCGAACAGGCCCTGCCGCTGGACCTGGCCGGTCACCGCTGCGGCTGGATCACACTGGCGGCCCGGGAGGCCTTGCTGGGTACTGGCCTGATCGTTCCCGAGGACGGCATCGTGCACTTGCTGCCGGGCCAGCCGCCCGGCGCGGAACTGGATGCCGCGCTGGCGCAGGTGGCGCAAGTCCTGCGCGAGGCCGGCTGCCTGCGCGGCTGGCGCGACGAGTTGCTGGACATCCGCGCCGACGGCGAATGGCTCGGCGCGATCGAGCGCACCGCCATGCGCCCCCTGGGCCTGCTCACTCGCGCCGTGCACCTGAACGCCTGGACGCCCGACGGCCGCCTTTGGGTCGCCCGCCGCGCGCTCAACAAGGCCACCGATCCCGGCATGTGGGACACGCTGGTCGGCGGCCTGGTCAGCAGCGGCGAAAGCCTGGACCTGGCCCTGGTGCGCGAATGCGGCGAAGAAGCCGGCCTGGATGCGCCCGATCTGCAAAACCGCGGCCCGCTGCGCACCACCCTGCGCCTGCACCGCCGCCTGCCCGAGGGCTACCAGGTGGAAGACCTGCTGGCGAGCCGCTGCGTGCTGGAACCCGGCGTGCAGCCCGCCAATCGCGACGGCGAAGTCATGGAGATCGCCGCGATGCCGATAGACGAGGTCGTCGGGCTGGTCGAGGCGGACGAGTTCACGCTGGAAGCCGCCCTGGTCATCGTCGAGGAATTGCTGCGCGCAGGCTGAACGCCGTGCGTGCAAGGCCGCGGCAGCGCTACGTCGCCGCGCCGTCCGGCGAAGGCTGCTGCGAGAACTGCTTCCACACTTCGATGGCGCGCATGCGCTGCTTGGCCACCACTTCGATGCGCGCGCGCAGGTCCACGTCCTGGCTCAGGAGCGCGTCGAAATCCCGCGCCGACAGCATCAGCAGCCGGCTGTAACCCAGCGAAGTCACGCGGGGCGTGACCTGCCGCTCGCCCAGCAAGGCCAGCTCGCCGAAGAACTCGCCGCTGCCCAGCTCCACCGCCGTGCCGTCGGGTAGATGCACGGCCACGGCGCCGGACGCCACGAAGCACATGGACGCGCCGTAGCTGTCGCGCTCCAGGATGAGCTGGTCCGGCAGGGCCAGGCGCGGCCGCAGCAGGCGGCCGATGGCGCGCTGCGATTCGGCGCTCAGGCCTTCGAACAGCGGCACCCGCTTGATGAGGTCGGCCGCCCCCATTTGCATGTCCAGCGACGGATGCCGGTCGATGTGGCGCCAGCGGCTCTCCAGTTGCTGGATCAGGTCCGCATAGACTTCGCCGCCGATCAGGAACTGGTCCTGCATGGCGCCGTAGCGGCGCCGTTCGAGTTCGCGCGCGACCCGGCCCAGATAGCTTTCCTGCAGCCACTGCGCGTAGGACGGATATTGCAGATTGAGCGCCTGTATGGCGTTCTCGACCAGGCTCAGGCGGCGCTGGTGGATCTCGACGATGCGCTGGGCGACCTCTTCGCCCAGCAGCGGCCCGAGTTCGTCGTGCGCGAACTTGATGAGGTGCTGCACCGTCGAGCGCTTGGTCATCAGCGCGGCGAAGCGCTGCGCCAGTTCGCGCGCCAGCCAGCCCTGCCAGCCGAACAGGTCGTACATGCGCATGGCCAGGCGGAAGCTGCGGCCGTAGCGCACGTCGGCCTCGATGGCCGCCTCCAGCCCCTGCACCCCTTGCGAACGGACCACGTCTTCCAGCCGTTCGGCGCGCGCCAGCAAGGTTTCGGCAAGGCGCCAATCGACGATCTGCGCCTTGAGAATGTCGAAGAGCATTTCCTGTTCGCGCAGCGCCACGGTGGCCAGGCCCACGCGCACGCGCTGCTCGACGGTCAGCTGGGCCGCCTGCACGTCCTGCACGCTGGCCAGGCTGGCATCGAACACGGCGTGGATGCGCCCGCTGGCCTCGCCGCCGATGTGGTCGGTGCGCGCGATCTCGTCGGTACGCTCCTGCAGGTCTTCGAGCGCGATGGTGAGCGCCTGGTTGCGCAGGGTGCGCTCCATGGGCGAGAGCTGGTTCAGGCCCAGTATGCGGATGAGCCAGCGCAGCGTCGTGCCGTTGATGAAGAGCGTCATCAGCACGAAGCCCGTGGTGGCCACGCCGACGAACTGGCGCACGGACTCGGGAATGGCGTCCTTTTCGATCACCGCCAGCGCCAGCGCCAGCGACACGGCCCCGCGCAGGCCGCCCCACAGCATCACGGACTTGTACGACGTGCTGACCCGGGTGCTCATGCGCATCACGCGCAGCAGGGGCAGCAGGCCAAACACCACCACGGCGCGCGCGAGCAGCGTGGCGGCGAACACCACCAGCACCATGCGCATCTCGAACCAGCCGGCGTGGGCCATCATGCGCGGGATCAGCATCGAGGCCAGCAGGAAGATCAGCGAATTGGCCCAGAAGCCGAACTGGTTCCATGCCAGGGCCAGGTGTTCGAACGTGCCGGGCGACATGCGCGTGCGGCCCGTCGACCCCACCACCAGGCCCGCGATCACCGTGGCCACCACGCCCGACACGTTCAGGTAGTGCTCGGGGAGATAGAAGGAAAGATAGGCCAGGCTGAGCGTGAGCGTGATCTCGGCCGTGGGAAAGCCGCGCAGCAGCGTGAACAGCCAGCAGGCCACGCGGCCCATGACGTAGCCGGCCAGCCCGCCGCCCAGGAAGGTGTACAGGAAGGCGCTCAGCACGCCGCTCATCGACAGGCGGCCGTGCCCCACCGCGCCGCTGGCCAGCGCCGCCACCAGCACCGAATACAAGGCGATGGAGGCCGCGTCGTTGAGCAGGCTTTCGCCCTCGACCAGCGTGGTCAGCCGCTTGGGCGCCCCCACTTCGCGGAAGATGCTCACCACGGCCACCGGGTCGGTCGTGGCCACGATGGCCCCCAGCAGCAGGCAGACGATGATGCCGTAGTTCGAGGCCGCGTTCAGGGCCAGGCCGACCACGATGGTGCAGACCACCACCGCCACGATGGCCATCAGCAGGATGGGGCCCAGGTCATCCATCAGGCGGCGCACGTTCATCGACAGCGAGGTCTCGAACAGCAGCACCGGCAGGAACACGATGAGGAAGGTGTCGGACGAGATCTCGAAGTGATCGATGGTGGCGAGCAGATCGCCCAGCACCGGCGGCACCCATCCGTGCCAGTGCATGAGAATGCCGAGCAGGCAGCCGACGATGGCGAGCAGCACCGAATACGGCAGCTTGAGGCGGGCCGCAAGAGGCGGCATGAAGCAGACCAGCGTAAGCAGGCCGGCTATGCCGAATACGATCAGGCCGACATCCATGCGCCTTGGGATCCCTTGTCTTTATTTACCTCAAGGATAGCGGGTTTTCAGAAAGACGAAAGACACCGAACCACGAGGCGATCGGGCGACAAAAACGCGAAAGGCGCCGGCAAGCGGCGCCTTTCTTTCCGGCGAGCCGAAGATCAGGCCGGCGCGAGAGCCCCGCGCATCTTCTTGAGCGCGGCCGCTTCGATCTGGCGGATGCGCTCGGCCGACACGCCGAACTCGGCGGCCAGGTCGTGCAGCGTGAGGCCGCCGTCGTCCTGCAGCCAGCGCGCCTCGATGATGCGGCGCGAACGCGCGTCCAGGCCTTCGAGCGCCTGGGCCAGGCCTTCCCCCTGCAGGCTGGCGCGGGCCTGGCGGGCCAGCACGCGGGTGGGTTCCTCGCGGCCTTCGTCGGACAGGTAGGCGATGGGCGCGAAGCTGTCTTCGTCGTCGTCCTGGCCTTCCAGCGACAGGTCGCGGCCGGACAGGCGCACTTCCATCTCGCGCACGTCCTCGTCGCGAACCTTGAGTGCGTCGGCGATGTGGTCGACCTGGTCGGTATCCAGCGTCTGGCCGTCGGGCCGCATGCTGCGCAGGTTGAAAAACAGCTTGCGCTGGGCCTTGGTGGTGGCCACCTTGACCATGCGCCAGTTGCGCACCACGTATTCGTGGATCTCGGCCTTGATCCAGTGCACGGCAAAGGACACCAGGCGCACGCCGCGTTCGGGATCGAAGCGCTTGACGGCCTTCATGAGCCCGACGTTGCCTTCCTGGATGAGATCGGCGTGCGGCAGGCCGTAGCCCAGATACTGGCGCGCCACCGACACCACCAGTCGCAAGTGCGACAGGATGAGTTCGCGCGCGGCTTCGAGATCGTCGTGGTCGCGCAGGCGGCGGGCGAGGTCGCTCTCGCGTTCGGCGCTGAGCACCGGCAGGCGGTTGACCGTGGAGATATAGGCGTCGATCGTACCGAGCGCGCCCGGGTTGGCCACTGCCAACGCCAGTGCGTTGGACTGGGCCGTCGCGATACTGGCTGCTTTCATTGGCGTGGCCTCCTGAGGGTAAGAAAGAAGCATGCGAGGAATGTTAGCACTCTATATGGTTGAGTGCTAATTCGACCCTTCCGGCGTCCAGGAGTTCCCCCTGAGAGCCCACAAAAGTGCAGGGGCCGCGACCGGCGCGGCAGGCCCTCCCTGCATTGCCCTGTTACGCCTGCGCACGATTTGCCCCCGGATAGTCATCGACGAAGGCGGCACTATTTAATATAGTGGGCCTAACCCTCTTGCGTCCCCTTGCAAGGCTGAGATTCTATGGCTCGTCTGCCCCGACTGTATGCTCCCGGGCTGCCCCAACTGGTGCAGGCCAGCTTCGTCCAGCCGCTGGCCGCCCTAGGCCAGCCGGCGCCGCAGGACATCCTCAACCAGCTCGCTGCCTGGCTGGGCGACTCGGCCCAGCGCCACAAGGTCGCGGTGCACGGCTGGGTCCTGGCCACCGACCGCATCCTGCTCCTGGCCACGCCGACCGACGAGTCCGGCCTGCCGCGGCTGATGCAGACGCTGGGCCGCAACCTGGCGGCCCGCCTGCGCGGCGGCCGGGTCTTCGCCGGCCGCTACCGCTCGGCCTTGCTCGAGCCCCACGCCTGGGTGCTGCGCGCCCAGGTCTGGCTCGAAACCTACCCCGTGCGCAGCGGCACCGCATCCGATCCGGATTCCTGGCCTTGGTCCTCGGCCGCCAGCCACACCGGCGCCAGCCACCAGACGCCAGCGCCGGCATGGCAGTCGGACCACGCCGACTACTGGGCCTGCGGCAACACGCCCTTCGACCGCCAGGCCAATTACCGCAAGCTGCTGCAGGACGGCCTCTCGCGCGAGGAGTCCCAGCGCATCGAGCAGGCCGTTTCGGGCCAATGGGCGCTGGGCGGCCCGGCCTTCATCTCCGGCCTGGCCCACACCGCCAGCCGCCGCGTCTCCCCCGGCCATCGCGGCCGTCCCCGCAAGAAGCCGCTGCCCCCCGCCACGCCCTCCGGCACGGCCACGCCTTAGCCGCCCCCCACCGTTACACGCGCCACCCGAAGCGCCTGGCCGCCAGCCTGCGCTGGCTTGTGCTCGGCCCGGTCAAGCCCGGGAGAAATTCGGGGGACAGTCTTCCCCGATCTCGCACCGCAATGGGTTTCGGTGTCGCTAAAATCCCAAAATAAATAGGGTCATATCAATGCAGAAATGGGCTTTTGCGCGTCTTCTTTAAAAACAGGCAATATTTATGTAATTGTTTTTAAACAAATAAATGGCGTCCCTATTTTATAAAACAACCCTGTCCTGGAAATATAATATAGGGACATACCCTTTTTATTGCACTTGCACATAGGTTTCCGGCGCGCTATCTTCCCCCTACTGTACTAACAACAATTCCCGCAGTCCCTCGCGGAGCGCGCCATGCCCCCTATTTCCTCCTCCCCCTCTCACCAAGCCGACGTGACGACCGTTCCTGTCGACGCCCGCCGCATCGGCCTGCCGGCAGCTCAGGGCCTGTACAACCCGGCCAACGAGCATGACGCCTGCGGCGTGGGCTTCGTCGCCCACATTAAGGGACACAAGAGCCACACCATCATCCAGCAGGGCCTGAAGATCCTCGAGAACCTGGATCACCGCGGCGCCGTCGGCGCCGACAAGCTCATGGGCGACGGCGCGGGCATCCTCATCCAGATCCCCGACCAGCTCTACCGCGAGGAAATGGCGCAGCGCGGCATCGTCCTGCCCCAGCCCGGCGAATACGGCGTGGCCATGGTCTTCCTGCCCAAGGAAACCGCCTCGCGCCTGGCCTGCGAGCAGGAGCTCGAGCGCTCGGTGCGCGCCGAAGGCCAGATCGTGCTGGGCTGGCGCGACGTGCCGGTGGACACCGAGATGCCCATGTCGCCGGCCGTGCGTTCGGTCGAGCCGGTCATCCGCCAGCTCTTCATCGGCCGCGGCCCCGACGTCATGGTGCCCGACGCGCTGGAACGCAAGCTCTACGTCATCCGCAAGACCGCCAGCCACGCCATCCAGGCCATGCACCTGGCCCACGGCAAGGAATATTTCGTGCCCTCGGCCTCGGTGCGCACCGTGGTCTACAAGGGCCTGCTGCTGGCCGACCAGGTCGGCCGCTACTACCGCGACCTGGCCGATCCGCGCACCGTCTCGGCCCTGGCCCTGGTGCACCAGCGCTTCTCGACCAACACCTTCCCCGCCTGGCCGCTGGCCCACCCCTACCGCATGATCGCCCACAACGGCGAAATCAACACGGTCAAGGGCAACTTCAACTGGCTGCGCGCGCGCGAAGGCATGATGCAGTCGGCCGTGCTGGGCGACGACCTGAAAAAGCTCTACCCCATCGTCTACGAAGGCCAGTCCGATACGGCAACTTTCGACAACTGCCTGGAACTGCTGGTCAACTCCGGCTATGCGCTCTCGCATGCCATGATGATGATGATCCCCGAGGCGTGGGAGCAGCACACCCAGATGGACGCCAGCCGCCGCGCCTTCTACGAATATCACGCGGCCCTGATGGAGCCCTGGGACGGCCCCGCGGCCATCGCCTTCACCGACGGCCGCCAGATCGGCGCCACGCTGGACCGCAACGGCCTGCGCCCGGCCCGCTACCTGGTCACCGACGACGACATGGTCATCCTGGCGTCCGAGGCCGGCACCCTGCCCATCCCCGAGCACCGCATCACCAAGAAGTGGCGCCTGCAGCCCGGCAAGATGTTCCTCATCGACCTGGAGCAGGGCCGCATCATCGACGACGCCGAGGTCAAGGCGCAACTGGCCAACAGCCGCCCCTACCGCCAGTGGATCGACCGCCTGCAGATCAAGCTCGACTCGCTGCCCGCTCAGCCGAACGCCGTCTCGCCCGCCACCCAGACGGGCGTGCCGCTGCTCGACCGCCAGCAGGCCTTCGGCTGGACGCAGGAAGACTACAAATTCATCCTCGAGCCCATGGCCGCCACGGGCGAGGAAGTCATCGGCTCCATGGGCAACGACGCGCCGCTGGCCGTGCTGTCGAACCGCTCCAAGCCGTTCTACAACTACTTCCGCCAGCTGTTCGCGCAGGTCACCAACCCGCCCATCGACCCGATCCGCGAGCAGCTGGTGATGTCGCTGGTGTCCTTCATCGGACCCAAGCCCAACCTGCTCGACATCAACAACGTCAACCCGCCGCTGCGCCTGGAAATCGCGCAGCCGGTGCTGGACTTCGCCGACATGGCGCAGATCCGCGGCATCGAGCAGGTCACCAGCCAGAAGTTCCGCAGCTACGAGCTGGACATCACCTACCCGGCGGCCTGGGGCCCCGAAGGCATCGAAGCCCGCGTAGCCGCGCTGTGCGCGCGCGCCGTCGACGCGGTCAAGAGCGGCTACAACATCCTGATCATTTCCGACCGCCTGGTCGACAGCGAACGCGTGGCCATCCCGGCGCTGCTGGCCGTGTCGGCCGTGCACCAGCACCTGATCCGCGCGGGCCTGCGCACCGCCGCCGGCCTGGTGGCCGAGACCGGCTCGGCGCGCGAAGTGCATCACTTCGCGCTCCTGGGCGGCTACGGCGCCGAAGCCATCCACCCCTACCTGGCGCTGGAATCGCTGGGCAAGACGGCCGAACCCGCCAAGGCCGTGAAGAACTACATCAAGGCCATCGGCAAGGGCCTGAACAAGGTCATGTCCAAGATGGGCATCTCGACCTACATGTCGTACTGCGGCGCGCAGATCTTCGAAGCCGTGGGCCTGCAGCGCGGCCTGGTCGACAAATACTTCACCGGCACCGCCTCCAACATCGAAGGCATCGGCATCTTCCAGGTGGCCGAGGAAGCCCTGCGCCTGCACCGCACCGCGTTCGGCAACGACCCCGTGCTCGCGCAGGACCTGGACGCGGGCGGCGAATACGCCTTCCGCATCCGCGGCGAAGAACACATGTGGACGCCGGACTCGATCGCCAAGCTGCAGCACTCGGCGCGCGCGAACAACTACCGCACCTACAAGGAATACGCGCAGATCATCAACAACCAGTCCAAGCGCCACATGACGCTGCGCGGCTTGTTCGAATTCAAGGTCGATCCCAGCCGCGCCATTCCCCTGGACGAAGTCGAGCCCGCCAAGGAAATCGTCAAGCGCTTCGCCACCGGCGCCATGTCGCTGGGCTCCATCTCCACCGAGGCCCACGCGACGCTGGCCGTGGCCATGAACCGCATCGGCGGCAAGTCCAACACCGGCGAGGGCGGCGAAGACGAGCTGCGCTACCGCAACGAGCTGCGCACGGGCAAGTCGGCCATCAAGAACGGCGACACGCTGGCCTCGGTGCTGGGCTCGGACCGCATCGCCGCCGACGTGGCGCTGCAAAAGGGCGATTCGCTGCGCTCGCGCATCAAGCAGGTGGCCTCGGGCCGTTTCGGCGTCAGCGCCGAATACCTGAGCTCGGCCGACCAGATCCAGATCAAGATGGCGCAAGGCGCCAAGCCCGGCGAAGGCGGCCAGTTGCCCGGCCACAAAGTCACCGAATACATCGGCAAGCTGCGCTGCTCGGTGCCGGGCGTGGGCCTGATCTCGCCCCCGCCGCACCACGACATCTACTCCATCGAAGACCTGGCCCAGCTCATCCACGACCTGAAGAACGTCAACAGCCGCGCCTCGATCTCGGTCAAGCTGGTGTCGGAAGTGGGCGTGGGCACGGTGGCGGCCGGCGTGGCCAAGGCCAAGGCCGACCACGTAGTCATCGCCGGCCATGACGGCGGCACCGGCGCTTCGCCCGTGTCGTCGATCAAGCACGCCGGCACGCCCTGGGAACTGGGCCTGGCCGAGACCCAGCAGACGCTGGTGCTCAACCGCCTGCGCAGCCGCATCCGCGTGCAGGCCGACGGCCAGATGAAGACCGGCCGCGACGTCGCCATCGGCGCGCTGCTGGGCGCCGAGGAATTCGGCTTCGCCACCGCGCCGCTGGTGGTCGAGGGCTGCATCATGATGCGCAAGTGCCACCTGAACACCTGCCCGGTGGGCGTGGCCACGCAAGATCCCGAGCTGCGCAAGAAGTTCTCGGGCAAGCCCGAGCACGTGGTGAACTTCTTCTTCTTCGTCGCCGAAGAGGTGCGCGAGATCATGGCCCAGCTGGGCATCCGCAAGTTCGACGACATGATCGGCCGCACCGACCTCCTGGACGTGCGCGCCGGCCTCGAGCACTGGAAGGCCCGCGGCCTGGACTTCTCGCGCGTGTTCCATCGTCCCGTGCCCGCCGAAGGCGACGCCATCTTCCAGGTCGAAGAGCAGGATCACGGCCTTGCCGGCGCGCTCGATCATCAACTCATCGAGCGCTGCAAGCCCGCGCTCGAGCGCGGCGAGAAAGTCTCCTTCATCACCCCCGTGCGCAACCGCAACCGCACCATCGGCGCCATGCTGTCGGGCGCGGTGGCCGCGCGCTTCGGCCATGAAGGCCTGCCGGACGACACCATCCACATCCAGTGCAACGGCACCGCCGGCCAGAGCTTCGGCGCCTTCCTGGCGCACGGCATCACGCTCGACCTGGTGGGCGAAGCCAACGACTACGTCGGCAAGGGCCTGTCGGGCGGCCGCATCATCGCGCGCTCGCCCAACGACTTCCGCGGCTTCGGCCCCGACCACATCATCGCCGGCAATACGGCGCTGTACGGCGCCCTGTCGGGCGAGGCCTTCCTGAACGGCGTGGCCGGCGAACGCTTCGCCGTGCGCAACTCGGGCGCGGCCACCGTGGTGGAAGGCACCGGCGACCACGGCTGCGAATACATGACGGGCGGCACCGTCGTCGTGCTGGGCAACACCGGCCGCAACTTCGCCGCCGGCATGTCGGGCGGCGTGGCCTACGTGTGGGATCCGGACCGCAGCTTCCGCCAGCGCTGCAACCTGTCGATGGTCGAGCTCGAACCCGTGCTGCCGCACGCCGAGCAGTCGAGCCCGAGCGCCCAGGGCTCCTGGCACAGCGCCCAGCGCGGCGGCGAACCGCAGGCCGACGAGGTCCTGCTGCGCCACCTGGTCGAAGACCACTTCCGCTACACCGGCAGCTTCCGCGCCCGCGAAATCCTGGGCGACTGGGAAACCGCGCGCGGCAAGTTCGTCAAGGTCATGCCGATCGAATACAAGCGCGCGCTGGCCGAGCTGTGGCAGGCCGCCAACCCCGAACAGATGGTCGCCTGACTTTCTCCCACATCATCGATAAGACATACACAAGGACTTGAGTATGGGTAAGATCACCGGCTTCATGGAATTCGAGCGTCTGCAAGAAGCGTACGAAGCCCCGCAAAAGCGCCTGAAGCACTGGAACGAATTCGTCCTGCACCTGGACGACGGCCAGGCCAAGCAGCAGGCAGCCCGCTGCATGGACTGCGGCATTCCCTTCTGCAACAACGGCTGCCCGGTCAACAACATCATCCCCGACTGGAACGACCTGGTGTACCGCCAGCAATGGCAGCAGGCGCTGCACGTGCTGCACTCCACCAACAACTTCCCGGAATTCACCGGCCGCATCTGCCCGGCCCCCTGCGAGACCGCCTGCACGCTCAACATCAACGACGATGCCGTGGGCATCAAGTCGATCGAGCACGCCATCATCGACAAGGGCTGGTCCGAAGGCTGGATCAAGCCGCAGCCGCCCGTGCGCAAGACCGGCAAGAAAGTCGCCGTGGTCGGCTCGGGCCCGGCCGGCCTGGCCTGCGCCCAGCAGCTGGCGCGCGGCGGCCACGCCGTGACGCTGTTCGAGAAGAGCGACCGCATCGGCGGCCTGCTGCGCTACGGCATTCCCGACTTCAAGCTGGAAAAGCCGCTCATCGACCGCCGCATCGCCCAGATGGAAGCCGAAGGTGTCGAATTCGCCCCCGCGACCTATGTCGGCAAGGCCACGGACAAGGCCGCCGACGGCCTGACGGTGCGCACGCCCGAGTCGCTCCTGGCCGACTTCGACGCCGTGGTCATGTCCGGCGGAGCGGAAATGCCGCGCGACCTGCCCATCCCGGGGCGCGAATTGTCCGGCGTCTATTACGCCATGGACTTCCTGAGTCCGCAGAACAAGGCCGTGGCGGGCGATCGCCTGACCGGCCAGCCCAAGGCCACCGGCAAGCACGTGGTGGTGATCGGCGGCGGCGACACGGGTTCGGACTGCGTGGGCACCAGCAACCGCCACGGCGCGGCGTCGGTCACGCAATTCGAGATCACCGACCAGCCGCCCCAATCCGAGAACAAGCCGCTGGTGTGGCCCTACTGGCCGCTCAAGCTGCGCACCTCGTCTTCGCACGACGAAGGCTGCCAGCGCGATTGGAGCGTGGTCACCAAGCGGCTCGAAGGCAGCAGCGGCAAGGTCGAGAAGCTCATCGCCGCGCGCGTCGCATGGACCCGCGACGAAGCCACCGGCCAGATGAAGATGACCGAAGTCCCCGGCTCGGAATTCGAAATGAAGGCCGACATGGTGCTGCTGGCCATGGGTTTCGTCTCGCCGGTGCAGACCGTGCTCGACGCCTTCGGCGTGGACCGCGACGCGCGCGGCAACGTGCGCGCCAACACCGACGACTACCGCACCAGCGTCGACAAGGTCTTCACCGCCGGCGACATGCGCCGCGGCCAGTCGCTGGTGGTCTGGGCCATCCGCGAAGGCCGCCAATGCGCGCGCGCCGTGGACGAGTTCCTGATGGGCGCCAGCGATCTGCCGCGCTGATCGCCGGCAAGCGGCAATTTTCTAGACGAGCTCTCGCAGGAAATCGGGGATCGCCTCCCCGATCGAGACGAGATACCGCGCCATCGCGCCGGCGACTTTGCGCACTGCCGGGCGCGCGCTCATCCGATCACGCCAAGCCAGCAGGCTTGGCGTTTCTTTTGTTATGGGCGCGCCTTTGCGCGCGCCGAACAGCTGCGCCATGTAGAACGCGATATCGGCGTAGGAATAGGTCCCGGCCAGAAACGCCCGATCCCCCAGGACGCGCTCCATGCGCCGATAGTATTGCGCCGCTTCGTGGCGCGCGGCCTGCGCCGCGGGATCGTCCGGCGTGTTCTCCAGCCCCATCAGCCGGATGATGTGCGGAAAATAGACCTCGTCGCTGCCGTGCTCGAGCTGCCGCGCCCGGGCCCGCGCCTTGGGTTGCGCCGGCCACAGGGCGGGATCGGGCTCGATGTCTTCGAGGTATTCGAAGATTTGCGTGGAATCGAAGATCTCCAGGTCGCCGTCCATCAGCACCGGCACCTGGCGCTTCGGGTTGATGCGCAATACGTCCGGATGCCTGGGCTCGTAGCCGCGCTGCTGGCTGAACGAAACCATCACCAGTTCGAAGGCCATGCCCTTCTCGCGCGCCGCGATCTCGATCTTGGCGCCGAACATGCTCAGCGGGCCGGAAATTATTTTCATCTTTGCCTCCTCGATGGGTGCCATGCACAGCGCGGGATTTCAGACATCGATAATGACCAGAGTCCCGTGGCTGCCCGGCAAGACCGCATGCGCCGTGCCTGCCTGCGCGAGGTACATCTGCCCGGCTTCGACCACGATCCTGGCCTGGCCGACCTGCAAAAGCAGCTTGCCGTCCAGGACCAGCAGCCCTTCGTTGTAATCGTGCGTTTCTTCCCCGTACGGCTGCCCGTCCATCCTCAGCACCTTGATGTTCGCCGCGCCGACCTTGCCCACGACGGCGGATCTCCATGCAGCAGGAAGGGTTTTTGCGATGAGTCTGAAATCGATCGAAGTCATGCAATGCTGCTCCTGGAGCGACAGGCCGGATAAGGAGCACGACGTTACTACATTACAATTAGGACCGTGCCAACAGACCCTCTGCTGCTCATGCCTGAAAGTTCTTCCAACCCCCAGGAACCCGCTCTGTCCTTGAACGGCGTGGCCCTGGGCTATGGAGATTTCACAGTACTCAGCGACATCTCGATGCAGGCCCACGCCGGCCAGGTCGTGGCCGTCATGGGCGGCTCGGGGTCGGGCAAGACCACGCTGCTGCGCGCGGCCACCGGCCAGATCGCCGCGCAAAGCGGCACGGTCAAGGCCTTCGGCCAGGACGTCGACGCGCAATCGCCCGCCGGGCTGCGCGCCCTGCGCCAGCGCATGGGCGTGCTGTTCCAGCAAGGCGCGCTCTTTACCGACCTGAACGTCTTCGAAAACGTCGCCTTCCCCCTGCGCGAACACACCAGGCTCGACGAAGCCGCCATCCTCGAACGCGTGCTGGCCAAGCTCGATGCCGTCGGCCTGCGCACCGCAGCCCACCTCAAGGTCGCGGAAATCTCCGGCGGCATGGCACGGCGCGTGGCGCTGGCGCGCACCGTGGTGCTGGAGCCGGAACTCATCCTGTACGACGAGCCCTTCGCCGGGCTCGATCCGATTTCGCTGGGCATCACGGCCCGCCTCATCCGCCATCTGGCCGATCAGCTGGGCTGCGCCTCGGTGCTGATCACACACGACGTGGCCGAATCCTTCGCCATCGCCGACCAGGTGTACCTGGTGGGCCGCGGCAGGCTGGCCGCGTCCGGCGCGCCGCAAGAGCTCAAGGCCTCGCAAGACCCTTACGTGCGCCAGTTCCTGGACGGCGCGCCCGACGGGCCGGTGGCCTTCAACTATCCCGACACGCCGGCCTTCGAAGCCTGGCTGGCGCGGCAGCCGGGCGCCCGCGCCGCGCGCGGCAAGCAGGAGGATCGTAAATGAGCCCCTCGCGCCCACTACGTTCGCCGCACCCCAAGGGGGCGTGCCAGCTCCTCGGGAGCGGCCCGGCGGAGCTGCCATGAGTTTCATCAGCGCCTTGGGCGCCCGCGCGCTGGGCATCGTCAGCGGCGTCGGCGACTTCACCCGCTTTCTCGTCGCCCTGCTGGCAAGAAGCGGCATCGCCGTGCGCCGGCCGCGCCTGGTCTCGCAGCAGATCCACTTCATCGGCAATTATTCGCTGCTGATCGTGGCCGTCTCGGGCATGTTCGTGGGCTTCGTGCTGGGCCTGCAAGGCTATTACACGCTCAACCGCTACGGCTCCGAGGAAGCCCTGGGCCTGCTCGTGGCCCTGTCGCTGGTGCGCGAGCTGGGGCCCGTGGTCACCGCGCTGCTCTTCGCGGGCCGCGCCGGCACCTCGCTTACCGCCGAGATCGGCCTGATGAAGGCCGGCGAACAACTGGCCGCCATGGAAGTCATGGCCGTCGACCCGCTGCGCCGCGTGCTGGTGCCGCGCTTCTGGGGCGGCGTGATCGCCATGCCCGTGCTGGCCGCCGTGTTCTCCATGGTGGGCATCCTGGGCGGCTGGGTGGTGGGCGTGCTGCTCATCGGCGTGGACGCCGGCGCCTTCTGGTCGCAGATGCAAGGCGGCGTGGATGTATGGCAAGACGTGGCCAACGGCGTCCTCAAGAGCGTCGTGTTCGGCGTCGCCGTGACGCTGGTGGCCCTGTACGAAGGCTGGCACGCCCAGCCCACGCCCGAAGGCGTGGCGCGCGCCACCACCCGCACCGTGGTGGTAGGCTCGCTGGCCGTGCTGGGTCTGGATTTCCTGCTGACGGCCCTCATGTTCGGAGGCTAGAGAACAATCATGTCCAAGACGAAAACCGATTTCTGGGTAGGCCTCTTTGTGCTGCTGGGCGCGGCCGCGCTGGTGTTTCTGGCGCTGCGCGCCGGCAATATGAGCAGCTTCTCGTTCGCGCCCACCTACACCCTGACCGCCGCCTTCGACAACGTGGGCGGCCTGAAGGTGCGCGCGCCGGTCAAGAGCGCCGGCGTGGTGGTGGGCCGCGTGGCCGCCATCGGCTTCGACAACAAAAGCTTTCAAGCGACTGTCACGCTCGACATCAACGCGGCCTACCAGTTCCCCAAGGACAGCTCGGCCGCCATCCTTACGTCGGGCCTGCTGGGCGAGCAATACGTAGGCCTGACCGCGGGCGCCGAAGACCAGAATTTTGCGGCGGGCGGAAAAATCCGCTATACACAAAGCGCGGTCGTGCTGGAAAACCTGATCAGCAAGTTCCTCTACAACACCGCCGACAAACAAGGCACCGTCAGCACCCCGGGCAATAACGGGCCTGGCGGCGCGCATCAATAACAACAACCGTCATGAGCATGCCTCTCACCTCTCGTTTTGCCGCTGCAGGACTGGCCTGCGCTCTGATGGCCGGATGCGCCGCGCCGTCGCACCCCGACCCCCGCGACCCCTGGGAGGGCTTCAACCGCGGCGTCTACAACTTCAACGACACGATCGATCACCTGATGATCCGGCCCGTGGCCACGCTCTATTCCACGGTCGTGCCCGATCCGGTTCAGTCGTGCGTGCACAACATCTTCAGCAACCTGGGCGACGTCTGGGGCGGCATCAATCTCATGCTGCAAGAGCGCGGCGTAGATGCCATCAACATGTGGGGCCGCTTCATGCTGAACACCACCATGGGCCTGGGCGGCTGTCTGGACATCGCTTCGCGCACGGGCGACCCCAAGATCCCCAGCGACTTCGGCACTACACTGGGCGTGTGGGGCCTGCACCAGGGGCCATATCTGGTGCTGCCGCTGCTCGGCCCGAGCTCGGTGCGCGACGGCGTCGGCATGACCGCCGACTGGTACGGCGACCCGCTGGCGCTGTACCACATCCGCAATGTGGGCCTGCGCAATTCCCTGTACGGCCTGAAATTCGTCGAGACGCGCGCCGGCCTGCTCGACGTGACCAACACCATCGACCACACCGCGCTCGATCCCTACAGCTTCGTGCGCGATGCCTATCTGCAGCGCCGCGCGGCCATGGTACGCGGCAACAAGCCGAACACCGACGCGCTGCCCAACTACGACGATGAGGACAAAAACGCTCCGCCCGCGGCGCCGTCCCCATCCGCCGCGCCGGCCAAGTAAGGAGTTTTCATGCTGTCCTCTTTTTCTACCCTGATGCAACGCCTGCTGTGCGCTGCCGTCCTGGCCTGCGTGGCCGTCGCCGCCCAGGCCCAGGCCGACAAACCCGATCCCAATGGCCCGCCCGACCAGCTCGTGCTCATCGTGGCCAACCAGGCCCTGACCGCGCTGAAGGCCGGCGGCTCCACCCAGGAAAACGGCATCGCGCGCATCAACAAGGTGGTGGACCAGTACGTCCTGCCCTATATCGACTTCGAGAAGACCACGCGCCTGGCCGCCGGCCACTACTGGCGCCAGGCCACGGCGCAACAGCGCACCGACCTGTCCAAGGCCTTCCGCGGCACGCTGATCCGCACCTACAGCGGCGCGCTCACCCGCGTGGACCCGAGCACGACCATCAAGCTGCTGACCAAGCGCGCCAACGACGTCCAGGGCGACGATGCCGTGGTGCGCACGATCATCACCGCCAACACCAATGCCCAGCCCATCGAAGTCGACTACCGCCTGGGCAAGGGCTCGCAGGGCTGGCAGATCTACGATCTGAACGTGGAAGGGGTGTGGCTGATCGAGAACTACCGCAACCAGTTCGCGCAGCAGATCGGCCAGAACGGCATCGACGGCCTGATCAAGGCGCTCAACGAGCGCAACAACGGCAACTGATCGCAATTTCACCCTTATATAATGTGAAATTCGCTCTTTTCCAGCCCAATCCAACGGATCGGGCTGCTGTTTAGCCATGTCCGCCGCCGTCAGTCTCGAACACATCTCCAAAATCTACCCGCTCCGCCCGCGCGGGTGGCGCAAGTGGCTGGGCCAGCCGGCCGGCCCGGGCTTCCAGGCCCTGGACGATGTCAGCCTGCGCATCGAGCCCGGCGAGTTCTTCGGCCTGCTGGGCCCCAACGGCGCGGGCAAGACCACGCTGATCTCCATCCTGGCCGGCCTGGCCCGCGCCAGCCAAGGCCAGGCCAGCGTCTGCGGCTACGACGTCGTGTCCGACTACAAGGCGGCGCGGCGCGCCCTGGGCGTGGTGCCGCAAGAGCTGGTCTACGACCCTTTCTTCACGGTGCGCGAGACGCTGCGCAACCAGTCGGGCTACTTCGGCCTGCGCAACAACGACGACTGGATCGACGAGATCCTGCACAACCTGGGCCTGTCCGACAAGGCCGACAGCAATATGCGCGCCCTTTCGGGCGGCATGAAGCGGCGCGTGCTGGTGGCGCAGGCCCTGGTGCACCGCCCGCCGGTCATCGTGCTGGACGAGCCCACCGCGGGCGTGGACGTGGATCTGCGCCACACCCTGTGGCAGTTCATCTCGCGCCTGAACCGCGCGGGCCACACCATCATGCTGACCACCCACTATCTCGAAGAGGCCGAAGAGCTGTGCGGCCGCATCGCCATGCTCAAGCGCGGCAAGCTGGTGGCGCTGGACACCACGGCCGCCCTGCTGGCGCGCGTGGGCGGCGAAGACCTGGAAGACGCGTTCGTGCGCATCATGCACGAAGATCCGCTCGATCCCGCAGCGCAGGAGATTGCGGCATGAGCAAGCCCACGACGCTGCTCCAGCCCCAGATGCAAGCCGGCCTGGGCTTTCCCACGCTGCTGCGCAAAGAGCTGCAGCGCTTCTGGAAGGTCGCATTCCAGACCGTCGCCGCCCCCGTCATCACCGCCCTGCTCTACCTGGTGGTGTTCGCCCACGTGCTCGAAGGCCACACGCTGGTGTACGGCCGCGTGCCCTACACGGCCTTCCTCATCCCCGGGCTGATGATGATGAGCATGCTGCAGAACGCCTTCGCCAATCCGTCCTCGTCGCTCATCCAGAGCCGCATGTCGGGCAACCTGGTGTTCATCCTGCTGCCGCCCATGTCGCACTACGAGCTCTTCGGCGCCTACGTGCTGGCCGCCGTGGCGCGCGGCCTGGCGGTGGGCCTGTGCGTGTGGCTCACGGCCCTGTACTTCGCGCCGCTCATGCCGGCGCAACCCTTGTGGGTATTGGTCTTCGGCCTGCTGTCTTGCGGCATCATGGGCACGCTGGGCTTGATCGCCGGTCTCTGGTCGGAAAAATTCGACCAGCTCTCGGCCTTCCAGAACTTTCTCATCATGCCGGCCACCTTCCTGTCCGGCGTGTTCTACTCCATTCATACCCTGCCGCCTTTCTGGCTGGCCGTGTCGCACTGGAACCCGCTCTTCTACACCATCGACGGCTTTCGCTACGGCTTCTTCGCCGTGTCCGACGTATCGCCCTGGCATAGCCTGGCCGTCGTGGCCGGCGTCTTCGCCGCGCTCATGCTGATCGCGCTGCGCCTTCTGGCCGGCGGCTACAAGCTCCGTCACTGATACCTACGCACAGGACTCGTCCATGCTTCCCACTCCCGAACAGGTGCGCGACTACATCGCCGCCGGCCTGCCCTGCGAACACATCGACGTGACCGGCGACGGCTCGCACTTCGAGGCCGTCATCGTCAGCAGCGCCTTCGACGGCAAGCGCCCCATCGCCCGCCACCAGCTCGTCTACGCCGCGTTGGGCGACCGCATGAAAGCCGAAATCCACGCGCTGTCGATGCGCACCCTCACTCCCGGCGAATACGACAAGGCGGCAGACTGATGAAACAACCCCCACGCTCACTACGTTCGCTGCCCCCCAAGGGGGCGTCAGCCTCCTCCGGGCGGCCGCGCGGAGGCTGAAATGGACAAGCTGCGCATCACCGGCGGCCGCCGGCTCCACGGCGAAGTCGTCGTTTCCGGCGCCAAGAACGCCGCCCTGCCCATACTCTGCGCCGGCCTGCTCACGGCCGACCCGCTGCGCCTGGCCAACGTGCCGGCGCTCAACGACACCAACACCATGCTCAAGCTGCTGCGCCTGATGGGCGTGCACGCCGAGCAAAACGGCGAGACCGTCACGCTGCAGGCCGACAAGGTCGACAAGCTCGAAGCCCCTTACGAGCTGGTCAAGACCATGCGCGCTTCCGTGCTGGTGCTCGGGCCGCTGCTGGCGCGCTTCGGCGAGGTGCGCGTCTCGCTGCCCGGCGGCTGCGGCATCGGCCAGCGCCCGGTGGACCAGCACATCAAGGGCATGGCTGCGCTGGGCGCCGAAATCGAGATCGAGCACGGCTTCATCGTGGCGCGTGCCAAGCGCCTGAAGGGCGCGTCAATCCGCACCGACATGGTCACCGTCACCGGCACCGAGAACCTGCTCATGGCCGCCGTGCTCGCCGAAGGCCGCACCGTGCTGGAAAACGCCGCGCGCGAGCCCGAAGTGGTGGACCTGGCCGAGCTGCTCATCAAGATGGGCGCCAACATCCAGGGCCACGGCACCGACCGCATCGTCATCGAAGGCGTCGAGCGCCTGCACGGCGCCGAGCATCGCGTCATCCCCGACCGCATCGAAGCCGGCACCTTCCTGTGCGCCGTGGGCGCGGCCGGCGGCGACATCACGCTTCGCAACGTCGAGCCGAGCCACATGGGCGCCACGCTCGACAAGCTCGTCGAAGCGGGCCTGACCCTCGAAACCGGCCCCGACTGGATCCGCGGCGCCATCTCGGGCCGCCCGCGCGCCGTGGGCGTGCGCACGCACGAATACCCCGGCTTCGCCACCGACATGCAGGCCCAGATCATGGCCCTGGACGCCGTGGCCGAAGGCACCGCGGTCGTCGTCGAGACCATTTTCGAAAACCGCTACATGCACGTGCAGGAACTGCGCCGCATGGGCGCCGACATCGACATCGACGGCCATACCGCCGTGGTGCGCGGCGTGCCCCGCCTGTCGGGCGCCTCGGTCATGGCCACCGACCTGCGGGCCTCGGCCGGCCTGGTCATCGCCGGCCTGGTCGCCGAAGGCGAGACCGTCATCGACCGCGTCTATCACCTGGACCGCGGCTACGACCGCATGGAACGCAAACTGAACGCCCTGGGCGCGCAGATCGAACGACTAACGGAAAAGTCCAAATGAGCACGACTTCGAGCCCGCCGGGCCGCCCCAAGGGCGAGACCCCCCTCGGGGGGACGGCGCAAAGCGCCAAGGGGGCCCCCATCACGCTTGCCCTCTCCAAGGGCCGCATCTTCGACGACACCCTGCCGCTGCTCTCCGAAGCCGGCATCTCGGTGCCCGAAAGCCCGGAAGATTCGCGCAAACTCATCCTGCCCACCAGCGATCCGGGCCTGCGCCTGATCATCGTGCGCGCATCCGACGTGCCCACCTACGTGCAATACGGCGCGGCCGACCTGGGCATCGCCGGCAAGGACGTGCTGCACGAATACGCCGAAGACCAGCCCGGCCGGCTCTACCAGCCCATCGACCTGGACATCGCCCGCTGCCGCCTGTGCGTGGCCGTGCGCAAGGGCTTCGACTACGAAGCCGCCGTGCACCAGGGCGCGCGCCTGCGCGTGGCCACCAAGTATCCGCGCGCCGCGCGCGAGCACTTCGCCGACAAGGGCGTGTACGTCGACATCATCAAGCTCTACGGCTCGATGGAACTCGCTCCGCTCGTCGGCCTGGCCGACTGCATCGTCGACCTGGTCTCCACCGGCAACACCCTGCGCGCCAACGACCTGGTCGCGGTCGAGGACATCATGCCGATTTCCTCGCGCCTGATCGTCAACCAGGCCGCGCTCAAGACCCGCCGCGAACGCCTGCAACCCATCATCGACGCCTTCGCGCGCGCCACCTTGAATTGAGCCGCGCCGCATCGAACCCAGTCACCATGTCCCTGATCAATCGCCTTAACTCCCGCGACGCCGGCTTCCAAGCCGACCTCGCCAAGCTGCTGGCCTTCGAAGCCGGCGAAGACGAATCCATCGACCGCACCGCCGCCGAGATCCTGGCCGCCGTGCGCAAGCAGGGCGATGCCGCGTTGCTCGACTACACGCGCCGCTTCGACCGCGTGCAGGCCGACTCCGTCGCCGCGCTGGAGATCCCCAAGTCCGACTGGCATGCCGCGCTCGCCGCGCTGCCCGCCGCGCAGCGCGACGCCCTGCAGGCCGCCGCCGACCGCGTGCGCGCCTATCACGAGCGCCAGCGAGGCGAAACCTGGACCTACACCGAGGCCGACGGCACGGTGCTGGGCCAGAAAATCACCCCGCTCGACCGCGTGGGCCTGTACGTGCCCGGCGGCAAGGCCGCGTACCCCTCTTCGGTGCTGATGAACGCCATCCCCGCCAAAGTGGCCGGCGTGCCCGAAGTCGTCATGGTCACGCCCACGCCCGGCGGCGTGCGCAACCCCATCGTGCTGGCCGCCGCCGCC
>Ga0209455_1000446_pt1 | contig 31929 bp, 23 predicted proteins | sample AraplaCol_mCL_r2_FD_184275 | JGI IMG/M metagenome (GOLD analysis project Ga0209455, IMG submission 184275) | Arabidopsis root microbial communities from North Carolina, USA - plate scrape CL_Col_mCL_r2 (SPAdes) (version 2) | ecosystem: Host-associated > Plants > Roots > Endosphere | place: USA... | reverse complement strand
CAAGCTGCGCTCACAGAGGGTGAGGTGGCCGCTGTGGGTGCCAATAAAGTGCACGCAGGGATCAACGGCATTAACGCCGCAAAGCCTATGGGATTGACTCCTACTGGTGTCGCCGCAAGCCGCCCCCATCTGCCCTTCGTGCGCGGCACAAATCGAGCAGCATGGTGTCGTTGGCGGCCGCTTGCCCACAGCCAGGTCATCCACGGTGTTGCACATGCCGATCCCCTGCCACAGGAAAAGTCTAAGTTGTGCTAGCGTAATTTCGTTGATCTAGGGGGGAGCAATGATTAAAGCATTGTCGCTCGGAGATGTTCGCGCGGAGCAGGATCAGGCGATGCTCAATGTTGCCTTTTATGAGTCGCCGGACTACCGCACCCTGATCGAGTCAGATGCGAAGGCCTTAGTCGTGGGGCGACGAGGCACCGGCAAGAGCGCTCTCTTTTGGAAGTTGGCGCAGTACTACGACGCCGACGAAAAGACCGACGTCATTAAAGTCGCCCCGGACGAACATGACACACTCGCTCTGCGGCCGCTCGCCGATGAATTGGGCGGATCGTTCACACTGATTCGCGCCACTCTTCGCCTTATTTTTCGCTATGCGCTGATGATGGAGCTCGCCGGTGCACTGTCGACGCGCTTCAAGTTCCAGAAATCGAGTTATGCGGGCCTTTTGCAGGAACATTTGCCGGAGTGGCGCGCCAAAACCACCTTTTTTGGTCGTGTCCGCGCATGCATACATCGCGTTATGGCGGCCGAGCCAAATCCGGCCGCTCGAGTCGGCGCTGTAGCCGAGGTACTGCAGATATCTCAGATTGAGGATGCCCTCAGAGATGCGCTGCGAACGACGAATCGCCAAGGTATCGTCCTTATTGATCGCACGGACGAAGGTTATGAGCCGGATGAAAAAGGAATAGGCATTATCGATGGCCTGGCTCAGGCATCCATCGATATACGCGACCGTATTTCCGGTGTTCGAAGCATCCTGTTTCTTCGAGACAACATCTACCGCGCGGTGGAGCAGCGCGATCAAGATTTCTCCCGAAATCTTGAGCAAGCGGTGCTTCGATTGCACTGGGACGAAACGGCGTTACTAAACCTGGCGGCAAATCGGCTTCGCGTCGCCTTTCATCTCAAGGCCGAGAAATCGCTACGTGTCTGGGACTCCGTGACACAGGGCGAGCTACAGGGTGATCAAGGGTTTCAGTTCTGCCTTCGACTCACCTTATATCGCCCCCGAGATCTTCTTCTCCTACTGAATGAGGCATTTCGGCACGCGGCGTCCCGGCAGCGGCCGGCGATCATGCCAACAGATATCGACATGTCGGCGCGATCGATCTCGGAAAGTCGGCTATCCGACCTGATCAAGGAGTACAGCAATCAGTTGCCAGGACTGGGACGCTTAGTGCCATTGTTCGCTCACCGCGATCCCGCCATTTCGTTGGAAGATGCGAGCGACCTTATCAAGGGTCCGCTAACTGAGGATTCCTACGAGCCGATCGTCCAGCAGCAGTTTGCGCTATTCAACGATCCTGTCGAAGCTGTCCGTGGTCTTTATAGCGTCGGGTTTGTTGGCGTTCGGGATCGCACGTCCGGCAACTACGTGTTTTGTCACGACGGCCGAAAGCCGGATAAGGATCTTCTTATCGGTGAATCACTGATGGTCCATCCATGCTACTGGATGGCCCTAAACCTGAATCGCTCCCACGCTTCCGAGTCCGAGATTTCTGAAATATACGATGAGTATGACGTCTCCGTCGCATCGGAAACGCCATCGCAACGGGCAAAGAGCATTGGTCAACTTGAGGCTGCGCTAAGAGAGATCGAAGAAGGTGAGGCAGGCTGGTCTCAGTTCGAGCAATGGTGCCTTCGAGTCGTTCGCGTCCTATTTGCCGCAGGCCTTCGAAATATTCAGCTCAATCCGAACGCCGGCAACCTGCAAAGGCGAGATGTCATAGGCACCAATCATGGGGCGACGCCATTTTGGAAGCGCGTTTTGGAAGAGTATGAATCCCGTCAAGTGATCTTCGAATGCAAAAATTTCCGCGAGCTGAAGCGGGAACAGTATTGGCAGATGAACAGCTATCTATGCCAAGACTATGGGCGAATCGGCTTCTTTATAACTCGTGATGATGACATCAATCTACGCAATGACAGAGAGCTAGGCTGGGCTCGCGAGCTAAAGCACCAGCACGGCAAGGTCGTCATCAAACTGACGGCGGACTATTTGGTACGCCTGCTAGGGAAGGTTCGCAGCCCTGCCAAACACGACGCTGCAGACGATGGGCTGGACAGCCTCTTGGACACCCATGTCAGGAATTACTATGGTGAGCAGGTCGTGCCTAGAAAGAAGCGCAGGTCTCACTGATAGACCGAGCTGCGATGCTTGGAGAGAGAGCCTTTCTGACACTGGAAATTGTCAGCTAGTCACTGCGACAGTCAATCACGCTTCCGCTGAGAAATCACATGGATGTCCACGTCGAGGTATGCCGCACGTTGTCTCCGACGGAGTATGGCCCTGAGGCCATGCTGGCATCTTATTCTGGCGATATAGTTCGCTCTGAGGATTCGCGAAAGATAGGGCGCGTGCGTGCTTTTGTTGCCGACATCGAACGCGCCAGGGAGCACGGTTACGGAGCGCTCGACTTTCTGGATGTGGATGGGGCTGTATGGCCTTACAACGTGCTCTTGTCACGCCGTGAAGCGGGCTCATTTACAGCTGCCGTGAATCGCATACTGGGTGTTGAAGAAGTCTACAGTCAAAACCTCTTGATCATTGATCGTGTGGAGGTCCTGCCGCGCTACCGTGGCCACGACTTCGGCCTACAGGCCATGCATCTGATACTCGCGCACCTGGCGCTGGGCTGCCGTCTAGCCGCCATTAAACCTTATCCACTGCAATTTGAAGCGGGAGATCCCCTCGGCGAGCCACATGCCTGGCGCGAGCAATTGCGATTGGAAAAATTCTCACCGAATCAAGTGGCGGCGACGAAGCGGCTGCAGCGGCACTACGCGCGGCTGGGCTTTGTTTCGGTGAAAGGAACCGGGCTCATGATTCGAGACCTCGACGAAGGGTATACGGCACCATGGACCGATGCGAAATTGCCTACGGAGGCATAAGTCGCAGCCTTTGCGACGACGCCAAAGGAACCTGTGTGCCGTTCTATGGTTGGAGGTAATCTGTGCTACGACTGGACTGCACTACGTTGAAAGATCTGCCGCGCCCAGTGTTTGAGATCCAAGCAGAGCGCCTGCCCAGCGGCGAGGTTCGGGTGGCGGTGATGGTCGGGCAGGGGCTGTGTTCGCAAGTAACCGAGTTCGCGCCAACAGAACCTGTGACGTTTAATAGATGGCTTCTAAACTGGCTGCTCGGGTTGTCGTACTTTGAGCAAGGTCATGGCGTCTGGCAGAACGTGGCCAACCAGGCGGCCGAAGCGATTACGCAATGGGCAAGCTCTGGCGATGCACATGCACCAGTCCGTCGCTTCGGATTTCTTGGCGACAAAATAGCAGTACCTGACGATTTTGATCAGATGGATGCCAGTGATGCTTTCTCCAAGCCCTGATCTCAGCCCGACGATCGCAGCAGCTTGAATGGGAGCAACAAGATCCCGGCGCGCTGAAGCAAAGGAATCAAAGTTCCACACAAGTGCCTTACTGGGCGCGGTGGTTGATGTGTCCGAGCGTCTTACGATGCTCAAACGCTGAAGCAAAGAAACCAAAGTCCCTTAAAGACTGTGCTGCTGCGATCATCGTCATTTGCCAGCGTCGGCACAGCCTTTGAGGGACTTGAGCGCAGTGGCTTAGTTTTAGGTGTAGCAATGGCACAGCCTACGTGTAGCACCGGCACAGACTTAGCCGTTGCAGTCATAAGTGGGACACGACATGGTTAACGGGACAGACGACAGAATTAGCGGGACTGCGACAACAGGGGATGTCTGTCGCACCCCAATGGTAGACATCTAATTTATTGAATTAAAGCAATTTGCGATGCACGTAGGATCGACTTATCCGAGCATAGTTCCGCGCCAATTTGTGCATAGAAAAGCGCCACCGCACCTAAGCCTGCAGAGTGCCGGTAGCCTGGCCAAAAAGGCTGCAGATCTACAGCCGAATTTGCTTGGCGATGAATCCGCAACGGCGACTTCAGTCGGTCGATGCAACACAATGCTGGAAACGCTCGCCTGGTGTTTCGGAGTTCAGCACTTGCCTGGCCTGGTTGCTCAACCATCAGTCGAGCGCGTCGCTGTCTCCCACCGATTGATCTCGGCGGTCAGGTCAGACAACTTCTGGCGCACCAAGTTGAGTGCATCGCTTCCGAGCAGCAGATGCGCTGGTGGCGAATCACTATCGATCATATTCAACATTGCCCGCGCCGCTTTCGCAGGATCTCCAAGTTGCTTTCCGCTCTTTTGCAGTCGGGCTTCTCGTATCGGATCGAACAGCCCGTCGTAATCAGGAATGGAGCGAGGTGTTCTGACCATCGAACGTCCTGCCCAATCAGTGCGGAATGAGCCTGGGGCTACTGCCGTTACGGCGATACCTAGCGGCTTCAATTCTTTACCAAGCACTTCGGAAATGCCCTCCAACGCGAACTTGCTGCCGCAATAGTAAGAAATGCCAGGCAGGGTGATGTAACCACCCATTGAAGTGATGTTGAGGATGTGCCCGCTGCGTCGACGGCGCATGTAGGGCAGCACGGCCTTCATCATAGCCACGGCACCAAACACGTTTACGTCGAATTGCCGTCGCATTTCCGCCAAGGGAGACTCTTCAAGAATGCCCTCGTGGCCATATCCAGCGTTGTTGACCAGCACGTCTATTGGACCGACGGTCGCTTCAATGTTGTCCACGACACCGTCGATGGCATCAAAGTCGGTGACATCGAGGATGCGACCTGCGACGTTGCTGGCAGCAAGCATTTCGAACTCGCGTCGAGCCTGCTCACTTCGCACGGTTCCAACCACGCGATGGCCGGCTGCAAGCGCCTCGTGAGCCAGCGCTCTGCCGAAGCCACTGCTAACGCCGGTAATAAGCAACGTTTTGGTTGCCCTCATGGCGGCCACTCCTGAAGAAAAATTAGGAATGCACAATACAATGCTAAAGTCTTATTTTTGATGCCTTATTTTGTGTCTGTCTTGCCTATTCTTATGAAGAAACACTCTTCCACCAAAGCTCCTGAGCCCTCGGCAGAGGAGCAGAAGCGCATGGCCGCGCTCGTTCTGGGGTTGGCACCTCAGGAGGGATACAACCTCACGGCGTTGCCCGGCGTGCGCATTCTGCGTTCGAATCGAACGCTATCCCGAACGCCGGTTTTATATGACCCAGGCATCGTGATCGTCTGCCAAGGGCGCAAGCGTGGTTATTTTGGTCACCAGATCTATCTTTACGACGAGCAGCATTACTTGGCCGTTGCTGTGCCTGTTCCGTTCACGATGGAATCCGATGGCACGCCTGAGCATCCATTGTTAGCCATCTATATGCATCTCGATTTTCAAATGGCGGCCGAGCTCATGATCCAAATCGATCGTCATCATTCGCCGGTCGATCAAGGCGCACCGCTTGGCATGATGTCCAGTCCCATGGACTCAGCGTTGCGGACGTCTGTGCTTCGCTTCCTGGAGGTGATGAGCCGGCCACTGGAGGCCGCGATTCTGGGGCCGGGCCTGATGCGCGAACTTTATTTCCGGGTACTCACCGGGCCGCAGGGTATGGCCATGCGCTCAGCCCTTGGCATGCAGGGGCAATTCGGCAAGATAGGGAAAGCACTTCGCCGGATTCATGCTGAATACGCTCAACCGATCAATCTGGCGCAATTGGCTAAAGACGCAAACATGAGCGTACCCACGTTCCATAGCCATTTCAGAGCGATAACGCAGACGTCGCCGATGCAGTACGTGAAATCCACGCGCTTGCACCAAGCCCGTCTATTAATGGTGCGCCAAGGCATGACAGCAGAGGCAGCCGGCTACACGGTGGGGTATGCAAGCGCCTCCCAGTTCAACCGAGAGTTCAAGCGGCTTTTCGGCCTGCCACCAGTCGCAGAAGTGAGGCGCATGAGGGAAAACTTTGCCGTACCTCCCGCACAAGCGGCATCGGGTTACGTCGCTTCACACTGAATTGATGCGACACAGCCAAAAGGGCAGGGCGGCGAGCACACTGTGAACAGCCACCTTCGACCCAGCGGGACATTCGCTTCGACAATAGAAGAGACGGAGCTGCTTCACATTGCAACGTCCGCCCTTTGCCAAAGCGAACTTCGCTGGCCAGAGTTTCACCACGGGCGAATACTGGGGCAGGGTGATTAGGGCGCGTTATTGCGCGCACCCTTGGTTTTATGCCCGCCCAAACATCGGAAGATACCGGCCGAAGTTCAATTCAAAGTCGCTCGAAACGCCGTAAGCCATAGCGCGGAGCTTCACTCGACGCGCTTGCGCACTGGGCGAGGCCAGCGTAGAGAAAAACGTGTCGATGCTCGATTGAATTTCGGTAGCTGTCGGCGTGCCGAAGCGATCCCATGCTCATCACACACCCCGTGGGTCTGACACATAAAACTCGCTACGCGGGTGTTGTCGTTCTGAACTTCAGCCAGTAGGTTGGCGGGCGCCTCGAGGTCCGCATTATTGTCCGCGAGACGTTGCGGCCAACTGAGCCGAGTGAGCGCACGCGGTAAGTACGCCCAACTCAATCGGTTGATTTTCGCCAATAAGCAGGCTTGCTAAACACTTCCTCAGGATAGACTTGATGCGGCCCGTGCAGCCTTGGTTCGGCGATCTCGCGCAAGACTTTGAAAGAGGGAATATTCCCTTGGCCCCTCATAGTATGGGCAGTGTGCGGCGGCGCAGTAGCATGGGTGCCTGTTACGCCTTTAGGAGTCAGGCGCGATCAGGGATCAGTGCAAAACTAGGGGATTGGGATGCTTCAAGGGTTGTTTGGATCTTCTTTGATCGCGAACCGATGGCTCGCGGCACTCTTCTTCGTGGCGATGTGGGGATGCCTGCCCTTTGCGATTGAAGCCGGACCCCGCCCATGGACTTTAGACCGCTACCAACACATTGCATGGACGGGAAAAAATGATGCGCCCACCGGCGTGAGCGCGCTTGCGCAAACGACGGATGGTTATTTATGGATCGGAAGCAATCTGGGTTTATATCGATTTGACGGTCTGAGATTTCAAAAGATCGAAGCCACAAGCGCGGGGTCGTTGCCCGCGCTACCTATTTACTCATTGCATGCCAGTCACGACGGGGGCCTTTGGATCAGTTACGAAACCGCGGGATTGTTCTTCCTGAAGAACGGTCATGTCACCAGGTTCGGTCCAAAAGAAGGTGCTCCGGAACGACGTTCGGCGCAGGGCTTTGCCGAGGATACCGAGGGACAGCTCTGGATGTGGACCTCTACAGATCTTTTCAAATTCGATGGAGCACGGTGGCAAAACAAAGATGCTGATTTCGGGTTAGGTAAGGAAGGCTTGAGTGTTGTTTTCATCGATCACCGAGGCAATTTCTGGTGGGCGACCGAACACGGGCTGCATTATCGTGCGGTAGGAACCCCTCGCGCCATTTCCTTAAAGGATTCAGGGTTTGCGTTTGACATCAAGCAGCGCCAGGACGGAACTGTTTGGGTGAGCTATCTCCAGAAGTTTGTCGAACGATGGGACACAAGCGGTCTTGAACCGAGGTTGGAGCCCGGAACAATGCCAACGAGCACGCCTGGTTTTATCCAGTTCGACAATGGGGGCGGCCTTTGGATTAATGGTTTGGGAGACGGCATCAGGCACATTGCATCCAGTGCTATCGATGAAGCGCCGAGCGTTGCGTTACTTAGTGTGCGTGTCGAAAAGTTTGATAGCACCGACGGTCTAAGCGGCGATTTTGTGTGGCCTATTCTGAGAGATCGTGAGGGGAACATGTGGGTTGGCACCGGAGCCGGCGTCGACCGCTTTAGTCCAAGCAACTTCACGCTGGCACCGTTTCCGCGAAGTGGCCACGACTTTGCGTTGGCCGCAGACTCCAATGGCGCGGTGTATTCGGGTAGTTCATCCAAACCGGTCATTAAATTGGACGAAGAAGGTCAGCTCAGGAGCTTCGACATCCCACCGGTCAGCCTTGCTGCATTCACAGACCAAGACGGAACCGTCTATTTTGGAGCGAATAGCGGCATCTGGAGGATGGGGCCGGACGCGCCGCAACACATATCGAACCTACCCTCTGCCGAAAGGAGAGATGTCCTTGCGCTGGTCAAAGGTGCTGACGGTGTTATGTGGGTCGCTATAGCAGGTCATCTCGGCCAGCTCTACGCGCTGGATAACGGGCGTTGGTCAATCCTGCCAAATCCGTGTCCTGGTTTAGTTCCCGACCCGCCAATATCTATGCATAAAGATCACCAGGGGCGCGTTTGGATGGGCTGCGCCGGCAATCACCTCGTCGTGGCCAATGTGAAGAACATCACCATGTATGGACCGAAACAGGGCATTTCGATTGGCGATGTCAATGCGTTCCAGGAAGACGCGCAACGCTTGTGGGTGGGAGGGACGGATGGGCTCGGGTATATGAGCGCAGGCCAATTGATCCGTGTGACGTTGCTGGGCCTGCAGCCATTGAAAAATATCTCAGGGCTCGTTTTTGCCAAGAATGGTGACTTATGGATCCATTCGCTTGATGGCGTGTATGACATCCAGGCGAAAGACGTGCGCGAAGTAGAAAGAAACCCGTCCTATGTGCTCTCTTTTCGGAAGTTCGATACGTCGGATGGGCTGCCGGGCGCGCCGGGACTTCAATATCCGCTTCCCTCAGCCATCGAAAGCTCAGATGGACGGATTTGGTTCGCCACGAACAATGGCGTTGTGTGGCTAGATCCCAGTCAGCTAGTGTCCAACGCGGTGCCGCCGCCTGTCGTCATCGATTCCGTTGAAGCGGACCAGAAAATTTACGTGCCCGAAGATGGGGTGGCTCTGCCGCCTCTGACTAAAACTATCCAAATCAACTTTTCTGCCCTCAGTCTGACGCTGCCAGAGCACGTGCGCGTCAAAGTTAAGCTTCATGGCGTGGACAGCGATTGGCATGACTTAGGAACGCAACGCAAGATCAGTTACTCCAATCTTGCACCCGGTCATTATCAATTCCAGGTCATTGCAGCGAACAACGATGGTGTGTGGAACATGGAGGGGACTTCTCTTCGGTTTACCATCACGCCCATGTTCTACCAGACTAAATGGTTTGAAGCGCTCGTTGCGATGGTGATTGGTTTCATGCTGTGGCTCGCATTTGCTTGGCGAGTTCGTCGCGGGAATCGTCGACTTCGTGCCGAGCTTGAAACCAGACACGCTGAGAGGGAGCGCATCGCGCGCGATCTCCACGACACCATTCTCCAAAGCTTTCCGGCTCTTTTGATGAAAGTCGAAGCTGGCTTGAAAAAGCTCCCTATCACACCGATGGAAAGGTCAGCTCTCGATCAGACTCTGGATGAGGCCCACGATGTCATCACGGAAAGTCGTGACCAAGTGGCGAGGTTGCGCGCCCAATACACCGGCACACTGACAGACATTTTGACAATCTTCATCGACAGGCAGGAAGATCAATTTCCAGTCACCATTGAAATGGCAGTGAGCGGCGACGTGCGTGATCTCAAAGAAGAGACGCTGCCTGAAGTCTGCTTTATCATTCAAGAAGCGATATTGAACGGATGTAAGCACGCGGGTGCCACGCATATCTCCGCGACCCTGGCGTATCGGTCGAGCGGTCTCTCGGCAACAATCCAGGATGATGGCGTAGGCCTCGATTCCAAACTATTGGCCGACGGATCCAAGCCAGGGCATTGGGGCATTCGAGGCATGAAGGAGCGCGCGAAACAGATCTCTGCCACGCTGTCTTTTAGATCCCGTCTAGGTGAGGGAACAGTCGTTGAGCTTTGGGTTCCTCGCCGCACGGCATACGTGAGTCGTTCGATTATGCGAGAGCTATTCTCAACATCTGAGCCATAGAAGTTTATGTTCCGCATCGCGTATGCAATACGGACAGAATTCATTTCAAGGAATCGATGAACCCGCGTTCGATTGCAATCATGACGGCATGCGTTCGATCTTCCGCGCCTAACTTACTCATGATGCTCTTCATGCGCGCCTTAACCGTATCTTCCGAGAGGTAAAGCGTTTCAGCAATTTGACGGTTGCTGCGGCCCTTTGCCACCAGTCGCAAAACGCTTATCTCACGATCAGTAAGTGCTTCGTCGCCGGTATGTCGAGCAACTTGGCGCGCAACTTCGGGTGCGACAGTGTGACGCCTGTCCATGGCGCCGCGGATGGCCTCGATGATCTCGTCGCTACGCGCCGACTTGAGCAGATAAGAGGTCGCTCCGAGTGTAAAGGCACGAGCAACTCGCGCATCGCCTGGGTAGGTGGTCAAAACAATAATGGTTGCGTCAGGAAACTCATGGCGGATGGTTGTGATCGCTTGCAAGCCGTCCACCTCGGGCATCTGCAAATCGATTAACGTAAGGTCGGGGCGCAGTATTCGAAACCGTTCGATAGCCTCTTTCCCATCGCCAGCCTCACCGATGACTTGCATATCTGGTTCAAGTGCGATGATGGCGCGCAAGCCATCCCGCATGACTGGATGGTCATCAACAACGAGAATGCCAAATCGTTCTTTCTTCTCGCTCAAGTGTTCACCGGCTGGTAGGTTGTAAGCCCTTAAGAGGTCGTAGTGAGGCGATTCAATCCCGCCTGAAATCATCGCGGCACTATGCGCCAGCGAGGGGGGCATTTCAACGCCCAAAAGAGTATATATTTTCGTACCGTACGGTCATGCTGATCGTGGCTCTAGCGTTTTTTACAGCGCGAAGTGAAGACTGATGGGAAGGCGGCCTTTCAGGGCAGAACCAACCCAATGCCATAGGGCCGTTGTGCGGTGGGTGTCCAGTATGTCGAACCTCTAGGGATGCTCTGATCTATTCCACGCACCCGGCGCAGGCTGCGGGCCTTCTTGACGTCACCCCGTCATTTAAATTCAAGATGTTGGGGCCGCACTGTATGCGCGTCTCGCTGCGCCCCAGCGTCCAGACAGACGGCCAGGACGCAGCGATACGCGCATACAGTGCGGTGACGGGTACGTGGAATAGATCAGAGCATCCCTAGGCGTCCGTTTGCAGCAATGTGTATCGTCAGCATTGGCTTCTTATCACGATAAGATCCTGGAGAAGACGTAAGTCGTGTGCCGAACGTTTGCTGTGCCGTCTGTGAAGAAATCCTTCTCATTCTTATAAATGGAGGAGCATCTTTGCCCTGTTGTACCAGGCCTCAACGACAGCACTTTCGTCAGTCGTACTCTGACGAAGTCACGACCTTTCCGCGGAATATGCGATAGACCATGGCGGTATAGACCAGCGTTAAAGGGAAGGCGAGAAGACCTGCGCCCCAGAACATGAAGGCTAAGCTCGATGACGGCGAAGCCGCCCCCTCGATCGTCATGGAGAACGGGATCATGTAAGGCCAAAACGATACCAAAAATGTCGCAAAAGCAGCGATAAAAAAGATCATTGATCCAACGATAGGAAGCAGATCTTTGCGGCCACGAAGTCCCCAGATAAGCATGCCAATTCCGCATAGGCCGATTGCCGGGAATGCTGCCATCCAAGGCAGTTGCACCCATCGACGAAGGATTTCCAGACGCTGCGAAAGTGCGTAGCCAAATACCGATAGAAACTCGAGCGCGAGGGCTACGATTAGCCACGCACTGATGCGGTAGCCGGCCGAACGAATTCGGCCTTCGCATTTGGCAATCAACCACGACGAACCCAACAGCGCATAACCGACGCACAGACCAAGGCCACAAAGTAAGGCGAACGGCGTGGCCCATCCCAAGGGTGGCCCCGCATACTGGTGGTTTACGACGGGAATTGTCTCAACCAAGGCCCCGAGCATCGTGCCTTGAGCGAAGGTGGCCGCGATCGATCCCCACCCAAATACGGCGTCCCAAAATGCCTTCGATTGACGGGCTTTGTGCGCGAATTCGAACGCCACTCCGCGCAAAATGAGCCCGCAAACCATGACGATGACGGGCAGATAGAACGCCGACAGCATCACCGCATAGGCTCGTGGAAATGCACCGAACATCACGGTCCCGGCAATGACCAACCATGTTTCATTGCCGTCCCACACGGGTGACACTGCCGCGTGCATAGCGTGACGTTGTTCATCATTTCGCGCGAACAGGTAGAGCATCCCGACGCCGAGATCGAACCCATCAAGCAGGACATACAAGAGAAGCGCGGAAGCGAGAACTGAGATCCAGAACATGATCATGGTGAGCCCACCTTGCTGGCGACATCGGTTCCATCGTTCTCGTTGCCAAGGGCCAGCGGGCGCTTCGGATTTGAGGGGCCATCGCTGGATAACCGAGTGGGTCCTGCGTGGAGGAGTCGATAAATAAAGATCGTCCCAAAGCCGAAGATTGACGTGTAGACGAAGCAAAAGATAACCAACGACGAGAGGGCTTCATGCACCGTTAGCGAGGGCGTCAAAGCGTCTGCCGTCCTGAGGACGCCATAGACGGTCCAAGGTTGCCGCCCCACCTCTGCCGTAAACCATCCCGTCAAGATCGCAAGGAACGGTAGTGGAAAGCTAAAGAAGATGGCCCACAGCAGCGTTCGAAAGCGATCCAGCCGACCTATCACATTCAAAAAGGTACCCAGCCATGAAATAAACAACATCAGCATGCCGCAGCCCACCATGGCGCGAAACGCCCAGAATGTAATGGCGACGGGTGGACGATCTTTGCGCGGAAAATCCGTGAGGCCGACTTCCTTCGAATCAAGATGTCCTGTCGCGATAAGGCTTCCGAGCAGTGGAACCTTCAACTCCGCACGGTTTGTTTCTGCTTGTGCATCAGGCCACGCAACGATCACTTCCGCTGCGGGTTGTTCATCGTGCCAACGCGCCTCGATAGCCGCGAACTTAGCGGGTTGCCGCTCGTGCACGAAGTCGCCGTTGAGATGGCCGACAAACATTTGTATGGGAAGCAGCACTGCCGCTAAACCCAATCCCATCCGAAGCATGGCTGCTGCTTCCAATGGGTAAATGCCACGAAGGCGATACCAGGCGCCGGTCGCCGCCACGCACGTGGATCCGGCCAAGAACGATGCCAATAGCATGTGCGGAAAACGCACCCAGACTACGGGACTAAATAGGATCTTTGCCCAATCGGTCGGCGTGAAGTAGCCGTTTTGGTAGATGTAGCCAACGGGCGCCTGCATCCAGCTGTTGTTAACCATGATCCAGTAGGCGCTGAATGTTGTGCCAAGGGGGACCATCAGTGTTGAGAAGAAATAGAAGCGCTCAGAAACCTTACCGCGACCGAACAGAAGCACACCGAAGAATGATGCTTCCAGCGCAAATGCCGTGAAGCTTTCATAGGTGAGGAGCGGGCCTTGAATGGGGCCTGACGCAGCAGATAGCCGACTCCAGTTGGTGCCGAGCTGGAAGGCCATCACGATTCCGGACACAACACCCATGCCAAAGGCGATGCCAAACACTTTGAGCCAAAGCTCAAACAGACGCCGATAAACGGGTTTGCGTGAGACGAGGTAACGGCCTTCCAAGATGGCCAGCCATGCGGCAATTCCTATCGAAAACGACGGGAAGATGATGTGGAACGTTACAGTTGACGCAAACTGTAGCCTTGAAAGGAACAACGCGGTCCAATCCATTTTACTACCCTTTGTTTCCGGAGCATGTTTTCGCTCATTCGTCATCATCCACGCGCGCATTTCCTGACGGTATCCCCCATACGGGGCTGAAGGTGTTGGCCAATTTTCCTTTGGTCCGAGCGGCCATGCGCTGCTGATGTTGCGGTTGCTGATCTCTGATCCAGTTGTTTCCTTTTGGCCGGCATCACCGTAAGTCCGAGTTATCGGGGTAGGGTGGCTACATCCCCCAAAGAGGGGGCTTCGCTATGCAAGCAAAATGGAGAAACTCGTGCACAGGTCGATCCTCGATAGGCCATCCAACTTATTAAGCGGTGAGGTATCTACAGTGAGCAGCATTCCGAACAAACCGTGGGTTGAGGTTTATAGCGGTGGGTCGCCGGAGATGGAGATGCAGGAGTTTCATCGGCTTGCCAAGACCATGCTGGAGATCCAGGAGAAAAATAGAGTATTGGCCGGCATGTCTCATCCGATGCGCACGTTACATTCGAAGATTCTCATTGGGGTGACCGACGCTGAGTTGAAGATTGACTCCGGACTTCCGGCGTCATTTAGCGTGGATTACTTTGCGCCAGCGTCGTCGTGGAAAGTTGCCGTGCGGTTCTCCAATGCCAGTGGCGTACCCAAAGCGGACACCCTTCCAGATATGCGCGGTATTGCGATCAAGATTCAGGCTCCGAACCGAGTCCATCACGATCTTCTGATGACGAATTATCCGGTCTCTCACGCACGAAATTCTCGTCAATTTGTCGAATTCGCTGTCATCGCCATGGGAGATCCGGGATCGCTTAAGCAACGCTTGGACGCGCACTTCGGTGCTGACGAAGCAGAGCGAATGATCAAAACGGTCATGCAAGGGATGAGACCCAGTCAGGGGTTGCACAACGAATCGTTCTGGAGCCGTGGTGCGCTTCTTTGGGGCAGCCAGCCGGTGCGACTGATCCTTCGACCTATGATTGTGGATGCGCAGACGGAGAGTGTTGCGCCGACAACGCCAGATGGCTTGCGTGAGGCATTTGCGCAACGCGTAAAGGAAAAGCCAGTCGTCTATCGGTTCGCGATACAGCCCTACGTCAACGAAATTGAAACCCCCATTGAAGATGCCGCCGTTGAATGGCGTGAGGACGTCTCTCAACCCATCGAGGTGGCATCGTTGATCATTCCGCCTCAAGACATCTTGAGTCAGCAAGGTATCGTGGCGATGGACACCGTTGATGACCTTGCGTTCAACCCCTGGAACGGGCCGCCCGCGTTTCGCCCGCTTGGCAATATCAACCGCGCTCGCGGGGAGGTTTATGGAGCAAGCGCGAAAAATTGGGCTAAAGAACCGCGCTGCTAGCCACCGAGGCAATTCTCAGCGTGTAGCATCGCACTCGGTGAAACGCAGAGCGTTCTTACGGCGCACATGGATTGTGCGCTTTCGCCAGTAAGAGATTTGCTCGCGTCGCGGGAAGTGACTTTCGCCTAGTCCGATTACTCATCTCTCCAACTTTCGCTGGTCAGGCGCACCCTTGTGTCGTTGATCGGGGTCATTGCAGCACTATCGCTAAAAGCGAATACATCGAGCGGTCGACGTCTGTCGATCTTTATCAGAAAGTGAAAGGTCGCCTACAGGCTGACGATTGGGCCTGGACAGCACACCTCGCACGCGGCTATCTGTGGCGGGGACTATTCGGGAGCGTTCTGCCCAGTGGCCAATGCGACGGCGGCTTGCGCGATCATCACATCTGCTTCGGCGTCTTCCTGGTTGGATTCGGCTTGGGCCAACGCCGCTTCATCGTTGGTGAGATCGGTTATGTTGGAAAGACCATGCTTAAATGAATCCAGAGATGCTTGATATGCCAGTTCGGCTGCCTCGGTATACGCGAGGGCTTGTGCGCGATTTTCAAGCGACGTTTTAAGGCTGTTGTAGCTTTCCACGATTTGTCGTGCAGCGACGCTTTTGATGTCTGCCAGTTCGTCCTCGGCTTGCACTTTCTCAGAAATGGCTATAGAGAGATTTGTGGCGCGCGAGCCACCATCGAACAGCGGTAACTCGAAGGCAACGAAGACGCTGTTGCCCGTCAGGTTGATGGTTGAGTAGGGGCTGCCATCACTGCTCGTTTTGCCGATGTTCTGGAAGACCTGAGCTTGCACGCTGATCGTGGGGTGGTATGCAGCGTGCGCCACATCGACTTTAGCCTCAGCGGCTGCAACCTTACTTTGTGCAGCGAGAACTTCGGGGCGCGATTGCATGCCCTGGTCGATCAACGCATTCAACGTGGGGATTTGAGCGGTGTCGGCATTGGTGTTTGTTGGAGGCGCCAGCTCGAGCGGTGATTCCGGTGGAAGACCTACTATGGTAATCAGCGTTGAAATTGCCGTGTCGGAGTCACCCGATGCTTTGGTCAGTGCTACTTGCATAGCCGCGGCTTGACGATGCGCTTCGGCCAGTTGCACGACGGTCGCGCGGCCATGTTGCTTCAGCTCGGTGACTGCCTGCTCGGTGAGCTTGGCTGCATCAAGCGCCCTTTGGGCGGCGCGCACTTTACCTTGCGACGAGAACGCATCAAAAAAAGCTTTGGAAACGTCAAATACCAGTTTCTCTTGTTCGCCCGTGAGACCTGAGTCAGCGGCAAGTGCGTTCTGCTTGGCTTCTTCGAGCCGTCCTTTGCGCCGACCAAAGTCGAAGAGTAACCACTTCAATTGCAACGAAGGCAATACTTCTCGCGATGAGGAAACGATGTAGCCGCGGGGCGAGACGTTGCGCGTGATTGCAAGTGGTGTGTGCTCATTGCCAGCCAGCGCTTTGAGGTCAATTTGCGGCTTGTATTGGCTAGAGACGAGTGTCGTTGCCAAGTGGGCCTGCAACGCCTCCTCCTGCATCGCACGGTTCTTCGGGCTGATCTGCAAGGCAAGCTGGATCAGCTCTTGCAACGTATACGCATGGTGCTGCTGCAACGTTTCGCTTTGAACGGGTAAGTTGGCCCATGACTGCGATTGCGCACGCACTTGCGTCTGGCCTGCGCCCAGCAAGATGGCTGCCGCCCCCCATTGCCATGCGGCAAGGTGACCCTTAGATCGCACGCGACGCATGCTCAATTTCCTTTTCCAGTTGCTGATGTGCCTGCCTTAGGGCAGTGGAGTTCGTGAGTTCTGGTGCGACGGACACGGGTGGGGGCAAGGTGTTGTCCGACAAAGCGATAAGTTGTCCTCCTACCGCGCTGTCCAATGCGCTCAGAGCGGCGTGGTTGCCATTTGCATCGCGCACGCGCAAGAGCATGAGCGTCAATGACGCGATCGCTTCAGCAGAATGGGGCGTGGGCATCGTGGCTTTGAACTTGGCCAACGGACGCCACTCAAAGGCGCCACGATCCTGCAGTAACGCTGCGTGAGCGAGATCCTGCGTGACGCTGGTTTTGTCTAACGACGATGCGGCGGATGGCGTTCCCAGCAAACGGCCGAGCTTCTTCAACACGCCTGCGCGTAAAGAGCGCGCCTGTTCGCGCGCGCTGACTGGCCAAAGCGAGGCAAACACGGCGGTTACCCACACGTTGCCGATCAAGATTCCGACGATGCGATCGCGCAGCACCGTCAAGTCGCTTGCAGGCCCGTATCCTTGTAACACCCCAAGAAAGAATGCGAACGCAATTTGCATACCTGCATATGCGATGGCTTCACTGCTGGTGGATATCCACGCACAAAATGCGGTAGCTACTGCAATGACGAGGCAGAGCTGGCCGATATCAGTGAGTGAGGGCAGCACAAAGACCAAACAAAGACCTGCCATCAGTCCACCAATGATCGCGCCCGACGCGCGCAAGGTGAACTTATGAATGCCCTCACCAAAGGTCGTGAGGGTAACGAAGAAGCAAGTCGTCACGGCGGTGCGAATGCCAGGCCAGTCGAGGAGGGTGTAGGTGGCGTAGGAAGCCAGCACCGCGAGCATCACTTTGATGGCGAAACCTGCATGGGATCGATTTTGCAATGAGCTCGGGATGAGGAACGCGTGCGCCGCCGCTTTCGGAGCTGGGGAGTCCACGGCTTTGACGCCGCGCACCCGATCCAACAATTCCTGGATGGCCAGTTGCAGGGCTACGCAGGCGGGCTCGTCAGAGCCGACATCCACTGCACGTGCCTGAGTCAGCAACAGGTCAACGGGGACACCGTTTCGTCGCTGCAGGAGGTAGGCGCCTGCATCCTTTATGGCCGCTCCAAACGTGTGGCGAACGTTCGGCGGAACGGTCCTCGGCAGTGAACGGGCAATGGAGTGAATTTCCAGCAATAGCGCGACCAGTCGCGCATCTTCTTCGGCGTAGATCTTCAGGCGCTTGTCCCACAGAAATGCTTTGTTCTTTAGCTGATCAAGCGCCAACAGGTCATCACGCAAACGTTGCGGATTTTCAGAAAAAGGATTTTCGATGTAGGACGCCAACCGCCCCAGGAGTGGCGTTGCGCGTTGCCGCGAAAGTGCCACTGGGCTCTCGCCGAAAAGCAAGTTCACAAGGACGGTGACACCGACCGGCAGGGCAATCACGACCCACAGCCACAGCAAGCCATGGACCAGCGGATCCATCGCCGGCGTGTCATCGATCAAGGTTTGAGAAAGAACCAGAATGTAGCCAGCGAGAAAAGCGATCGGCCCGAGCTTGCTGGTGCGTGCGAGAAACGTTCCGGCAAAGGTGGAGAGCGCAAGCAATGGAATGCGAAGCGCAGGCTCTGATGCATCAAATACATAGAACAGCAGGGACAACGCAACGGCGAGCGTGGCTGCAACAAGGCCACCCAGGGAGGAAACCAGGGTGGAGGCTGCATCCTCGTGGCTGACGAGGAACACGATGTAGGCGATGTAAGCCGGCAACGGAATCTGAAAGGTCATTGAGAGAGCCACCACGATCGTGGTGCCGAGCGTGATGCGAGCAATCGTGCGCCATCGCGTCGGTGTCAGCTCAAGCTCATAGCGGAGCAGGGCGGAGAAGGAATCTCTCATCGGACGATCAGTGGACGTGATCATCTCGCACCCGAACCGAGGAGGTCGCACCGATGCGCAGGAACGGCATCGTCCCTTGTTCCAGGCGCACCCACACAGGAAAGCGTTGCGCTACGACGACCCAGTTTAAGTCGCGGTTGACTTGAGGCAAACCTGGGCCCACTGCTCCTTCCGGTTGAACGCCTGGCCCCAGGCTCTCAATGACTCCTGTAAGTGGCTGGTCATCGTGGCCCATGACCCACACCGTTGCGCGATCTCCAGCATGGAGGTGCGCGAGATCCGTCTCTCGAAAGTTGGCGACTGCATACCAGTTGTTATCATCAATGACGGTGAAGAGCGGATGCCCTTCGGTGGCGAACGATCCCAATGCCAGATTGAAACCTACAATGCGACCGTCGACGGGCGCCAATATGGTTGTCTCACGAAGATCACGAGCGGCTAATGCTTGCTCTGCCTCAGCGCCGAGCAACTGTGCCTTCAAAGTTTCGACATCGCCAATCGCCTCCTTCGCTTGCAATGCCTGTTGAGCCGCAGCTAACAGTTGCGCTTGAGCGATGCGCTCGTCCGTGCGCGCCTGGTCCACTTGCTGTGCGGTGACGAAACCCTTTGCTAGCAATGGTTCGATGCGTTGACGGGTAGCGCGTGCAAGCGAGAGCTGCTGGCGCGCGCGATCGACGTCGTGGGCCGCCGCTTGGGCACCCGAGCCTTGTGCCGTTACTTGCCGTCCGGTCAGGTCGATCTGCGCTTGGAGCGCTGCCACCCGTGCGTTGGCTTGGCGCAGTTTCAGATCAAAGGGCTCGGGGTCGATCTTCAAGAGAACGTCACCCTTGTGCACGACTTGATCGTTTCGTATTCCGATGTAAACGATGCGACCGCTGACTTCGGGTGTTATCCCTGCGCTGTAGGCATAGATGTATGCGTCGTGCGTGCGGGGGCGCTGGTCCACGACAATCATCGAGATCACGATGAGGACGACGGCCGCGACGATGGACGTGGTGGCGATGAGGCGGCCGATGGCGCTGTGAACTGGCATGAGTGTGCTCTCCGCTTAGGCCAGCCATACCAGCCAGATGGCCAGCGTCACCGCGATCCACAGCGATAGATACACCAGGACTGGAACGGGCAATGCTGCATCCACGCCGCTTTTGATGAACAACAGGCGTATCAGGAACACACTGCCGATGCCGAGCAGCGCACATATCATCCACGTCGGAAAGTAAGAGCCAAGAATGTTGCGCGAGGGCGACTCACTGCATGCACTTATGAGCGATGCCATCAGACCGATCGAAAGGGAGCGTTGCAATCGAGAGCGATTGAGTGATGAACGAGGATGCATCGGGATGGCCTATGGAATAAGGAAGGCATACGTGCGTCGTTTGGAAGCACGCAACCTTGCAAAGCCACGGACCTTCGTGGCTTACAGTTAAGACGCGGGACTTGCACTGCGAGTTTGCGGTGCAATGCATTTGCGCCGTATCCCCCCGATGGGGGGAATGTCATTGACGCCTTTCAAGTGTTCTTCAAAAAAGGGCCGCGCGTGGCGGCCCGGCAATGGACAGGTTTATGCCATGCGATTAAGTGTTTTCTCGGATCATTTCGAGCACGTCGGCACCGCGCCCATGCAGGATGGCGCGCACGGAATACAGGCCAAGACCGATAACGGGTTTGGCTTCGATGAACGGTGGACGCACGAGTTCTAGCTGATTGACCTTGACGTTGAGTAGCGCTGGGCCCGGCTGGGCGAGCCACTCTTGAATGGCGCCATCGAGGTCGGATGCTTTCGTGACGGTTTTACCCCACAGACCGATCGCCTCGGCCACTTTGCCAAAATCTGGATTCTTCAACTTGGTAAAGGTATCCAGGATGCCTTCCGCTTTCTGTTCGAGTTCGACAAAGCCGAGCTTTTCGTTATCGAACACACAAATTTTGACAGCCACGTCGTCTTGAATGGTCGTCAGCAGCTCACCAAACAACATGGTCAATCCACCATCACCACAACACGCAATGACTTGGCGATCGGGAGAGGCTTTCTTTAGCCCCAGTGCGCTCGGCAGTCCGGTCGCCATGGTGCCGTGGAGCAAGCTGCCAAAGATGCGCCGTTTCCCGTTCGTGTCGAAGCCGCGAATGGCCCAGACGATCGGAGAGCCATCATCGGCCGCCATCAGCGCGTCCTCGTCTGCGAGCTTGTTGATTCTTGACATCAAATACGATGCGGGGATGCTGTCATTGTGACCAGGCTTGAGATGCTTGTGCCAATCCTCCGTCACTTTCTTGAAGCGCTCGACATACTCGTGTTGGAACGCCGCATCGGGGTTTTCGTCCAGATGGGGAAGGAGTGCTTGTAGCGTGGGCTTGATGTCGCCCACGGCGCCAAATGTCACGTGATGGCGTCGACCCAGGTGGGTGGGCTTGATATCGATTTGCACGATCTTGGCGTGATCGGGGTAGAACTGTCGCCATGCAAAGTCGACGCCTAAACACAACAGCGTGTCGCAGTCGAGCAACGCGCGATACCCGGCCTCGTTGCCTAAAATACCGGTCATGCCAACGTTGTATGGGTTGTTGTGTTCCAAATCCGACTTACCGCGCGAGCTGTGCGCGATCGGGGCCTTCAATCGTTCGGCGACTGCTTTGATTTCTTCAAGCGCGCCTTCACAACCGGATCCCGCATAGATGGCGATTTTGCTGCCAGCATTGAGGATCTTGGCGATTTCCTCGATTTCTTGAGCGTTGGGGCGAATTTCGGGTTTGGCGTGATGGACGCGATAAGGATAATCGTGCTCGACCACGCCGTGGGACATGTCCACGGGAACGATTAATACGGCGACACCTTTGTGCGTTAGCGCCGCTTGGCACGCGGCGACCGTCTTCTTTCTCGCCTGGTCGGGCGTCAGGATCATTTCGCAGAAGACGGAGCACTCTTGGAAAACAGATTTGAAGTCGACTTCCTGGATGAACTCGAAACCCATCTCGCTCATCATCACCTGGCTCGCGATCAGCACAACCGGGGCACGGTTGCGATTGGCCTCATAGAGTCCATTGATAAAGTGAAGACTTCCGGGGCCACACGAGCCCGCGCACGCCGTCAGGTTACCCGTGAGCATGGCTTCCGCTCCGGCAGCAAATGCACCTGCCTCTTCGTGACGAACGCTGACCCAATCAATGGAACTCTTGTCCAGGTTTTCGGCAATGAGATTGAGGGTGTCACCCACGATGCCGTAGCACCGCTTGACCCCGGCTTGTTCAAGCACCTCAACGACAACGTCTGCGACTTTCTTACTCATGGGGAACTCCAAAAAAGAAAAGGGACGTCGAGCGGGGCTTGGCGCATGCGCGGACGAAGGGCGGATTGCACAAGTCGCAACAGCGTTTTGGGTGGGTGTCTTGCCGTCCGACTTCGGGAAGTTTGCAACCTTCCACCTCGATAGCCGTATCCCCCCAATGGGGGCAATGGCGCGCCCGAAGGGAATAGAGCAGGGTTAACGGCGAAGTGAACCATGCTCATGTTCACGTCGTGCGGATGGACGATCGAGGGCCTATCTATGCAGCCAATCGTGGTCGACGTTGCTGGGTGTGGTTGGCAGGACGTAAAAGGTTCCATCCCCTTTTTGGGGGACGTGACCGTCTCTTTGGGAGCATGCATGTTAGTGGCTATGGGCGGACGACCGTGTATCGCCCGCTGCTGGCCAGTAGGCCGAGGAGATCGTCATGGGCTTGTGGACAGTCTCGATAACCCTGGTGCATACGGGTCTAAGCATCGTGGCTTTACTGTTGGGAATCTCGACCGTCATTCGATGGTCACTTCAAAAGCAAACCGGTTCGCGCGAAACCCGGTTTCTTGGCACTGCAGCCGCTGCGACGATCACCGGCTTCTTGTTCCCGCCCCATGGCGTTACTCCCGCGATCTTGATTGGGATCATTTCAAGCGCGGTGTTGGCGTTGACGTTCCTGGCTCGTTCCAAAGCAGGGCGTTTTCAACGGAGATGGGCCATCCTGTTTGTTGTGGGTGTGATCGTTAGCGAATATCTCTTGTCTTTTGTTACGGTCGCGCAGGCGTTCGGCAAAGTGCCTTTCCTTCACATGCTTGCACCAACGCTCAAAGAGCCGCCATTCGCCGTCGCGCAAGGTCTTGTATTGGTGCTTTTTGTCACGCTCGCCGCGCTCGCCCTCCGCACGCCGGTGGAGCAGCGCATCCCTGCCGCTTAACTGCCGTTGAGTATCGTGGTATCGGGTAAGCAGCGCGACCATGAACACTCAGCGTCAGTACTGTGCCATGCCGGGTGCGTGGAATAGACCAGAGCATCCTTAAGGCAAGCGTGTCGTTACAAGCATCGTAGACATTTGTTTCCCCTCGGGTTATCGATCTGACCACGCCCCGGAATTGCGGTGGCGTCGCGCCGGCCACAGGGTTAAGTCGGCCCGACATTTTTTAACAAACCATTAAACAACCAAACGCAAACCTGGAACTCACGACAAAAAGCTCGCACTAGCCTAAGTTTTTCCCAGCTTCTTTCTTTGATCCTCGGGTCAGCGCGCCTTCCTTTGAATGGCACAAGACAGTAGTTATCTATTGAGCTGCCAACGGGTGCTCTTTCCAAAAAGCGTGATCAGTGTGAGGAGTGCAGATGGTCGGGGGGATAGCGCGTGGTGAGTTGCTTCTCGAACCGATGTCCGATGACATCGATACCACGGCCTGCGAGCACATCCCTTTTATAAGTAATAAAAATCCCGACGCGCCGTTTCAGATTTTGGATGCGGCGTGGGGGGCCGTTCGAAGTTTGAATGGCGACGAAGTGTTGGATGCAATGAAGTTCCTCGAGCCACTTTTGACGGATGAGCACTGGCTTTTGGACCGGTCGTATCAGAGCGAAGTTCAAGCATTGGTCGCGATCGGGTATATCTGCAAAGACGACTTTCATCGCGCCATCGCCCTTGCACGCCATGCTGCCGATCATCGCGAAGCAGCGCGGTTTCATTCGATCCTGTTGACGATTCTTCGTTTCAGTTACTGGAGGACACGCAACTTTGAAGCCTTGTATGGCCTTTCACGACCACGTTTTTCTCGTGCGAGCCACATATCGACGCTGTCGCAGATCTTTAATCTTTCGATCGAGGCAGCCGCCGAGGCAGAGCAGCTTCGGTTCAAGTTAGCTGAGCGACTTGCCAAAGACGCGATTGAACTCTCCCACCAAATGATGGGGCCGGAAAGTAATCCATCGTTGCTTCCAATATGCGTCCTGGCAAATCTTGCTTACGAATCCGATGCGATCGATGAAGCCGATCTTCTCCTCCGAGGAAGGATGGCGACGATCGATCACTTTCTCGCACTCGACGGCGCATTGTTGGGTGTCAGCGTAACTACCAACGTAGCTTTGGCCCGAGGTAACGTGAGCCTCGCCCTTTTGATGCTCCGCAAAGGGGAAGAAATTGGAATCAGACGTATGTGGCCGCGTCTAGTGAGTTATTGCGCCTCTGAGGAAATTGCCATCCACATCCGCGAGAATCGGGTGGACATGGCCCTGGACGTAATGGCGAAAACGGAAGCGTGGGTGGAGAGCCTACGCGACCGCCGGACCCAGCTTGGGACCGAGACGTCGCCTTTGGACGTCGCACGCTATCGGATCGCGCTTGAACTGGGCCAATTCGATTTGGCGGTTCAAGGATTTCGAGGCCTGAGAGATGCCACGGTCAATCGAAACCATCCGTTATTGATAGTCAAATTGACGGTGTTGCTCGCCGGAAGTTTATTTAAAGCAGGGCAGGAGGAAGCAGCAAAAGACGAGCTGTTAGGCGCCTTGCAACTGGGCGCTGGCGCTGGACTGTTCAGAACGTTCGTCGATGAGATGCCACTGATCGATTGCTGCCTGCGCGAAATTCGGTTGTCCCTGACCGCTGATGTGGCCCACCTGAACCCCTATGTCAGGGGCCTTCTTTCGGCCGGCGGTTCGCCAGCAGTCGACCGAAAAAAAAGTAATTTAAATCATGCCCTTGTCGACGTGCTTAGTGCCAGGGAGACCATTATCTTACGATTAATCAGTCTGGGCATGTCCAATAAGATTATTGCGCGCGAACTGCACATCGCACCGGAAACCGTTAAGTCTCATGCCAAACGAATTTTCATCAAGCTGTCCACGAAAACACGTGCGGAGGCCGTCGCCCGCGCCAATGAGCTTGGCCTCATCTGATCGTCATCGATCTTTCAACCGTTTTAGGAGCATGAGATGAAGGAGTTCAAGCCCTTTCGTCTCGATCCTATCAATCATGCGTTATTGCGTATGACCGAGCAGGAAGAGGCGATTCCTGTCGCCATCACTGCCAAGACCTTTGATGTGTTGCGCTACTTCGTGGACCATCCCGGTCGCCTCATTACGCACGAAGAACTGCTTGAAGCGTTGTGGGCAGGCGTGGCGGTTATGCCAGAGGTGCTCAAAGGACACGTGCTTGCCATTCGGACCGCATTGGACGATGACGCGCGCAGACCGCGTTACGTCGAAACCCATCGAGGACGAGGGTATCGCTTTATTGCTGCGGTCGAGAACGTTGCAAAAAATGGCCACGATGGATCCGTGTCTGGCGTCTCCCTAGTCGGACGAGAAGAGTCGTCGACGAAATTGCGACTGGCGTTTGAAAGTGCCTCCGCAGGCAAACCGCAAATTGTTTTTGTTCGCGGTGAGGCGGGCATCGGCAAGACTGCTCTGGTGGAAAGCTTCTGCAAAGACCTTGGCGAGCAGAGCGCCTTGATGTCGTATGGCCGTTGCATCGAAGGTTTTGGAGGCATCGAACCGTTCTATTCCGTGATTGAAGCCCTTGCACGTTGGGCCAAGGAAGCGCAGGGCGGTCGCATCCAGGATGCCTTGCTCTCCCATGCGCCCTCTTGGGGAAGCCTACTTGGAGGAACTCTAACGCGTGATCGCCGGGCCATTCTCTTGCGGTCACAAAACCTATCGGTCAAGAGCAGGGTTCTAGGCGAGTTCTGCGATCTGCTTGAATTCATCGCAGAAAGCAGCCCCGTTCTAGTTTGGCTCGAAGACGTGCATTGGGCAGATTACTCGACGCTCGATCTCATTTCGGCGCTCGCCCGGCGGCAATCCAGAAGCCCGATCATGTTGGTGTGCACCATGCGATCCGACGATGTATCGGAACGCTCACATGCGCTCAAGCAGTTGATGGATGATTTGCAACTCCATCATTTGTGCAGCGTCATTGATTTGGAAGGGCTGGAAGATAAGGATATTGCCTGCTACATCGGGAGCACGTCTTCCGGCCAGAGTATGGATCTGGTGACATCGCTTAGTCGCCGCTCAGGTGGAAATCCGCTCTTCCTTGGAATCATTTTGGATCACCTGCGAAGCACCGGGGTGCTTACCCACGTAGATGGGCAGTGGACGTATCAAGCTCCGACTGCGACGGTCGCTATGGAGATTCCACCGACGATCAATGAGCTTGTGGAGTCGCGGATTGCGCACATCGATGACGAATCGCGGCGCGCTTTGGAGGCTGCAAGTGCCGTCGGCGATTCGTTCAATGCCATTGTTCCAGCTGGAGCGGCAGGATTGGGAGTTCGTCGATTCGAAGAACTATGCGAGAAATTGTGCCGTTCGGGCACCTTCATTCGGCGTCAGCGCATGGACATGTCTGCCACCGGTGAGCAGATATGGATCTATAAGTTCAAGCACTCGCTCTATCGCGAGGTTTTCTTGGCCAGGCAAGGACCTTTGCAGTTGGCGCAAAGCCATGCATTGATTGCCAAAGAACTGGAAAGCTCTTACGAGGAAGATGGCGAATCGCACGTTCCGTTCGAGTTGGCAGAGCAGTTCTCGAACGCACATGACTGGTCCAAGGCCATTTCATATCTGAAGATTGCTTTGCAGACGGCTAAGCGCCGCTTCGCACACCAAGATGCTTTGACCATCCTAGATAAGGCCGACCGTGTCGCGTTGAATGTGCCCGAAGGGAAAAGGGCACATGTTCAAGCTGAATTGATGGAAGATCGTGCATCCATCTACGCGGCAAACCACGATAAACGCGCACTGGATGTCTTTGCCCGCCTTGCGGAAGTCGCCGAGGAATTGGGGAGAACCGACATTCAGGCTCGTGCGGAGCTGGGACGTGGCTTTGTCTTGAGTTGGACGGATGCATCGGCGAGCGTCGCACACCTTGAAGCGGCGCATCGGCTCAGTTACGGCCAGCCCAATCCCCAGCTACGCGCACGCATTCGGTTGGCAAGCGCTGCTTGGCGCATTTGGATTGCGGGATGGAAACCCGATCTTTCTGAAACTTGCGACACCAATCTGCGGCCGCTGCGCAACGGCGATGACCGACAAATTACCGCATGGGGGTTGATCCAATACAGCATGGTGTGTCTGGTATCCAGTCGCTATCGCGAGGCGCTGGAAACCATGGAAGGGAACGTGGACATACTTGTTCGACATGCGATCGATCGTCCCGAATTTAATGTTTTTCGAGCGATCTGGATGGCGCATCTTGGCCGACCATGGGCGTATATTTTGCTCGGGGAGTGGGGGCGGGCACTGGCCGAATTTGATGCCAGTGAGGCCCTTTTTGTCGCCAACGCAAATCGATACAGCACGTGCACGTTGGAAACGCTGCGAGGTTTTCTCTTCCTGTTGGCGGGTGACTATCAAGGTGTGCGCGACGTTTGCGTCAAGCTGGGATTTTATAAAGACCAAGCGAAAGAAAGTCATCATCCGCTTTACACGTTGGTGATAACGAACGAGATCCGCCACTGCACCTTGCTGGCGGGTGCCGCAGATACTGGTCTTGGGCGCGAGGAAGAGGGTATTGAGTCGCTCATCAAGCTGCATCAGGAAATGTCGGAACGACCGGTTGTCATGGATTGGTATTGGCAGTTTCTGTTGCTCTGGATCCTGGCCGATGCCTTGGTCAAAGTGGGGCGTGCGGAAGAAGCTCGCGAGTATGCGGACAAATTGATTCGGCTATTGGACGCCACGCAGGACGGCACCTGGAAAACCTTCGCCTTTGAGTTGCGTGCCCGGATCGCCGTCAAGCAGGGCGACTTGGAAGGCGGTGTATATTTTCTGGAACGTGGCCTTGGTGTCATCGAAGCCATCGGCGCACCGATAGCCGAGTGGCGTATCCATCGGATCGCTAGCGAACTTTATCGAGCGAGGGGAAACAGCGAACTTGCGTCGCGGCACGATCGCTTGTTTCAAGAAACGGCGCAGTGCTTACTCGACAGCCTGCCCAAGGGCCATCGCCTGACTGAAACGTTTCGTCGATCCTTGCTCTAACTTCGATCGCTCGTTGGTTGTGATCGCTTGTCGCTCAGGCGTTATCCAAAGTGCTAGCATTGCATGGGCTGGCCCCGACGCTTAAAGTGCCCCCTTTTGGCTTACCCAGGGTGTCATTTTGATCCTATTCGTGGTGTTCGCCGTTTTTGCTTTACGGCACTCGCCCGCGGATCGTCTTGCTGCGACCCTTTAATTTGTCATATCACGCCTCAGATGGAGCCGAGCCGTTAGCGCTCGGGTATCGTTGTGTCGGACGGATGCGAGGACGATGACCAAGGCTGCAACTTACGCTCAATCTCCGTCATGGTTTTTGTGGAGCACCGCACCTGGTCGGCACACCACCCACCGTCGATCTTCTCGTCCGGCGAAATTTGCCGCTGCGATCCTTAGGAGGGATGATCCAAGCGATACGCTCTTGAACGTCGAGGCCATGGTTGGCCGCGAGAACGGCGATATAGATTCCAAATACGCCACGAAGCTCGCCCAGTGCTTGGTTCAATTCCCATCCCTCAAAACTGCACTCGATAAGCGCATGCCTGAGCACGGGATTATCGAGTGGTCCCGCCTGATGGAAAAACTTTCGACACGTCGCCCGCATCGCTCGAAGATTGTGGGTCAATGATGCATCATCGTTACGGCATTTGAGCTCCTCTGAGATAAACTCGTCGATTGCAAGTACCGATCGCGCACTATCGAATGGAATTTCCAATTCAGAAGGCACGTATAGCACTCGGCAACCCTCAAGGAAGGCGAGTATGCGTCCAGCGGTCTCACAATCTGGCTTTGACGGTGATCTTTCTTCCCCAAAGATCGGCACGCCCAATCCGCTTATGCGTGAGGCGACCTCTTTGAACTTCATGACGTCTTCCTAAGTCAGGTAAAAAAGCATCAATAGGTCGTCAAGACAACGACAGTTGCATCAGGGAACTCATCGCGTATCGTGGTAATCGCTTGTAGACCATCCACTTCAAGCATCTGCAAGTCAATCAACGTGATATCCGGGCGCAACTTTCGGAACTGCTCGATCGCTACTCGGCCGTTGCCTGCTTCACCGATCACGTTCATGTCGGGCTCTTGTCCGAGGATCGCCCGAAGTCCGTCCCTCATGACCGGTTGGTCATCGACGATAAGAATGCTGATGGGGTCTTTTTTCTCAGTCAAGGGCGCACCTACACAGCTGATGCAAGTTGATACGCGTCCCGGCTGGGCGGTCCCCGCTCTGCCTCGCTTGTTCCGATGACCATGCGCTGTAAGCAACGCCATTTCAACGCTCAAACAGGTAGTTCGCTGCAGTAACGGGCGCATAAAAAATCAGGGGTGACGGTAACCATGGCTCGTCTTGAGAACAGGTCCAGCGCCGAGAGCTACAGGCCCATTAAGTAGCCGGGTTTCCGCTTGCTGATACTTCTGCTCGTTACAGAAAGGTGCGACGAAGGTCAGGCGCTAGTGCGGCCACGTCATGACGCGTGAAACGAATGTCTACCCTTTAGGGTGCCGACTTCAAAAAATTCGTTCCATATGATTACCAACAATCATTCTTCTCAGGCCAAACGCTGCGATGAAAACCAACGCCGAGTTAAGACTTGCCGCATTTTGTTGGGGGCTGCTGGCTATTCTTGAAAGTTTTTTTTGCGTTATTGCTCGTTCTTCGCAGGTTGATGGTTCCGATTTGAGTCCGGTTGCATGAGGGGCCAGCGTCAGCGTTGGACGAGCAGTCGGATCGTGTTCCGCCTGAGTTACCGCTGGTGCGGGGAGGGAATATGAATTGTCGATCACCGTCGGTCCGCTTATGCGTTGCAACGGCTCATCGTCATGCTGAGCTGATGGGCTTTGAACGCATCGTTGTTATGGAACGCGATGATCCGCAACTCACTTTGCGGCAGCTTTTAAATACAGCCTGGCAAGCGCTAAGGGGCTTTAAGGGCGATGAGATCGCGCGCGCTACTCTCGTACTTGAGCCGATGTTGACGCGAAGCGCTGACTTGGCAGATGCGGCTTGTCTCGATGAGGTCCAAACGCTGGTCGCGGCCGGACGTGTGTGGCAAGACGATGTCGACGCCGCGATGTCGCTCGCACGAGAGGTGTTGCAGCGCCCAGAGGCTGCGCGCTTTCATTTTGTTCTCATCACCTTGATGCGCTACGGATTTTGGCGAGCCCATCAATTTCCATCGTTCTACGAGTCGTCGCGACCGAGATTAGATCGGCGTCATGCTCTAACGGCACTCGCGCATATCGTCAACCTTTCTATTGAAGCGGGGGTCGAAGCAGAGCATTTGCGATTGAAACTCGCCGAACGCCTAGCGAAGGAAGCTATCTATCTTTTGAATCAAGTCTCGGGACTTGAATCACATGCCGCATTGATGTCGACCTGTGTGCTGGCCCACGTAGCCTATGAAATGGGAGCCATCGAAGACGCTGATGCGCTAATTCGCGGGAAGCTTCCTGCCATTGAACAGCGTGGATCTCCGCAAAGCACGTTATGGGGATTTACCGTCGGCGCTAAGATCGCACTCGCTCGTGGTAATTCCAGCGTTGCTTTATTCCTGCTGAGAAGAGGGCAGGAAATCGGCGAAGAACGAGGTTGGTCCCAGCTGGCGCTTTGCTGCGCCGCCGACGAAATTGTCATTCTTATGGGCCAAGAGCGACTGGACCAGGCCGAGCAAGTCTTGGTGCGCGCGAGCGAGTTGGCACGTCGTTTTAGCGATGTTCGTTCGAGGCAGCCTGCGGATTTATGGCCACTTGACGTTGCGCGTTATCGTGTCTCGCTTGCGACGGGGGCGGTCGCGTACGCGTTCGACGGATTTACCAATCTGAGAAACTTGGCCCGTAGTTACAATCATATGGCGTGGGTCGTCCGCTTGACAGCGTTGCTCGCTGGCAGCTTGTTTGAAGCTGGTCGCGAGGAAGACGCCTACAGAGAGATGTTCGACGCATTGCAACTTGGTGCGGATGCGGGTTTGTTTCGGACGTTTGTGGACGAGATGGCTTTTATCGAACCCTGCTTACGCCAGATGCGTATCGCACTGCGCTCACAACTGGGGCATTTGAACCTATATATCGGTAGCTTACTGGCTAGAACTGAGCGCCTGATCGTGGGTAAGACGGCGACAAGTCCGCAAAATGCCGCTGATGTGCTCAGTGCGAAGGAGATGGTTATCCTGCGATTGATCAGCGTAGGACTTTCCAACAAACGGATTGCTCGAGAGCTTCATATCGCGCCCGAAACTGTCAAATCGCACGCTAAGCGCATCTTTATAAAGCTCTCCACAAAAACTCGCGCAGAGGCCGTCGCACGCGGTGCTGAGTTGGGCATTATTTGACGCTGTGGTGGCGCTCGGTCGTGCGTGCGTCGGGTCGCATGATACAAAAGGTGGGATCACACCGGCGACCTGGTTGCCTGGCACCCCTTCTGGCGGATAGTCCGTTGCAGCTTCGAATGGGACATCTAGGGATGCTCTGATCTATTCCACGCACCCAGCAGATATCTAGAAGGCCCGCAGGGTGTGTTGCGTGGCACAGGGCAGACTGGCTGTCTGTTCAAGCCACGCGGCGCAGGCTGCGGGCCTTCTGGACGTCACCCCGTCATTTAAATTCAAGATGTTGGGGCCGCACTGTATGCGCGTATCGCTGCGTCCCAGCGTCTAGACAGACGGCCAGTCTGCCTTCGCCACTGCGGCGCAGCGATACGCGCATACAGTGCGGTGACGTGTTCGCGCACCTCGCTGAGCGTGCGGAACACGTGCATGTCCAGCACGCCGCGTCGATAGCTGCCATTGAAGCGCTCGATGAAACCGTTCTGCATGGGACGCCCCGGCTCGATGAAGTCCAACGCGATACCTTTGCGTTCTGCCCACTCGGCCAGCGCCAAAACGACAAATTCAGGGCCGTTGTCCAGGCGAAGTTTCGTGGGATAGCCTCGCCACGCGGCGATACGTTCCAGCGTTCGTATGACACGAGCAGCAGGCAGGTTCAGATCGATGTCGATGGCCA
>Ga0209455_1000445_pt1 | contig 31938 bp, 28 predicted proteins | sample AraplaCol_mCL_r2_FD_184275 | JGI IMG/M metagenome (GOLD analysis project Ga0209455, IMG submission 184275) | Arabidopsis root microbial communities from North Carolina, USA - plate scrape CL_Col_mCL_r2 (SPAdes) (version 2) | ecosystem: Host-associated > Plants > Roots > Endosphere | place: USA... | reverse complement strand
TATATGCCGCTCAGGGCGCGGCTCGAAGACATGGATCTCACCTATGAGAACGCCGCGGCCGATCTTTATGCCACGCCGTGGCGCGTCTTTCGCCGCATCACCCTGCCCCTGATGGTGCCCGGCATCATCGGCGCCTTGATGCTGTCCTTCGTCGTTTCCATGGATGACGTGGTCATCACCGTCCATGTCTCCGGCCCCGGTGAACAGACCCTGCCGCTCTACCTCATCGGCCAGCTCCATCGTGGGGTGACGCCGGAAGTGAATGCCATGTCGACCCTGTTCCTGTTGGCATCGGTGCTGCTGGTCACGATCTTCTTCATCGTGACGCGTAAAAAGAACTAACCGTCTTTCGACTTAACGTAGGACCAACTGGGAGGATATCATGAAGACAATCGCGTCAGTGCTGCTGGCAGGGGCCGCTTTAGCCCTCGGCGCCGGCACCGCCATGGCCGACGGCGAGCTGCATTTCTACAACTATGGTGACTATACCAATCCGGAGCTGATCAAGAAGTTCGAGCAGACCTACAATGTCAAGGTGACGCTCGATACCTATGACGCCAGCGAGGACATGTACGCCAAGGTCAAGCAGGGTGGTTCCGGCTATGACGTTGTGGTGCCGGCGAGCTTCTTGGTGCCGGCAATGATCAAGGACGGTCTGCTGGCACAGATCGAGCCGAACCAGATGTCGAACTTCAAATATATGCGGCCGGAATTCGTCAACGTTTATTGGGACGAAGGCCGCCACTATTCGGTGCCGTGGCAGTGGGGTACGACCGGTCCCGCCGTCAACACGGAATTCTATAAGGGTGACATCAATACCTGGGCGGTGATCTTCAACCCGCCGGCCGAGCTGAAGGGCCGCGTCAATGTCGAGCCCGGCATGACCGACGTCCTCAACGCCGCTAGCTACTATCTCGGCCAGGATTCCTGCTCGGACAAGAAGGAAGACCTGAAGAAGCTCAACGATACGCTGATCGAGGCGAAGAAAAGCTGGCGCACGATGGATTACGACACCATCGGCAAGATGACTTCGAAGGATGCCTATGCCACCCTGACCTGGGACGGTGCCGCCATCCGCTCGCGCATGCAGGTATCGACTGTCAAGTACGCCTTTCCGAAGGAAGGCCTCGAGAGCTGGATGGACAACGTCGTCGTCCTCAAGGATGCGAAGAACATGGAGAACGCCAAGCTCTTCATCAACTTCATCATGGATCCGCAGAACGCGGCTCTGATCTCCGCCTTTGCCCACTATGACAATGGCATCATCGGCACCGAGCAGTACCTGCCGAAGGAGATGCAGGGCGCGCCGGAACTGACCGTGCCGGCCGGCGTGAAGACCGAGTTCCTGAAGCCCTGCTCGCAGGACGTGACGGCGATTCACGCCAAGATCTGGAATAACCTGATGAAGTAGTCGGGGTTCGCGTGAAGGCCCAGGTGGCGACACCTGGGCCTTTCTTGCGTCCGGATTTTCCTGATGCGCGTTTGTGGGGAGCAAACGCGGGCTTGGCTGAGGCAAAGCGGCGGGGTGCCGCGTGCTTTGGCCACAGACCGATCCATCACATCGAGCGGCCGCTGGCCGCCACAGATACCGGTGGCGAAGCAAGCTTCGCAGGACCGGCAGCCGGCGATCAGGCCGGCACATCATCGCTGCCATCCGGGAAGGTGAGGATGGCGGGGATGCATGACGACCAACAAAAGACCAACCTCGTGGAACAAAGGAAATCATGAAGAACATTCTGAAAATCGCGGCTCTCAGCGCCGCTGCCATGGCCGGGGCCGGCCAGGCGCAAGCCGATGGCGAGTTGCACATCTTCAATTTCGGCAACTATACCAGCCCGGAGATGGTCGCCAAATTCGAGAAGACCTATAACGTCAAGGTCTCGCTCAACAGCTATGACAGCAATGACGAGATGATCTCGAAGGTGAAGGCCGGCGGCTCCGGCTATGACATCGTCGTACCGTCGAGCTATGCCGTGCCGTCGATGATCAAGGAAGGCCTGCTGGCTCAGATCGAGCCGGATCAAATGCCGAATTTCAAGAATGTGCGGCCGGAATTCGTCGATGTCTATTGGGACCAGGGCCGGCATTATTCGGTGCCCTGGCTGTGGGGCACGACAGGCGTGACGGTCAACACCGACGCCTATAAGGGCGACATCGATACCTGGAAAATCGTCTTCGACACGCCGGCCGAGCTGAAGGGCATGGTCAATGCGTTGCCGGAAATGACCGATACGATGAGTGCCGCCAGCTACTATCTCGGCCAGGATCCCTGCAGCGCCAGCAAGGACGATATGAAGAAGCTGAGCGATCTGCTGCTGAAGGCCAAGAAAGACTGGCGCGCGATGAATTACAGCACGATCGAGAACCTGACCGCGAAGAACTTCCTGGCGACCATCGACTATAACGGCTCGGCCCTGCGGGCGAAGCGCCAGCTTGCCTCGCTGAAATACGGCTATCCGCGCGAAGGCATGCAGACCTGGATGGATAATGTCGTCGTCCTGAAGGAAGCCCGCAATCTCGAGAACGCCAAGCTGTTCGTCAACTTCATCATGGACCCGGAAAACGCGGCCATGATGTCGGCCTTCGCCGGCTATGACAACGGCGTCACCGGCAGTGACAAGTTCCTGCCGAAGGACATGATCGGCGCGCCGGAACTGACCCCGCCGGCCGGCTTCAAATACAATTTCGTGCCGGCCTGCCCGCAGGAAGTCGCGACCTTGCATGCCAAGATCTGGAACAATGTGCTGAAGTAACAAAAGACGGCAGGGCGGCATGGGTCGAACGCCCATGCCGCTCCTTCCGCAATGGGGAAGGGACATAGGGGATGAGCGATATCGATCTCTGTTATCTCAGCGCCGCCGAGGCGCTCAATCTGTTCCGCAAGCGCAAGCTGTCGCCGGTCGAGTTGATGGAAGCGGTGATCCGCCGCGCCGAGACGGTCGATCGCCGCATCAATGCCTTCACCTTCACTTATTTCGACGAGGCCATGGACCAGGCCCGGGCGGCGGAAGCGAAATACATGTCGCGCAGCAACCGCATCGGCGCCCTCGAGGGCCTAGCGATCGGCATCAAGGATGAGAGCTGGATCGCAGGCAAGCCGACCTCCTACGGCTCGCTGATCTCCAAGGACGAGGTCGCCACCACCACTTCGCCCAATAACGAGCGCATCATGAAAGCGGGCGGCATCGCCCATGCCCGCACCGCGACGCCGGAATATTCCTGCGCCTCCTTCACCCATTCGCGGCGCTGGGGCGTCACCCGCAATCCCTGGAACACGCGCTATACGCCGGGCGGGTCCTCCGGCGGCTCCGGCGCCTCGCTAGCCGCCGGCACCGCGCAGATCGCCATGGGCTCGGATATCGGCGGCTCGATCCGCATTCCCGCCGGTGCCAGCGGTGTGGTCGGCTACAAGCCGCCTTATGGCCGCAACACCGACGACCCGCCCTTCAACCTCGATCCCTATTGCCACACCGGGCCGATGGCGCGGTCCATCCAAGACACGATCCTCCTCCAGAACGTGATCAGCGGGCCGAGCCCGACCGATATCGCCAGCCTGCGGCCGAAACTGCGCCTGCCGAGCGAATACAAGCCGATCAAGGGCTGGAAAATCGCCTATTCGCTCGATCTCGGTTTCTTCGAGGTCGACAAGGATGTGATCGCCAATACCAAGAAAGCGCTGAGCGTGTTCCGCAGCCTCGGTGCCACGGTCGAGGAAGTTGATCTCGGCTGGGGGCCGGAGGTGCTGAAGGCCGGCGTGGAGCACCTCAACCATCTGTTCGGCACGGTGATGGTGCGCTATGCCCGCAAGCACCGGAAGATCATGACCAAATATGCTGTACGCTTCGCCCGCGAAGCCGCCCGCACCTCGGCGCTGAAATTCCTGGAGACCATGGAAATCGCCGCCAGGATGTATGACAGCTTCGGGCCGCTGATGGAGCAATATGACGTCTTCATCTGCCCGACCAATGCCCTGCCGGCCGTGAAGGCGGATTACGATACCGCCGAGGGCTTCCGGGTCAATGGCAAGGCCTCAGATCTGCATCCGATGCTGGGCTGGTGCATGACGACACCCTTCAATACGCTGAGCCGCTGCCCGGTGCTGTCGGTACCGACCGGCCGCGCGAACAATGGCGTGCCGACCGGCATGCAGATCGTTGGCCGCACCTATAGCGACGCAGATGTGTTCCGCGCCGGTCTTGCCTATGAAACTGCCATCGGCGGCTGGTATACCAACAGCCGGCGCCGGCCTGATTTATAACCAGCCCGATCTATGAATTGGCCTGATTGATGACAACGACCCAGATGCAGGAGAGCGCGAGAGATGCGCACCATCTATAGCGAGAGCCACCGCTTTCAGGATGCCGACAACGAACTGATCGAAGGCAAGCTGGTGAAGGCGCATGAAATGCCGCGCCGCGCCGATATCGTGCTCGACCGCGTCAAGGCAATCGGCCTCGGCGCCATCCTGCCGCCGCAGGAATTCGGCCTCGATCCGATCCTCAAGGTGCATGACGAGGGCTTCGTGCATTTCCTGCGCGATGCCTGGAGCGACTGGCTGAAGAGCGGCCGCGACTTCGACGCCTTGCCGCATGTCTGGCCGGTGCCGGGGCTGCTGGTGCCGGGCCGCAAGCGCGGCAGCCGCATTTCGAAATCGATCGATGGCCGGATGGGCCATTACGCCATCGATGCCGGCACGGCCATCACCGCCGGCACCTGGCAGGCAATCACCGGCGCCGTGGATGTCGCACTCACCGGCCAGAAGCTGGTGGCGAGCGGCGAAAGGGCGGTCTTCGCGCTGTGCCGTCCGCCGGGACATCACGCCGGCAGCGATTTCTATGGCGGCTATTGTTTCTTCAACAATGCCGCCGTTGCTGCCCAGGCCTTCCGCGATTCCGGCGCCCAGCGTGTTGCCATCCTCGATGTCGACTACCATCACGGCAACGGCACGCAGCAGATCTTCTACGACCGGGGCGATGTCTTCACCATCTCGCTGCATAGCGATCCGGATCAGGAATTCCCCTATTACCTGGGCTACGCCGACGAGATCGGCCAGGGACCCGGCGAGGGCTATCATCTCAACTTGCCGCTGCCCTGGGGCACCGCCTGGGACCGCTACGAGCAGGCCCTGCAGGAAGCGATGGCACGCATCCGCGCCTATAAGCCGGACGTGCTGGTGGTCTCGCTCGGCCTCGACACCTTCGAGCAGGACCCGATCTCGCGCTTCAAGCTCAAGCATGACGACTATCTCCGCATGGGTGAGATCGTCGCCAAGGCCGACCTGCCGACCCTTTTCGTCTTCGAAGGCGGCTATGCGGTGGAAGCGCTCGGCGTCAACACGGTCAATGTCCTCAGCGGCTTTGATGGCGCGGCCTGAGGCGCAAGAAGCAGGAGATCGGCGATGAAACTGATCGGCATGATCGGCGGTCTCTCCTGGGAATCCAGCGCCGAATATTATCGCATCATCAATCGCGGGGCGCAGGCCAAGCTGGGCGGAGTCCATTCCGCCCGCTCGCTGATGCATTCGCTAGATTTCGGCGCGATCGAGGCGATGCAACACCAGGGTGACTGGCCTGCCGCCACGGCGGCGATGATCGCGGCGGCACGGAGCCTGGAACAAGGCGGTGCCGATTTCATCATCATCTGTTCCAACACCATGCACCGCATGGCAACGGAGATCGAGGCAGCGGTCGGCATCCCGCTGCTGCATATCGCCGACCCGACGGGCATGGCCATCACGGCGGCCGGTTTCAAGCGCATCGGTCTCCTCGGCACCGCCTTTACCATGGAACAGGATTTCTACCGCGCGCGGCTGGGGAAGAAATTCGGCCTCGACGTGCTGACACCGACGGCAACCGACCGTCACACGGTGCATGAGATCATCTATCAGGAACTGGTGAAGGGAATCGTCCGCGAGCCGTCGCGCGAAGCCTATCGCGGCGTCATCACCCGCCTCATCGAGCGCGGCGCGGAAGCGATCATTCTCGGCTGCACCGAGATCATGCTGCTGGTCGGCGAAGCCGATTCCGCCGTGCCGCTGTTCGACACCACGACCCTGCATGCCGAAGCAGCCCTGGAATTCGCTTTAGCGCAGGATTGATACAGATTACGACCAGGGGAAGCATAGCGCGTCGACTCGAGTCTATAGCTATCCGGCCCAACTGCAAGATGGATGGCATCTGGGCAGTTGTTGCTATGGACCCTCGGATCAAGTCCGAGGGTGACAGCCAGAAAGTTGCTGGCGCACAGCGATAGCTCCAAAATTCCCTGTCATGCCCGGACTTGATCCGGGCATCCATGGTAACGCCGCATAGGCTTGTCCCGCTTTCGCTTGAACGAACCGTTGCCTGTTGATGTCAGACAAGGTGGTCACTTGTTCAGCGCAGCAGCCGGTTGAGATCGCCGGCGGCGATGTCGAATTCCATGAACTCCCGCATGTCGGTCTTGACGACATTTTGCAGGCGTTGCCGGCCCTCGTCCTGGCGGCCATCCAGCAAGGCCCATTGGCCGAGATAGAAATCGAGATCGAAATGCTGATCGGCCTGGTCGTCACTGTCACCGCGCTTGGCGGCTTCGGCCACATCGGCGACCGAGATCTTGCCGAGATAGAAATCGATCATCGGTCGCGGCCAGTCGGTCGCGACATTGGCGCTGGTGTTGCTCTGCTGATCTTTTTTCGGCCCGGACCAATGAGCGGCGAAATCCGCCAGTTCCTGCTTCGCCTTGGCGCGGTCGCCGCTGCGCGCCTCGGCGATATAGAGCAGCAAGGCGTCGAAGGGTTCATCCGGTTCCAATGTCAGTGCCTTGCGGAAATCCGCGGTTGCCTTGGCGGCATCCCCGGTCAGCAGATAAGCGGTGCCGCGATTGGCATAATAGACACCGACATCCGGCGCCATCTTGATGACCGCGCTGAAGCTGTCGATCGCCTTGGCGGCGGCCCCGCTGGAGAGATCGCACAGCGCCACGCCATTGGCCGCTTCGACATCGCCGGCATCGAGCTTCAGCACGCGTTCGAAATCGCTGCGGGCGAGATCGTATTTGGCCATGGAATGATAAAGGAAGCCACGATCGCGCAGGGCGTCGGTGGATTCCGGATTGATCCTGATCGCCGTCGAGAAATCGGCCAGCGCCTGGTCGTCGCGATGGAGGTCGCGATAGGCCTCGCCGCGGGCATTGACGGCGGCCTCGCTGCCCGGCTGCTTGGCGAGTGTCGCCGTCAGGTCCTCGACCGCCTTGTCGTTCTGCTTCAGGGCGCGATAGGCGAAAGCGCGGTAGAGCAGGACATCGGGCGAATAGGGGAAGTCGCGCAGGATGCGGGTGAAGGCATCGACAGCACCATCGAGATTGGCGGGATCATCATCACCGCGCCGGAGCAGGGCCTGGCCCAGCAGGTAGCGGGCTGGTGCGTAATTCGGGTCGGCATCGACCGATTTGTGGTAATCGGCCAGCGCCGCATCGGCATCGCCTTTGACATCCTCCCAGCTCGCCCGCAGCAGATAGAGTTCCGAGCTGTGCGGCAGGGTCTGCAGCGCGCCGGTCAGGTCCTGCACCGCGAGATCGGCCTTGTCGGCGGTGTAATGCTCGTCCGCCGGATGGGCGGCGAGATAGGCGCTGACGGCGGGATCGGGCGGTAGATAGGGCGCGATCTTGTTGATGACGGCGGCGATCGGTACGGCCGTGCCTAGGAGATCGTAATAGTTCGGGTCGTTCTTCGCCAAAGCGAGCTTGTCGGACTGGTCGTTCTCCAATCCATCGACACCGATGATGGCGATGGTAATGCCGACCACCGGCGGACGTGCGCTTGGCAAGGCCATGCCGGCGGCATCCGCACCATCGGGGCGCAGCAGCAGCGGGCCGCCGGAATTGCCGGGGACTGTCACGCAATCATTCTGCCAGCCGGAATCATGGACCTGGCCGACCACCCGGCAATGCGGGTCCCACCACAGCCGGGTCAGCGGCTTGTCACCGGGCAGGCCGATGCTGCTGATCCGGAGGCCGGTGCCCAGACGGGTGAGATCACGGGTGGTCATCGGGTAGAGGTGGAAATAGCCGTAGCCGGTCTTCTCATCGCCCAGGCATTTGTCGAGTTTCAGCAGTGCCCAGTCTTCCCAGCCGTTCTGCAGGATCGCCTTGGCGCGGATTTCGGCCGGGCTGTCATCTTCATTGGGAACATACTGGCCCCAGACCACCGGACGGGCGGTGGTCTCATCGGCGAATTGCCGCGCGTCGTCGAAATCGGGGCCGACGGAACCCTGGCCGAGATAGAAATGCGCCACCGTCTTGTCGGTGATCTTGCCGCCGCCGCCAGCCACGTGATAGGCGGTCAGGACATGGCAGGGCGATACCAGGAAGGCGGTGCCGGCAACGGCGTCATCCGCACCTTCATCCAGCACCATCAGGCCGACCGGGCCGAACACGCCGCCCTTGATCCGCTCCACCCCCTGGCGGTCGTCGCCGCCCAGGGCGACCGCACCGGCCGGCCGGCTCGCCAGCCCGGCGATGCCGGCCACCGTCAACAGGAGGACGGCCAGCAATGTCCCGGCGACGCGCCAGCTCCGCCAGGACGACATGCAACCGGAGAGGCGGGGAATGGAAAGCGACGGGTTGTAACCGGCCGGGCGGTTCGGGGATGCTTTGCTCATGGCGATATCGAACACGCGCCAGGAGCGAAGCGCAAGACTCCTGTGAGGGATCGCACATTTTCCTTGGGAAGTTGTTTGCGCCGGGGAAGTTGACCTTGCCCGGCCCTGTCGCCACGCCGATAGTACGGCCACAGGTTGCGGCGTGGGAGACCACGCGACATTGCCCGGATTGATCAACAAGGCTGGTGGCTGAGGCGGAAGATCATGATCATGGGGTTCGGACAGATGCTTTGCCTGATGCACAGAGAGGCGCCGCGGCATGGACTGGCGGGCCTCATCGCCACCGGCGCGCTGTCAGTCGGCGTCATTCTCATGCTGGGTCAGCGGCCTTCCATGGCCGCCAGTTTCGATTGCAGCAAGGCAACCCAGCCGCTCGATCAGCATATCTGTCACAATGCTGAATTGTCACATATGGATGAGGACCTCGCCGCCAGCTACGGCAAGGCCAAGGCGGCGCTGAGCCCGGACGGGCAGAAGCTGCTGCAGGAAAGCCAGCGTGACTGGCTCGCTTTCGCGCACCGCATCTGCAAGACCCGGCTCGATGCCAAGACCGCCAAGGCGGTACAGCAGACGGCGGATGAATGCTTGCAGACCGAATACCAGGAACGCCAGGACGATCTCGGCAGCATGGTCAGTGTCGTCAACGGCATCACCTTCCAGCGCGTCGATCTCTATGCCTTGGCGCCCGATAAGATCGATCCCGATATCCCGGCGGGATCGCGGGCCGGTTTCAGCTATCGCCGCATCAGCTTTCCGCGCATCGACCAGGCGCCAGCCGGCATCGATCCAGCCGCCTGGAACCGCCTTGTCGCCATTGCCGCGCAGCAACTGGCGGCGTCCGGTGACGGCGATGACGGTGCTGCCGCGGCCAAGGCTGCGGCAGCGGCGCCCGGCAATATCGTCAAGCCCAATATCGACAAGGCGGAAGCCGCCGATATCGATGTCAGCTACGATTTCGGCCTGGTGACGCCGCAGATGATCTCGGTCAACCTGACCTATGGCGTCTTCGGTCACGGGGCCGCCCATCCCAGCGGCATCACCGAGACCCACAGCATCCTGCTCGCCGAGGGGCGGGAGCTGGGCGCCAAGGACCTCTTCAAGGACGGGACGGATTGGCAGGGCTTCCTGGTGAAGCGCAGCCATGACGCCTGGATCAAGATCATGGAAGACGCGCCGGATCAGGTCGACGACAAGGCGATCGCCGATGTGGTGAAGGACCCGCAGCTCTGGCAATTGAGCGACAAGAGCTTCACCGTCTTCTTCCCGTTCTATTCAGTCGGCCCTTATGTCGTGGGCGAGCAACAGGTCGATGTCGGCTGGGCCGAGATGAAGCCCTATCTCGTCGACAAGCTGCCCTTCACCTTGCCGGCCGGCACGAATTAGCAGAAAGCGCCGTCAGCCGGCATCCTCCGCGGTATTGCCTTCGATATTGTTGCGCAGGATGACCAGTTCGTTCTTCAGCGCCGTGAGCTGGCCTGGCGTCTGGCCGGTGGCGCAGAGCACCTGGACGGGGACGCCACGAGCTTTTTCGTACAGCGCCTTGCCCTTCTCGGTGAGATAGATATTGACCTGCCGCTCGTCGCTGCTGGCGCGCTGGCGGCGCACCAGATCGGCGGCTTCCAGGCGTTTCAGCAGCGGCGTCAGGGTGCCGGAATCGAGATGCAGGTGCCGGCCGATCTCTTTCACGGTCTGCCCGTCCTGCTGCCACAGCACCATCATGACGATGTATTGCAGATAGGTGAGGTCCAGCGCCTCCAGGATCGTCCGATAGGCGCGGGTCAGCGCATGGGTGGTCGAATAGAGGGCGAAGCAGATCTGGTTATCGAGCTCCAGATTTGGATCGTCGGTGATGCGGGTCGACATACGGGTCTCCTCCGGCCGGGCCGGTCTAGCTTTCATCAGTATGACATAAGACGTAATTAAATTGTATGCGATCTAATTACGCATGGCTGTCATGTCTAAAATAATGATTGTTCAAAATTAGATTGCGTGCAATATTTCTTCTCAGACGGCGGGCGAAAGGCACCGCCATCACGGAAACAAGCGTAAGCTGCGACGTTTACCGCGTGTCACGACCTCCGCTCTGAGCCCCACCTTCTGGTGGGACCGGAACAGGGCCGACAGAATGAAGATGATGCAACCAGGGCTTCCGGCAAATGACCGGCGCCCATCTCAGATAGGAGAGACAGATGCAGGTTCTTTATAAGACGAGTGCCAAGTCGACGGGTGGTCGTGACGGCGGTCATGCGGTAAGCGGCGACAATCATCTCGACGTCAGGCTGTCGCTGCCGAAGGAACTGGGCGGCCCGGGCGGTGAAGGCACCAATCCGGAGCAGCTCTTTGCTGCCGGCTATTCGGCCTGCTTCCTCGGCGCCATTAAGTTCGTGGCCGGCCAGCAGAAGGTGAAGATTCCCGATAATGCCACGGTCCAGGCGACCATCGGCATCGGCCCGATCGAAGGCGGTTTCGGCATCGAGGCGGCGCTGGAAGTGAGCCTGCCGGGAATCGACCGCGCCAAGGCCGAGGAACTGGCCAAGATCGCCCATGAACAGGTCTGCCCGTATTCGAACGCCACCCGCGGCAATATCAAGGCCACGGTGACTGTCGTCTGAGAGCCGGCCACCAATATCTGAGCGGGTTTCCCGCGCGGGTCTGTCCCCCAATTCCCCGGACCCGCCTGACTGCGCGCCATGCCTTCTCCCTCCCGGAGGCATGGCGCCTCGCTTTTGACAGGCAAGCGCGTTGCATGCCTTCCCCGCATGCAGCCTTGCATTCCCGCCGATTGCCGCCCGGCCACTGACTGGGTAGGGTGCCGGAATTATCACGGAAGACGCCGCCCACGTCAGATGGCAGGAGTTTGGCCGGATGGCATTCAGGGGCGGCGAGGGTTTGGGGCACGTGTCACTGGCGGTTTACAGCACTTTCAATCGTGACGACTGGGCGAGGCTGCGGTCCAATACCCCGCTCACCCTGTCGGAAGCGGATCTTATCTCGCTCCGCGGCACCAATGAGCACACCTCGCTCGACGAGGTGGTCGATATCTATCTGCCGCTGTCGCGCCTCTTGAACCTGCATGTGCGGGCGGCCCGCAATCTCAACGGCGTCAAGGATGCCTTCCTCGGCCGCCTGGCCGGCGAAGCGCCCTATATCATCGCCATTGCCGGCAGTGTCGCCGTCGGCAAGAGCACCCTTGCCCGCATTCTGCAGGCGCTGATGGCGCGCTGGCCGGATCACCCGCGCGTCGATCTCGTCACCACCGACGGCTTCCTGCATCCCAATGCGGTGCTGCAGGAACGCGGGCTGATGGGTCGCAAGGGCTTCCCGGAAAGCTATGACCTCAAGCGCATGGTGCAATTCCTGGCCGATGTGAAGGCCGGCAAGCCGGAAGTGAAGGCACCGGTCTATTCGCATCTCGCCTATGACATCGTGCCAGGCGAATGGCAGGTAGTTGCCCAACCGGACGTGCTGATCTTCGAAGGCCTCAACGTCTTGCAGACGGCCGGGCTCACCGGTCCCAAGCCGGTCAGCACCATCGTTTCCGATTTCTTCGATTTCTCGCTTTATATCGATGGCGAGGAGGCGGATATCGAAAGCTGGTATATCAACCGCTTCCTGCTGCTGCAGCGTTCCGCTTTCCAGAATCCGCAATCCTACTTCCATCATTACCGCGACCTGCCCGAGACGGAAGCAGTGGCAACGGCAAAGCGCATCTGGCGTGAGATCAACCACGTCAATCTCATCGAAAACATCCTGCCGACCCGCGAGCGGGCGCGGCTCATCCTGGCGAAACAGGCCGACCATCGCATCGGCGAGATCCGGCTGCGCCAGATATAGAGCTGCACCCAGCCATCGCGATCGCACGGCAATGGCCGGTGACCATCAAAGGCGATGGCCAAAACGCAGACGCCCGCATCGCTCATCACAAGGATGAACGACACGGGCGACACGCTTCGCAAATCATCAACCTGGCTTTACCACCGGTATGGCGCCGCCAGACGGGGCTAGGGAATCCTCGAGATGATAAGACGAAGTTAGCTTTTCAGGTTTACCTCGCTCACCTTAGAAGGTGAACGCGGTACCCAAGCCAATGTTGTACGAGTTGTAGCCACCATGTGCACCATCGCCACCGTCACCGTTGGCATGGGCATAGCCGAGCTCAGCGTCGAGCGAAATTCCAGGCCCGAGCGCATACTGGCCGGTCAACACAGCCTGGTGAACCTTGCGGTTGTCACCCTGCACACCGGCGATATCGTCGATGTGGCTGTAGCTGTACTGCGCGCCGATGGTCCAGGCGTCAATGGTATAGGCCATGCCGCCGCCGGCAACCCACATATCACCGCCCGAGTTGGAAACACCGGCAGTCTCGATGTGGCGCATATATTCAAAGGCGCCACCGACCGCGAACTGACCGAAGGTCAGGTTCAGGCCGGTCTGGTAGAACTGCTTCGTGTGGGCATTCGGGCCGTTGGTGTCGAGCGACCAGCTGCCGCCGCCGCCCCACGAAACGGAGACCGCATCGAAATCATGATTGTAGGCCAGGTAGGCGTCGATGATCTGCTTCTGGTCACCCTTGGTGTCCTGATTCATCGTCACATGGCCATTACCATTTTCATGGTTATCGTTCGGGGTCCAGGACAGACCGAGCTGAAAGCCACCGAAGCTCGGGGTCAGGTAGACGACCTTCTGAGCCTTGCCGTTTGCAGTATTGGCAGGTTCCGTATCAACACCTTCGCAGATCGTCGCCGACCCGGCGAACGTGTTCACGAAGGCGTTGTTGTTGATGGTGTCCTGCGAGAAGGCACCGAAGTTGCTGGTGCCGCCGACCGGGGTGACGCACATGGAAGCCAGCGCGCTGTTCTGCGAACCGATACGGAGTTCACCGAAGCCACCCTGGAAGTAGACGAAGGCAGCGTCGATCTGGTCGCCCGTCTTCTGTTCGCCTTCCAGCTCGACGCGGGCGCCGACCGTCAGGCCGTTATCCAGCGTGGTCTTGCCGAGGAAGTAGATTTCGGCGTCGCTGGTGACTTCAGTGGAGTCACGGTTGTTGCCGAGGTCGTTGTTGCCGTTGTTGTCGATGTTGGCATCGACAGAGGTACGGAAGAAGCCGCCGAGGCCCAGCTTGATGCCATCGGCTGCAAAGGCAGGACTGGCAATCAGGCCGACGCCGACAAGCGCCGACGTACCTACAAGAATCCTTTTCATTTCAATTCCCCTAGTTGCGATAGATGTTCCTGGGTTGTGATCGGCACCGTTGCGCCATGTCTGGCGTGGATGCACCTCACCTCTGAGCCGGTTCGCAGAGCCGGTTCCCGCTTCGTCATCCCACCTGATTCACCGGTCGTGCGGGCAAACGAATAGCTGCGCGGAAACAACGTTCAACGAAGCCGCCAAATCAAAACTGCTGATAACTTCGCCCCGGCCCGGAAAGACCGCTGCGACCACGGAGAGTGGTGTCGAGAAACTTGTGTGAGTAGGTGGTGTTGTTAGATAGGCGTGTAGCTTGCGCAGGAAGGATACGAAACGCGCACGAGGCTCAATTCTTTTGCAGCAACAAGAAAGAATCGAGTACGGCGACTTTCGAATACCTGACCTGCCTCAGATGCATCATTTCATCCCCGGCAACTGTCAGCAGTGCGTATTCTTACTTACATGTTCCTTGTCACAGGAAAGTGCGAATTAAATTTAGCGAATGGCATTATCACCGCAGCTGATAATGCTGTTGCGCCCCTTCGCCGGTGTGTACACAAGACACGGAGAAACAAATAGAAATAAAGAGCAGCTGCAGAGCCAAGCGAGCCTCCTGCTCCGGCAAGACCGATTGCCATTGGCGCTGAAGGTCGTGGCGCAAGCCACGCGGTCGCAAACGGTGAAGTCATCCTGTGGCGATGGCGGCACTTGCATCGATGTCACCGGCTGATTTGCATCGCGCCTGTTCTCGACAGCATGGCCATACTCTTGCCGCGGATATAACGCAGCTCAGCCCCGAAGACGCCATGATCAGCCGCGACTCTTGTTACAGCTGTAACGCTGAGGAGGGGCAGGATGCGCAGGCGCACGGCAATGCTGATGGCGATGACGGTTCTATTGGGAGGCTGTGCATCGCGCTCGATTTCCAATTCCGATTATCCGGAAGACCGCTGGCGTTATGGTGCGATGCCGAGCGTCTATCGCGGCGAGATCGATGACTTCGCCTTGCTGGTGCCGGAGGAGAGCGAGGCAATCAGCGACCAGCAGATTGCCAAGACCCTGGCCGATCATCACAGCGTGCATGCCAGGCTGGGCCAGCCTTTGCTGGTGGTGCAATCGGGTGCCGTCGCACCCGATGCGGAGATGATCACCGCCTTGCAACGGCATTTCCCCGTCATTCCCTTCAACGGCCAGCCGCCGGCGCCAGCGGAGACCCCGCATGCGGAAACGGTGTCCGTCAATGTCTCGACCGCATCCACGGCCGCCACCTCCACGCAACCGAACCAGGCGAGTGCAAGCTATGCGCGGCGTCTGCGGCTCGCCGCCGCGGAAGGCGGGGCCAGCTATATCCTGGTCTATTGGGGCGTGCTGGAAACGGCGCAGCATAATCAGGTGACGCAGCTCGTCTCCTGGGTGCCGATCATCGGCATGGCGGTGCCGGACCAGAGCCAGCAGATGCGCATCAGGCTGAAAGCGGCCTTGATCGACACGGCCAGCGGGCACTGGCAGATGCTGCTGCCGACACCCATCGCCGATGACAGCTGGAGTTCATCGATGACCCGTCGCGCCGCCGATCAGGATCAGGTGGCCTTGCTGAAGCAACGCGGCTACCAGGCGCTTGCCGAGCAGCTGGCAGCCGGGGCCGAATGACGGACGCGCCGCTTCGATCGGACCAGGAACATCTATCGCAACTCTGTCGTCATAACGTGGCTCCCGTTTAACGTGGCCCCGGACCATCATGCTTGGGCCGATGGGGATGGTCCGGAGCCACGGTGTCGCCGCCGATCGCCCTGGGGACGTCAGGTTGATCGGCGCTCGAGACGACGGAAACGGGTTATGGGTGGCGTCGCTGCTCAGTGATAGAAATAGGGATCGAGCACGCGCACTTCGGTGATCTTGTCGGCTGGCAGGCTGTTCTTGGTGGCGACGCGGCGGATCGCTTCCGGATTGGGGCCGTCATAGATGCAGAAGGTCTTCTTCTTGTCGGCGCTGACATAGGAATGCACCCAGGTCACGCCGTCGCTCATGTTGTTGTCGACGACGGTGCGGCAAACCTTGTCGCCGGCAGTGTCCATGGGAATGGCGAGACCACTATTGAAATCGCGTTCGACGAGATAGCGCGGCATATGTCTTCTCCCTGCTTGAAGACCGGATCGATCCGGTGGTTGGCAAGGTAGCCGGACGGCCGAAGCCCGGCATCGGGAGTTCTCCCTATTTTTTCACCATCCCACTTTCCCACGACGAACCCGGGAAGATCACGCCTCGCACAAGCTCAGGCGGCGCGCCACCGCCGCCGCTTCGCCGCGCGAGCGCACATCGAGCTTGCCGAGGATCGAGGAGACGTGGTGGTCGACGGTCTTTTCCGAGACGAACAGCCGTCGGGCGATCTCGGCATTGCGACAGCCCTCGATCAGCAGCGACAACACCTTCAGCTCCCGCGCGGTGAGGCCGTGCGGGTTCTGCCGCGTACGCTCCTGGGCGCCACGGGCGATGCCGCGGACACCACTGGCCCGCAGCTTGCGGCGGATGATGCCGGCCAGCGCCGCCGCCTGCAGCCGCTCGCAGATCTCCAGCGCCTGGCGCAAGCCCCCTTCATCGTCGCCATCGGCCAGGGCCAGGGCCTGTTCATAGGGGCAGCCCAGCGCCGCCCAGGCCGCCGCCGCCGCCGGTGCATCGCCGGCGATCTGCAGGGCGACCGGCGCCGGCAGCGGCACCGTCGCATCAAGCAGGCCACCGCCGCGCCACAGCCAAGTCGCCAGTTCGCCATTGCGCCACGGATCGCTCTCCTGGCGCGCCAGATCATAGGCCGCGCGCAGCTCATCCATGACCTCGCAGAGCCGGCCTTGCAGCCAGGCGGCCTCGGCACGGGCGGCAATCACCGGGCCGATGCGCTGCATCTCATTGGCGATGCGGGCGAGATCGCTGGCCTCGTCGAGCGGCGTTTCCACATCAGGATCGCCGCGCCTTGCCCGCAACAGGCCGATCACGGTCAGCGCCGGGATCTTGGAGACAGCGGCGATGTAGGGATGCTGGATGATGATATGGGCATCATCCGCCGCCTGGTCCCAATCGCCCCGCGCCAAAGCCGCCACGGCGCGGAAGGCGCGCATATAACGGCCCCAGGAATCGAGATCGTGATCCTCGCAATAGGCCATGCCGGCGGCGAGATGCTCGGCAGCCGCGGCCAGATCGTGTCGGCGCACGGCGGTACTGGCGAGATTGGTATGGGCGCGCGCGGCATGTTCCTGCAACCCGTCCTCGAGCGCGATCGCCAGGCTGCGTTGCAAATCTTCGAGACCGTTGAGGCCCGGCCGCATCATCTTCGCCGTGCCGACATTGTTGAGGGCGTGGCAGAGAATCTCGCGGTCGCCCAGCACGGTGGCGAGATCGATCGCCCGCTGGCCCCAGGCCAGGGCCTGTTCGACATCGTCGGCCAGCATATGAAGCTGCGCCTGGTTGCTATAGGCCATGGCCAGTTCGCGGCCGGGCGGCAGGTCCGACAGAATCGCCACCGCCTGGGCGGCATAGGCCTCGGTCTGCTGGCGTCGGCCGTTGAACCAGGAGAGACGCGACAGCCAGCGCAGGTTGTCGCCTTCCTTGAGCCGGTCGCCGGCATCCTGGCGCAGGGCCAGGGCCGCTTCGCGGGCGACGATGGCGTCATCGACCTGGCCGGTCAGATAGCACTCATAAGAGAGATGCTCGAGGAGATCGGCGCGGCTGGTCACCGGCAGGCTGCCGGCATAGCGGCTGGCGGTGGCGTAATGCGCCGCCGCCTGGCGATGGGCGCCGAGCGCTGCCGCCTGTTCGGCTGCCAGTGGCGCGAAGGTCAGCACGGCGGCACCGTCCTGGGCCTGATCGGCATGATGGACGATGCGGGCCATGGTGATATCGGCCGGAGCGGACCCGCCGCTACTATGCGCCAGCAATTCCTCGAGGATACAGGCATGCAGCGCCCGGCGCTGCGCCTGCGGCAGATGCTCCTCGACGGCGCGGCGCGCGAGTTCATGGCGGAAGGCGAGCGCGCCATCCGGCAGCATCTCCATGCCGATCGCGCAACATTCCTCGATCGCGGCACTGGCTTCGATCTGATCGCCACCTTGACCCGCGTGATCGAGCACCGCCCGGTCCAGCAGCCAGCGTTCCGCCTTGCCGGGGATCAGCGCCGCCAGATGGGTGAGTGTGGCTGCGGTCGGCGACAGCCGCGCCATGCGGGCGATGACGGCATCGCGCACGGTCGCCGGCACGGTGTCATTGGCAACGGCCAGAGCCTCCGTGACGAAAAAGGGATTGCCGCCGGTCAGGTCATGCAAGCCGGTGAAGGGCCGGCCCGCCGCGCGAGCGAGATGGGCGACGGCGCAGGCGCTCAAGGGCGGCAGTTGCAGGCGCTGCACAACAGGGGCCGGCAGATCGCCGAACACCGAGCGCAGCGGATGGCGCATGCCGACCTCGTCGTCGCGATAGGAGAGGATCATCATCACCGGCAGGCGTTGCAGGCGCCGGCCGAGGAACTTGATGAGATCGAGCGTCGCCTCATCGGCCCAATGCACGTCTTCGAAGATCACCACCACCGGCCGATCGGCGGCGGCGAGATGATCGATTGCAGCGTTGAAGACGGCGTCACGCTGGGTGGCGCCGGCGATCGCCGCGGCGAAATCGCCGCCGGCCTGCCGGGCGATGTCATGCAACGGCGCCAGGGGATGCGGCGTGAACAGTGCCTCGCAATAGCCCCAGAGCACCTGCGCCCCCGGCTTCTCGCCAGACTTGTCATCGGCTTTTTCGGCCGGGCAGTCCTGCTCGCCGGCGAATTGCTTCAGCAGGCTGGTCTTGCCGATGCCCGCATCACCAGCCACCAGCACGACGCAGCCGCCCTGGCCGGCCGCGACCGGCGCCAACCAGTCACGCAAATCCTCGAGATGGGTTTCCCGCTCCAACAGATACATTCAAGACATACTCCCCACACCGCCACAGGCGCCCCCTGGATACAATCCGACGGGGGAGCGACCTGACAGGGACGCAACCTGCCGAAGGGCCCTCGTCCTGGCCCTGTGTCACACCACTTCGATTCTGTTGCGGCCCATATTCAACGGGATTGGGGGGCGGGTTAGGCTGCCGTCTCTCCCCAAAAGCTCAGAGGGCAAATCACGGCCGGTCGTATCGCCGTTGCGGCGGCCGTTGCGCTCCAGTGCATACGCGCAGCCCATCTTAGCAAGATCGGCGGTGGGGAGACTACGATCACGGAAAATAAATTCCGCAAAAACGAGAAAAAGAATGAACATTCGACAGCTATGGACGGAGAACGGCCAAACCTTTCGGTAGGGATGTGGGGTTTCCAGATTTCTGCGCGTCTTGCTCAGTTTTCCGTGCCGCGCGGAGCGGTGGTCCCATACCACTCGCCCGCAGAATGGGCGCCGCAGCGACGGCGATCGGGTTATTCCGGGCAGGAGCGACTTGCCGCAGCCTCTTGCGGCAGGCCCGCCTAGTCACGATTTTTGCATTGCAGCATAAGGTGCAACAGGCGTCAGATTGCTGTCAGATAGCATGGTTACATAGCGAAGGGTGCGCAGGGCGGGCGGATGACTCCCGTGGGGACGCCGGAAATGAGTGCGATAGGCGTTTGAAAAATGACCTGAGCGAGATAGGCGGCCCGCCCCCAAGCCATGGCGGGGAAACCTAGCGCGCGGGCGGTCATATGTATTCATATGTATATAGAGGGCTTTCAAGGAGATATCGGTATGCAGCACGGCGTGACATCGGTGAAGCAGCGGGTGATCGGCCGCTACAATCTGGGCGCCCGCTTCCTGCACTGGATCGTCGCTTTGGCGATCGGCGGCATGTATCTCACCGACCAGGCCCGCGGCTTCTATGAGCGCGGGGCGCCGGAGCGCGACTGGTGGCTTGGCATCCATGCCTCGCTCGGCATCACCATTCTGGCGCTGACCCTGGTGCGTCTCTCCTGGCGCTTCATCAATGGCGCACCGGAAGCGGTGCCGGCGTCGCGGCTGATGCATCTCGGTGCCAAGCTCGGCCATCTGGCGCTTTATGGCTTCACCTTCTGCCTGCCGCTGAGCGGCTTCCTGCGCTACGCCAGCAGTGGCAGCAATATCACGCTCTTCGGCAATACCATTGCCTCGCCCTTCGGCCGGAATGAGATACTGCACAATCTCGGTGATCTCTTTCACAACGGTGCCTGGACCAACCTGCTGCTGGCCCTCATCGGCCTGCATGTGGCGGCGGCCCTCTACCATCAGTTCATCCTCAAGGACGGCACGTTGCGCCGCATGGCGTGAGGACCGAGAGCCGCATGGCATAGCCTCGGCGCAACATATGGCATGAGCTGTCGCGAGGCGGGTTGGCATTCCGCCCAGCTTATGTAGAAATGGCGCCGAGCGTTTGACGCCATTCCATGTTGCGCAAGGAAAAGCATGTTCCAGCCGAATCAAATTCCCGGAATGACCGAACCGGTTGAGCAAGAGATGCTGACCGCATTGGCGGCGAGCGATTTTGTCGCGCGGAACGGCGCCATTGTCGAATTCGGCACTTTCTTCGGCCGCAGTACCGCCTGCCTCGTCAATGGCGCAGCGCGCTGGTGGTCGCCGGAAAGCGGCAAACCGGCGGTGCATACTTTCGACAGCTTCGGCTGCGCCGATGGCCAGGGCTTTGCCGTCCATGTGCGCTCCTTCGCCCAGATGGGCAATGTCGGCCATCTGGTGAAGGCGGGTGGCGGCAGGGCCGATTTCCGGGCAGTCTATGATCACTTTGTTGGCGCGGCCGAAAGCCAGGGCATCCTCAAATCGACCACGACGGAAATGCGCGACGCAGTGCCGCCAGACGATCGCATCGCCCTGATGCATATCGACTGCCCCAAATTCTACGACGAGATGAAATACATCCTGTTTCGATTTTTCCCGGCGCTGGCACCGGGGGCGGTCGTGATCTTCCAGGACTATTTCTATCATTGGTCCGCAACACTGATCGCGGCCACCCAGCTGCTCACCGAGCGGGGCATTTTCAGGCTGGAACAGTCGCGCGCATCCTCTGCCATGGGCACCATCTTGCGTACCCCTGATATCCGCGAAATGCTGGAACTGGATCTGGCCATGACAGGATCATCTGTCGTCGCCTTGATCGACCGAGCGATCGAAGCCGCCAAGAAAGCCTCTGTCGACCGGCCTGCGCAGTTCATCCCCCGGCTGCATCTGGCGAAAGTCCAATATCTCTGGGACAAAGGCGAGTTTGCTAAGGCACAGCAGGCTTTCATTGACATGATCGGCCAATCCGAGGGCAACCTGATTGCGCCGGTCTTCACCGATTTCCTCGAACTGATGCGGCACGGTTTCAGCATCCGCCGGCTCTATGAGCTCGATCACCACCATTGATGTCGTCGCGGATCCTGCACCCACCGTCTGGCGCAACACAGAATGCCGGCGCATCTCACCCATTTGGATGAGACGCCGGCGCAATGTGCTCTTCACCTGCGCCAATGACATCGCATCGTTAGGCCGCCATCCGGTTTCGTGCTAGGATTTCAGCGGTTTCAGTGCGCCGCCGAGATGTCGGGACATCTCCGGTGACGCCGCCTGCATTGCGATGTGGGTGCCATGACCGACGCGACATCTGGACAGAATGCGGCCATCGGAACGGGGGCCGCCGGCATGACGCCGGTCGGCATGCTCGATGTCGAGCATTTCATCACCCTTGACCGCCAATCGATCCGCCTGCAATTCGCCCTTGGCATCGTCCTGCTGATCATCGGCACGCTGGGCATTTTCGGCGCCTTCGCACATCTCGCCGATCCGGATCCCGGCGCTGATTTTGGCATCGGTGCGGGGGCCGGCGCCGGAAATGGCTTTGCGAGTTTCGACACCATCTCCAAATGCGTCGGCCTCGTCATCAATCTCGCCGGCCTCTTTCCCTTCAATAATTGCTGGTCGCGGTGGGAGCGGATCAGGACCCTGCGCACCATCCAGCACAATCCATCCATCCTCGATACCTCCGTTCGCAACGACCTGATCCGCAAGCTCTACGCCAAGTTTCTCGGTGTCTCGTGAAGGGGTGTCTTGTGAAAGGATAAGCCATGACCGCCGGATATCCGCTCACCATCGACGACGTCAACCGACGCATCGAGCGCGGCCAGCGCAATGCGCTGCTGCGCACCTTCCTGCTCAGCCTCGCCATCGTCGCCGCGGCAGCGCTGCTGCTGGCAGTGACGTTGTGGGAGATCGGCAGCGCCACCCGCAGGCTCGCCGATGCCAATCAACGGCTGGCGGCCGCCCAGAGCCAGCTCACCCTGGTCGGCGACCAGATTGCGGCCGCGAATGATGCCAAGGCCAAAGCCGAAGCGGAATTGCAGAAGAGCCGAGCGGCGCTCGATGCCGCCACCCAGCAGGCACAGACGCTGAAAGACCAGGCCGCGAGCCTCACCGCCCAGGTCGGCGATCTCACCGCGCAGCTCGAGGAGACAAGGAAGGCATTGGCCGAGGCGCTCGATCTCAATAAGCAGGTCTACAAGCTCGACTGGAGCGAACTGAAGATGATGTATATGACCAACGGTCCGGCGGTCGATGTGCTGGAAGTGGTCAACGATCTCAAGGACCGCACCAAATGGAGCATGAGCAACACGCCGGACAAGGGCTACAACTCGCCGGGCTTCGCCGCCTTGGTGCTGCAGAAGCTCAGCCGTCTGCCGGAAGGCGGGCTGGCCGGCCTGCCGCGCGACAACGGCCCGCCCAATATCGGCGACATCGTCATTTATGAAGGCGGCTATCACATGTTCTATTTCCGCGACCACGAACATCATGATTTCGTGGTCGGCATGACGCCTTTCGGTGTCGAAGCCCTGAACGCCGATTTCGCCCGCAAAGTCGCCGTGCTGCGCACGCATTTCCCGCCGCAATAGCGGCCGGAAGCCAGTCAGCTCAGCCCCTGACGCCATGACCTCGCCCAGGCTATAAGCTAGACTAACTCCCGCCCGTATCACGCGATATTATTTTGCATCAGGTCGATGGCGTTGTTGTGATCGTTCGCCGCCAGAGACCGCTTCGACGGCTTCGCGAATGATGTCGACGACGACGCCAGGAGCCGTAATGAGCGGCGCATGATCGACCGCATGGGATCTGATCTTGGCGTTCATGCGCTCGGCCATGAAGCGCTGCGTATCCGCGATAATCATGCGATCCTCTTCGGCAACCAGATACCACGTCGGAACATTCCGCCAGAGCACCGGCCCCACTGTCGGTGTTGTCATACAGGAGAACCGCAACGGCCGCTGCGCGGCCGCAAGCACCGTCAGATCGTCGCTCACCGCATTGGGTGCGAACGCCGTTTGAAAAGCGCCATCCGGAAGCCAGAGGAGGTTGTCGTTGTCGGGTACCAGTTTCGGAGCCTGGGAGTGCGGACCGGCACGGAAGAACAGGTCGGTGAGTTTTTCGCCGTCGTCCGGGGCGAACGCATTGATATAGACCAGCGCTTTCACACGATCAGCCTGCGCAAGGCCAATTACCGCACCCGCATATGCGTGCGATACCAACACGACCTGCCCTGGCACGCGCGCGATCGTGCGATTGAGTGCCGCGACGTCATCGGAGAGATCGGTCAGCGGCAGCTGCGCCGCGACTGATTTGATACCGCTTGCCGCAAGCCCCGTTATGACGCGCGCCCAGCTCGATCCGTCTGCCCAGCCACCATGGGCCATCACAACGGACACATCCGTCGATGCCATCTTTGTCTCTCCTTGTTCGGCTTCCGGTGCGTCGAGATCAGCCCAATGTCTTCATCCAGCTGGCGACCGCTTCGCCAATCTCATCTGGCGAATCTTCCTGGACGAAATGGATTCCTTTGATCGTTACCTCGGTCTGTGCGGGGAGGCTTCGGGCGTGTTCGAGCACCTTGCCGCCCGCGAGGATGCCGCCCGGCTCGGCCTTCAGGAATAGCTTGGGCACACGGCTCGTCTTCAGCCAGTCCGCGTAAGCGTCGACAATCGCAGTCACGTCGGAAGGGTCGCCCTCAATCGGGATTTCGCGAGGCCAGGTCAGCGTCGGCCGACGTGCTTCGCCCGGCGCGGCAAAAGGCCGGCGATACTCCGCCATTTCTTCATCGGAAAGCTTGCGCAAGATGGCACCAGGCAAGATTTTCTCGATAAAGAAATTTTCCTGGAGAACCATTTGCTCGCCCGCTTCGGAGCGCAGGGCCTGCAAAACCGGGCGCATATCGAACTTGTCCCAGTGGTCCCAATACTGACGCCCCACCATCGCCTCCATGTATGCGATACCTCGCACGGCATCGCGGTGGCGATTGGCCCAATCAAAGCCCAGCGTAGAGCCCCAGTCATGGATAACCAATGTCACGCGCTCGCGCACATCGAGGGCCTCAAGCAATGCGTCAAGGTAACGCCGGTGCTCGACGAAGCGATACGCGCCAGGGCCACTGGCGGGCAACTTCTCTGAATCGCCCATGCCGATCAAGTCTGGGGCGATGCAACGGCCGAGCGGCTGGAGATGCGGAATAACATTGCGCCACAGGTAGGACGATGTGGGGTTGCCGTGCAGCAGAACGATCGGGTCGCCTTGTCCCACGTCGACATAGGCCATTTCACGGCCCAGCACCTGACGTCTTTGCTTGCTGTAAGGAAAGGCTGCGGAAATCATCTGACTACTCCTCATGCACGATTCAATGCACAGAGCGACTCCACAGCTGGCTCATGAATTTTTAGCCGGTACCGCGCCAGGCACACGAGATTCACGGGACTACTGCGAAGTAATCCCGCTCACATTGGCGAGTTCCACTTGCTGCTTCGATAATTAGCCGACCATTCGCGTTGATGGAAATACCGTCTGGCTAGCGAATCAATGCTTTTCAGCTATGGACAGCGCTTGATCGGGCTCCGGTCTGATCGTCCATGCCAAGTAAACGCAGGGCCGGTCCGTCGGCACCGGCCTCGTTCAGGACCAATCTGCGGCCTGCAGCATATTCAGCAGCGCGACAGAGGCGTTTCCACGCTGGCGTCCCGCGACCACATACGCCGATACCGTGAGACGAAGATCGAGGTGCCTCAAAGGTACATGGCTAAGCGCGTGCATTTCCGCCCCTGCAACGGTGACGATCGCGACACCAAGGTTTGCCTTGAGCAGAGCCAACTGATCTTCGCGCCGCGTCACGTAATGGATCGCGGATTCGCGAATGCCATTGGCCTTCAATCTGGCCCGAAATTCCTCGGTCAGCTCACAGCTGGTGTCGATCACCAGGGTCTCGGACGTCAGATCCGCGAAGTCGACATGGGCCTTGGCAGCCAGCCGGTGGTCCGGACCTACGCCAGCCTCGCATGGCTGGTCAAACAGCGGAAAAGCATCGAGGCGAGGCCAGACTTCGCCGAGAGGGCCTGCGATGGCCATCTCGGCTGTACCGGATTTCAGATACTCGACCACCTCATTGCGCGTTCCTCGTAGCAATCTCAGCTGCAACCCAGGAAAAGCGCGCGAAAGTTCTTGCAGCATCGGTTCGAAAGGCTTGAGCCCGATCGTGTGCGAAAGTGCCAGTGAGAGCGGGGCCACGTCGCCGTTGCGCATGGATGCGGCGACCGATTTGGCTGAGACAGCCGTTTCATAGCACTGGCGCAGCATAGGCAGGACACGTTGGCCGAGCTCGGTGAGATGCGATAGGTTGCGCTCCCGACGGATGAGCTCACCGCCCAACTCCGTCTCAAGCGCCTTGATCGCCCGCGTGAGGGAGGGTTGGGCAACGTTGCAGCGCTCAGCCGCCTTGGTCAAATTCAGCGTCTCACTGACCGCTAGAAAATAGCGGATCTGATGCATTTCCATGATGTGTTTCCGGAACCAGTGCCCGTGCCGCAGTGCCGCCGTCTGTGCGTTACCCCGGCAATTGCAGCGCAGGCCAAACCGAGCGCCCAAGGGGATTGTGCCGTCCCCCATCATCGCCTGATGAGGCCGCGCCAGCTTCATGCCTGGAATCTGAGGTCGCAACAAGAAAGAAAGCGGCACGACCTCAATCCCATTCCGCGGGCTCAAAGGCCGCGTCGACGGGTTTCGGTGCGCTCATCGGTAGGATGGCAATCATTCGCCGGTGGCTGTCTTCAACGCCTCCGAGGCCTTCGCCGGACGGGCCCCGGTCTTGCGGCAGCAGCCGACCTCAGAAGCTCGCGGTCCTGTCCATGCTTTTCCCGTCATGACAGCGAGGCGAAACGGACCGGGCTCGCCCGAGCAAGCCCTGAGACCGCAACCGCAAGTAGGTTGTAACGGGGAGTCACTTCTGCCAGTATCGCGGGATAAGATTTCACGCGCATCCGGCAGAGTGATCATGGTCGCCCGCATCCGCACCGTTGCCTTCCAGGGCGTCGAGGTTCTGCCTGTCGACGTGCAGGTGCAGGTCTCCGGTGGCTTGCCGGCTTTCACGGTCGTCGGCCTGCCCGACAAGGCAGTGGGGGAGAGCCGGGAACGGGTGCGCGCGGCCCTCTTCGCCATCGGCCTCGCTCTGCCGCCGCAGCGCATCACCGTCAACCTGGCGCCGGCTGATCTCGCCAAAGAGGGCAGTCACTATGACCTGCCGATCGCGCTTGGTTTGCTAGCCGCCATGCAGGTGCTGAGTACCGAGCAGGTGAGCGGCCAGGTGGTGCTGGGCGAGCTCGGCCTCGACGGCTCGATCGCGCCGGTCGCCGGCGTGTTGCCGGCGGCACTTCACGCGGCAGAGAATGAGCTCGGCCTCATCTGTCCGGCGGCGCAAGGCGGCGAGGCGGCCTGGGCCGGTGAGATCGAGGTGACCGCGCCGCCCAATCTCATCGCCCTCATGAATCATCTCAAGGGGACGCAGCGTCTCAGCGCGCCGCAGCCGCGCCTCGCCGAGGATGAGGGGCCGCTGGCGGATCTCAAGGACATCAAGGGCCAGGAGACGGCGAAGCGGGCGCTGGAGATCGCCGCGGCGGGCGCTCATAATTTGCTGATGTGCGGCCCGCCGGGTTCCGGCAAGTCGATGCTGGCAGCACGGCTGCCCGGCTTGTTGCCGCCCTTGTCGCCGGCCGAGGCGCTGGAAGTCACCATGATCCACAGCCTCGCCGGACAGCTGAGCGAGGGGAGGCTGTTGCGGCGGCGTCCATTCCGGAATCCGCATCACAGCGCCACTTTGCCGGCGCTGATCGGTGGGGGCTCACGCGCCCGGCCAGGAGAGATCTCGCTGGCGCATCACGGCGTGCTTTTCCTCGACGAGCTGCCGGAATTCCAGCGCGCTTCCTTGGAGAGCCTGCGCCAGCCGCTGGAGAGCGGGCGCGCAGTCATCGCCCGCGCCAATGCGCATGTGACCTATCCCGCCCGCATGCAATTGGTGGCGGCAATGAATCCCTGCCGCTGCGGCCATCTCGGCGATGCCACCCTCGGCTGCGGCAAGGCCCCGCGCTGCGCCCAGGACTATCAGGCGAAACTTTCCGGCCCGCTGCTCGACCGCATCGATCTCCATGTCGATGTGCCGGCGGTGAGCGCTGCCGATCTCGCGCTCCCACCGCCGGCCGAAGGCAGCGCCGAGGTCGCCGTCCGCGTGGCGCAAGCGCGCGACATCCAGCGCGAACGCTATGCGAAATTCGGCGAAGAGGGTGCCCGCATCGCTACCAATGCCGAAGCCGATGGCGAAATCCTCGACAAGGTCGCTGCACCCGACAAGGCGGGCCTCGCACTGCTGACCCGCGCCGTCGAGAACTTCAAGCTCTCTGCCCGTGGCTATCACCGCGTGCTGCGCGTCGCGCGGACGCTGGCCGATCTTTCAGGCAAAGATGCAGTGGGGCAGAGCGAGATCGCCGAGGCGTTGAGTTATCGACGGGTAGGGGTCGGCAGGTAAGAACCGCACCCGGTTGCGGATCTGTCTTCTATGGGATACAATTACAGTGATTGAAATCCGCGAGACGGAAGTCTACCGCGCGTGGTTTGCCTGCTTACGGGACCGGACCGCACGTGCGCGGATCGACATCCGCTTGCGCCGCCTGTCGCTCGGTAATTTCGGTGATGTCAAATCTGTTGGCGGCGGTGTTTTCGAATTGCGGATCGACTACGGCCCAGGCTATCGGATCTACCTGGCACGACGAGGCGAAGAGCTTGTGATTCTGTTGGCTGGTGGCGATAAGCGGACACAACAACGCGATATCGCCGCGGCGCGGGCAGTAGCAGCACAACTTTAGGATCGGAGATGGCAAAGCTCAAGACGACACGCTGGGACCCGGCGAAGCATCTGGCAACGATTGCCGATATCGCCGCCTATCTTGATGCCGCAATCGAGGATGGGGATCCCGGCCTGGTCGGTGCCACGCTCGGTGATATCGCTCGCGCCAAAGGCATGGCCCAACTGGCCGAAAAAGTCGGCATGAGCCGAACCAGCCTTTACAAGGCGCTTTCCGAGGAAGGGCGGCCGGAATTCGCCACCGTGCTCAAGGTCATCGACGCCCTCGGTCTACAATTGCGGGCGGAGCCGCGCGCAACGAAGAAGCGGGCGAAGAAAGCCGCCTGATCGTCACCCCGCGAAGAATCCCTTCGCCTGTTTCAGCGCCGGTTCATCCACCAGCACATCGCCCGGCTTGTTGCCGTAGCCAAGCAGGGCACCCCCCCAGTTCATTTTCATGTATTCCGCCGTCCATTTCAGGCTGCCGAGCAGCGGCTCGGCCTGCGCGGTGTCGCGGTCGCTCAGCATGGTGACGGCCCACATGGTCTTGCCGGCCATGCGCGGGCGGAAGTCGATGCCGGGGAGGCGCATCCAGCCGCTCCAGTGATCGAGATAGAGCTTCGCCGCCGTGGGCAGGCTGTACCAATAGACCGGCGCCACGAAGACGAGATCGGTGGCTGCCAGGGTCGCATCGAGCAGCGTCTTGCCATGGCCCTCGGGCAGCGGATAGGTGCCGTCGCCGCTATGCCGGATATCGGTGAAATCGGGCAAGGGCAGCTCGTCATGGTGCAGCCAGGTCTGGCGCGCACCCGCCGGCAGGGATCGGGCCGCCGCCTGGGCCAGGGTCTCGGTATTGCCGCCCTTGCGGGCGCTGGAGACGAGGAAGAGGAAATGGCGGCCGTTAGTTTGCTGGCGGGTCTCGGTCATGGCAATCCCAGATCGGAAATGGGGGCGGAAAGCGGTGGCGGGGTCGGGACGGAACTCTGCCCGCCGCCGCGCTGAATTGGCAAACGACTTTCCTTAGGTTTCGGGTTACTTTTGCTCATCTGAAGCATGTCGCACCGGGCCCGATGACCGATAACAGACGCCGCCTTTCGACCGTGCCGCTGGGCGCCCTGCGCGCCTTCGAAGCGGCGGCGCGCCATAACAGCTTCAAGACCGCGGCCGCCGAGCTGGCGGTGACACCGGCCGCCATCAGCCACCAGATCAAGGCGCTGGAGGAACATCTTGGCCTCATCCTGTTCGACCGCCTCAATCGCGGCCTGCGCCTGACCGCCGGCGGGGCGCGGCTGGCGGAGACGGCCGGCGATGCTTTCGCCCGGCTGGAGCGGGTGCTGGGCGAGCTGGAGGCGAGCGGCCAGATGGCGGGAGCGGCAACGCTCACCATCAGCGCCGCACCCACCATCGCCGCCAAATGGCTGGTGCCGCGGCTGCATCGCTTCCAGGCGGCATATCCCGCCATCGACCTTCGCCTCCAGGCCGGCGATGCTCTGGCGGATTTGACCGGCAGTGCGGGTGTCGATGTCGCCTTGCGCTATGGACCCGGCGATTACGGCGCTGAGTTGCATGCGGAGAAATTGTGGCCCCAAGGCGAGATCGTCGCCGTCTGTGCGCCTTCATTGCTGGTCAAGGGGCCGCTGGAGGAACCCGCCGATGTCCTGCATCACAGCCTGCTGCGGGTGGCGGTGCCGGCGACACGGCAGCGCATCAGCAAGGACGCCGTGGATCTTGGTGGCTGGCCGGCCTGGCTCGCCGCCGCCGGGGTGATGGCGCTCGACGCCGCCCGGAAGGTGCCGCTGGGACCGCTCTTCGGCACCTCGCAGCTCGCCTTGGAAGCGGCAGTGATGGGGCGCGGCCTCGCCCTCGTGCCGCGCATGGTGGTGAGCGATGACATCGCCGCCGGCAGGCTGGTCCAGCCTTTCGCCATCGGCATCACCGATATCTTCGCCTATTGGCTGGTCTATGCCGCTGCGCGCGCCGATGAGGCCCGCATCCGCGCCTTCGCCCGCTGGATACGCGAAGAGGTAGGGATGACGACAGAGCGCGCTCTATCTTATTGAGGAGAGACGGATTCACGTTTTAGACAAAATCGCCCAGCGATTCCGTCTAAAACGATCCGGTTCTAGCAGCCATCGCTCTTGGCCAGCGCCAAGCCGGATTGCGCGGCCTTCTGGCAGGACTGCGCTGCCGCCGCCGTATCGACCGGCCCACCAATGCCCAGGCGGTCGAGTTGCGACAGCGCATAGAGGCCCGAGGGATCGCCGAGATCGGCGGCACGGCCGATCCACAGCCGCGCCATGGCCGGATCGACGGCGACCGCCTTGCCCTGCAGCGCCGCCAGCCCGACCTTCACCGCTGCCTTGCGATGCAGCTGCTCGGCCGCCAGCATGTACCAATAGGTGGCGAGGCGTTCGTTGCGGGGCACACCCTTGCCGGTCTCGGTCAGGACGCCGAAGCGGAATTGCGCCGGCGCATAGCCATTCGCCGCCGCATGGCGATAGAGATCCGCCGCCTTGGCGAAGCTCTCATCGCTGATGGACAGTTTTTCGACCACCAGCGCCTGCGCGCTGTCGGTGGCGTCGGCGGGCGCGCCGGCAAAGATGTCGAGTTCGTTCTGCAGATCGGGCTTGTTGAGCTCGGCATCCAGCGCCGCCAGTTTTTGCGGCAAGGCCACCGGCGTGATGGTGAGGGGCGGCGGCGGCAGGCTGGCGGCGCCATGATCAAAGGGCGGCGGCGGGGTCTTGCCCGAGGGCGTTTTCACCCCCGTCTGAACCACGACGGCAGTGGGCTTGGCCGCGGCATTTTGCGTGGCATCCGGTGCCCTGGTCGCGCAGGCCTGCAGCAGCAGGGCGGCGGCCAGGGCGACCGCGGGCAAGCCAAGTCCGGATACGCTGCTGTGACGATCACGCATGTTTCCCCCCGACATTTTCCCGCATGAGACGATAACGCTAGCAGGTGCCGCATAGCGCGGCAATGCGCATCGGCTATCTGAGTTTGCGATCGGCCGAGTTAATCGATGCGTTACGCGAAAAGTAACGGATCAGCACAGGCATGGTCCCCACCGGCATGTGCTGTGGCGCCGCCGCCCATGATTGGCGATTTAAAAGCCGGTGATCACCGTCATGCCGGTGCCCTCGAACTTGTCCATCGCTGCCAGCGCCGCAGGCGCGGCATCGAGGCTGATCTCCTTGCCGATCAGTTTCTGCGGCTGCAACTTGCCGGCGGCGATCATCTGCATCATCGGCGCGTAGCGGAAGGCCTGCATGCCGTGGCTGCCACGGATCTCCAGCTCATAGGCGATGACGCGGTCCATCGGGATCTGCGGCCGCGCCTGGTCGTCCAGCATCAGCCCGACCTGCACATGCCGGCCGCGGCGGCGCAGATTTGCAATAGAATTGAAACAGGTGGCAGGATGGCCCAGCGCATCGATCGAGGCATGGGCGCCGCCCTTGGTGATCTCGCGCACGGCAGCGACCACGTCATTGGTCTCCGCCGCATTGACCGTGGCGGTGGCGCCGAGGCTCTTGGCCAAAGCCAGCTTCTCCGGCGTGCGGTCGACAGCGACGATATTGGCGCCGAGCGATGCCGCGATCATGATCGCCGACAAGCCGACACCGCCGCAGCCATGCACCGCCAGCCATTCGCCGGGGGTGACACGGCCCTGGTCGACCACAGCGCGGAACGAGGTGATGAAGCGGCAGCCGAGGCTCGCCGCCGTGGCGAATGCCATGTTGTCGGGCAGGCGCACCAGATTGGTGTCGGCGCGGTCGATCGCGACATATTCGGCAAACGAGCCCCAATGGGTGAAGCCCGGCTGGAACTGATCCTCGCAGACCTGGTGGTTGCCGCTCTGGCATTCCGGGCAGATGCCGCAGGCGGCGGCGAAGGGCGTCGTCACCCGGTCGCCGATCTTCCAGTTCTTCACATCCTTGCCGAGGGCGGCGATGGTACCCGCCAGTTCATG
>Ga0209455_1000444_pt1 | contig 31946 bp, 25 predicted proteins | sample AraplaCol_mCL_r2_FD_184275 | JGI IMG/M metagenome (GOLD analysis project Ga0209455, IMG submission 184275) | Arabidopsis root microbial communities from North Carolina, USA - plate scrape CL_Col_mCL_r2 (SPAdes) (version 2) | ecosystem: Host-associated > Plants > Roots > Endosphere | place: USA... | reverse complement strand
CCTCACCGACTCCACCGTGCTGCGCGCGCTGGGCACCGCGTTCGGCCATACGCTGGTGGCGCTGGAATCGCTGCAGAAGGGCCTGGGCAAGCTCACGGTCAACGCCGACCGCCTCGCCGCCGACCTCGACGCCAGCTGGGAAGTGCTGGCCGAGGCCGTGCAGACCGTGATGCGCCGCTACGGCCTGCCGCAGCCCTACGAGCAGCTCAAGGCGCTGACCCGCGGCCAGGGCATCACGAAGGAATCGATGCGCGAGTTCATCGGCAAGCTGGAGCTGCCCGCCGAGGCGAAGCAGCGGCTGCTCGACCTCACGCCGGGCGGTTACATCGGCTTGGCCGAGGGGCTGGCGCGGGAGATTTGATCCCGCCATCGCCGCACACCGTCATTCCGGCGAAGGCCGGACAAGCGCGAAGCGCGCAGAACGCCCGAAGGGCGGCCCCGTAGGGGCGAGCGCAGCGAGTCATCCAGTCAGGTGACTCGTGCGTAGCACGCAACACCCGCTTCGTGTGCTTCGCACGCATGTCTTACTGGATTCCGGCCTACGCCGGAATGACGAGCAAACCATCGGGCCGCGCGTTTCCACGCGCGGCCCGATGCGTATCAGGCGTGAGCCTTCTTCACCAGCGCTTCCGCCTCCATCGCCTCGCGCACCGCCGGGCGCTCGCCCACGCGCTTCTGGAACGCCAGCAGCGCCGGGAAGCCCGACAGGTCCAGCTCCACGTGCTTCGCCCAGTTGGTCACGGTGAACAGGTAGGCATCGGCCGCGGTGAAGCTGTCGCCCAGCAGGAACGGCTGCTTCGCCAGCACGTTCTCGATGAACTGGTAGCGGCGCTTCAGGTAGTCCTTGCGCTCGGCGCGGGTGGCCTCGGGCGTCTCGGGCTTGAACAGCGGGCTGTAGCTCTTGTGGATCTCCGAGTTGATGTAGCCCAGCACCTCCTGCAAGTGGTAGCGCGGCAGCGTGCCGTTCGCGGGGGCCAATCCGCTGGCGGGGTTCTGGTCGGCCAGGTACTGCACGATCGCGGGGCCTTCGGTCAGCACTTCGCCGCTGTCCAGCTCCAGCACCGGCACGTAGCCCTTGGGATTGACCAGCCAGAAATCCGCGCCGCTCTCGGTGCGCTTGGCCTTGCCATCGACCTTCTCCAGCTGCAGCGGAATGCCGGCCTCGAGCGCCACGATGTGCGGGGACAGCGAACAGGCGCCAGGGGAGTAATAGAGCTTCATGCGATGACTCCTGGTGGGGACGGGAAAACGGATGCGCTCCGATCGAAACCGCGCATCCAAGCCCCGCATGCTACGCCGCCATGGTTACCATTGGATACCATCTATCCGTCAGTCAGCCGCAGAATGCGGTAACCCCGCGGTTACCGAACCACCCACGCCAGCAACGAGCCAACCCATGGGTCTCCCCGTACGCAAGAGCAAGGTCCTGCCGCCACCCGCCTGCCCGCTCACCGAAAGCCTGGCGCTGCTGCGCGGCGCCTGGGCGCCCAACGTGATCTGGTTCTTGAGCGGAGAACCCCGCCGCTTCGGCGAACTGCGCCACGACATCCCGCGCATCTCCGCCCGCGTGCTCAGCGCCCGCCTGCGCGAACTGGAATCGCGCGGCCTGGTCAGCCGCCGCCTGCTGGCCACCTCGCCGCCCTCCGCCGAATACGCGCTCACCGAACTGGGCCGTGAACTGCTGCCCGCGATCAATGCGCTGGCGCGGGTGGGGCAGAAGCTGATTGCAGAGTGGGATTCGCGGGCTTCGGTAGGGAAGAAGGTGCGGGTGGTGGGGTGAGGCCACGCTTGTCAAGGGAGATGGCATTGTGGAAGGATGCCAACGTCGTTTCCAACGCTGTCAACCATTACGTGATCAAGCTACGGTAAAAGAGCTATTAATGCATAAACTTCTGTGGAAGGTTTTTCCACCTTACGAAGTGAGGATCACGCTTCGAGCTGCGCGCCGATTCATTAATGATGGAGGCGCTCTATTCACGCGACCGATCGTGGAACCAGCGGTTACTGCGCTTATCAGAAATGCGGAACGAACTGTTTATTCGATCCGGATCGATGGAAAAAAACCAGATCAACTTGCCCTAATGTTGATAACAAACGTCCTTTGGGAACATCTCCGCAGTGGGCACTACCACATCTATCGCGGCGCCCCCAGTCTACAGGGCGCCGAACTAATGAGCCTCTGGAACCGAACCCAAACAGAACTAATCGAGCGCGGCTACAGCACAAAAGAAGAAGCTCGTTCCCGTACCCGACAACTTCAGGAGCAGGTTAAATCGGTCGGCTGAGCTAAATCGTTAGGCCCCTCACTCCACCTCATCCGACCCCTCGTTCACCCCCTCGAACAGGAACGTCGACAAATAGCGCTCCCCGGTATCCGGCAGCATCGCCAGCAGCACTGAGCCTTGTGGCGCGCTCTGGGCCACCTGCAGCGCGGCAGCCAACGTGGCGCCCGAGGAAATGCCGGTGAAGATGCCTTCCTTCTGCGCCAGTGCGCGCGAGGTGTCGCGGGCCACGGTGTCGTCCACCGTCACCAGCTGGTCGACCACCTTGCGGTTGAGCACGGCGGGCACGAAGTCGGGGGTCCAGCCCTGGATCTTGTGCGGCTGCCATTCCTTGCCGCCGAGCAGCGAGGCGCCCGCCGGCTCGGTGGCGATCACCTTCACTTCCGGGCGCGCCACCTTGAGCACCTCGCCCACGCCGGTGAGCGTGCCGCCGGTGCCCCAGCCGCTGACGAAGTAGTCGAGGCGGCGGCCGGCGAAGTCGCGCAGGATTTCCGGTGCGGTGGTCTGGCGGTGGTAAGCCGGGTTGGCCGGGTTCTCGAACTGGCGGGCGAGGAACCAGCCGTGCTTGCGCGCCAGCTCTTCCGCCACCTGCACCATGCCGGTGCCGCGCGCGGCGGCGGGGGTGAGCACCACCTTGCCGCCGTAGGCGCGGATCAGCTTGCGCCGCTCGACCGAGAACGAGTCGCTCATCACCGCCACGAACGGGTAGCCGCGCGCCGCGCACACCGCAGCCAGCGCCACGCCAGTGTTGCCCGAGGTGGCTTCGACCACGGTCTGGCCGGGCTTGAGCGTGCCGCGCTGCTCGGCGTCGAGGATGATCGCTAGTGCGAGGCGGTCCTTTACCGAACCCGCGGGGTTGAACGCCTCCACCTTCACGTACAGCTCGACGTGCTTCGGGGCGAGGCGGTTGAGGCGCACGATGGGCGTGTTGCCGATGGTGCCGAGGATGCTGTCGTAAATCATGGCGGGGCTCCGGACGATGGCCGCACGCGATCATATGTGCGGGTTTGCTAAGGCGATGTGTTCCAGCTTGCCCCCTGAGCGCAGGGCGAGGTCGGGAAGGGGGCTCGACGCTGGCAGGTGAAGCACCCCACCCCGGCCCTCCCCTGCAACGCAGGGGAGGGTGCAGTTCTTCGATCAGGCGAGGCGGCGCAAAGGGACGGCGGCTTCGCGTGGCGGCCGTGGTGGCTTGAGCTGCCGCACGGCGGCCACAGCTTCGCCCAGCGGTGCTGCACCGAACCAGGCCAGCCGGTCGGCCAGCGCGGCCACCTCGCCCAGTATCAGCAACGCGGGCGAGCGCATCGCGTGCGCGGCGGCCCGTTCGGGCAGGTTGGCCAGGGTGCCGGTGACCACGCGCTGGTTCGCGCGCGTGCCGTTCTCGACCAGGGCGAACGGCGTGCTCGCGGCGCGGCCGTGTGCCAGCAGGCGTTCGCGCAGACTGCCGAGGCCGGCCACGCCCATGTACACCGCCAGGGTCTGCCGCTCCTGCGCCAGCGCGCGCCAGTCCAGCGTGTCCAGCGAATCGCGGCAGTGCGCGGTGACGAAGCGCACCGACTGCGCGTGGTCGCGATGGGTCAGCGGCACGCCGGCATGCGCGGCGCAGGCCAGTGCGGCGGTGACGCCGGGCACCACTTCATAGGGAATGTCGTGCTCGCGCAGGAATTCCAGCTCCTCGCCGCCGCGGCCGAACACGAAGGGGTCGCCGCCCTTCAGCCGCACCACGCGTCGGCCTGCCCGTGCATGTTCGAGCAGCAGCGCATGGATCTCGTCCTGGGTGGCGTGATGCTTGCCCGCCTGCTTGCCCACCTCGATGCGCTCGGCGTCGCGGCGCGCCAGTTCCAGCACCTCGGCGCTCACCAGGCGGTCGTGCAGGATCACGTCGGCCTCGTTCAGCGCGCGCAGGCCGCGCAGCGTCAGCAAGCCCGGATCGCCGGGGCCGGCGCCCACCAGCACCACCGAGCCCGTGGCCGCAGCAGGCGCCACCAGCAAGGCCTGCTCGGCCGCCTCGGCGGCCTGCTTCGGCTGGCCGCTGCGCAACAGCGCGGCCACCGGTCCGTCGAACAGCGCCGTGTAGAAACGCCGCCGCGCCACGAGATCGGGGTGCCGGCGCCGGATGCGCTTGCGCAGCCGCGCCGCCAGCAGGGCCAGCGGGCCCAGCGAATGGTCGAGCAGGGTTTCCAGCCGCTCGCGCACCAGCCGCGCCAGCATCGGCGCGGCGCCACCGCTGGAGATCGCCACCACCAGCGGCGCGCGGTCGATCACCGCGGGCACCTGGAAGCTGGACAGCTCGGCGTCGTCCACCACGTTGACAAACACGCGTTGCAGGCCGGCCAGCTCGGCGACGCGGGCATTCAACGCGCGGTCGGCAGTGGCCGCCACCACCAGCCACACGTAGTCCAGCCAGCCCGGCGCGAACTCGCCGGCGCGGTGCGCGATGCGCCCCTGCCGCGCCCAGCGCTGCAGCTGCGGCGTCAGCTCCGGCGCCCCCACCGTCACCTGCGCCCCTGCCGCCAGCAAGGCGGCGGCCTTGCGCTCGGCCACGGCGCCGCCGCCCACCACCAGCACGGCGCGACGGGAGAGATCGGCGAACAAGGGATACAGCTTCATGGCGGGGATTCAAGGATGCGGCCGCGGAATGGCTCACGCTACGCAGCTCGGCGCATCGGCGGAAATGACTTTCATGCGGGGGCATATGCCGGGGCGGCATGAATCCAGACGCCGTTCGCGCTGAGCGTAGCTTGCGCAAGCAAGCGTACGCGGGGAGGCGCCAAGGATGGCGCCGGCACCGAGGAGCGAGGAAGTCGAAGCGGCGCCTCGGCGAAACCCTTCGACTTCGGCCCTGCGGGCCTACGCTCAAGGCGAACGGAGTGCAAGATTCCTTCTGTCATGGAATCACTTTGATTATGAACGTCTATCCGTATAGACGTCCGAACAAAAATGCATATACACTCGGCCGCATGGCCATCACCCATGCCGAATCCAGCCCATCCAGCGTCCGCCTCATGCGGACCCGGACGATGCGATGTATGCGTGCGCAATCCCATGCCACGCCACATCTCCCATCGTCCTGACTCCCTGGATCGCCATGACCCTGACCCAACTGCGCTACCTCGTCGCCATCGCCGACTGCCGCCTCAACATCACCGCCGCCGCCGAACACGTGCATGCCACCCAGCCTGGGGTGAGCAAGCAGCTCAAGCAACTGGAGGACGAGCTCGGCCTGCAATTGTTCATCCGCAAGGGCAAGAGCCTGGACACGATCACCGACGCCGGCGTGCGGGTGATCGAGCGGGCGCGGCTGATCCTGGCCGAGGCGCTGAACATCCGCTCGATCGCCGCGAACCTGCGCAACGAGGCGCACGGCGAGCTGCGCATCGCCACCACGCACACCCAGGCGCGCTTCGCCCTGCCCGGCTCGATCGCCGCGCTGAACCGGCGCTACCCGCAGGTCAGCGTGCACCTGCAGCCCAGCGGCGACGCCGAGGTGCTGGCCCTGCTGGAAAGCGGTCGCGTCGACCTCGCCGTGGTCAGCACCTCGGGTGCGGCGCCGGCCGGCGGTGTCGCCCTGCCCGCCTATCGCTGGAGCCGGGTGGTGCTGGCGCCGCAGGATCACCCTTTGGCGACGCTGGGCCGCACGCCCACGCTGGCCGAGCTGGCCGCGCAGCCGCTGGTGAGCTACGACTCCTCGAAGCGGCCGGAATCCTCGCTGCGCCGCGTCTTCGCCGCCGCCGGGCTGACGCCGCAGATCGCGATGACCGCCGCCGACGCCGACCTCATCAAGACCTACGTGCGCGCCGGACTCGGCATCGGCGTGTTGGCCGAGATGGCGCTGCAGCCGGGCGAGGACACCGACCTGCGCGTGATCCAGGCCGACGCGCTGCTGCCGCTGTGCACCACCTGGATCGTGCTGCGCAAGGACAGCGTGCTGCGCGACTACACGCTGGAATGGATCGCGCAGTTCGCGCCGCACCTGGACCGCAATGACGTGCGCCGCCTGCTCACCTTGGGCATCGTGCCGGAGACGCCGCCCCGCGTGCCGCACTGGCGCGAGCGCCAGGCAATCGCTTAACCGAAGCCGTGTAGAAGCGCACCCCCGGATCAAATCCGGGGCAGGTTCTGTGTGCGATGGCTTTTTGAACGTTCATCCCCCTCACCCCAACCCTCTCCCCCAACGGCGAAGCCGTTGGGGGAGAGGGAGAAAAGCGGCACGACGCACGCGGCGTCCCTGCCCAGCCACGGAGTTGCTGGAGAGAGGGAGAAAGCGCGGTCACGGCAGCTCGTGCAGGCCGCACTCGCGCTTGAGCCCGAAGAAACGGGTGTCCTCGGCATCCATGCCCGGCTCCCAGCGTTGCGTGGTGTGGGTGTCGCCGATGGAGATGTAGCCCTGCTCCCACAGCGGGTGGTAGGGCAAGGCGTGCTGTTGCAGGTAGCGGCCCACGTCGCGGTCGGTCCAGTCGGCGATCGGGTGCAACTTCCAGCGGCCCGCGCCCGAGGCAGCTGGCCGCCATTCCAGGAAGTCGATCGCGCGGCGGCTGCGCGACTGGTCGCGGCGCAGGCCGGCGAACCAGCCGTGCACGCCCAGTTCGGCCAGCGCGCGCTGCATCGGCTCCACCTTGCGGATGCGGTTGTAGCGGTCCAGCCCATCGATGCCCTGCTCCCACAGCTTGCCGTAGCGCGCCTCGGCCCAGGCGCGGCCGATGATGGGGCGGTAGACCTTGAGGTTGAGCGCGAGCCGCTCGCTCAGCGTGTCGACGAACTGATAGGTCTCGGGGAACAGGTAGCCGGTGTCGATCAGGATCACCGGGATGTCCGGCGCCTGGCTCGCCAGCAGGTGCAGCGACACCGCCGCCTGCGCGCCGAAGCTGGAGGACAGCGCGTGCGCGCCCGGCACGTGTTCCAGCATCCAGCGCACGCGTGCCTCGGCGTCGCGCCCGGCCAGCCAGTGGTTGAGCGCGAGCATCGCCTCGACATCGTTGCCGTCGGCGGGAAGCACGGGCGCGCTCATGCAACGACCTCCAATGCGATCTTTTTCGACGTGAGCACGCCGACGCGCAGCAGGAAGTCGCCGAAGTGCTCGCCCAATGCGCGCTCGCCGGCGTAGCGCGCGAACAGGCGATCCAGCGCCTCCAGGATCGCGGCCTCGTCCACGTTCTCGCGATAGACCTGGTTGAGCCGCTGGCCGCGGAAATCCGCGCCCAGGCGCAGGTCGTAGCGGCCGATCGCGCGCCCGACCAGGGCGATCTCGCCGAGGTAGGGCCGCGAGCAGCCGTTCGGGCAGCCGGACAGGCGCAGCAGGATCGGCGTGTCGAGCAGGCCGTGCGTGTCCAGCAGCGATTCCAGCTTCGGCAGCAGTTGCGGCAGATAGCGCTCGCTCTCGGCCATCGCCAGGCCGCAGGTGGGCAGCGCCACGCAGGCGATCGCGTGGCGGCGGATGCCGCTGTAGCGGTGGTAGCCGCCCATGCCGTGCGCGGCCACGATCACGTCGATGCGCGCGCGATCCGCCGCGGCCACGTTCGCGACGATCAGGTTCTGGTTGCAGGTGAGCCGGATATCGCCGGTGTGCACCCGCGCGATCTCGCGCATGCCGCTGAGCCAGCGCACCTCGTCGCCGTCCAGCAGGCGGCCGGACTCCACTTGCAGGGTGAGGTGCCAGCGGCCGTCGTGGCCTTCGATCCAGCCGTAGCGATCGCCGTTGTGGTCGAAGCGGAACGGCCGCGCCGGTTCCAGCGCGAAGCCCGCGCGCTGTTCGATCTCCGCCTTGACCTTGTCCAGCCCGTGCGTGTCGATGGTGTACTTGAAGCGCGCGTGCTTGCGCTCCTCGCGGTCGCCCCAGTCGCGCTGCACGGCGATGGCGGCCTCGGCCAGCGTGAGCAGGCGCTCGGGCGGCACGAAGCCGATCACGTCGGCGAGGCGCGGATAGGTGGTCGGATCGCCATGGGTGGCGCCCATGCCGCCGCCGATCGCCACGTTGAAACCGGCCAGCTCGCCGCGTTCGAGGATCGCGATCAGACCCAGGTCCTGCGCGAACACGTCGATGTCGTTGAGCGGCGGGATCGCCAGGCCGATCTTGAACTTGCGCGGCAGGTAGGTGGGGCCGTACAGCGGCTCGTTTTCTGCCGCCGCGGCCTCGCCCACCAGCTTCTCGCCGTCCAGCCAGAGCTCGTGGTAGGCGCGCGTCTTCGGCTTCAGGTGTTCGGACAGCCGTGCCGCCCAGTCATACGCCACGGCGTGCGCGTGCGACTGCACCGGGTTGGTGTTGCACACCACGTTGCGGTTGACGTCGCCGCAGGCGGCGATGGTGCTGGCCAGCGCAGCGTCGATCGCGGCGATGGTGGGCTTGAGGTTGCGCTTGATGATGCCGTGCCACTGGAAGGTCTGCCGCGTGGTGATGCGCAGGCCGCTGGAGGCGTAGTCGCTGGCGATCCGGTCGAAGGCCAGCCACTGCGCCGGCGTCATCACCCCGCCCGGCAGGCGCGCACGCACCATGAAGGCGTAGGCCGGCTCCAGCTTCTGCCGGCGGCGCTCGTCGCGGATGTCGCGGTCGTCCTGCTGGTAGCTGCCGTGGAACTTCAGCAACTTGTTGTCGTCTTCGCTGATTGCGCCGGTGACCGGGTCGGCCAGCCCCTCGGCGATGCTGCCGCGCAGGAAGCGGCTGGCGGTCTTGATGTGTTCGAGATGGGAAGGCATGGGGATTCTCTGGAGCATCTGGGTCGCGGCTGAAGCCGCTCCTACGGCGCATGGATTGCAGGAGCGGCTCCAGCCGCGATGCTTTTCTCAATAAACATCGCGGGCGTAGCGCCCTTCCTGCAGCAGTTCGGTCAGCCAGGCGCGGGCATCCTCGGCACTCAACCCGCCATGGGCGACGGCCAGCTCGACCAGCGCCTCGTGCACGTCCTTCGCCATGTGCGTCGCGTCGCCGCAGACGTAGAGGTATGCGCCCTCGCGCAACCTGGCGTAGAGTTCGCGCCCGTGTTCCCTGATCCGATCCTGTACATAGACCTTGCTGACCCCATCACGCGAGAACGCGAGATCGAGGCGATGCAAGACGCCATCCTTGAGCGCCTGCTGCCATTCGGTCTGGTAGAGGAAGTCCTGCGCGAAATGGCGATTGCCGAAGAACAGCCAGTTGCGCCCCGCGGCACCCACGGCCTGACGCTCCTGCACGAAGGCGCGAAACGGCGCCACGCCGGTGCCCGGCCCGATCATGATGATGTCGCGGGCATGGTCGGCCGGCAGGCGGAAGCGTTCGTTGGCCTCCACGAATACCGGTACCCGTGTCTCGTCACCCGCGGCGGCGAGGAAGGCCGAGGCCGCGCCGAGATGGGCGCTGCCGTGCGCGTGGTAGTCCACCACGCCCACCGTGAGATGCACCTCGTCCTCGCCCACCGCCTTCGGGCTGGAGGCGATGGAATACAGGCGCGGCGTGAGCGGGCGCAGCGCGGCGACCAGTTGCTCCGCGTTCCAGCCCACCGGATGGCGACGCAGCAGGTCGATGGGCTGGTCGGTGTCGAGCAGGCGGGCCAGTGCCTCGCGCTGCTCCGGTTCCAGCACGCGCGCGAGTTCCTTGTCATTGCTGGCGGCAGCATGCGCGGCCAGCAGCGGACGGCTCAGCCGCGTCAGTTCGCGCTCGTGGCTGAGCCAGCGCCGCAGCGGCAGGCGGCGGCCGTCATGCGCCACTTCCTGCTCGCCGTCCAGGCGCAGCTCGCGCAGCCACGCGTCCACCAGCACGGGCGGATTGCGCGGCCACACGCCCAGTGCGTCGCCCGGCTCGTAGCGCAGGCCCGATCCCTGCAGGGAGAGTTCAAGGTGGCGCACCTCGCGGGCGCTGTCGCGCGAGACGATGCGCTGGTTCTCCAGCACCTCGGCGGCGAACGGATTCTCGCGGTCGTGCAGCGCGCTGTTCACCGCGTGCAGCGCCACCGGGCGCACGTTCGCCACGGCCGGCGCACCCAACGCCTCGCGCGCCCTGGCCAGCACACCCTCGCTCCAACTCGCGCTGGGCGCCTCGAAATCCACGTCGGCCTCACCCAGTTCGGCAAAGCGCTGCGCACCCAGCTCGGCGAAGCGCGCGTCGAGCCGGCGACTCACCGCGCAATACTGCGGGTAGCTGGAATCGCCCAGGCCCAGCACGGCGAACTTCAGCTGCGGCAGCTTCGGCGCACGCTTGCCGCTCAGGAACTCGACGAAGCCCAGCGCGTCGTCCGGCGGATCGCCGTCGCCCTGGCTGCTGATAACCAGGGCCAGGTGCCGCTCCTGCGCCAGTTCGCGCACGGCATAGGCGCCGGTGCGCAGGATGCGCACGCTCAGCCCCGCCGCGGTGGCGCGCTCGGCCAACCGCTCGGCGACCCGGCGCGAGTTGCCGGTCTGGCTGCCGTAGAGCACGGTCAGCCGCTCGGTCGCCGCTGCGTTCGGCGCTTCGGCTGCCGGCGCGATGGTCGGCAGCGCGACGCGCGTGGCCTGCGCCGCGAGCGCGGCACTCCACGCCGAGATCCAGTACAGGTCCGCCGGCGGCAGGCCTTCGGTCAACCGGTGCAGCAGCGTCAGCCGCTCCGCGGCCAGGCCGGGCGTCGGCAATATCGGTCGGGTGGCAGCGCTCACGGCCTTTCCTTTTGGACGTCCATACGTCTTGGCGGCCATGCTAATTCCGCGCTCTTGCGACCTGAAAACACTTGTGGGCATGTGCTTATGCGGGCCGCTCATTTCCGGTGCGCCGGTGCGCGTGCTGACATCCCCGAACCACCTCGCTGCGAGTGCCGATGAGCGCCCTGCCGGAATTCCTCACCTTCACTCTCGTGGGTGTCCTCGCACAACTGGTGGACGGCGCGCTGGGCATGGCCTATGGCGTGACCTCGGCCGGACTGCTGCTGGGCCTGGGCATGCCGCCGGTGATGGCGAGCGCCAGCGTGCACTACGCCGAGACCTTCACCTGCGGCGCCTCGGGGCTCAGCCACCTCGCGGCCGGCAACGTGCGGCGGAAGCTGTTCCTCGCGCTGGCGATCCCCGGCGTAATCGGCGCCCTGCTCGGCGTGTGGCTGGCTGTGCACCTGCCAGCGCAGTGGATGCGCATCGCGCTGACGCCCTACCTGCTCGGCATGGGCCTGTTCCTGCTGCTGCGCGGCGCGAAACGCGCCGGCGAGCGCACCGAACCGCCGCGTGGCACGCCGATCCTGGGGGCCGCCGCCGGGTTCCTGGACGCGGTCGGCGGCGGCGGCTGGAGCGCGCTCACCGCCACCACCCTGCTCGCCCGCGGCTTGCAGCCACGCGTGGTGATCGGCAGCGTGCACCTCGCCAAGTGCGTGGTGAGCATCGCCGCCAGCATCGCGTTCCTGTTCGGCATCGGTGCCGGCCACGTCACCGCCGTGCTCGGCCTGATCGCCGGCGGCATCCTCGCCGCACCGTTCGGCGCGTTCTTCATACGCCGCATCCCGGCGCGGGCTGCCACCGTGCTGGCCGGGTTGGCGGTGTTGGCGCTGGGCATCAACAACGCGGTGCGCGTGTTGCATTGAGGAACGGCCTGCCGGTTTGCTTGTTGCTATCGGCAGATAAGGCCCCCTCTCCTCCCAGCCCCTCTTCCTCGCTCCTCAAAGCAGGGCCATCCATGGCCCTTCCCCGCGTCCACAAGTGGGAGAGGGAGAAAGCAGCATCCCCTCCCCTCTACAATGTGCGCATGAAACGCGCCTCCACTCCCCGCAAACCCTCGTTGCCCATCGAAGTCCGCGGCTCCGCCCGCCAGCCGCTGGGCATGCCGCCCGCGCAGTTCCTGCGCGACTACTGGCAGAAGCACCCGCTGCTGATACGCAACGCCTTTCCCGATTTCGTGCCGCCGATCCAGCCCGAGGATCTGGCCGGTCTCGCCTGCGAGGACGGCGCCCTGTCGCGGCTGATCCGCCACGACGAGGCGCGCGAGCGCTGGCAGGTGAAGAGCGGCCCGCTCAGCGAGGCCGACTTCGCGAAGACCGGCGACGCGAACTGGACGCTGCTGGTGCAGGACGTGGACAAGTGGGACGCCGACGTGGCCGCCCTGCTGGAGCCCTTCGCGTTCCTGCCCAGCTGGCGGGTGGACGACATCATGATTTCCTACGCCGAACCCGGCGGCGGCGTGGGCGCGCACGTGGACCAGTACGACGTGTTCCTGCTGCAGGGCCTGGGCCAGCGGCACTGGGCGATCAGCACCGACCCGGCCGCGCCAAAGGACTTCCGCCCCGACGTGGAGCTGAAGCAGTTGGCGCAGTTCGAGCCCACCCACGAATGGCTGCTGGAGCCGGGCGACATGCTCTACCTGCCGCCCGGCGTGCCGCACGACGGGGTGGCCTTCGGCGGGCCCTGCATGACGATCTCGGTGGGCATGCGCGCGCCCTCGCAGGCGGAGCTGACCGGCGACCTCGCCGATTACCTCGCCGAACGGCTGCACGAAGACCAGCGCTACGCCGACCCCGACCTCGCGCCGGCCAAGGTGCCCGGCGAGATCGACGCGGCGGCGCTGGCGCGGCTGCGCTTGGCGTTGCCGTTCGCCGCCGCGCTGGACGAGGAAACCCTGCGCGACTGGTTCGGCCGCTTCATCACCCGCTACCGCAACGCGCAGACACCGGCGCTGCCCGACCGCCCCGTCAGCGAGGCCGCCCTGCGCAAGCAGCTCGCCGCCGGCGCACGCCTGCTGCGCCATCCGTGGTCGCGCATGGCATGGAGCCGCGGGCCGTCCGGCGCCACGCTGTATGCGAACGGCCACGCCTGGCCGGCCCCGACGGCGCTGGCGAAGCAGCTGTGCGCCGAACGCGAGATCGTCGTCGTCGACGCCACGCCGACGGCCACGGCCGTCGCCCTGTTGCTGGCGCTGGTCAACGACGGGTACTTGGTCCCGCGCAAGGCGCGCCGGCGGTGAGCGCACCGGCCGACGACGGCGCCGGGCGCCGCGCGGTCGATGGCCGCGAGGCGCTGGCCGCCGCGCGGCTGCAACTGCTGGCCGCCGCGCGCCACCGGCTGGCGCTGCACTTGCCGCTGCTAGCCCGCGACGACTACGGCAACGACGCGGAGCTGGCCGAGCTCAAGCGCATCGCCACCTCGGGCCGGCGTGCCGACATCCGCATCCTGTTGCACGATCCGGCGGCCGCGCTGCGCGACGGCCACCGCCTGATCGCGCTGTTCCAGCGCCTGTCCAGCAGCATCGCCATCCGCACTCCGGTGGAAGATGCGGATCGCCAGAACACCAGCGCCTGGCTGGTCAACGACACCGGCGGCCATCTCTATCTGCCCGACGCCAGCCGGCCGCAGGGCCGCATGGCGCTCGCCGACCGCGCCGTGCAGGCGCCACTCCAGCAGCAGTTCGACGAGATCTGGGAGCGCTCGGCCCGCGCCAGCGAGTTGCAGGCGCTGGATTTGTAGCGGTCGCTGAACGCGCGGCCGGCGACCGCGTGCAAGCCGCGGGCGCCGGATAAGGAAGGTCTAATCAATGGGCTGCATGCTCGTCGTCCCCTCGGGGAGCTTTGCAGCGGCCCGAAGCAGGTCACCCAGTGCCTTTGCGTTCAATGGTCTACAGGCACCGGATCCCGGCTTTCGCTGCAATGGCGAGCAAAACCAGAGCTTCCCGAAATGTTGCTGCATGCCGGCTGCGACCAAAGTCGGTGCCCCGACGAGGTGAATTCCGGCTACGGAACCCCCATCCGGACGTGGTCCGGGTTGCCGCTGCGCAGCAACGCAAGGCTATAATTAACAGGATTTTTCGCCGGCGATCCCTGCCGCCGAAGGATCGCCGCAAGCCTCCCTTCCCTGCTGGTGGTGACGTGAGTACAAACCTGATCCGCGAGTTCTTCGAATCCTCTCAACTCGCTGGCGGCAACGCCGATTACGTCGAATCCCTGTACGACGCCTGGCTGGCCGACCCCGCGTCGGTTTCCGCCGAGTGGAGCAAATACTTCGAGACGTTCAAGGGCCGCGAGGCCGGCGATGTCCCGCACGGCGGTGCCATCGCGCGCATCGAGGCCGCGCAGAAGCAGCGCCACGTCGTGGCGGCCGCGCCGGTCGGCGACGAGCACGCGCGCAAGCAGGCCGGAGTACTGCGCCTGCTGACCGCCTACCGTTCGCGCGGCCACCTCGCCGCCGACCTCGACCCGCTGGGCCTCGCGCACAAGATGGAGGCGCCCGACCTCGGCCTCGCCTTCCACGGCCTCTCCGAATCCGATCTCGACACCGAGTTCGACTGCGGCACCTATGCCGGCGGCGGCCAGCGCCTGAAGCTGCGCGAGCTGTGGGCGCGCCTGAAGAAGGTGTACACGCGCAGCATCGGCGCGGAGTTCATGTACATCTCCGACCACGCGCAGCGCAACTGGATCTACACCCGGCTGGAACAGGCCAACGGCAGCGCCGGCCTCGACGCCGCCGGCAAGCGGCGCGTGCTGGACGGCCTCACCGCGGCCGACGGCCTGGAGCGCTACCTCCACACGAAATACGTCGGCCAGAAGCGCTTCTCGCTGGAAGGCGGCGACAGCCTGATCCCGATGCTGGACGACGTGGTGCGCGCCGCCGGCGACAACGGCATCAAGGAGCTGGTGATCGGCATGGCCCACCGCGGCCGCCTCAACGTGCTGGTCAACATCCTCGGCAAGCCGCCGAAGACCTTGTTCGACGAGTTCGAAGGCCGCTTCGAGCATCCGGACGATCCCGCGCACTCCGGCGACGTGAAGTACCACATGGGCTTCTCCGCCGACGTCAAGACGCCGAAGGGCGGCACCCACGTGGCGCTGGCGTTCAATCCCTCGCACCTGGAAATCGTCAACCCGGTGGTGGCCGGCTCCGTGCACGCGCGGCAGATCCGCCGCGGCGACACCGCGCACACCCAGTCGATGGCGGTGCTGATCCACGGCGACGCCGCGCTGGCCGGCCAGGGCGTGAACATGGAGCTGTTCCAGATGTCGCAGGCCCGCGGCTTCAAGATCGGCGGCAGCCTGCACATCGTGGTGAACAACCAGGTGGGCTTCACCACCTCCAATCCGCAGGACGCGCGCTCCACGATGTACTGCACCGACCTGGCCAAGATGGTCAATGCACCGGTGCTGCACGTGAACGGCGACGATCCGGAAGCGGTGATCGAGGCCACCCGCCTCGCCTACGATTTCCGCAAGACCTTCCGCAAGGACGTGGTGATCGATCTGGTGTGCTACCGCCGCCACGGCCACAACGAGGCCGACGAGCCCACCGCCACCCAGCCGGTGATGTACCAGGTCATCAAGAAGCTGCCGCCGGCCCGCGAGCTGTACGGCAAGCAGCTGGTGGCCGAAGGCGTGATCGCCGACGGTGACGTGCAGAAGCAGTTCGACGCCTACCGCGACCGCCTCGAAGCGGGCAAGTCGATGACCGAACTGGACCCGGCGCCGAAGCGCGACATCCACATCGACTGGGCGCGCTTCCTCAAGGGCAAGCTGTCCGACAAGACCGACACCACGCTGCCGAAGAAGAGGCTGCTGGAGCTGGCCCAGCAGCTGCTGGACATCCCCAGGGACATCACCCTGCAGTCGCGCGTGGCGAAGATCTACGACGACCGCCGCAAGATGGCCGCCGGCGAACAGCCGGGCGACTGGGGCTTCGCCGAGAACCTGGCCTACGCCAGCCTGATCGACGCCGGCAGCAACCTGCGCCTGGTGGGCCAGGACTCCGGCCGCGGCACCTTCTTCCATCGCCATGCCGTGCTGCACGACCAGAAGGACGGCCGCACCTTCATGCCGCTGGCCACGATCCGCGACGGCGCGGACGTGGAAGTGATCGACTCGCTGCTCAGCGAGGAGGCGGTGATGGCCTTCGAGTACGGCCACTCCACCACCGATCCCGACACGCTCAACATCTGGGAAGGCCAGTTCGGCGATTTCGCCAACGGTGCCCAGGTGGTGATCGACCAGTTCATCAGCTCCGGCGAATCGAAGTGGAACCGCCTGTGCGGCCTGGCGCTGTTCCTGCCGCACGGCTACGAAGGCCAGGGTCCGGAGCACTCCTCCGCGCGCCTGGAGCGCTTCCTGCAGCTGTGCGCGTTCGACAACATGCAGGTCTGCGTGCCGACCACGCCGGCGCAGGATTTCCACATGATCCGCCGCCAGATGCTGCGCAACGTGCGCAAGCCGCTGATCGTGATGACGCCGAAATCGCTGCTGCGCCACAAGCTGGCCGTGTCCACGCTGGACGAGCTGGCCAACGGCAGCTTCCAGCTGGTGATAGCCGAGCACCGCGAGCTGGCCGCCAAGAAGGTGAAGCGCGTGGTGCTGTGCGCCGGCAAGGTCTACTACGACCTGCGGGAGGACGCCGAGAAGCGCGGCCTCGCCGACGTGGCGATCGTGCGCGTGGAGCAGCTCTATCCGTTCCCGCGCACCGAGGTTTCCGCCGAGCTGGAGAAGTACCCGGCCGCGAAGGAAGTGGTGTGGTGCCAGGAGGAGCCGATGAACCAGGGCGCCTGGTTCCAGATCCGCCACCACCTGCAGGCCTGCGTGGGCAGCAAGCAGAGCCTCTCCTACGCCGGCCGCGCGCGCTCGCCGGCGCCGGCCGCCGGCCACCTCAACACCCACGTCGTCGAGCAGGCCGCGCTGGTCGAGCAGGCGCTGGTCGCGCCGATCGGCACTGACCACTCCGCAGAGTAAGCTTCAACGCATTGCGTGGCCACGGATGGCCGCTTTCGATTCTTGCGCTCCAGGGCGAGCGCACCAACCCCAAGGGCCCGTCATGTCCATCGAAGTCAAAGTCCCCGTCCTGCCCGAGTCGGTCTCCGACGCCACCATCGCGACCTGGCACAAGAAGGCCGGCGACGCGGTGAAGCGCGACGAGAACCTGGTCGACCTGGAAACCGACAAGGTGGTGCTGGAAGTGCCCGCGCCGGTCGACGGCGTGATCAAGGAGATCAGGCAGGAGACCGGTGCCACGGTGAACAGCCAGCAGGTGATCGCGATCATCGAGGAAGGCGCCGTGGCCGCCGCGCCGGCACCGGCCGCCGCTGCCCCCGCGCCCGCCGCCGCGGCGCCCGCCCCGGCCGCGACCAAGACTGCCGCCGCCGAGCTCTCGCCAGCCGCGCAGCGCGTCGCCACCGAGAACAAGGTCGACACCTCCGCCATCGCCGGCACCGGCCGCGACGGCCGCATCATCAAGGAGGACGTGGTCAACGCCGGCGCGCCGAAGGCTGCCGCACCCGCCGCCGTTGCCACCCCCGGCGCGCGCCCGGAAGAGCGCGTGACCATGACCCGCATGCGCACGAAGATCGCCGAGCGCCTGATGCAGTCGAAGAACTCGATCGCCATGCTCACCTCGTTCAACGAGGTGAGCCTGGCCGCGGTCAGCAAGATGCGCAAGGACCTCGGCGAGCAGTTCCAGAAGGAACACGGCGTCAAGCTCGGCTTCATGAGCTTCTTCGTCAAGGCCGCGGCCGAGGCGCTGAAGCGCCACCCGATCGTCAACGCCTCGGTGGACGGCAACGACATCATCTACCACGGCTACCAGGACATCTCGATTGCGGTCTCCACCGACAAGGGCCTGGTCACCCCGGTGCTGCGCAACGCCGAGAACATGAGCTTCGCCGACATCGAGAAGGCCATCGGCGACTACGCCGTGAAGGCGCGCGCCGGCAAGCTCACCCTGGAAGACCTGCAGGGCGGCACCTTCACCATCACCAACGGCGGCACCTTCGGCTCGCTGCTCTCCACGCCCATCGTGAACCCGCCGCAGAGCGCCATCCTCGGCATGCACACGATCAAGGAGCGCGCCGTGGTCGAGAACGGCCAGGTGATCGCCGCGCCGATGATGTACATCGCGATCAGCTACGACCACCGCATCATCGACGGCAAGGACGCGGTGCTGTTCCTGGTCGACATCAAGAACCAGCTGGAGAATCCGCACAAGATGCTCCTGGGCATCTGATGTGCTTGCGCCCCTCTCCTACCGGGAGAGGGGCGTGGGGTGAGGGTCCGGCACCGCCGCAACACCTCGCTCCGCACGTACCCTCACCCGCCCTCTGGGCACCCTCTCCCGACGGGAGAGGGACAAAGCGAGAAACGACATGAGCGACAAATTCGACGTCATCGTCATCGGCGCCGGCCCGGCCGGCTACGTGGCCGCGATCCGCGCCGCGCAGCTGGGCCTGAAGACCGCGTGCGTGGACGCCTTCACCGGCAAGGACGGCAAGCAGGCGCTGGGCGGCACCTGCCTCAACGTGGGCTGCATCCCGTCCAAGGCGCTGCTGGATTCCTCGCGCCAGTTCTGGAACCTCGCGCACAACCTGCCGGCGCACGGTATCAGCGTCGAGAATCCCAAGGTCGACATGGCCACCTTCATCGGCCGCAAGGACAAGATCGTCAAGCAGTTCACCGGTGGCATCGGCCAGCTGTTCAAGGCGAACAAGGTCACCGCGTACTACGGCACCGGCAAGCTGTTGAAGGGCAACAGCGTGGAGATCACCGCCGCCGACGGCAGCAAGCAGACGATCAGCGCCACCAACGTGATCCTGGCCTCGGGCTCGGTGCCGATCGAGCTGCCGTTCGCGAAGTTCGACGGCAAGGCCATCGTCGACAACGGGGGCGCGCTGGACTTCACCGAGGCGCCGAAGCGCCTGGGCGTGATCGGCGCCGGCGTGATCGGCCTGGAACTCGGCAGCGTGTGGCGCCGCATGGGCTCGGAAGTGACCATCATCGAGGCACTGCCGGACTTCCTCTCGGTGGCCGATGCCGACATCGCCAAGCTCGCCGCGAAGGAATTCGCCAAGCAGGGCCTGTCCATCAAGCTCGACGCCAAGCTCAACAAGGCCGAGGTGAAGAAGGACGGCGTGCACCTCACCTACACCGACAAGAGCGGCGAGCAGCAGCTGGTGGTCGACAAGCTGCTGGTGGCCGTGGGCCGCCGCGCCTACACCGCGGGCCTGCTGGCCGACGACACCGGCGTGAAGCTGGATGAGCGCGGCCGCATCCTGGTCGACGAGCACTGCCACACCGGTGTGGACGGCGTGTGGGCGATCGGCGACGCCGTGCGCGGCCCGATGCTGGCGCACAAGGGCTCCGAGGAAGGCGTGGCGGTGGCCGAGTGGATCGCCGGCAAGGCCGGCCACGTCAACTACGACACCGTGCCCTTCGTGATCTACACCGAGCCGGAGGTGGCCTGGGCCGGCAAGACCGAGAAGGAGCTGAAGGATGCCGGCATCCCGTACCGGGTCGGCACCTTCCCGTTCGCCGCCATCGGCCGCGCCGTGGCGATGAACGAGGCCGTGGGCCAGGTGAAGATGCTCGCCCACGCCGACACCGACCGCATTCTCGGCGTGCACATGGTCGGCCCGGGCGTGTCCGAGCTGATCGCCGAATGCGTGGTGGCGATGGAGTTCAAGGGCTCCTCCGAAGATCTCGCCCGCATCGTCCACGCCCATCCGACGCTGTCGGAAGCCGTGCACGAGGCGGCGCTGTCGGTGGACAAGCGCGCCATCCACAAGGGCAATTGAGGTCAGGATGACCTCATCCCGGACAGCACATGGATGTGCGCTGATCCGGGATCCATTTGGAATGGATGACCTCATCCCGGACAGCACATGGATGTGCGTCGATCCGGGATCCAGCGGCCCGCTTGTGGCGACACGGGCGGGCCGTATCGTTTGAACCACCCGGAACTTTCACCGCCGTCATTCCGGCGAAGGCCGGAATCCAGTTTCAATACGCCGTGCGAAGCACTCAAAAAGGTTTGTGTCCTTCGGACGCGTCATTTGAACTGGATTCCGGCCTTCGCCGGAATGACGAGCGAAAAACGAGCTCTTCGACATGCCCCAACCCACCTCCCTCTGCGTCTACTGCGGCTCCAGCGCCGGCAAGCATCCCGAATACGCCGAACAGGCGCGCGCCTTCGGCGCCGAGATGGCCAGGCGCGGCATCGCCCTGGTCTACGGCGGCGGCAACGTGGGCCTGATGGGCATCGTCGCCGACGCGGTGCTGGCCGGCGGCGGCAAGGCCATCGGCGTGATCCCGCGCCAGCTGGTCGAGCGCGAGGTGGCGCACAAGGGACTCAGCGAACTGGTGGTGGTGGACACCATGCACCAGCGCAAGACGCGCATGTACGAGCTGTCCGACGCCTTCGTCGCCCTGCCCGGCGGCTTCGGCACCATGGACGAGATGTTCGAGATGCTGACCTGGGCCCAGCTCGGCCTGCATCGCTACCCCTGCGCCTTTCTCGACGTGCGCGGCTATTACCGCGACCTGCGCGCGATGATGGACCACATGGTCGGCGAGCGTTTCGTGCGCAAGGAACAGCGCGACAGCATCTGGTTCGGCGAGGAGATAGACGCGCTGTTCGACTGGATGCAGGGCTACGAGGGCATCCACCAGCCCAAGTGGATCGACCGCGACAGCGTGCACGCCTGAGCCGCACGGAGAGATGACGATGACCGGTTTCCGCGCCTTCCGCATCCGCAACGACGACGCCGGCTACCGCGCCGGCTTCGAGGAGATGGCCACCGACGCACTGACGCCCGGCGAGGTGCTGGTGAAGGTCGCCTACTCCTCGGTCAACTACAAGGACGCGCTGGCCGGCACCGGCAAGGGCCGCATCCTGCGCCGGTACCCGCTCAACGGCGGCATCGACGTGGCCGGCCACGTGGTCGCCTCCACCGATCCCGCGTTCAAGGAAGGCGACGCGGTGCTGTGCACCGGCAGCGGCCTGTCCGAGACGCGCGACGGCGGCTACGCCGAATACGCGCGGCTGGAGGCGCGCTGGACGATCCCGCTGCCGCAAGGTCTTTCGCTGCGCGAGAGCATGGTCCTGGGTACCGCCGGCTTCACCGCGGCGCTGGGCCTGCTGCACATGCAGGACAACGGCCAGACGCCCGCGCTGGGCCCGATCGCCGTCACCGGCGCCAGCGGTGGCGTGGGCCAGCTCGCGATCGACATCTACAGCCGCGCCGGCTACGCGGTGCACGCGATCAGCGGCAAGGCCGACCACTTCGATTTCCTGAAGTCGCTGGGCGCCGCCGAATGCATCGACCGCCATGCGCTCGCCTTCAGCGGCAAGCCGATGGACTCGGTCCGCTTCGGCGGCGCGCTGGACAACGTGGGCGGCGCCATGCTGGCCGGCCTGCTGCCGCTGATCGCGCCCTACGGCAACGTGGCGATCTGCGGCAACGCCGGCGGCATCGCCTTCGACGGCACCGTGATGCCATTCATCATCCGCGGCGTGAACCTGCTGGGCGTGGCCTCGGCCGGTACCGCGCGCGCCATGCGCGAACGCGTCTGGGAGAAGCTCTCCGGCGACTGGAAACCGCGCCACCTGGAGCGCATCGCCACCCGCGAGGCGACGCTGGACGAGCTGCCCGGGGTGTTCGGCCACATGCTGGCCGGAGATTCCTTCGGCCGCACCGTGGTGCGCATCGCCGCAAACTGAGGCCTGCGGCTTGGAAGCACCGCGCCGCAGGCATAGAATCCACCGAAACAACAAGGGGACACCCACCTTATGGCACGCATCCTGATCGTCGACGATTCGCCGTCGCAGCTCCTGGGCCTGAAGCGCATCGTGGAGAAACTCGGCCACGAGGCCCTCACCGCCGAGGACGGCGCCGCCGGCGTCGAGGTGGCCAAGCGCGAGATCCCCGACCTGATCCTGATGGACGTGGTGATGCCGAACCTCAACGGCTTCCAGGCCACCCGCACGATCAGCAAGGACGCCAGCACGGCGCACATCCCAGTGGTGCTGGTGACCACCAAGGACCAGGAAACCGACAAGGTGTGGGGCATGCGCCAAGGCGCGCGCGCCTACGTCACCAAGCCGATCAAGGAAGAGGAACTGGTGGCCACGCTGAAGGAATTGCTGCCGGCCTGAGCCGGGTTCCGCAGGCATCAACGAAGAACGGCGCCTCGCGGTGCCGTTCTCATTTCTGCTGCCGACGACCACGCTCAGTGGCGCGGATCGTAATCCGCGAACTGCACGCGCAGCGCCTCGTAGGCCGCGCGCTGCTCGTCGCTGACCGCGGCGGGTACGCGGATCGACAGCTCCACCAGCTGGTCGCCCGGATGCGCGCCCGGGATGCCGCGCCCCTTCAGGCGCAGCTTGCGCCCCGACTGCGAGCCGGCCGGAATGCGCAGCTCCACCGTGCCGGCCAGGGTCGGCACCGGCACCGTGGCGCCCAGCGCCGCTTCCCACGGGCTGACCGGCAGCACGTGCAGCACGTTGTGGCCTTCCAGCTTGAAGCGGGCGTCGTCGCGGATGCCCACTTCCAGCAGCAGGTCGCCTTTCGGGCCGCCGTGGCCGCCGGGATGGCCTTGCCCCGCCAGCCGGATCACCTGCCCCGGCTGGATGCCGGCGGGAATCTTCACCTCCAGCACGCGCTCCTCGCCGCGGCCATCGTGCAGGGACAGCCGGGTGCGGCCGCCGTCGAACGCGGTCTGCAGGTCGATCTCCACCCTCGCCTGCACGTCCTGTCCGCGTCGCGCGCGTGGCTGGCCGCGCTGCTGGCCATGACCGCCGGCGGCGCGGCCGAACAGGCTCTCGAAGAAATCGCTGAAGTCGCCGCCGCCCTCGCCGAAGTCGAAATGCTGGCCCTGTCCCTGGCCCCAGCCCGGCGGCGGCCGGAACTGCTCGCCACCGCGGTAGCCGCCGGCGCGCAGCTGGTCGTAGGCGCGGCGCTTCTCGGCGTCCAGCAGCACTTCCTGCGCCTCGTTCGCGGCCTTGAACTTCTCCTCGGCGCCCGCTTCCTTGTTCTTGTCCGGGTGGTACTTGCGCGCCAGCTTGCGGTAGGCGGTCTTGATCTCCGCCTCGCTGGCCTCGGGCTTCACGCCCAGGATCTCGTAATAGTCTTTGAATTCCACCGGCACTCCTTACGCCCAGGCCGCGGAGCGGCCGCATCACGCCAAACGGCCCACGGCGGATCATCATCCGCCGCGGGCCGCACCTGCAAGCGCAGGCGGATCAGTGGGCCGTGTCGATCACGATGCGGCGCGGCGCGCTCTCGGCCTTCTTCGGTATCACGATCTCCAGCACGCCGTGGCGGTTGCTGGCGGTGATGTGCTCGGCGTCGACGCTGTCGGGCAGTGCGAAGCGGCGATGGAACGGGCCGTGCGACCGCTCCTGCCGCGAGAAGCGGCCGGACGCGTCGGCCGGCTCGGCCGCGCGCTCGCCGCTGATCGACAGCACGTTGCGATCCATGTTCACCTCGATCGCCGCGGGATCTACGCCGGGGACATCGGCGCGGATGACGAAGCGCCCGTCTTCCTCGCGGATATCGACCCGCGGCGCCCACGACGCCGTGCCGGTCGGCAAGCTGCCGTCGGGCTCCGCGAAACGGTCGAATGCATGGCGAAACGCCCGCGCGTCGCGCGGCAGGCCCCACATCACGTGATGGTTCAGGCTCATCGGGAAACTCCTCGGTATGGATTGCGGCACGCCGCCGCCTGCCGACAGAGATAGGTGCGCCGCGCGGCGATTCAAGGCGACGACGGGGATGCTCTGATCCATTCTGCGTAGGCGTCACCGCGACTGTCTGTTCGCAGGCCACAGGGCCGTCGGCGAAGGCAGACTGGTCGTCTGTCGAGACGGCGGGCCGAAGGCATGCGGACAGACAGTCGCGGCCCCAACGCATTGAATCCAAAGTGAAGGGGTGATGCCCAGAAGGCACGCAGGCCGCACCGCGCAGCTTGGCAAGACGGCCCACTTCCCGGCGCCGCGCAACGCACCCCGCGCGCCTTCTGGGCATCATGCCGCCTGCGTAGAATGGATCAGAGCATCCCTAGGCCGCAGCCGCTAGCATCGGCAGGTTGCCACTGCCTCGGAAACCCCACCATGAGCGTCCAGATCGGCCAGCCGCTGCCCGACATCGAGATCAAGACCATTGCCGACGGCCGCATCGAGCCCGCCCGCACCGGTGCGCTGTTCGCCGGCCGCAAGGCGGTGCTGTTCGCCGTGCCCGGCGCATTCACCCCGACCTGCTCGGAGAAGCACCTGCCGGGCTACGTGCAGCATGTCGGGGAATTCCAGGCACGTGGTGTCGACGTGCTCTGCCTTGCCGTCAACGACGCCTACGTGATGCAAGCCTGGGCCGCGTCGCAGCAGGTACCGCCCGGTCTGATGCTGCTCGCCGACGGCAACGCCGACTTCACCCGCGCGCTGGGCCTGGAACGGGACGGCAGCGCCTACGGTATGGGCCTGCGCGCGCGCCGCTTCGCGCTGTACGCGGAAGATGGCGTGGTGCGCCAGCTGCATGTCGAGGCACCGGGCGAATTCCGCGTTTCCAGCGCGGAGGCGATGCTGGCGGCGCTCGCCGACTGAGCCAGGCCAGCGCGAACAGACCGGACGGCGGTATAGTCCGGCGCGTCGCGCCGATGCCGGGCCGACCGCGGCCCGCCTCGCCTGCCGCGCCATCCGTCGTTTGAGGGGAACCGCCATGCGCTACGCCTTGCTCGAAAGCCAGCGGGACACGCTGCTGCTCGTCGCCCGCATCCTGATGATGCTGCTGTTCGTGCTGTTCGGCTGGGAAAAGCTCACCGATTTCGGCGGCACCAGCGCCTACATGGCGGCCGAGAGCCTGCCGCTGCCCGCAGTGGCCGCGGCCGTGGTCATCCTGATGGAGTTCTTCGTGGGCCTGGCGATCGTGCTCGGTTTCTGGACGCGGCCGCTGGCGCTGCTGCTGGCCCTGTACACGCTGGGCACCGCGCTGATCGGGCACCACTACTGGACGATGACCGGCGCCGAGCACATGGCCAACATGATCAACTTCTACAAGAACCTCTCGATCATCGGCGGGCTGTTGCTGCTGTGCCTCACCGGCCCCGGAAGGTATTCGATCGATCGCCGGTAAACGCTGCACGCGGCAGCCGCGGAGCGCTCAGAAATCCCGGCTGCCGCTCAGCAGCACGCTGCGCCCGCGGTGCAGCGGCACGAAGGTTTCGTCAAACACGACATCGTGCAGATTGCGATCGAACAGGTTGCGCACGCCCAGCGTCATGCTCCAGCGCGCAGCCTGGTACGACAGGTTCGCATCCACGCGGGCCTGCCCCGGTATCGCGAAATACGCCGAGCCGTCCGACAGCTGGCCGCGGCTCGCGCTGCGCGCCAGCACGCCGCCGGCGATGCCCCAGCCGCGCAGCGACCCGTGCTGGATGCGGTAGCTGGCCCACAGGTTGAAGCGCTGCCGCGGCGTGCCGGTGGGCTGCGAGCCGTCGTGGTTGCGCACCATCGCGTTGCTCCAGGCGGCGCTGAGGTCCAGCCCCGGCGCGGGTCGGCCGTTGAATTCCAGCTCGATGCCGCGGTTGGTCTGCCCCGGGCCGGGGATGCCGAAATACGGCGGCTTGGACGAGCTGAGATCCGTGCTGTGGTCGAGCATGATGCGATAGGCCGCCACGGTGAGCATGGCGCGCTGGTCGAACAGCATCAGCTTCGCCCCCGTCTCCAGCTGGCGTGAGTGCGAGGGCAGCAGCGGCTGACCGTTCTTGCCCAGCACCTCGTCGGTCTGGAAGCCGCTGGTGGCGCTGGCGTACAGCGACAACAGCGGCGTGAGCTTGTACAGCAGCCCGGCGTTCGGTACCCATTGCGACTTGTGCTGGGTCGAAGGATTGCCATAGGCATCCTGGGTCGCCAGTTCGTAGGTGGTGCGCCGCAAGGCCAGCAGGGCGTTCCAGCGCTCGCCCAATGCAATCTGGTCCTGCAGGAACAGTGCGTGGTCGATCGACCAGGGATCGCCGGGAAAGTGCATGTCGAAGCCGTTGCCCGGGCCGGTCACCGACGCGACCGACGGCAGCGGCGGACTGGCATACAGGTTGTACACGGCTTGCGCCGGCGTGCCGAACACATCGTCGAGACTGCCGGACTGTGCCCGCGAATAATCGAAGCCCGCGACCAGCACGTGGCGGACCGCACCGCTGCCGAAACGCCCCACCACGTCGTTCTGCACGGTGTAGAACGCATCGCCGTAACGGAACCGTTCGGCCAGCGCCTGCGCATCGCCGTTCGGCGAGAAGCCGGCGAGGTTCCACTCCTGCACCGCCGAACCCTGGCGCACGTACTGGCCGCGGCTGCGGAACGTCCAGATCGCATCGAAGCGGTGCTCGAACGCATACGACAGCCGCGTGGTGCGGAACAGCGAATGGTCGCCCGGGTTGCCAATCATCAGGCCCGGCGGCGTCGCGCTGGACAGGCTGCCGCCCAGCATCACCGCATAGTCCGGAATCGGCTCACGCCGCACGATGCGCTCGGCGGAAACCACCAGCCTGTTCGCCTCGTCGCGCCAGCCGATCGACGGCGCCAGGTAGCCGCTGCGCTGGCCGCGGCGGCCCTGGCGGCTGCGGTCGGCATACTCTCCGGAGGCGACCAGGCGATACGTCCAGTGCCCGCTCTTGCCCAGCACGCCGCCCAGGTCGATGCCCAGTTGGCTGTCGCCGTACTGGCCCAGCGCGAATTCGAGCCGGCGCACCGGCAGCGCCGTCGGCTGCTTCATCACCAGGTTGATCAGGCCGCCGAAATTGTTGCTGACCGAGGCGTCGCCGATGATCGCCTGCGGCCCCTTCAGCACCTCCACGCGCTCGACGCCGATCAGCGGCGGGAAGTCGCCGTAGGAGACGATGCTGTTCGGCAGGCCGTCGATCATGCCGTTGCCGACCTGGAAGCCGCGCACCAGGAACACCGGCAGCGCGTCCGCACCGTCCAGGTATTGCACGCCGGCCACGTTGCGCACGGCGTCGGCCACGCTGCGGGCCTGCTGCGAATCCAGCAGCGCGTGTGGCACCTCGCTGACCGAGGCCGGCAGTTCGAGCAGGTCGGTGGCCATGCGCGTGGCGCCGCTGGCGATGTCGACCAGATAACCGCCCCCGTCGACCACGCCAGTGGCGACCACCGGCGCCAGCTGCCGGACATCGGCCTGCGCGGCGGACGCCCCGGCCTGTCCGGCCCCGCTCGTGCCGCTCGGCAGCGGCTTCACCACCACCGTGCCGGCATCGACAAAGCGGTAATCCAGCCCCGTACCCGCCAGCAGGCGATCGAGTGCCACCGCCGCCGTGCAGTCGCCGCTGACCCCGCGGGAACGCACGGCATCGACCCGGCCGCCCGCCGTAAGCACCTGCACGTTCGCCTGCCGGCCGAACGCGATCAGCGCGGTGGAAAGCGCCTGCGGCGGTATCGCGAAACGGAGCGTGGCCGCGCTGGCGGCATGGCCCGGCACGGCCGCGGCGCCGAACGCGACCATCGGCAGCAGCCCACCGATGGCTGGCAGCAGGGCGAACCGGCTCATGGCATCCGCTTGTCCCGGGCGAAAGCGACAAGTGTGGCACGCGCCGGGGCCGAGTGCAGCGGGGGTGCCTCCGTCACGCAGACGCCGGTAGCGGTCAACGCTGCTGCGGTGCCTGCCCGTTCGCGGAAAGCGTCACCGCGTGCTCGCCTATCCGCACCTGCAGCGGAAACACCTGGGGCAAGGCGCGCAGCCAGCCGTCGATCTCGTCGGTGCGGACCGTGCCGGTGAAGCTGAGGCCGCCGAGGTCGTCGCCGTCCATCCGCACCGGCCGGCGGCTGTAGCGGTTGACGTTGGCGATCACCACCGCCAGCGGTTCGTCGACGAATTCCAGCCGGTCGCTGCGCCAGCCGATCGCCTGCTCCGGCGTGGCCGTGCCCAGGCTCAGCATGCGCGCGGCCGGGTCCCAGGCCACGCGCTGGCCGGCCGCGGCGTCGAGCGTGCGGCCCGGCGTCGCGGCGTCGCCCGGTCCGGCGACCCGCACCTGGCCCCGGGTGACCGCCACGGCCACCGCGTCGCCGGTACGGCGCACGTCGAAGGCGGTGCCGATGTCGCGCACCGTGATGTCGCCGGCGGCGACCTCGAAGGGGCGCCGCGCGTCGTGCACGACCTGGAAATACGCCTCGCCCGCCTCCATCGCCACCCGGCGCTCGCCCCGGCTGTAGCGCACGCTGAGGCGGCTGGCGCCGCCCAGCGTCACCTGGCTGCCGTCCGCCAGCACGATGTCGCGGTTCTGCCCGGTGGCGCTCGCATAGGTCACCGGCGCGCCGGCGCCGCCTGCGAACCGTCCCCACAGCAGGAAGCCGGTACCGAGCGCCAGCGCCAGCACGGCCGCCGCCGCGGCCAGCGGCAGCCAGCTGGGCCCGTGCGGCGCAACCGCAGGCGCGAACTCGTCCAGCAGCCGGCGGCGCGCGGCCGCATCCAGCGTGCCCAGCCGCTCGCCGAACGCGCTGACATATTCGAAGGCCGCGAGATGGCGCTCGTCCTGCGCCGTCCAGTCCAGCCATTGATCCATGGTGGCCTCGGCACCGTGCGGATCGCGCAGGCGCGTCCACCAGTCGGCGGCGGCGAGCAGCAGTTGTTCGTCGGCATGGGGGGGGGTGTGGGCCATCACGGCATCTCCCGTTCTTCCACGCGCGCGCGGCAATGCGCCAGTGCGCGAGTGACGTGGTAGCGCACCATGCGGGCGCTGAGTTTCATGGATTGCGCGATCGTTTCGAAATCGCGCCCCTCGATCGCGTGCAGCACGAAGGCGCGGCTGGTCTTGGCCGGCAGTTCGCACAGCGCCGCCTGCAGTTCGCGCCACTGTTCGGCCGCTGACACGTGGCGCTCCGGCACTGGCGCCAAATGCAGTTCCGGCGCCGGTTCCATGACTTCATCCATGGATGGCGCCTCGCGCAACTTGCGCATGCGCAGGCGGTCGACCGCGAGGTTCGCCGCGATGCGGAACAGGAAGGCGCGCAGCGAATCGATCTGCTCGGGATGCTCCAGCGTGAGCATGCGCACGTAGGCTTCCTGGGCCAGCTCCTGCGCGTCGGCCAGCGAACCGAGCCGGCATTGCAGGAAGGCCAGCAGCGCGCGGTTGTGCTCGCGGAACAGCGCGGCCACCCGCGTCGCATGCCCCGGCAGTGTCGCGATCTCGTCGACGGGATTGCGCTGGTTCATGAGGCTTCCGCACAGACTCCCTGGAACAGGTGATGGACGCTGGGCATTCCGGCTCCTTGCGTGTGCTGCCGATGGCGCTCCGGCAGCGCGCCCAGCGCCGCGATCAGCAAGTGCTCGGCCTCCGTGCGCAGCGCTTCGCGCTTGCGGAACGCGGAACGGTGCTGGCTGGGCACCTCCGCCGCGGTCTTGCGCTCCGGCTCCAGCGGCAGCTCGTACCAGCCACCGTCGACCGCCCGGCCTTGCTGCTCCCCCCAGAACGCATCGTAATCCGCCACGAAGCGGCGGCGCGCATTGCGCAGGGGATGGGCCGCGTTGCCGACCGCCAGCACCCGCGTGAGGCTCCAGTGTCGCGCCAGCGCGCAGGCCAACGCCAGCATCAGGCACTTCGGACGCAGGCCGTGCAGCTGGCGCGTGAGCTCGCGCACCGTGTCGCGGGCCTCGCTGCCATCCGGCCCCTGGATGCAGCCGATCGCCAGCGTGCGTTCGTCGGTCACCGTGACCACGATGCGGTACAGCGGATGGCAATGTTCGTCGCTGAGCTGGATGCCGAGCTCGCCCTCGCAACCGAGGAAGATCGGCGGCCGCAGGCTCAGGATCAGCCGGCTGCCGTCCTTCAGCGTAAGCAGGCCCAGCGGCGCGGCGCCCTCCGCGTAGACCGCGCGGAACAGCGGCGCCGGCATCGCCGCGAGCACATGGCGGTAATGCTGGCGAATCGCCCGCAAGCGCTGGTGGCGATTCCAGCCCAGGTTGAGGTAGCGGTGGAAGTGACGCTCCTGCATGCGCGGATCGCGGCGCCGGAACGTGCGCAGCAAGGGGTTGCCCTCGACGAAGGCGAGATAGCCCGACTGTTGCCGCGGCATCAGCAGGCAGCGGGCGAGGTACTTGACCGCTATCAGCGCACGCTTGCCCGCGTCGCCGCGCCAGTCGTGGCGGCCACGCAGCGAGCGCAGGAAGTGCATCGCCGCCGATGCGGGCTCGACCACGCGCCGCGGCGCCGGCCGAGCGGCCACCCGCATGGTGTCGGCCATGCCGTACAGGGAGTGTTCCATTTCGTTCAAGGTCGTCGGCTCGCAGCGATCACGTCAGCTGCAGGACGTTTGCGGCCCGGGAAATTGAAACGGCGGCGCGCCCGTCGTGTGCCCAGCATGCGAAAAGCCCCGGACCGGGCCGGGGCTTTTCATCGTGCAATGTCTGGCGCAGATCAGGTTTCGTCCGTGCCCGCTTCCGGTGCCGTGCCGCCTTCGGGCGACACATCGCCGGCCGGCGATCCGGCTTCCTCGCCATTATCCTCATCCGCATCCAGCCGCATCACGCTGACCAGCGTTTCATCGGCGGGTAGACGGATCAGGGTGACGCCCTGGGTGTTGCGGCTGAGCTGCGAGACTTCCGCCACGCGGGTACGCACCAGGGTGCCCTGGTTGGAGATCAGCATCAATTCGTGCGCCTCGGTGACCTGCACGGCGCCGACCAGCGCGCCATTGCGTTCGGAGCACTGGATGCCGATCACGCCCTGGGTACCGCGGCCCTTCTTGGTGAACTCGACCAGCTGGGTGCGCTTGCCGTAGCCGCGTTCCGTCGCGGTGAGGATGTCGCCCTCGGCAGCCACGATCAGCGAAACGACCTGCGCGCCTTCGGCCAGCCGCATGCCGCGCACGCCGGTGGCGGTACGGCCCATCGAGCGCACGGTGTTTTCGTCGAAGCGGTTGACCTTGCCGTTCGAGGCGAACAGCAGGATGTCGCTGTTGCCGTCGGTGAGTTCGACATTGACCAGCGCATCGCCCTCGTCGAGCTTGATCGCGATCTTGCCCTTCTGCAGCTGGAACGCGAATTCGGTGAGCGGGGTCTTCTTCACCGTGCCGTGCCGGGTGGCGAAGAACACATAGCTGTCTTCGCTGTACTCGCGCACCGGCAACACCGCCTGCACCTTCTCGCCCGCGGCCAGCGGCAACAGGTTGATGATGGGCTTGCCGCGCGCGCCCGGGCCCGCCTCCGGGATCTGGTAGACCTTGAGCCAGTACACGCGGCCGGTGCTGGTGAAGGCGAGCAAGGTGTCGTGGGTGTTCACCACCCACAGCTGCTCGACCACGTCCTCGTCCTTCAGCGCCGAGGCCGAACGGCCCTTGCCGCCGCGCTTCTGTGCGCGATACGCGCTGGCCGGCTGGCGCTTGATGTAGCCGGTGTGCGACAGCGTGACCACCATGTCTTCCGGCGCGATCAGGTCCAGGACGTTCAGGTCTTCCTGCGAATGCTGGATCTCGGTGCGGCGCGCGTCGCCGAATTCGTTCTTGACCGTCTCCAGTTCCTCGCGGATCACCGTGAGCAGGCGTTCCGGGCTCTCCAGGATCTCGATCAGGCCGCGGATGATTTCCAGGATCTCGCGGTATTCGTCGGAGAGCTTCTCCTGCTCCAGGCCGGTCAGGCGATGCAGGCGCATCGCCAGGATTTCCTGCGCCTGCACCTCGGAGAGCTGGTAGCCCGCGGGCTTGAGGCCGTCGCGCGGATCCATGTCCTCCGGCCGCGAAGCCTCGGCACCGGCGGCGGCGAGCAGCGCACCGACCATGCCCGGCTGCCACTTGCGTGCCAGCATGCGCTCGCGCGCCTCGGCGGGCGAGGCCGAGTTCTTGATCAGCTCGATCATCTCGTCGATGTTGGCGAGCGCGACGGTGAGGCCTTCGAGGATGTGGGCGCGGGCGCGCGCCTTGCGCAGCTCGAAGATGGTGCGGCGGGTCACCACCTCGCGGCGGTGGCGGATGAAGGCCTCGAGGATGTCCTTGAGGTTCAGCAGCCGCGGCTGGCCGTCC
>Ga0209455_1000443_pt1 | contig 31952 bp, 29 predicted proteins | sample AraplaCol_mCL_r2_FD_184275 | JGI IMG/M metagenome (GOLD analysis project Ga0209455, IMG submission 184275) | Arabidopsis root microbial communities from North Carolina, USA - plate scrape CL_Col_mCL_r2 (SPAdes) (version 2) | ecosystem: Host-associated > Plants > Roots > Endosphere | place: USA... | reverse complement strand
GTCGCGCTGGAAGAAAATGGCCGCGTGCTGCGCATCGACTGGGCCAGTGAGGACCATGTCAGCCGCTTCGACGTCGCCTATCTCGCCGATCTGCGCAAGGCGCCGGATGTCCTGCCGATCGAGCGCCGGACCTGGGACCGCGACGCCATGGTGGCTGGCGCGCCCTCGGTCACTTTCGACGGCTTCATGAAGGACGACGCCGTCCTCAAGGATTATCTCGAGAAGGTTGAGAGCCACGGCCTCGCCTTCGTCGAGGGCGTGCCCGGCGAGCCGGAAGCGACGCAAGCCGTGGCGAAGCGCATCGCCTATATCCGCGAGACCATTTTCGGCGGCTATTGGGACTTCACCGCCAATATGGAACATAAGGACACCGCCTATACATCGATGGCAATCGGACCGCATACCGACGGCACCTATGCCTTCGATGCGCCCGGCTACCAGATGTTCCATTGCCTGGCGGCGGAATGCACCGGCGGCGAGAACGTGCTGATCGACGGCTTCAAGATCGCCGAGCTGATGCGGCGCGAACATCCCGAAGACTTCAAGGCCCTCACCGAGATCGCCATTCCCGGCCAGTATCTCGATCATGATCGCGGCGTCCATCTGATGGCGCGCCGCCCCCTGTTCCGGCTCAACGATCTCGGCGAGTTGGTCCAGGTCAGCTACAACAATCATGACCGGGCACCCTTCACGCTGAGCGCGGTGCAGCAGAAGGCCTTCTACAAGGCACTGGCCACCTTCGCCAAATATTGCAACGACGAGACCCTGCAGTATCGCCGGCGCCTGCTGCCGGGTTCGGTCCTGCTGTTCGACAACTGGCGCGTCCTGCATGCCCGCGACGCCTATACCGGCTATCGCCGTCTCTCCGGCGTTTATCTCAACAAGGAAGATGTCGAAAGCCGGCTGCGCGTCCTGCGCATCAAGGCCGGCGAAGCGGTCTGAGCCGGCAATTCTGGACCGGCATTTGACACCGGAGATCAATGCCAAGCGGCTGCTGGAGGACCTCCAGCAGCTGCGTTCTTTTGGCGCCACGGGAACCGGCGTGGTCCGGCTTGCGCTCTCGCCAATCGATGTCGCGGCACGTCGGTGGCTGGCCGCGCGCATGGAGGCGGCGGGGCTTGCGGCGACTGTGGATGGCGTCGGCACCGTCTTCGGCCGCTCGCGCCGCGCCGGACCGACCCTGCTCATCGGCTCGCATAGCGACACGCAGCCGACCGGCGGTTGGCTCGATGGTGCCCTCGGTGTCATCTACGGCCTGGAGATCGCCCGCGCCCTCGGTGAGGCGCCTGGGACACAGGACCTCTCCATTGACGTCGCCTCCTGGTGCGATGAGGAAGGCACCTTTGCCGGCTATCTCGGCAGCCGCAGCTTCGTCGGCGAAGCGGTCGACGATGCCATCGCCACGGCGACGAATCGCGCAGGACAGCGATTGGAAGATGCCCTGCGCAAAGCGGGTCTTCTTGGCCAGCCGCGCATGCGGCTGGAGCCGGGACGCCATGTCGCCTATCTCGAACCGCATATCGAACAGGGCGGCCGCCTGGAAGCGTCTGGCAAATCAATCGGTGTTGTCACCACCATCGTCGGCATCCGCGAACTGCGGGTCACCTTCACGGGACAGCGCAATCACGCTGGGACGACACCGATGAAGATCCGGCGCGATGCGGCAATGGCCCTGATCCACTTCGTCCAGCGTCTGGACGAGGCATTCCGCGCGTTGGCCGATGCGGATACGGTTTGGACGATCGGCCGGATCGAGCTCGATCCTGGCTCGCTCAGTGTGGTGCCAGGCAAGGCCGAGCTGTATCTGCAGTTCCGCGATGCCGATCCCAAGCGGCTGCGGGCGATGGAAGCCAAGCTGGCCGAGCTGGTGCAGCGAGCCACCGCAACAGGGGCGGTCGAGGTCAGGCTGGACGAGCACGACGCGCCCTCAGAGCCGGTCGCCATGGATGAGGTCCTGCAAGGTCATATCGCCGCTGCCGCTGAGGCGATCGCGCCGCAGGATTGGATCAGGATGCCGAGCGGCGCCGGCCATGACGCCCAGGTGATCGCGCCGCATCTTCCCAGTGGCATGCTCTTCATCCCCAGCATCGGCGGGATCAGCCACGATTTCACCGAGGATACCAATAGCGATCAGATCGTTCTCGGCTGCCGGGTTGCCGCCAGGGCGGCGGTCAATATTCTGCGCGCGGCCGGGATCTAGGTTGATTCCGGCTGTTCTCGTTTCGAGAACAGGACAAAGGTGAAGGCGCCCGGCAGCGACATGGCGATGGTCAGGCCGCGCAAGATCAGGCCAAGCAACACGGCGTCATGCAGCGGCCAACCAATGCTGGTGAGGCAATAGGCGGCGACAGATTCGGCGACGCCGATGCCGTTGAAGCTGATCGGGATCAGCTGCACCAATTGCAGCATCAGGATGATCGTTGCCGTGGTCCAGAAGCTCGCCTCGGGATAGATCCAGCGGCCGAGCAGGGCGGTGGCGACGCCGGACAGGATCATGATGGCGATCGACAGGCCGATGATCCCCAGTGCCTTCCAATGCAGGTCGAGCGCGGTCGCGCCCATTGTCTGCAGCTTTCCCAGTATGACCATCAGCAGTCGCGAGAGCCGGTTGCCGCTACGCAAGAGGAAAACCACGCAGAGGCAGCCGAGGCCTGCCAGCAACAACAGAGCAGCAGACCAGCCGATCATCCGGTTGACCAGGATCTGCAACGGTCCGAGGTCGACCAGGATGAGCAGCACCAACAGAACGATCATCAGACCGATCAAGCCAAATATCCGGTTGATCAGCAGACCGCTGACGATGGTGCCGAGGCGGCTATAATGGCGATGCAGGACGGCAGCGATCGCCGCGTCACCGCCCACCGAACTCGGCAGGAAGTTGTTGGCGAAGAGGCCCATCCAGTTGAGCGCCAGCATGCGCGGCAGGGAGATGCCGATCCCCAGCGCCTGCAGAATGACATATTGCCGGACGGCGGCCAGGGCATTGCTGAAGATCAGCACCGCGGCGGTAACGATCAAGGCAAGCGGGGAGACGTCGCGGGCAGCGGCGATCAGGTCGCTCGGCTGGGCAAAGTGAATGAGCCAGGCAAGCAGCAGCGCCGAGACCAGAATCTGGGCGATCAGGAAATAGTGGCGCCGTCCGATCTTCATGAAGGCAATCGTCTCTCGCTGGGAAATCCCGGCTCCTGGTGACTGCCCGGACGCCAATGGCGCGTCCGCGGCGCCGCGACGCGAAGCCATCCGGCGATCTCTAAGCCATCGAGGGTCTTTGATCAACTGGCGGAGCCGGCTGCCGGACGAAGGCGATTTCCGGCCGAGTCGGCCGCCGGGCATGGCGCGCGCGGCCGCCATGCCCGAAAACCGGCCCCTTGGGGCTACTCTGCGGCGACGGCGTAACGCTGCTGACGGGCCAGTTCCGCACCCATTTCATCGCAATACCAGTCGATGAAATTGCGCACGCCGAATTCGATATCTGCGGAATAAGGACCAGGCTCATAGGCCTTGGAATTGACGCCGAGCTGGTTGTCCTCGGCCAGTTTGCGGTCCTGCTCATTAGTCGCCGCCCAGACCTTGGCCAGGCGCTCGATATCGTAATCGACCCCTTCGACGGCATCCTTGTGAACCAGCCATTTGGTGGTGACGGCGGTTTCCTGCGGACCCAGAGGCAGCACCCGGAAGGCGATGACGTGGTCCGCCAGCAGATGGTTCCAGCTATTGGGCAGGCTCAGCATGCGGCAGGAGCCCATATCGGGATCGGCCAGATTGCCAAGCAGCTTCTTGCTGGCGACGGTGCCGTCCATGGTCATGGAATGGGCACCGCGGATGAAGGGCAGGCGCACGGCGCGGTAGCGCAGGTTATGCGGTGTCGCGGCATGGGGAATGCCCTGGGCGTCCCAATCGGCCGCCTTCTGCAGCAACAGGTCGCGGTATTTGGGATCGAGGCGCGGGTCGTCGGTGTTGTCGTATTCGGACAGCGTATTGAGCAGTTCCGGATGCGATCCCTTGCAGTGATAGCATTCGCGGTTGTTCTCAATCACCAGCTTCCAATTGGCCTTCTCGATCAGCGTGCTCTCGAAGGCGACCTTGCAATTGTCGATGTCATGCGGCGCCAGATAGGGCTCGACGTCGCGCCGATAATCGTCAAAGGCCGGCGGTGTGTCGGCCAGGCTGATGAAGATGTAGCCGGCGACCACTTCGACATGAACCGGCTTCAGCGAGAAGCTGCTCTTGTCGAAATCGGAGCCCATATGGCCGGCAAAGGCCAGCGAGCCATCGAGGTTGTAGGTCCACTGGTGATAGGGGCAGACCAGCTTGGCGCCGCTGCCCTTTTCCTTGAGGCAAAGGCGCGAGCCGCGATGCCGGCAGGTATTGTGGAAGGCGCGGACCTGGCGCTGCGAATCGCGCACCACCACCACCGACTCATTGCCGAAGGAAACGGTGAAATACTTGCCTGGGGTCGGGATCTCGCAGGTCAGGCCGGCGAACAGCCAGTTGCGGCCGAAGATATGTTGCAGATCCAGGTCGTAGAAGCCCGGATCGTTATAAAAGGGCTGGGCAAGGCTGTAATTGGGCTTGCGGGAGTCGAGGAAATTCAGCATTCGGCTGCTGGCGGTCATCGGCATGACTCAAAATCCGTCCTTGGCGCCTTCCCCACGGAAGGTCGGTTGCGCAATGGATCGGGGCGGATGGTCCGGCCTGCATCGGTCGCGGCAAGCAAGATGCAGCCGGGAGTCCGAGACAGTCTTCGGACGCGATCGCCCCCGCGATCCGTCTCACTCAAGCGAAGGCTGGTTTCCGGACTCGGCTGGCGCGCACGGATCCGGCTCGCGCCGGATTCCCCGCTTCGCTGCGACCTTCCCAGGGCTCTTGCGGCCCCAGTGGCATGCCCGCAGCGATTAACCAGCCCCACCGTTGCGGGGCAGTGGCGGCTTGGACGTCATGGGTTGCCCCACGGTGCCTGACCGCGCTTCCCAATTACCCGGAAATGCGAGCATTTCCGGCACCTTGGCTTGCCCGATGCATCAGCATCGGATGCCGAGACTGTAAGCGGCAACGGGCGGAATGCGTCCGCATGGTTGCGACAAATTCTGACGCGTTCTCGCCCCGGCCGATGAAAGGCCTGCGGAAATTTCTCCGCATGGCATGATTTTTCCGCAAGCGGCATCCGTTTGCAGCGTAGCTGTGATCAGAAGATGGGTACCATGCCGAGGTGATCGGCGAGGGTGAAGAGGATCTGATTGAGGACCAGATCGAGGATGACGAAGGCGGCGGCGAAAAAGCCGGAGATCTGCAGGCAGACCGCCAGGATATAGCCTTCGCAGACCAGGGAAAGGATGATGCTGGCAATGTCCAGCGCCTGCAGGAGGCCCGCGTCAAGGCCGGCCCAGCCGAGCAGCGAGAGCGGCAGGCTGGTGAAAACCGCGAGGATGCTGAGCCAGTTATAGACGGCGATGCAGCCGATGACCCGCTTCTCGCGATCGATATAACGGGCGATCCACAGCAGGAAGAGCGGGAAATAGGCCCAGTTGATCGCATAGGCGATGATCATCGCAGCCGACATGCGCAAGGTCACGGGCGGTTGCTGCGGCTCATGCAGCAGATAGAGCCGCAACAGGAAAATCACCAGCAGGGGCGCCGCCAGCCAGAAGGAGCGCAGCGCGCCGTCGCGGCTGCGATCGTAGAATTGCACGAAGCTCGGATCGAAACGCAAGATACGCAGCAGCCCGCGCAGGGCGTATCTGGTCTCAGCGAGGCTGATCATCAAAGAAGGCCTCGAGGACATGTTCATAAATGCGGCTCAAGGCGATGATATCGGCGACCGGCACGTTCTCGTCGACCTTGTGCATGGTCTGGCCGGCGAGGCCGAATTCCACCACCGGGCAGTAATCCTTGATGAAACGGGCATCTGAGGTGCCGCCGGTGGTCGACAGCTCCGGCTTGCGGCCGAGCTCCCGGGCGACGGCGCCGGAGAGGATATCGCTCAACCGCCCGACCGGGGTGATGAAGGAGGCGGAGGAGGAGCCGAGGGTGAGTTCATAGTCGCCGCCGACCGCATCGAGGCGGCGGCGGATCTCCGCTTCCAGGCTGGCGATCGAATAGCGGTCATTGAAACGCGCATTGAAGGTGGCGCGCGCCTGGGCCGGAATCACGTTGCTGGCGCTGTTGCCGACATCGACGGTCGAGAATTGCAGCGAACTCGGCTGGAAATGCTCGGTCCCCTGGTCGAGCGGCGTCTCGGTCAAAGCGGCGATCATCTTCGACAGGCGATGGATCGGATTGTCAGCGAGATGCGGATAGGCTGTGTGGCCCTGGATGCCTTGAACGGTGAGATGCCCGGTGAAGCTGCCGCGCCGGCCGATCTTGGCCATCTCGCCCAGTTTCTGCGGGTTGGTCGGCTCGCCGACCAGGCAGGCATCCCAGGTTTCGCCTTCGGCTGCCAGCGCTTCGAGCACCGGCTTGGTGCCGTTATAGGCCGGCCCCTCTTCGTCACCGGTGATCAGGAGCGAAATGCTGCCGCTGAAATTCTCATCCTGGCGATCGAGGAAACGGCCGGCGGCGGCGGCAAAGGCGGCGACGGCGCCCTTCATGTCGGCGGCGCCGCGGCCATAGAGCCTGCCATCGATTACGTCACCGCCGAAGGGATCGACGCTCCAGCTTTCCCGCCGGCCGACCGGCACCACGTCGCTATGGCCGGCGAAGCAGAAATGCCTGGGCTTGTTGGCGCGCGAGGCGCCCTGGCGGGTCGCCTTGGCATAGAGATTCTCGATGCGGTCGGTGCCCGGTTGCTGGAATGGCATGCGGCGGCAGGTGAAGCCGATCATCTCCAGCGCGGTGGTCAGGGTATCGAGCGCACCGGCGTCTTCCGGTGTCACGCTGGGGCGGCGGATCAGCTCCGCCGCCAGCTTAACGGGGTCGAGGACCGGTGCGCTCATAATACTCCTTAAGCGGTACGTTGGTCTGTGTCGCGCAAGAGCTCGTTGATCGAGGTCTTGCTGCGGGTCTTTTCATCGACCCGCTTGACGATCACCGCGCAATAGAGGCTGGGACCGGGCTCGCCATTGGGCAGCGGCTTGCCGGGCAGGGTACCCGAGACCACCACCGAATAGGCCGGCACGCGGCCGTAGAAGATCTCGCCGGTCGCCCGGTCGATGATCTTGGTGGTCTGGCCGATATAGACGCCCATCGAGAGAACGGCACCTTCCTCGACGACGACACCCTCGACCACTTCCGAGCGGGCGCCGATGAAGCAATTGTCCTCGATGATGACCGGGCCGGCCTGCAGCGGCTCCAGCACGCCGCCGATGCCGACACCGCCGGAGATGTGGCAGTTCTTGCCAATCTGGGCGCAGGAACCGATCGTTACCCAGGTATCGACCATGGTGCCGGAATCGACATAGGCGCCGACATTGACGAAGCTCGGCATCAGCACCACGCCCGGGGCGATATAGGAGCTGCGGCGCACCACGCAATTCGGCACCGCGCGGAAGCCGGCATCCTGGAACTCGGTCTTGCCCCAGCCGGCGAATTTCGACGGCACCTTGTCGAACCAGGCCGATTTGCCGAAACCAAGGCCGCTGTAATCGTCGCCGGCCGGGATGACCTGCGAATCATTGAGACGGAAGGAGAGCAGCACGGCCTTTTTCAGCCACTGATTGGTCTCCCATTTGCCGCCGCGCTTCTCGGCGACGCGCAGTTCGCCGCGATCCAGCGCGGTGAGTGCGGCATCGACCGCGGCGCGGATATCGCCGCCGGTGCTGCTGTTGATCTCGGTACGCTTGTCCCAGGCGCCGTCGATGGCGGCCTGCAATTGGGCGATATTCATGCGGATTTCCTGCTCCTGATCACCGTGTCGTTCAACCAGCCTGCCAGGTCGTCGGTGGCATGATGCACGAAGCTCATATCCTCGAGGGCCTGGGCCCAGTCATTATGGGTCTTGATCCAGATGGTGCACATGCCCAGTTCCGCCGCCGGCTGCAAATTCCGCGGCATATCGTCGAGCATGGCAGCCCGTTCCGGGGCGACGCCGAAGCGGCTCAGCATGGCGCGGTAGCTGCCATGATCGGGTTTCGGGATGTAATCGGCATCGGCAATATCGAAGATGCCATCGAAATGGCTGCCGACTTTCAGCCGCCCCATGACGTTCTCGGCATGTTTCGTGGTGCCGTTGGTGAAGATCACCTTGCGACCGGGCAGGGCCGTCAAAGCGGCATCCAGCCGGCCATCCGGCTGCACGCCGCTGACATCGATCTGGTGCACGAAATCGAGGAAATCGCCCGGTTCGACGCCGTGGTTGATCATCAGGCCGCGCAACGTCGTCGTATGTTCGCGGAAATACTGCTTCTGCAGCGCCCTTGCATCGGTCGGCGACAGATCGAGCAATTGCTGGACATAGAGCCCGATGCGCTGGTCGACCTGGTCGAACAGGCGGCAGGAAGCGGGGTAGAGCGTGTTGTCGAGATCGAAGACCCAGGTCTCGATCTCTGTCAGGGCCGGCGGCATAAATTCCTCACAAGAACCTGCACGCACCTTATGATTCCCGCTGTCTGCTGGCAAGCAGACTGGCATTTGCGGAGTTGGTCGCGGGGGTCAAGCGATCAAATGGGGGCGCCGGGCTAGAGCCGGATCGTTTCAGCAGCTGGACACAGCCACGAAGCGGGTTGGCGGTACAGACGGGATACCCCCCGCAAGGGCGAGCGGCATCCTGGCAAACGAAACGCGGCGGCATTGCTGCCGCCGCGTCCGTCATCGAACTTCTATCGACCAGCGTTCCTGGTCGCGCCGAGCTTAGGCGCGCGGCTTCAGGCCGAGATCGGTGACCGCTTCCTGCAGCTTCTTCACGCCGTCAGCCTTCTTGTCAGCCGACTTGCAGAGGTCGCCGCCATCGGTGCGGGCCTGCTTGGCATCGGCAGCCTTCGCGGCGTTGCCGTGGGTCTTGATCGCCGCATCAAACTGCTTCTCCAGCTTGGTGCACTGCTGGGCCGGCGTCAGTGTCGCGGCAGAGGCAGCGGCGCCACCGGCGGCCAGCATGACGCCAGCGGTGAGAACAAGAGCGAGCTTCTTCATAGTCAAAGTCCTTGTCTAGTTGCCCCGATCGCGGTTGCGGGGCGGATGATCGCGCATTCATCTCCAGCCCATCTCCTGAGCCCTTGGTCTTCTGCCATCGGCGGGAGATGCATGATCCGTGTCGCATGTCGCCGCTGGCGACGTTGAACAGCGGACACATGTGCTGTTGTCAGGAAGTTAGAACCGGGATGTAACGTTGATATGACCGCGAGGCCCGCTTTTGTAACGGAATGCAACAAGTTGCGGGCTGTTACCAAGCGTTACCAATTAACGCTTCCCTGACGGCTTCGAGTCGCGGCGCGTTGCGTCGATGGCCCGCTTCGTCACTGGGTTCAGTTGCAGGGCTCAGTTGTGGAAGCCGGTATGCCGCTTCAGCCAGGAAAACAGCCGGTCGCTCTGCAGCCGCTGCTTCCGTGTTTCCAGTTCGAGGCCGATCGACAGCACCCGCCCATCGCGGACATCGCGCACCACCAGTTCCACCTCGCCCAAAGACAGGCGGTCGCCGACCACTAGGCGCTTGCCGAGCTGGTGATGCAGCAGGTCCCCCAAGGTCTCGTCGGCATTGATCGCCACGGCGCCGGCCTTGGCCAGGTTTTCCAGCGGCAGGCCGTATAGCAAAGCGAGATCGCCGGCCGGTGTCTCGGCGGCGAAGACGAATTCGCCGAAGCCCTCCGGCTCGGCCTTGGCGGCGATGTCGCGCGGACCGAACAGGCGCTGCAGCGAGACGATATCCGGCGCCGGTGTCAGAGTGATCACATAGTCATCGATGGCTGGGCGCTGTGCCATCGGCCGTTCCAGCGGCTGGTTGCCGCGGATGACGGAGAGGATCTGGCTGCCGGCCGGCAGATGCAAAGCCCCGTAGTCATGGGCCAAAGCGCGCGCCGCCTTGCCGATGCGGATGCCGCAAAGCTCCCGGTCGCCGGCGGAATCGAGGCCGAAATCGGAATAGTCGCCGTGGCTTGGCGGCTCGGGCACCAGCAGATCGAGCCAGCGCCCGGCGCGGCTCGCCGTCCAGCCCTGGATCAGCAGCGAGGCCAGCACAGCGACGAAGGCGATGTTGAAATAGCTCTGGGCATTCGGCAGGCCGGCCAGGATCGGCATCGAGGCGAGGAAGATCGGCACGGCGCCACGCAGGCCGACCCAGGCGATATAGGCCTTTTCCCGCCAGTTGAAGCGGAAGGGCGCAAGGCAGAGATAGACCGCGACGGGACGTGCCACGAAGATCAGGCCAAGCCCGATCAACACCGCGAAAGTGAGGTCGCGCAACAGGGCGGTCGGCGTCACCAGCAGGCCCAGCAGCAGGAACATGGTGATCTGCGACAGCCAGGCGAGCCCGTCGAGAAAGCGGCCGATGATCTGCTGTGCGCGATGCGGGGCCGAAGCCAGCATGACCCCGACGAGATAGACGGCGAGAAAACCCGAGCCGCCCAGCAGGTTGGTGCCGGCAAAGACCGTCAACACGGTGGCGGCGGCGAGAATGGGATAGAGGCCCGCCGACAAGGTGAGGCGCTCGAGCAGGAAGCGCAAGGCAAGGCCACCGACCACGCCGCAGACGACGCCGAAGATCAGCTCGGCCAGCAGCTCCCGCACCACCAGCCAGGCGACGCTGAGTTCGGGATGACGGACGAGCTCGAGGCAGATCAGGGTGAGCAGGACGGCGACCGGGTCGTTGATGCCGGATTCCATTTCCAGGGTGCCGGTGACGCGGCGATTGACGGCCTGGCCCTTGCCATGCAGCAGCATGAAGACGGCGGCGGCATCGGTCGAGGCGAGCACCGCCCCCACCAGCATGCCCTCGGCCGGTGAGCGATGGCCGAGTGTGACGGCCAGGACGGCAAGGATGCCGGCGGTGATCAGGACGCCCAGTGTCGCCAGGCTGAACGAGGGCAGGCCGACCATGCGGACGACGTCGCGCGGCATCTTGAGGCCGCCTTCGAACAGGATGATCGCCAGAGCGACGCTGCCGACGCCGAAGGTGAGGTTGAAATTGCTGAAATGCAGGCCGACGACACCGTCTTCTCCCGCCAGCATACCGAGAATGAGGAAGATCAACAGCAGGGGGGCGCCCAGTTTGGCTGAGAGGCGGGTGGCGAGGATGCTGATGATGGCCAGCCCGCCACCGAGGAAGATCAGCTGATTGATCAGGTCCACGCCGCTTTGTCCCCCTCCATGATGATCCGATGCGCCTTAAGCAAAGTGCCCAAAGCTGTGGGTGAGATCAACCTTGCGATGTGCGCTGAGCACGCAAACGCGACGATTTCGCACAGCAGCGAGTTGACCGGCGCCGGTACTTCCCTAAAGTGGAGGCCGCAACAGCCGCCATTCGGCGGCAAAAGGGGCAAATACGACGCCGGCGGAGATCGGGGCCGGCAGAGATGGGGATCATGTTCGACAAGGCCAAGCCGACCAAGCAGGAATTGACCAAGCTCGCCAAGGGCCTCGAGGCTGCGGCCCGCCTGGCCGAGCAGGTCGCCACCCTCGACCGGGCGATCGAAAGCGAGATCAAGGCGCTGGCCTTCGTCGATGACGCCGCCCGCAAGGAGCTCTCCCGCACCCAATTGTCTCTCGGCGTCGGCAACGCCTATCTGAAGCGCCTGGCCGCCGAAGGGGCTGCCTATCTCGCCGCCCAGGCCGGCAAGCCGGCGCCCAAGGCGAAGACCAAGGCCAAGGGTGCCGCGAAGAAGCCAGCCGCGAAAAAGACTGCCAAGAAGCCGGCAGCGAAGAAGAAGGCGGCGAAGAAATAACACGGGCGGTAGCCAGCTGGCTATCGAGCTGTATCTCTCATCCTTGCCAGGCCCGGACTTGATCCCGTCGGCGTAGGCCGACATTCGTCGGCGGGCATCTACGGCAACCGTAAGCGCAGTCTCACCCATGGATCCTCGGGTCAAGCCCGAGGATGAGCACTTGGCTGTGAATAGCGCCCACAATAGTCAAACAAAAGAAAAGGCCGGCATTGCACCGGCCTTTTGCATTTCATCTGGCGCGCGTTGAGCGCCGACGATAATCAACCCCGTGTCACCCCCGCGTGACGAGGGTGCCCTGGCCAGCTGGGGTGAAGATTTCCAGCAGCATCGAATGCGGCACCCGGCCGTCGAGGATAACGGCGGCTTCGACACCGCTTTCGACCGCCATCAGGCAGGTCTCCAGTTTCGGGATCATGCCGCCGGAAATGGTGCCGTCGGCAGTCAGCGCCCGTACCTGGCTGGCGGTGAGGTCGGGCACCAGCTGGCCGGACTTGTCGAGCACGCCGGCGACATCGGTCAGCATGACGAGGCGCGCGGCACCCACCGCGGCGGCGATCGCACCGGCGGCGGTATCGGCATTGATGTTATAGGTCTGGCCATCCGGACCGAAGCCGACCGGGGCAATGACCGGCACAATGCCGGCCTGTTCCAGGCAGCTGATGATGCGTGGATTGACGGCGGCGGGCTCGCCCACCAGGCCGAGATCGACCGGCTTGCCGTCCTTGATCATCTCCGCCTTGCGGGCCTGCAGCAGGTTGTCATCCTTGCCGCTGATGCCGACGGCATGGCCGCCGGCCGCGTTGATGGCGGCGACGATCTGCTTGTTGATGGTGCCGGAGAGGACCATCTCGACCACTTCGACGGCGGCGGCATCGGTGACGCGCAGGCCGTCGATGAAGCTGGATTGGATGTTGAGGCGCTTCAACTGCTCGCCGATCTGCGGGCCGCCGCCATGAACGACGATCGGCAGGATGCCGGTCTGGCGCAGCAGGGTGATATCGGCGGCGAAGACCTTCGCCAGTTCCGGATTCACCATGGCATGGCCGCCATATTTGATGACCAGGCGGCGGCCTGCATATTTCTGCATATAAGGCAGCGCCTCGGTCAGCGTGCGGGCGGTGCGGAGCCAATGTTTGGTGTCGGTAAAGTTGATCTGGGACATCGATCTATGACCTGGACCTTAAAGCGGTGAACCGTGAGGACACCGGACCGGCTCGGCTTGTGGCGGTCGCCCCGGAGGCGGTTGCGGGGCATTGATGCCCCCTGCAGCGCGGGCAGAAAGTGCGGCTTCCCGCCGCAGAAATCAACAGGGGAAATCGCCGCAGCCGGCGCCGTCACAAGCTTGTCAGATTGCTACCGACTGGCCAATCGCGCCAGCCCGTCGCTGGCGACGGCTTGGTCAGGCCTCGAACCCGTCCGCCACGATGAACTGGCAGCGCGCTGCCTTGGTCCGGAACGGCAGGATGCGCTGGTATTCCGGCGAGTGGTACCAGGCCTCGGCCTTCTCCCGCGAGGCGAATTCCAGCATGGCGATGCGCTGGAACGGCATCTCGCCTTCCAGCACCGTGAAGGCGCCGCCGCGGACCAGGAAACGGCCGCCATAAGCCTCGATGGTCGGCATCACCTGGGTGCGGTACTGCTCGAACATCTGCGGATCGTCGATGCTTTCATAGACAATGCAATAAGCTTTCATGGCATGCCTCTAGTTGGGGAAACGTCACGCCGATCTAAAAGCTGGACGGGCCGAAAGGCAAGATAAGAGACGGGACCGTCTTGTGAAGATTGGCGTCAGATGCTTCTTACCTGGCGCCACGCAACAGGAGGAGCCAATGGAGCGTTGCTAATCGCCCCGTGCCGCTGATCTTGCTTACTGGCCCTTGGCGATCTCGGCCAGGCTGTCGCGCAATTCGCCGATGCCGATGCCGTCATGAGCGCTGGTGACGATAATCTCCGGATGGCAGGCCGGGCGTTTCGACACCTTGGCGGCGATCTTCTGCTTCATCGCCTCGACCTCAGGCAGTTTCGCCTTGTCGGCCTTGGTCATGACGATCTGATAGGAAAGGCCGAAGCTGTCCATCAGATCCATCAGCTGCTCGTCGGATTCCTTGTAGCCATGCCGACTGTCGACCAACAGCAGCACCCGGCGCAGGGTCGAGCGGTTGCGGATATAGCTCTGGGTGACGGCGCTGAAGGATTTGCGCTGAGCCTTCGAGACCTCGGCATAGCCGTGCCCGGGCAGGTCGACCAGCCAGATCTTGTTGCCGAGATTGAAGAAATTGAGCTGCTGGGTGCGCCCGGGCGTGTGCGAGACACGGGCCAGGTGATTGCGGCCGGTGAGGGCGTTGAGCAGGCTCGATTTGCCGACATTGGAGCGGCCGGCAAAGGCCACTTCGGTCAGCCCGAGCGGTGGGATTGCCGTGGCGCGATCGGCACCGGCAACGAACTGGCATTCCTGGGCAAACAGCCAGGCGCCATCGAAATCGTCACCGGTGCCACTCATCTCGCTTCAATCCAACTTTCAGGGATACCGGTCAGGCCTTGGCCCGGCTCGGCATCGGATGGTTCATCCGCCACATCAGGAAACGCTGCTGCAGGATGGAGAGCGTATTGTTCCAGGCCCAGTAGATGACGAGGCCGGCCGGCATGCTGCCCAGCATGAAGGTGAAGACGATCGGCATCGCCGTCATCATCTTCGCCTGCACGGGATCCGGCGGCGTCGGGTTGAGGCGCTGCTGCATGAACATGGTGAAGCCCATGATCAGCGGCCAGATGCCGATCGACAGCGTGTGGACGATGCCGCCCACCACCGGGATGGCAGCGAGATGCGAGACGTCATAGGGCAGCAGGCCGAAGAGATTCATCCAGGAGGTGGGATCCGGCACGCTCAAATCGTGGATCCAGCCGAAGAACGGCGCCTGGCGCATCTCGATGGTGACGTAGAACACCTTGTAGAGCGAGAAGAAGACCGGAATCTGCACGAAGACGGGCAGGCAGCCGGCGGCCGGATTGACCCTCTCCCGCTTGTAGAGCGCCATCATCTCTTGATTGAGCTTCTGCTTGTCCTCGCCGAACTTCTCGCGCATCGCCTGGATCTGCGGCGTCAGCTGCTTCATCCGGTTCATCGACTTGTAGGACTTGTTGGCGAGCGGGAACATCAGGGTCTTGACGCAGATGGTCAGGATCATGATGGCGATGCCGAAATTGCCGACCGTCTTGTAGAGCCAGTCGAGCAGCAGCATCAGCGGCTTGGTGAAGAACCAGTACCAGCCGAAATCGATGGCGAGATCGAAATTGCCGATCGCCTGGTTATCGCGATAGGTGCGCAGCAGGTTGACTTCCTTGGCGCCGGCGAACAGCCGCTGGGTCGTGCTGACACTGGCGCCGGCCGCAATCTCGCGCGGCTTGCCGGCAAAGTCGGCCTGATAGGAATCGGTCTTCGGCTCATAGAAATAATCGCCGGTGATCGGTTCGGCATTGTCGGCGATCTGCGCCACCAGCCAATATTTGTCGGTGATGCCGGCCCAGCCGCCAGTGCCGCTGTAGGTCAGGATGGGGTTGGCGGCATCTCCCGCCTGCTTGCGCACATCGGAATAAGACGGGTCGCGCAGGCTGCCGCCCAGCTCGCCGATCATGCCTTCATGCAGCACATAGGTCTGGCTCGGATGCGCCGGCGTGCCGAAACGCTTGACGCGGGCATAGGGACGCAGATTGACCGTGCTGCCGCTCTTGTTGTCCACCGACTGGGTCACGGTGAACATGAAATTGTCGTCAATGGCGAAGCTGCGCTTGAAGACCAGGCCCTGGCCGTTATCCCAACTCAGCGTCAGGTCCTTGCCGGGGGCGAGCGTCGCGCCATCGGCCTGCCAGACGGTATCGGCGCCCGGCAGAGCGATCTTGGAATCGTCGCTGGTCCAGCCGTAATCGGCATAATAGGCATTGGCCGCGCCATAAGGCGACAGCAGGGTCACCAGCGGGCTGTTATGGTCGAGCGTCTCGCGATAGTCCTTGAGCTCGAGGTCGTCGAGACGGCCACCCTTGAGGGCGATCGAGCCCTTGAGGCGCGGGCTGTCGATGGCGACGCGCGGGCTCTGCTTCAACGCCGTGTCACGGTCGAGCTGCGGCACGGCCGGCTCGGCCGGCACAGTGGCGGCCGTGCTCTTGGTTCCGCCCTGTTCGGCTGCTTGCTGGGCCGCCTGCTGCTGCGCGATCTGCTGCTGGTGCAGACGCGGCGCCTCGAAGAAAAACTGCCAACCAACCAACACCGCGATGCTGAGTACAATGGCGAGAATCAGGTTCTTTTGTTCCATGACAGTCCTAGTTTCGGCTGGCCTAGTTTCGGCTGGTCTTCATGATCGGTTGGGGCCGGGCCGCTTAACAGAGCGAGCCGGGTAGGTGACGATGGCCATGTCGGCAGCCGTCCTTCGTCTGCGCCGGACCGTTTTGCGGTGGCAGGCTTTCGGGCACCGGGTCGTAGCCGCTGCCGCCCCAGGGGTGGCAGCGCGCCAGGCGTAATAAGGTGAGCCAGCCACCGCGGATCAAGCCATGCCGCTCCAAAGCTTCCACCGCATAGGCGGAGCAACTCGGGTGATAACGGCAGCTAGGCGGCAGCAACGGCGAGATCGCCATCTGGTAGACGCGGATCGGCAAGATGGCAGCACGGCGGAGCAGCTTCATAGCGGACGGTCCGCCTGATAAGCGCCAAGCTTGCGTAGCCCGTTGGTCAGATCCTGCACGAGAGCGGGAAAATCGCGGCTGACAGTGCCCTGGCGGGCGATCAACACGATGTCGTAGCCAGGGGCGCCATGCTGCGGGACGATGACGTCCACGGCTGCCCGCAAACGGCGCTTGGCGCGATTGCGGGTGACGGCATTGCCGACCTTGCGGCTGGCGGTGAACCCGACCCGCATCGGCGCCTGGCCCGTCGGTATCGGCTCGCTGGCGCCTTGCTCGGCGCGCAAAAGATCAGCGCCACCTTTTGGGGTGGCGTTGACTGTCTCCGATCGAACGTGGCGGCAGACCTGCAGGATCAAGCCGGGAGCAACCCATTTGCGATTGGCCGCTGCGACTTGAAGGAATTCGGCCCGCCGCTTCAGGCGGCCGATCACCGGTCAATCCTTAGGCGCTGAGACGCTTGCGGCCCTTGGCACGACGCGAGGCAAGAACCTTGCGGCCACCAACAGTCGCCATGCGCGAACGGAAGCCATGACGGCGCTTGCGAACAAGCACGCTGGGCTGATAGGTGCGCTTCACGGTAAATCTCCACTCATTCCAGTATTTTACGGTTGCGGCGGGTGTATAAAGAAAGCGACCGCCAGAGTCAATTGTCGGGTGCCCTCTGCGAGCCCAGATTGCGGCCGAATTTGCGGTTCATGCCGGATAGACCCGCCCAAGGACCGCCTGAAGCCCCAATGTTCTAGTCTTGTACCGGTCTGGCACGGGCTCGAGCCACCCCGTATACCGGCCTTCGCCCCGGCCGTCATTCCCGGCCCGAAGCTGTTCTCAAAAATACAGATTAACCCATTGAAAGAAAGCCCAAGTTTCACTAACTCACTGGCGCGAGCCGCGTATCGGGCGGGGTACGACATCGCGCCCGACCTGATCGCTCCCGGATAAACCTGGTATCAGGCGGTCGGGGAGATGTAGGCAGGTCAGCCGGCATCTGTAATATGCAGGCGATGGTGGCTGGGCTCGCCCTCATCGCGCCTTGAAAAAGGTTAATGGCGGGATCCACCCGGCCTCTCGAAATGGCTGTAGAGCGGGTATGGAATTTGCTTAACACGCGTATCAGCTTCATCAGCTGAGTCGCGAAGACGGATTGCCGGGTGCCGGGCGACAGGCGGGATCGGCGCGAAATGACGCAGCGGCTGGTCACGGAAAGACCGGCATGGGGGAAACGGGCCAATGGCCGTGATGGAATGGTTCAGACAATCGGGACGCAAGCGGGCCGCAGGAGCGGTGCCCGCCCTCGGCGCGCCGAAGAAGCGGGACCTCATCATGCCGGGCTTCGGCCTCTCCGCCCGCGTCCTCATCCTGACGGTGATTTTCGTCATGATCAGCGAGGTGCTGATCTATGCGCCAACCATTGCCCGCTTCCGCATGTCCTGGCTCGACAGCAAGCTGAGCTCAGCCCATCTCGCCATCATGGCGCTGGAGGCGCAGCCCAATTACATGATCGATCCGCAGCTGGAGCTGAAGCTGCTCGATCATGTGGGTGCCTATCTGATTGCGCTCCACACGACAGACGGCAAGAACCTGATGTTGCGCGGAGCCGCCCCGCCGCTCATCGTCAATGCCACCATCGATCTTTCGGATCGCAGCTGGACCGACGATCTCGGCGATGCCATCGATACCCTGCGCCAAAGCGACAAGCGCCTGCTGCGGGTCAAGGGCTATGCCGACCGGGCGCCCGATACCCAGGTCGAGATGGTGATCGACGAATGGCCGCTGCATCAGGCGATGATTGCCTATTCCTGGCGGGTGCTGGGCGTCTCGGTGGTGATCTCGCTGATCACCGCCAGCCTGATCTTCGCGGCGCTGCAATGGCTGATCATCCGGCCGGTGAAGCGGGTGACCCGGCGCATCCTGCGTTTCCGCGACAATCCCGAACTGGCGGTCGATGACCAGGCTGTCTCGCGGCGCAGTGACGAAATCGGCGTGGTCGAACGCGAACTGGTCGATATGGAAGCCCAGGTCCGCCAGGCTCTGACGCAGCATGCCCGCCTCGCCGCTCTCGGCACGGCGGTCGGCAAGATCAATCATGATCTCCGCGGCATCCTGGCGACGGCGCGGCTGGTCGCCGACCGTATCGTGGAGAGTGACGATCCCGATGTGCGAAAGGCGGCGCCGGCTTTGGTGCGCTCCCTGGACCGCGCCGTCGATCTCTGTTCGGACACCCTGAACTTTACCCGCGAAGGACCGCCGAAGCCAGAGCTCAGCCAGTTTCCGCTGGCCGCGCTGCATGACGAGATCGGCGAGAGCCTGGCGACTCAGCTCAATGGCAGCAATGTCTGGCGGGCGGAGTTCCCGGCCGATTTCGCGCTCACCGCGGACCGGGAGCAGCTCTTCCGTATCATCCGCAATCTCGCCGAGAATGCCTTCCAGGCGGGCGCGCATGAGGTGTGCCTGGTGGCGCGGCAGGAAGCCGGCGGCAGCCATCTCGAAGTGCGCGATGATGGCCCGGGCCTGCCGCCCAAGGCGCTGGAGAATCTCTTCGTGCCGTTTCGCGGCTCGGCGCGCGCCGGTGGCACCGGCCTCGGCCTCGCCATTGCCCGCGAATTGCTGCGCGCCCAGGGCGGCGAACTCAGTCTGCAGCGCAATGGCAGTGACGGTGCAACCTTTGTCCTCCACTTGCCGCAGCGTCCGGGTAATATCGCGGCCTAATCGTTCATCAAAGACCGCGCAGGATCATGCTCGCCATCGCCCTCGAAACGCCGCAGCAGCCAGAAGTCGAAGCCCTGTTCGCCCAGTCCGAGGCCTATGCCGCGGCACTCTATCCGCCGGAAGACCGGCATATGGTCGATGCCGATTTCCTCGCCGGAACCCATGTGCGGTTCCTGGTGGCGCGCTGGCAGGGCAAGGCGGTGGGCTGTGGTGCTCTGGTCATCAGTGATAGCGAGACGGGCGCAGGCGGAACCGCGGAGGTGAAGCGGGTGGTGGTCGATCCGGCCGCCCGTGGCCAGGGCATCGGCCGCGCTTTGATGCAGGAGCTGGAAGCCATTGCCAAGGCTGAAGGCATCCGTCTCATCCAGCTGGAAACGGGGCCCTATAGTACCGAAGCCCTGCGGCTTTACCGGGCCTGCGGCTACCGCGAAAGAGGGCCGTTCGGCAAGTACGACCCCAGCCCCTATAGCCTGTTCATGGAGCGGGAACTGGCCTAATCCGGCCAGGAACGGCCGTGGATGGCTGGGATGGCGCGCTGTTGCCTCGCTCGCGGAATTCAGCCTATAAGAACGGCCATTCTCGGGATCACCAGCAGATGGGATGGGGTATTATGGATCTTTCGCGGCTTGGGATAATGTTCTTGATCGCCGTCTTTGGCGTTGGCGCCCTGTTCGTTGCGTCGAATGGCCAGCACGGCCTGCCCTATTGGGGCGGCATCGCCTTTTTCGTCTTCTGTATCCTGCTGCTGTTCAAGCTGATTTCCGTGCACGATGAGCACGCACACTGAGGATTAGCCGATAGGCCGGAACGAAAACAGGCGCCTTAAGGCGCCTGTTTCTTTTGGGGTTTCGTCGATACTGGTTGCTCAGTCGAGCTGCAGGGTGAGGGCCTTGAGATAGGCGCTTTCCGGCAGCGACGGGTGGACCGGGTGGTCGGGCGCCGCGAAGCTCTGGAACAGCACGCGTCCCTGGCGCCCCGCATCGTTGAGGCCGCGTGCCACCTGGGCGCCGAATTCGTCGACCGGCATGTTGTGCGAGCAGGAGGCGATGAAGAGAATGCCGCCCGGTGCCACGCGGGCGGCGGACAGCCGTGCCAGCTTGCGATAGGCGCGGGCCCCCTGGTTGAAATCCTTCTTCGATTTGACGAAGGCCGGTGGGTCGGCCACCACCACGTCATAGCGCGGCTCATTGGTGCTCGCCTCCAGGAAGTCGAAGACCTCGGCTTTCTCCGTGGCGAAGCGCGGCGCGACGCCGTTCTTTTCAGCAGCAGCCGTCGCCGTGCGCAAGGCGAGGTCGGAACGATCGACGGCGAGAACCGCGCTGGCGCCGGCAAGGGCCGACTGGATCGCGAAGCCGCCCATATAGCTGTAGAGATCGAGCACCCGGCGATCCTTGGCAAAGCGGGCGACGAGCGCGCGGTTATCGCGCTGGTCGAAGAACCAGCCGGTCTTCTGGCCCTCGCGCGGATCGGCGAGGAACTGCGCCTGATATTCGATGACCGGCACCGGCCCGTCGATCTCGCCTTTCAGCATCCGGCTATAGGCCGGCAGCCCTTCCATCTCGCGCGCCGGTCCGTCGCCGCGCATGAGGATGGCTTTCGGTGCGATCAGGCCGTCGAGCGCTTCCAGCAAAGGCTCGGCCAGCCGCTCCATGCCGGCACCTGCCGCCTGGATGACGATTGTATCGTCATAGCGGTCGATCACCGCGCCCGGCAGGCCGTCGGCCTCCGCATGGGCCAGGCGATAATGTGGCACGCCGATCAGGCGCTGGCGCAGATCCAGGGCGCGCTGCAGGCGTTTGCGCAGGAAGGCGGCATCGATCTTCGCCTGGGGATCGCGGCTGAGCAGGCGGGCGCTGATCAACGGCTTCGGATTGAAGACGGCGGTGCCGAGGGGCTTGCCGTCGGTGCGCAGCAGGGTAACAACCCCGCCGGGCGGCAGCGCCTTGGCCTCCTGCGTCATCTCGATCTCGTTGGAATAGATCCAAGGGTGACCGGTGAGCAGGCGCCGGTCACCGCCGGATTTCAGGCGCAGGGTCGCGCGGTCGGTCATCGATCACTCCTGGTTCGCAGTTCAGTTACCGGCTTTCAGTCGCCGAGCGCGACGCCGTCCCGCCTGGGATCGCTGGCACCGGTCAATACGCCGTCGCGCATTTGCACGATATTGAGCCCGCTCATCAAGGGTTGAATTTTGACCTTCTGGCCGATCCCCTGCAGCCCCGGCGCCAATTTTTCGGCCGCCGTCCCCTGTTCCAGCGAGGTCGGGCCGTTGCGGTTCAGCATATGGGCGGCGGCCACGGCCTCGCCCGGCGTATAATCATGATCCAGCATCAGCAGCAAGGCCTGCGCCACATAGCCGATGATATAGGGCCCGCCGGGCGAGCCGACCGCCAGGACCGGCTGGCCGCTGTGATTGAGCACGATGGTCGGCGACATCGAGCTCCGCGGGCGCTTGCCGGCCTCGACCCGGTTGGCGACGAAGCGTCCCTGATCGACCGGCTTGAAGGAAAAATCCGTCAGCTCGTTATTGAGCATGAAGCCGTCGACCAGGATATGCGAGCCGAAGGCGCTTTCGATGCTGCTGGTGAAGCTGACGACATTGCCGGCATCATCGACGACAACGAGATGGCTGGTCGATACCGGTTCGAACTGCTGCTGGCTCGCCCAGCCCAGCGTCATGGAAAGATCGACCTTGCCGGGTTCGGCCTTTTCCATCACCTGGTCATGACGGATGAGATCGGCGCGGCCGGCAATATAGTCGGATGCCATCAACGCGGCGGTCGGGACCTGAACCTTCTCGGGATCGCCGACATAGCGGTCGCGATCGGCGAAGGCGAGCTTGCTGGCCTCGCCCAGCAACTGCGCTGCGGCCAGGCTGTCCGGCGCCAGGTCATCGTAATTGGTATGCGACAGCAGCCCCAGGATCTGTGCTACCGCAAGTCCTCCCGAGCTGGGTGGCGGCATGCCGCAGACCTGATAGTCGCGATAAGGCAGGCAAAGCGCCATGCGGGCCCTGGCCTGATAGGCGGTAAGATCGCTCAGTTGCAAGGTGGCCGGCTTCACCGGCGAATTGCCATGGATGGCGGCGACGATGTCGGCGGCGATCTTGCCGGAATAGAAGCCATCGGCGCCTTGGGCGGCGATGATGCGGAAGGTCTCCGCCAATGCTGGGTTACGCAGGATGGCGCCGGTCGCCGGCGGCTTGCCGGCGGCATCGAGATAGTAGGCGCGTAGCGCTGCCATCTGCGGAATATCGTCATCCTCGGCAATGGCCGCGGCCAGGCGTGGGGGCACCGGGAAGCCTTGTTCGGCAAGCCGGATCGCCGGCTCGAACAGACGCGCCCAGGGCAGGCGGCCATGATCGCGATGCGCCAGTTCCAGCATGCGCAAGACGCCGGGAACGCCAACCGATTGGCCGCCGATCTGTGCGGTATGGAAGTCGAGGGGCTGGCCCCGGTCATTGAGGAAGAGGTCTGGCTGCACATTGGCCGGCGCCGTTTCGCGCCCGTCATAGGCCTGGATCTGCTTGCCGATGGCGTCGCTGTAGAGCAGGAACCCGCCGCCGCCGATGCCGGAAGATTGCGGCTCCACCAGGGTCAGCACCGCCTGCATGGCGATGGCCGCATCGATGGCATTGCCGCCGGCGCGCAGGATCTCGCGGCCAGCATCGCTGGCAAGCGGTGTCGCCGAGACGGCCATGTGCTGGTAGGCGACGACATTTGGCGCCGAAGCAAGCTGTGCCGTGGCGGTCAGTGTGTTGTCGACAACGGCCTTGCTGGATTGCGTTGCACTGCTCGGGTTTTCGCCGGGCTGAAGTCCGTTCTGGCAACCGGTGAGGAGAATTGTGGCCAGCATTGCACTGACAAAGAGGAAGCGATGCCGGGTCGGCACCACGGAGCTGACGGTCATTTGTCACGATCCCTGATTATCGCGCTTTCAGGCGCATGCAGCCCAAGGTCTTGCCTGCCCGGTGCCTTTCATCTGCTATAGACCGCCATGCCAGCGCTGGCCAGTCTCGTAAAACCGCAGGCGGATGAGGGCATAACCGGCTGGGCTGCCATGCGGTGAGGGCAGGACGCTCTTGCGGAAAAGCTGTTGTGCGGCGCAAAAAGATGGCGGAAAATAAACAGAAAGGCCTGATAAAAGCCACGATGATGGCGTTGCGTAGACTGAGCGTGCGGGAGGGTGATGTGAGTGTACATCTGTCGGACCAGGGCACTGGCAACCAGAGCGGCGCGCGCCAGACGCGCATTTCCTGCCCCGAATTGACAGCGCGCAAGGGCGGCGACCCGATTGTCTGCCTCACTGCCTATACGACCCCGATGGCACAGCTGCTCGATCCCCATGTCGATCTCCTCATGGTCGGCGATTCCCTTGGCATGGTGCTCTACGGTTTCGACAGCACGTTGCCGGTGACCCTCGACATGATGATCGCCCATGGCGCCGCGGTGAAGCGCGGCTCCATCCGGGCCTGTGTCGTCGTCGATATGCCGTTCGGCAGTTATCAGGAGAGCACCGAGCAGGCCTATCGCAATGCTGTCCGCATGATGCAGGAGACCGGCTGCTCCGCCGTGAAGATGGAAGGCGGCCGCGATCTCGCACCCACCGTCGAGTTCCTCGTGCGACGCGGCATTCCGGTGATGGGCCATGTCGGCTTGATGCCGCAATCGGTCAATACCTTGGGCGGTTATCGTGCCCGCGGCCGCGCTACCGATGAAGGGGCCGGCATCATGGCCGATGCCATCGCCATTGCCGAAGCCGGCGCTTTCTCGATCGTCGTCGAAGGCGTCATGGAGCAGCTCGCCGTTGCCATCACCGCGCGGATTTCGGTCCCCACCATCGGCATCGGCGCCTCGGCCGGCTGCGATGGCCAGGTCCTGGTGGTTGATGACATGCTGGGCCTCTTCAGCAGCTTCAAGCCGCGTTTCGTCAAACGCTATGCCGAGCTTGGCAAGGCCGTCGGCGAGGCGGCTGCCGCCTATGCCGCCGATGTGCGCGGCCGCAACTTCCCGGGCCCCGAACACATCTTCGGCGCCATGAAGAAGTCGAGCTGAGCGGCACCGCTTTAACACACAGAGCCAATAAAGGAAGACCGCGATGTCGACGCCGGTTGTTCGCAGCATCGCCGATTTGCGCGCGACGATTAGCAGGTTGCGGCAGCAAGGCCACAAGATCGGTCTCGTGCCGACCATGGGCGCCTTGCATGACGGCCATCTGGCATTGATCGCCGCCGCCAAGGCGCGCGGCTGCAAGGCGGTCGCCACCATCTTCGTCAATCCGAAGCAATTCGGCCCCAGCGAGGATCTCGCCACCTATCCGCGCGATGAAGCGGGCGATCTCGTCAAGCTGACGGCGGCCGGCACCGATCTCCTCTTCGCGCCGATGCCGGAGGAGGTCTATCCCGATGGCTTCGCCACTTCCGTCGCGGTGAGCGGTGTCAGCGAGCATCTCTGCGGCGCCACGCGGCCGCATTTCTTCGGCGGTGTCGCTACCGTGGTGACCAAGCTGCTGCTGCAGGCGCTGCCGGACATGGCCTTTTTCGGCGAGAAGGATTTCCAGCAATTGCAGGTGATCCGGCGCTTTGCCCGCGATCTCGACATTCCGGTGGAGATCGTCGGCGTGCCGATCGTGCGTGAAGCGGACGGCCTCGCCATGTCGTCACGCAACCGCTATCTGACGCCGGAGGAGCGCCTGATCGCCAGCCATCTCCCTGTCGTCATGCGCGATCTCGCGGAAGCATTGCGCGATGGCAAGTCGGCGGCGGATCGCATCGTCGCGGCAAAGGACCGCCTGCTGGCGGCGGGCTTCGACAAGATCGATTACCTGGAGCTGTGCGATGCTGATCGCATCCAGCCGATCACCGCTGCCAAGGCGCCCTGCCGGATCTTCGTCGCCGCTTTTGTCGGCCGCACCCGGCTGATCGACAACTGGCCGGTACTCTGATTCCGGGTGCTATAATCCCGCCAGAGCGCGATCGGTTTTGATGGAAGCACACTCGCGTCCGTCAAAAACGATCCGGCTCTAGCCGCAACGGCCGTGTGGAGGAGCCGATGGATATCGCCAGCTTTCGCACCTCGCTCGACCAGCCAGCCCCGCCAAACGGCCTGTCTTTTGCCCTGCAGGCGCTCTGGTGGGATGCCAAGGGCGACTGGACCAAGGCGCATGAGCAAGCGCAGGCCAAGGAGGATGCCGCCGGCAACTGGGTGCATGCCTATCTGCACCGCAAGGAAGGCGATCTCGCGAATGCCGGCTACTGGTATCGCCGCGCCGACCGGCCGATGCCGCAAGTCGGCCTCGAGGCGGAATGGGCCGAGATCGTGGGGACACTCATCGCCTAGACGCGTGATCCGCGGCGGCGGCACAGACTTACCGAAAGTGGCGCGGCACCTTTGCTTCCAGCAGATGGATGAGATCCGGGTCCATGAAAGCGTAGTCGTCCGGGATATCCAGGCAGATGATGCGTTTGCCTTTTATCGACGGGCGGAACTTCGCTGACAGCTTGTTGCGGTGGGTGCGCTCCATCACGAAAATGATGTCGGCCCAATCCAGCAATTCCGGCGTGACGGGATTATCGGCATCATTGTTGAGCCCGGCCGAGGCCGTTTCCACGCGCGGATCGGCAGCGAAAATTTGCTCAGCCGTCGGGCTGCGCAAGCGGTTCTGGCTGCAGATGAAGAGAACGCGTTGGATCATTCCGCTGGCTCAGCGTGGCCGGCGGGGCGAGGCTGATCCAAGCTTACGCCTTCTGCTGCTTGACGATCGGCTGCACGAATTGCGGTTCGATGTCCCAGGGGAAATAGATCCAGGTGTCCTGGCTCACTTCGGTGACGAAGGTATCGACCAGCGGCCGGCCGGCGGGCTTCGCATAGATGGTGGCGAAATGCGCCTTCGGCAGCATCTCGCGGACGAATTTCGCGGTGCGGCCGGTATCGACCAGGTCGTCGATGATCAGCCAGCCGGCCCCGTCGCCGCTGATGCCCTTGAGGAGGTTGATCTCGCCGGCCTTGTGCTCGTCCGTGTAGCTCGCCATGCAGACGGTGTCGATCAGGCGGATATCCAATTCGCGGGCGATGATCGCCGCCGGCACCAGGCCGCCGCGGGTGATGGCGACGATGCCCTTCCACTCCGTCGTGCCGAGGAGGCGCCAAGCCAGGGCCTTGGCGGTACGATGCAGTTCTTCCCAGGAAACCGGGAAATGCTTTTGCTGGCTGACCGACATCTGGTGTCCCCTAATCTGGCTGACAGTCTGGCTGATAGTCTCTAGCTGACGGCGGCCTGAACCGTTGTCCGGCCGCAAACGGCGGGATCAATAGCGGATCGCCCCCCGCTCGGCAAGCCGGCTTGGCCGGGCTTGGGCAACCTCGGGCGGGGTCACAGCTTGGCGCTCAGGTGCTGCGGTCGTCCAGTAGTTCCAGGATGCAGCCATTGATCTTCCAGCCGCCGTCAGGCTGGCGTTGCATCAGGTAATGGGCGAGATAGGCGCGGCCGTCCGGCCCCAGGACGAAAACCCGCTGATCGAGCCCGTCCGCCGCTGGCACCAGGTCGCGGAACTCCACCTGCTGCGGCCGGTAGACCGGGGCATAGCCGCTCTTCACCATCTCGAGGAAGATATCCGGGCGCTGGAAACGGCCCTGGATGAAGGGGGAAGCATCGTTGAAGGCGGCGGTGGCATCGTCCCGCCGGAAAGCCGCCATCTGGTCGCTGATGATGCCGCGAATGGCCTGCATGGTTGCCGGATCGGCCGGCGCAGCTTCGGCCTGGGCAAAGAGCGTCTCGGCCTGTGCCTGCGATGTCGGATCGCCGAAAGCCTCCTGTCCGCCGGCGAGCAGCAGGACAGCTGCCAGGACTGCCAGGCCGCTGCAGTATCGGGGGTGACGGGCTACCGTGGGAAGATCGGGCATCGGCGATCTCCTTGTTGTCCCCATCTTACGCCGGGAGAGGGCTTTTGGATGCGCCGAAATCGAGCCTCAAAACGAAACCGGCCCCAGAAGGGGCCGGCTCGGTTCGAGGTTACGTCCGGCCGTGACCGGGAGCGTAGAGGGTGAACTGTCTGGCACCGATCCTAGCACAAAGCCCGATCAGCGCCTATGTCCGGGTCAGCGGACGTAGAGATGCACCTCATTGGTCTGGACATTGGGGTCCGTGACCTGGGTGACGCTGAGCCGGTCCTGCGGCAGGCCCATATTCAGCAGCGAGCGCATGACCTTGTTGGCATTGGTGCGGGCGATGTCGCTGTTGAGGGCAACCTCTGCCGGGGTGCCATTGGCGGGCGCCACCGCCACCAGGTCGAAGCCGGCATTGGGGCGGCGCTCCAGCGCCTTGCTGGTGGCCTGGTAGAGCGCCTGCTCGTAATCCACATTGGCCTTGTCGAAGCGGATGATCACCAGCGGCCGGCCGGTGGTCATGCCGGTGCCCGGCTGGGCGGTCGGCAAGGGCTGCGGCGTGGTGCGGCTGGCGAGCGTCGTGCCGTAGAATTCGCCGTTATTCACCGCCATGGCGAGCTGGGTCAGGTTGCTGCGCTCGATGCCGAGGAAGCGGTTCTGGCGGTTGATGTCGTCGCTGAGCTGGTTGAGCAGTCGGTCGATCGAGACCGAGGTCTGCTGGGTCGAATCTTCGAGGATGCGGAGCTGGCGGTGATCCTCGTCGACCGCGCCGGACACCGTGTAGGAGGCGCGGATCGAATCCAGCAGGTAGGAGGCAAAGGCCGCGTTATTGGCGACGTCATTGGCCAGGGCGTTCATCTGGTTGAGATCGTTATCGACGCCGCCCAATTCGTTCTGGGCCTGCTTCCAGGCGGTGACGACGCCCGGATTGCCCGGCGTGGTGCCGATCTGCAGCTTCGCATTGATGGCGCCGACCGTGGTCTGATAGGTCGAGGCGTTCTGCTCGGCATCCTCATGCAACTGCTGATGCCGGGTCGCCTGCTGCTGCACGCCCTGCTGCAGCTTGGTCAAGTCGGCACGGAAATCGACCACTCGTTGACCTACCAGGGTACCGGTCGGCTTGCCGGGCTGCGAAGTATCGAGCTGGGCGACGGTGATCGGCTTGGCCGGAGCGGGGGCTTGGGCCGAGGTATTGGCCCCGATCGGTGCGCCGGAAGTGCCTGATGTGACCGGCGAGGCTGCATTCTGTGTCGTCTGGCAGGCGCCCAACGCCATGCCCGCGGCAACCAGAACCGCGACTTGCTTCAGCTTTTTCATTGATGCCCGAACCCCACCAAGCGGCATGATGATGTGCCGATTAATCCCTGAATTGTTTGGCAGCTTTTGCGTAAATAATCAACCGCCTTGCCCAAGCGCCGGGGGATGCAAGACTTTCCCGGCGGCCCCTGACAGCACGCCCCGGGCCCGGTTCCACGGCCACATGTTTTCGCGCGATTCGGGCTTGAAAAGGCGGCTTTGCGGTTGCTCTTGCAGGTGAGAAATCCATCCCGGCCAGCGGGTTAAGGGTTTATGACGAAATTTTGTGACAAGCCGCATTCGGGGCTTGCCAGCCCCGGGCACGTTGTGTAGGTTCCGCCACCGCAAGCAACCGCAGCCTCTTCGGGGTCTCGACGCGGTGCGGCGAGTGCGCCCGTAGCTCAATTGGATAGAGCATCTGACTACGAATCAGAAGGCTGGAGGTTCGAGTCCTTCCGGGCGCGCCATTTCTTTCAGGCGCTTAGCTAAAATTGTATCGACTCCCCACGCAAGGGTGCTGGACTCTCAGCGCGCGGGACTCCTCACGACATCAGCATGACCCGATCCTGTCCTTCTCAAAAGAGAAGCGCCGGGCCCACATGCCATCACATGTTGCGACGAAGATACGTCCGTTGCAGCTTCGCGATGTGGTGCGGACACGGCTCTGCGGGACGCGCGGTTCGCCCGGGCGTCGGATCAGCGCCTCTTTAGCCCGGACGCCGCTTGGGGCCAGTCGGCATTTTCGAGCGCTGGCGGTGCGAACCTTCTGCCGTCATTTCCACATGCTGCGCATGCGGCCGGCGATATCGACACGGTGATCCTTGAGGGCGGTGGAGACACCTGGCGGTGCAAAGGCCGTCCAGGTGGTTCTGTCGAAAAGCGACAGCAGGGATTTCGGAATGAACCGCGTCCGCTCCGCATAGACATGGCGGTCACCTTGGGACCGCTGGTTATGGGTATAGAAGCGCTGGGGGACGATGAGCTCGAGATCATCCTTGGCGCGGGTCATCGCGACATGGAGGAGCCTTCGCTCTTCCTCGATATCCTCGGATTCGCCGGTCCCGAGATCGGAGGGAATGCAACCGTCGACAACATTGAGGACGAAAACGGATTTCCATTCCTGGCCTTTCGCGGAATGGATCGACGAGAGAATGAGATAGTCCTCGTCAAGGAACGGCACGCCGGATTCGTCGCTGGTTGCGTCCGGCGGGTCCAAGGTCAATTCAGTGAGAAACCGCTCCCGGCTGGGATAGCCGGCGGCGATCTGCTGCAACTGGTCGAGATCGGCAGCCCGTATGGCGGCATCTTCATGGATCCGCTCGAGATGCGGTTCATACCAGCGCCGGGCCACCTCGATCTCTGACGGCCAGCCACTCTTGTAAAGCCGCAGATCGATGATCGCGTCAACGAAAGCCTGCCAATGCTCGGCTGCACGCGGCGGGGTCGATGCTTCGGACAGCGCCCTCAGCGGATCGGCGGCATTGAAGATGTGCTCCAGCACACGCTTCGCCGAGGCAGGGCCGATGCCGGGCATGAGCTGCAGAACACGGAAACCGACCACCTGGTCCCGCGGGTTCTGGGCAAACCGCAGGAGGGCCATGATATCCTTCACATGGGCCGTATCGAGGAATTTGAGGCCGCCGAATTTGACGAAGGGGATGTTCCGGCGGGTGAGCTCGACCTCGAGGAGGTTGCTATGGTCGGAAGCCCGGAAGAGAACGGCCTGCTGCTTCAGCGCCATGCCTTCCTCCCGGTTTTCCAGGATGCGCTTGACGACATAGCGGGCCTGGTCGCCTTCGTCCGGCGTGGCGACCAGCTTCGGCGGCCGGCCAACGGCCCTGTCGGTCCACAGATCCTTGGTGAAGCGCTCAACCGCCGCGCCAATGACGGCATTCGAAGCCGCGAGGATCGATTGGGTCGACCGGTAATTCTGGTCGAGGGTGATGACGGTGGCGGCCGGTGAGAAGCTCGCCGGAAAATCCAGAATGTTGCGGACCGTCGCTGCCCGGAAACTGTAGATCGCCTGGGCATCGTCACCGACCACGGTCAAGCCTCGGCCGTCGGGCTTGATTGCTGTCAGGATCGACGCCTGCAAGCGGTTTGTATCCTGGTATTCATCAACGAGGATATGGTCGAACAGGCGAGCGATCTCTGCGGCCATCACCGGATCCAGCATCATCTGCGCCCAGTAGAGCAACAGGTCATCGTAATCGAGGACGTTCTGGCGCTGCTTGGCGTCGACATAATGGCTGAACAGCGTCTTCAGCTCGCCGGTCCAGTCGCTGCACCAGGGGAAGTATTGCCCGACGGCTTCTTCGACGGTGATCTCGGCATTGACGCAGCGCGAATAGATCGCGAGGCAGGTGGCTTTCTGCGGGAAGCGGCTTTCGGCTTCGTGGAACTCAAGTTCGGCGCGCACCAGGTTCATCAGATCCGCGGAATCCTCGCGGTCATGAATCGAGAAATTGGGTGACAGGCCGATCTGCTCGGCATAGCGCCGGAGCAGCCTGGCGCCGATTCCGTGATAGGTGCCGGCCCAGCTCAATCCGGAGGTCACGGCATGCGCCTGGTTGCCCATGACTTGTTGCGCGATCCGTTCGACACGCCGGGTCATCTCGCCGGCCGCACGGCGCGAAAAGGTCATGAGCAGGATCCGCTGCGGATCCGCGCCGTGAATGACGAGATTGGCGACCCGGTGGGCGAGGGTATTGGTCTTGCCGGATCCCGCCCCGGCGATAACCAGCAGCGGGCCGCCAATATGGGTTCCCGCAACCTCATCGATGCCATGCTCAGCAGCCAGGCGTTGCCGCTGATTGAGCCTTTCGAGATAGTCGGCTGATTTGGCCGCGGAGCGGGGCTCCGCGAGCAGACCGGCATCATCCATAGCGTCGCCGCCCCATATGCATGCTTAGAACAAATGCGGAACCTATCACGAAAAAAGCATGCCGGTCAAAGACCTCAACCTCGCGACGCCGCCCGCGAACGCTACCGGCGCAACGCGCGGACTCTTTCCGCGCATAATCCGCGCATCCACAAGGACCGCATCATCGGCGACTATGCCGTCAACGGCGCCCCGCCGCCTTATCAGTGGCGGATCGGCGGGTATAGGTCAGGGTTGGGCCTTGTCCGTGAGGTCAATAGCAGAAAAGAAAAGAGCGACACGGATATCTCACCTCGCGTAACCGCCCATGGTTACGGGGCGTGGGGGCGTCATAGATTGTCGCTGGCTTCAGCGCGATCAGACAGCGCTCAGGACCTGACGTTCGATATGCGCGAGTTCCATGTCCTCAAGCTTGCGCGGCCGTGGCTGAGCGACGATCTCATCGAGGACAAACCTGCCCTCGCGCAGGACAAGCACGCGGTCGGCCAAGGTGATCGCCTCATGTACGTCATGGGTAATGAGGATGGCGGTGAAGCGATGCTGCTGCCAGATCTGGGTGAGAAGCTGATGCATCTCGATCCGCGTCAAGGCATCGAGTGCGCCGAACGGCTCATCGAGCAGGAGGACGCCCGGATGGTTGACCAGGGCGCGGGCCAGCGCGACACGCTGGCGCTGGCCGCCGGACAGCACCGCCGGCCAGTCATGGGC